>UMHZ01021097.1_pt1 | contig 104085 bp, 72 predicted proteins | sample 1965671 | NCBI WGS metagenome assembly UMHZ01 (sample SAMEA4836111, study PRJEB28245) | human gut metagenome | biome: gut microbiome; material: fecal sample | place: Denmark | collected 2008 | reverse complement strand
GCTTCTGTATCATATTAGGCGCGTAGTTGCGGATTTGAGGAAAAACAGACAGGGTATTCGTTCTTAGTACGTAATAATGACGTAAACATGAACGAAAAAGTTTCCATCAACGTGGAAAATAAGAGCGTTATTGAAATTTTAGAAACACTGTTTGCTGGAAAGAATATTCAGTATGAAGTTAAAGATGACCTTATTGCCGTCTACAAAAGTCAACAAGCAAAGAACAAAACCATTTCAGGTGTAGTTGTTGACGCCTCAAATCAAGGCATTATAGGAGCTTCCGTTGTTATCAAAGGATCCACAAATGGTTGTATTACCGACTTTGATGGTAAGTTTACATTAAATGTAGACAATCTACCTGTAAAGGCACAGATTAGTTATATCGGCTATAAGACTCAAGAAATTACAATAACTAGCACAGAAACCATTCAAATAGTTTTACATGAAGACACAGAAACGCTAGAAGAAGTAGTAGTAGTTGGCTATGGTTCACAGAAGAAGGCAAACTTAACAGGCGCAGTAGCTTCTGTAAAAATGGATGAAGTTATGGGCAACCGCCCGTTAACGCAAGCAGCAGATGCCTTGCAAGGTACAGTTCCGGGCCTATTTGTATCAAGTAACGGCAACAAACCGGGAAAAGGAAAATCTTTTCAAATTCGTGGCGCTTATTCAGTTGGTATCAAGAACGATGATGGTTCTTACGGTGGCATGATTAATCCGTTGGTCTTAATTGATAATGTAGAAGGAGACTTGGACATGATCAATCCAGAGGACATTGAATCTGTAACAGTATTAAAGGATGCCGCTTCTGCAGCCATTTATGGTGCACGTGCGGCTGGTGGCGTAATTTTAGTTACAACCAAGCGTCCTAAAGGTGAAACAAAATTCCAATTGAATTACAACAACAACTTTGCATTTGCCGATGCCATTAATTTGCCTAAGCAAGCTCCACTAACGGAATATCTGCAAGCTTATTCCGATGCGGCAGGTGACCAATTTTGGTCATATGGCTCGCCAAGCGTAAAGAAATGGATGGGATATTTGGAACAATACCGAAAAGATCCTTCCTCTTTAAATATCGTAGGAGATGGTATTTATAAAGACCCCGAAGGTGGCGTATACTATCTAAATGAAAAAGATTTGGTTAAAAACATGTTGGAAACCAGTTTTCAACAGACACATAATGTTTCAATGTCTGGTGGTACAGAAAAGTTACGTTACCGTTTGTCTGGTGGATACACTTCCAATGATGGCGTTTTGATTACTGACAAAGACGAATATAAGCGTATGAATGTAAGTAGTTTCATTTCTGCCGACATTACCAATTGGTTTACACAAGAAGCCACATTCAGTTACGCACATACCAAAAGTACATCCCCATCTTCTGCTTTGGGAGCTATTTACTCCACTCGCTTGGCATCGTTCTACCCTGAAGGCAACATGCCAGAAGATATAGTAAGTTTCGGATCGGCAAACCTTCCTTTCTTTACTCCAGCTAATCAAATCCAGTGGTCAAATCCTGCGATTACCAAGAACGACAATCCACGTATATTCTTAAAGTCAATATTGAAACCTATTAAAGGATTGGAAGTTGCTTTCGAGTATACATTCGATAAAAAGAATTATGATTATCATTGGTACACCGGCAGTACTGATTATACCACAATTCAAGGAGGCAAGAGCACAACACCTACAGAGGATTATTTACGAAAAACGAAACGTTATACAAACTATAATTCCATAAATCTTTATGCAACCTATGATTGGGCGTTTAAAAATCATAAATTCAAATTCATGGCTGGTTTCAACCAAGAATCAAGCTACCAAGAAAAAATGGAAGCCTATTCTTATGGACAAGCTGTTATAGAAGTGCCTTCATTAGGCGCTGGTACATCTACCTTGAAAGCTTCTGATTCATACAATGAATTTTCAGTACGAGGGGGATTCTTCCGCATAAACTATAATTATATAGATCGATATCTGTTAGAAGTAAACGGGCGTTATGACGGTTCTTCCAAGTTTCCAAAGGATTCACGTTACGGATTCTTTCCGTCTGTTTCATTAGGATGGAACATTGCGCAGGAAAAGTTTATGAAAAAGGCGCAAGACTGGTTAGGTTCTTTGAAACTACGTGCTTCATATGGTAAAATTGGCAACCAGAATGTTCCAGCTTATTCATTTATCCCAACCATGACTATCAACAACAAATACAACAAGTGGATTCAAGATGGTAAATTTGTGACAGCTATCACTTCTATTCCATCGTTGGTAAGCAGCAGTTTCACTTGGGAAAAAGTAGGAACTGTAGATGTTGGTTTGGATTTCTCGATGTTTAACAACCGCTTTACTGGCACATTTGACTGGTATCAACGCAACACAAACGGCATGTTGGCCCCAGGAATGCAGTTACCAGGCGTTGTGGGTGCAGATGCTCCTTACCAAAATACGGCAGATATGCGTACCCGTGGTTGGGAATTAAGCATGAACTGGCGCGATAATTTAGGGAAAGTTGGTTATCGAGTAGGTTTTAATCTGTCAGACAGTCAATCAAAAATAATTAAGTATAGATCAAATGAATCTAAGCTATTAACTAGCAAATTAAGTAATGGCGATACTTTCTGGAATTACTACGAAGGTAAAAAATTAGGGGAAATATGGGGATATGAAGTAGAGGGTTTTTATTCAGTAGACGACTTTACTGATACATCTTCATGGAAACTGAAAGAAGGTGTTCCTAGTATTGACGGTTATAATCCTCGTCCAGGTGATGTTAAATTTAAAAATTTAAGAGATGACGAACGTGGTAATAACATAATCTCCAGCGGTGATGACACAGTTTCAAACCCTGGCGACCGTAAAGTAATCGGAAACACCACTCCTCGTTATCTGTATGGAATAAATTTAGGCTTAAATTATAAAGGATTTGACTTAAACGTATTCATGCAAGGTACTGGTAAACGCGATGCTTGGATTGCCAACACCTTGACATTCCCCTTGTATTCAGACTTTAAATTTATTCCTCTATATGAAGGGTTAGGCAATTATTGGAAACCGGTAGATGCAACTGCTGGCGATTATACTTGTGCAAACCCTGACGCCAAATACCCACGCATATATGGCAACTATGGCAATCAGGGGTCTAACTATCGCAAGTCTGACGCATATTTATCTGATGCTTCTTACTTCCGCATAAAGAACGTAACCTTGGCTTATACATTCCCTAAGGCTTTAATCAGCAAGATAACTCTATCGCAATTGAAATTATTCGTCAGTGTAGAAAATCTAGCTACATTTAGCTCTCTACCTAAAGGAATCGACCCGGAAACACTTTCTTGGGATTATCCGGCATTCCGCACTGTTTCGTTTGGTCTTAATCTTTCTTTGTAAAACTTTTAAATGAATATTTATGAAAAAACTTATTATAAGCTTTGCACTTCTTACAGGAGTTGTTTTTTCAAGCTGTAATGATAGTTTTCTGGAAAAAACTCCTATTACTGATTTAACAGAAGATAACGCATTCAATTCATACGACAATTTCAAATCTTTCATGTGGCCTTGCTACGAGATGTTTACGAATAACACAATCCGAACTTCATTGGCAAATTACGGACAAAACGGTAATTATGCTGGAGATTGTGATGCAGGCTATTTTGAATGGAAACAAGAAAGTGGTTATAATGCTTTTGCTTACCAGACAGTAGCTAGTGCAGCCTCTGGCAATGGATGGAATTTCAAGTCCTTTATCCGTAGAATCAATATTATGCTTTCACACATAGATAGCTCAACAATGAATGAAGAACAGAAAAAACACTGGCGTGCAGTAGGCTATTTCTTCCATTCATTTTGGTACATGGAATTGATTGACCGCTTTGGCGATATTCCTTGGGTTGATCAAGTACTACAAGAAGATTCTCCAGAAGCTTATGGTCGTCGTGAAGACCGTAAAGTTGTAGCCGATAAAGTGCTTGAACGTTTACTATGGGCCGAAAAAAACATAGGAAACTTCACTACATCAGACGGCAAGAACACTATTAATCAAGACTGTGTAAGGGCAGCAATCTCCAGATTTACATTGCGTGAAGGTACTTGGAGAAAGTATCATGAGTTAGGCGACTATGACAAATACTTTGAAGAATGTGTACGAGTCTCTGAATTGCTTATGAGCACATATCCTAAACTATATCAAGGGGTGGACAACCAACCTGCCGCTGGATATGGTGAAATGTGGACAACAGAAGATTTGGCAAATGTTCCTGGTGTTATTTTGTACAAATCATACGTTGCCAATGTTAATCCTCATGGTATGGGTCATGTAGAACATACATCATCGCATAATGTTGAAATGAATCAAAAGACCGTAGATCTATACTTGATGAAGAATGGCAAACCTATTAAAAATGCCGTTTCAGGCTATCATGGTAATAAGAATATGTACACCATTTTCCGCGACCGTGATCCACGCTTATATCATACTGTCATTCCTCCTTATAAAGTAAAAGCAGGCAAGGGTGACTATGCTACTTGGTCATATACAGAAAATGAAGCAGACCGTGAATTTATTGATATCATGGGGGCAAATACCAGCTGTAGCAATCCTGGTCAAGGAATGAAACGCTTACCGGGACAGAACTGGAGTGCATCATTGGTTCCTGAAATACCTCGTTTGGGTACCGGAGCTTTTGTGACTTGTCGTTCTGGTTACTATGTTTGGAAAAATTGGAGCAATTGGGAGCAAAATTTCAATAATGGAGACATGAATACATCCGACAAGCCTATTTTCAAAATTGAAGAAGTACTGTTGAACGATGCGGAAGCTCATTTTGAATTGGGGACATTCAGTCAAGACATAGCTGACAAGACAATTAACAAACTACGTGAGCGTGCAAATGTTGCCCAAATGAAAGTTGACGAAATCGACGATAGTTTTGACCCAAATCGAGGCAAGTATTATCCTAAAAACAACACAACAGGAATCTTAGTAAATCCGGTTCTTTGGGAAATTCGTCGTGAACGTATCATTGAATTAATGGGTGAAGGATTTGGATTTTACGATATTCGTCGTTGGCGTATGGCACCATGGTTCTTGAACAAACCAGCTACTGGCGTTTGGATGAGTAAGGAACAAGCTAAGAAAAACAATATGACCCTTTTCAATTATGAAACAGGTTATTCGGATGGTATAAACGGCAATATGACAGAGGGTAATATCTTCCTGTTCAATGACCCTGTAAAAGAAGGCAAGGGATGGTTGGAAAAATATTATCTGTATCAAGTTCCTACATCAGAAATTCTGTTGAATCCTGAATTAACACAAAATCCAGATTGGTAATTCGGTAATCAATAATTAAACTTCGGTAAATTAAACCGAAAATTAAAAGATAAATATAGAGTTGGTTAAACCGGCTCTATATTTATTAAACTAATAAAGACATCATGAAATACAATTGTTTTTTATCTTTAGCATGTGCAACAGTTACACCTGCTCTTTTATCTTCCTGCTCAGAAAAAAAACAGGACGTAAGCAAACCCAATATTATTTATATATTAGCCGACGATTTGGGTCGTGCCGAATTAGGATGTTTCGGTCAAGAGAAAATTGAAACTCCCAATATAGACCGTTTGTCTACCGAAGGAATGAGATTTACCAATCATTATTCAGGACAAGCAGTGTCTGCCCCATCACGTTGTGTATTGTTTACCGGACTTCATACTGGCCATGCCTATATTCGAGGCAATGATGAAGTTGCATCCCGTGGTGATGTATGGAACCATGAGGCTATGCTCCGTGATTCAAGCCTTGAGGGACAACGTCCGGTTCCTGCTAATACTATAATGATTCCACGTAAATTGAAAGAAGCAGGTTATACTACTGCTTGCATCGGTAAATGGGGGCTTGGATGGCCTGGCTCGGAAAGTACTCCTAACAAAATGGGATTCGATTTCTTCTATGGTTACAACTGCCAGCGTCAGGCTCATACTTACTACCCTCCATTCTTATACAGAAACGAATGCCGTGAGTATCTTGAGAACAAGTTGCTTGCACCTCATACAAAGCTTGATAAGGATGCTAATCCTCGTGACGAGAAGAGCTATGCAAAATATGTACAGAAGCAATATGCTCCTGATTTGATGTACAAGGAGATTCTCGACTTTGTAGAACGCTTAAAGGATGAACCTTTTGCATTGTTCTGGACTACTCCCGTTCCCCATGTACCTCTTCAGGCTCCTGAGAAATGGATTAAACACCATTTAGAAAAGTTCGGTGACGAAGAACCCTATATCGGTGACAAAGATTATTTTCCATGCCGTTATCCTCATGCCACTTATGCAGCTATGGTAAGTTATTGGGACGAACAGATTGGAGGACTTATTAAGAAACTGAAGGATCTTGGCATTTATGAAAATACGGTAATAATCTTTACGAGTGACAATGGTCCTTCATTCAATGGCGGTTGTGATTCTCCATTCTTCGACAGCGCAAAACCGTTCAAGAGCGAATACGGATGGGGCAAGGCTTCTTTGCGTGAAGGCGGAATACGTGTACCGATGATAGCTTCATGGCCAGGACATATCCCTGCGGGAACAACTTCTAACCATTTGTCGGCTTTTTGGGACATGATGCCTACTATGTGTGAACTTGCCGGTATAGAACCTCCCGTAACCGACGGTATCAGTATGGTTCCAGAAATGCTTGGTAAGACAGAAAAGCAGAAAAAACATGAGTTCCTTTATTGGGAATTTCCAGAAGCTGGTGGCCAGAAGGCATTGCGTATGGGAGACTGGAAAGCTTTCGTTGAAAATATACATAATGGTGGCCGTAAAGTGGAACTCTATGATTTGTCGAAAGACCCACGTGAACAGAATGACATAGCCGAACAACATCCTGATGTAGTGAAAAAGGTACTCGAAATTTTCCGTTCAGAACATACAACTCCTGAAATCAAGAAATTTGAAATGCCTATTTGGTGATAATATAAAAACATGAAATGCAATACCATGAAAAAAACTAATTTGCTATATTCGTTTATTATTTCTCCGTTTTTATTCAATGGGAATTTAAATGCAATGACAGATAATCATCCTAATATAGTATTGATTAACATTGACGATTTAGGGTGGACGGATTTAAGTTGCAATGGAAGTGGGTATTATGAAACACCTAATATTGATAAACTTAAAGAAAAAGGCATTTGGTTTCCGACAGCTTATGCAGGTGCGGCCAACAGTGCACCCAGCAGAGCCTGTATGCTTACCGGACAAAATACTCCAAGACATGGAATCTATACTGTAGAAAATCCTGACAGAGGCAAAAAGGAATTAAGAAAATTGATAAGTTATCCTAATAGAGAAATCTTACCTCAAGGCATACAAATCCTACCTGAAGTTCTTAAAAAGGCAGGGTATCAGACTTTTCATGTTGGCAAATGGCATGTTACAGAAAATCCTTCTGAAAGTGGTATAGATAAGAACGTAGGTGGAAACCATGCAGGGCATCCTAAATCATACTTCGCACCATATCATAATCCTAACTTAAAAGATGGTGAGAAAGGCGAGTATTTGCCAGATCGTTTAGGTGATGAAGCTGTAAAACTGATAAAAGAAGCGAATAACAGTAAACCATACTTTCTATATTATGCTACTTATGCTGTTCACACTCCTATCCAAGCCACTGAATCACTGATTGAAAAATACAAGAACAAGCCTATTACCAAAGCTCATAATAATCCTATATATGCTGCACTTGTAGAATCTATGGACAGAAATGTAGGTAAAGTTCTCAAAGCTATAGAAAACAGCGGACAGGCTGATAACACTTTTATAATATTTACAACTGATAATGGAGGAGTTTATGACATATCAAAGCAGTGGCCTTTAAGAGCAGGTAAGGGATCTTTTTATGAAGGTGGAATCCGTGTGCCTATGATCATCTATCAACCTGGGAAATATGAGCATAAGGTTTATGACGACGTTATGGTTTCGCAAATGGACTTGTTCCCTACTATCATTGATTTGATTGGCATTTCTGACAAAAATCTTCTGATGGATGGTGAGAGTTTGTTGCCTCTTCTTGATAAAGACAATACTTCTACATTAAAAAAACGTTCTTTATATTGGCACTTTCCAGCTTACCTTGAAGGGGGGAACAAGGAAAGTGTTGACAGATTCTTTCGTACTCGCCCGGTATCTGTTATCAGAAACGAAGAATGGAAGTTAATTGAAAATTATGAGGATGGAAGTTTGGAACTGTATAATTTAAAAAACGATTTGAGCGAAACCAAGAATGTTTCATCGAAGTATCCTCGTAAAACCAAAGAACTGAAAAAGAAATTAGACAATTGGAAAAAGCAAATTAACGCTCCCTGTGAATTTAAAGCCAATCCCGATTACAATCCTAATTTTCAAGACGGAAATATCAGAAAAATTAAAGTCAAACAATAACCCCCTGTTAAAGCTGCTTAAACTTAACGGTTTCTAAAGAACTATTGAATTACAATTCAAAAGAAAAACATATATGATAAATTCTAAAAAATTATTCTTTGTAGGAACTGGACTTGCATGTTTACCATTTAACGCTCAAGCAAAAGACAATACACGCCCCAACATCATCTATATCATGTGCGATGATATGGGATATGGAGATTTGGGGGGCTATGGTCAACCTTACATTCAAACTCCACATTTGGACCAAATGGCCAAGGAAGGAATGCGTTTTACACAAGCTTATGCAGGCAGTCCTGTAAGTGCTCCCTCTCGTGCATCGTTCATGACTGGGCAACATTCAGGACACTGTGAAGTTCGCGGCAACAAAGAATATTGGAGCAATGTGCCTACTATAATGTATGGCAACAATAAAGACTATAGTATTGTTGGGCAACATCCTTATGACCCCGAACATATTATTTTACCTGAAATCCTAAAGGATTACGGATACACTACAGGGATGTTCGGGAAATGGGCCGGTGGTTATGAAGGCTCAGTTTCTACACCCGACAAACGCGGCATAGATGAGTTCTTTGGTTATATCTGTCAGTTCCAAGCTCATCTTTATTACCCGAATTTCTTGAACCGCTTTAGTCGTTCACAAGGTGATACGAACGTAGTACGTGTAATAATGGAGGAAAACATCAAATACCCTATGTTTGGCAAGGATTACTCAAAGCGGTCGCAATATTCAGCCGACATAATTCATCGGGAAGCCATTAAATGGCTTGACAAACAGAATGGGAGGCAGCCATTTTTCGGAATCTTTACTTATACTCTACCTCATGCAGAGTTAGTTCAACCTGAAGACTCCATCTTATTAGGATACGAAAAACAATTCTTCAACGATAAAACATGGGGCGGTTCAGAAAGTTCACGTTATAATCCTACGGTGCATACACACGCCCAATTTGCAGGAATGATTACTCGCTTAGATGCATATGTAGGTGAAGTGCTTACAAAGCTGAAAGATAAAGGGTTAGACGAAAATACAATTGTAATTTTCACAAGCGATAATGGTCCTCACGAAGAAGGTGGAGCAGATCCGGAATTTTTCGGACGAGACGGAAAGTTACGCGGCATCAAACGTCAATGCTACGAAGGTGGTATCAGAATACCATTCATCGTGAGATGGCCGGGTAAGGTAGCTAAAGGTTCAGTTAATAACCATATATTCGCTTTTTACGATATGATGCCTACATTCTGTGAATTAGCAGGAGTAAAGAACTATGTGAAAAAATACACTAACAAAAAGAAAAAAGCAGACTACTTTGACGGTATTTCAATTGTTCCTACCCTCATGGGGAAAAGCAATCAAAAAGAGCACGAATTTTTGTATTGGGAATTTAACGAAACAAATCAAATAGCTGTACGCATGGGAGATTGGAAATTGGTGGTCAAGAAGGGTGAACCGTATCTCTACAATCTTACTACCGACATTCACGAAGATAATGATATATCGGCTCAGCACCCAGATATTGTAAAACGAATGAAAGAAATAATTTATTCGCAGCACACTCCGAATCCACATTTCAAAGTGACTCTTCCGAAACTATAACATAACCGCATAATTTATCAACAAGGGGCAATAGTTGATAAATAAATTAAAAACAACACGCACCGCATGAAATCTTATCGACTTCATGCGGCGCGGTTTATATTTAGAAAGCTTATTACTTGTTAAGTCTCCAAGTAAAGCCGTCTTTTGTATCTTTTACCTCAAAGCCAAGGTCGGCTAATGTGTTTCTGATCTTGTCGCTGGTAGCCCAGTCTTTGTTGGCTTTGGCCTTCATACGCTCTTCCAGCAACATGTCTACTACCTTGCCGAAGGCTTCTTCGCGGGCAGCGTTGTTCTCGGCGTTTTCTTTCAAGCCCAAAAGGTCGAACGCGAACAGGTGGAATACCGACTTCATCTCTTCCAAATCTTCGGCGCTGATAGTGGCCTTCTTGTCGATTACCGTATTAATCATGCGGATACCATCGAACAGGTGAGAGATGACGATAGGAGTATTCAAGTCATCGTTCATAGCGTCGAAACACTTCTCGCGCAGACCAGCAGGTTCAATACCTGTAGTAGCCTTGGCAGGAGTGATGCGGTCAAGGTTCTTGATACCCTCCATCAGTCGTTCCAGTCCCTTTTCGGCAGCCTGAAGAGCCTCGTTGCTGAAGTCTACCGTACTGCGGTAGTGAGCCTGAAGGATGAAGAAACGGATGGTCATAGGGGCGTATGCCTGAGTAAGCAACTTGTTAGAGCCGGTAAAGAACTCATCGAGGGTGATGAAGTTGCCAAGCGATTTACCCATCTTCTGTCCGTTGATGGTAATCATGTTGTTATGCATCCAGTAACGCACCATAGGATGTCCTTGTGAAGCCACAGCCTGAGCAATCTCGCACTCGTGGTGAGGGAAGATTAAGTCCATACCTCCACCGTGAATGTCGAATGTCTCGCCCAGATACTTGCGTCCCATAGCTGTACACTCGCAGTGCCATCCGGGGAAACCATCGCTCCACGGCGACGGCCAGCGCATGATGTGTTCGGGCTGAGCGCACTTCCAGAGAGCGAAGTCGGCAGGGTTATGCTTCTCGTCCTGTCCGTCGAGTTCGCGGGTAGTGTTAAGCACATCGTCAAGGTTACGTCCCGACAAGATGCCGTAGTGGTATTTCTGGTTGTATTTATTTACATCGAAGTACACAGAGCCTTTGCTTTCGTAAGCGAATCCGTTGTCCAGAATTTCCTTCACCAGCTGAATCTGCTCTATGATATGACCCGAAGCGTGTGGTTCTATGCTGGGCGGAAGCACGTTAAGCGCGGTCATGGCATCGTGGTAGCGGATGGTGTAGTACTGCACTACTTCCATTGGCTCCAACTGCTCCAGACGGGCTTTCTTAGCGATTTTGTCTTCGCCTTCGTCAGCGTCGTGTTCCAAGTGGCCTACATCGGTAATGTTACGTACGTAGCGCACTTTATATCCCAACTGCTTGAGGTAGCGGAACAGGATATCGAAGGTGATGGCAGGACGAGCGTGTCCCAAGTGTGCGTCGCCATATACAGTAGGACCGCATACGTACATGCCCACATGAGGGGCGTTGAGCGGAACAAACTGCTCTTTAGTGCGACTAAGAGTATTATAAATGGTCAGTTTATTTTCCATAATCGTTTAATATTGAGTGTATATACAAAACGCAAAAGTATAGAAAAATCAGAATACTAAAAAATTTAGTTTCTGTTTTATCCTTCTCGGCATACCGATTGGTATATATCGAGCAGCTGACGGGCTATGGGTTCAGGCTCGAAACGAAGGGCGTATTCTTTTCCTTCGGCTATCATTCGCTGGCGCAGTGGTATGTCGATGTACGTGCGGCGTATGGCATCTGCCAAGGCATGATGATCGTCGGGGGCTACGTAGAGCGATGACGGTCCGCCGGCTTCTTCCAGACAAGAGCCGTGTGCGCCTATGGCGGGAACGCCACTGTTAAGTGCCTCAAGCAGAGGTATGCCGAAGCCTTCGTAACGCGACGGGTAGACAAATGTCTCTGCCATCTGATAGAGGGCTGGAAGATCGGCAAAGGGCACGTTGTGCAGCATCTGCATGCGGTGCTCCATCTTGTTCTTCTTGAGATAAGCGGTTACCTCGTCGGCATAAGGAGTGTGTTTTCCTACCGCCACCACACGATAGCTTTCGTCGAGGTGGGTCATGGCCTGAGCCAGCAGCATAAGGTTCTTACGGCGCTCTATGCTGCCCACGTAGAATATATATTTATCTGGCAGGTTGTAACGCTTTCGCACTTCTTCTTTCTTATCGCCCGATACGGGGTGCTTAAACGCATCGTCGCAGCCTTGGTACACCACGTCTATCTTATCGGGATTGATGTTATAGAGCTGAACGATATCGCGCTTGGTACACTCGCTCACCGCTATGATACGGTGGGTCTGTACGCAGGCTTTCTTGAACTTATAGTCGTAGATGGTGCGGTCTATAAGCGGATAGCATTCGGGGTAGCGAAGGAATATCAAATCGTGTATGGTAACTATGTACTTGGTACTTCCGCCTACCCTGCGTATATTGAGCGGAAGCTCGTTGCTGAGTCCGTGGTATATATCGAGTCCGTCTTTCTGTATGTCGGACGTTATTCCCCACACCCTCCACAGAGAGCGGAGCTTACGCCATACGCCTTCTGCCGGGTATGCCTTTTTGAAGGTACCCTTTACAGAAGCCAGCAGCTGTTCTTTCCGTTCATCGGGGATGTATAGCACATAGTCATTCTGGGGCGCGAAGTCAGATAAAATCTGAAGTACGAACCTACTGTAATTTCCTAATCCAGTACGGTTCTGTGCAGCCCGTTTTGCGTCAAAACCTATCTTCATTTCGTGGTAAATGCTTGGTATTTATAGCAAATGTATGAAAAAATACAAAACCCGCCATCGGTTTGTATTTTTATTGCTATTTTTGTGCAGATTATATATTAGGAATATGATACTATTGAGCTTTGATACAGAAGAATTTGACGTTCCGCGCGAGCATAATGTTGACATACCGCTAGAGGAACAGGTACGCATTTCAACCATCGGTACAAATCGCATTTTAGACTGCTTGAAACAGAACGGGGTTAAAGCCACTTTCTTCTGCACTGCCAACTTTGCCACACATTCGCCCATGGTGATGAACAGAATAAAGGATGAGGGGCACGAAATAGCCTCGCATGGTTACAATCACTGGACTTTTAAGGTAGAAGATTTAAAGAAATCTAAAGAGGTGCTCGAAGAGATGATGGGTATCAAGATCAGAGGATACAGACAGGCACGCATGATGCCTGTGCCCGAACAGGAGATTTACAACGCGGGCTATGAGTATAACTCGTCATTGAACCCTACTTTCATTCCGGGCAGATACATGCATCTGTCTACTCCAAGAACGTATTTCATGAAAGAGAACGTGCTGCAGATTCCGGCTTCGGTTACTCCGTGGGTGCGCTTTCCGCTTTTCTGGCTGTCGTATCACAACTTGCCGGCGGCGCTGTATCGATGGATGTGTAACGTTACAGTGAAGCACGACGGGTATATGGTGACGTATTTCCATCCGTGGGAGTTCTATGAACTGGGCGAGCATCCGGAACTGAAGATGCCGTTCATCATAAAGAATCACGCTGGCATGGCTATGGTGAAACGCTTGAACGATTTCATAGTGTACTTCAAGAAGAAAGGTCAGCCGTTTGTTACGTATTCTGAGTTTACAGACTTAAAGAAGAAAGAGTTGAAAAAATGATGAAACTCGGTATAGTATGCCCGTGCTATAACGAGCACGAGGTTTTGCTGCAGTCGGGCGAGCGACTTACGGCTCTGCTTGACGGACTGGTGGCGAAACAGAAGATAGCGCCCGACAGCTTTGTGCTGCTGGTAAACGACGGTAGCCGCGACAATACATGGCAGCTGATAAAGCAGTTGCACAATGACAACCGTTACTTCAGAGGGGTTAACTTGGCCAAGAACGTAGGACACCAAAACGCTATAATGGCAGGCATGATGACTGCCAAAGATCATTGTGACGCTGTTATAACCATAGACGTAGACCTTCAAGACGACCTAAACGCCTTAGAGCGTATGATTGACAAGTACCACGAGGGGTACGACATAGTTTACGGTGTAAAGGTATCGCGCCAAGGCGACTCGTTCCTCAAGAAGAATACCGCACTGATGTTCTATAAGTTTCAGCAGGCTATGGGCGTGAAAGCCGTGTATAACCATGCCGACTTCAGACTGATGAGCAGAAGAACGTTAGAGCAGCTGTCGCACTTTGAAGAGCGCAACTTGTATCTGCGAGGACTGATTCCGATGATAGGATATCCATCGACCACAGTAGAAGACGTGATTAGCGCACGTACCGCCGGACAGTCTAAATACACCCTGAAGAAAATGTTCACCTTGGCAGCCGACGGGATTACCTCGTTTTCTACCAAGCCTATATCGCTTATACTTACAGCCGGCATATTCTGCCTGCTGGTTAGCGTGTGTATGTTCATATACGTGCTATGCTCTTACTTTGAGCATCTGGCTGTGCCCGGATGGCCGTCTATCATGCTGTCTATATGGTTTATAGGCGGACTGCTGTTGCTATCTATCGGCATCATAGGCGAGTATATCGGGAAAATATATATTGAAGTAAAACATCGTCCTCTGTATAACATAGAAAGCATTCTTTGGGATAAGACAGACGACGCACAGAGCGACCATGAATGATGAATCTATCTAATTATATAGACACCCGTTTCCCCGAGCACAAGGACAAGATATACGAGTTCTTGCGCTTCTGCATAGTGGGCACCATAGCCGCAGGAATACATTATGGCATCTACTGCCTGCTGCAGATGTACATAGAGGTGAATATAGCGTACACCGTGGGGTATTTAACGAGCCTGGTGTGCAACTTCTTCCTTACATCGTACATCACCTTCCGCCGTTCGCCTTCGGCCAAGAAAGCCGCCGGATTCGGACTGAGCCATCTGGTGAACTACTTGCTGCACATATTCCTGTTCAACGCATTCTTGCAGATAGGCGTGCCCCGACTCATTGCCCCTATCTTTGTACTGATGATAGCCGTACCTACCAACTTCGTACTGCTGCGATGGGTGTTTAAGCACAAAAGTAAAACCAAAACCGATAACGCATGAAACTGATACAAGATACCAAAGAGTTCTTTAAGCGACCGTTCTTCAGCGACGAACGCACCCTCTGGGGACTGTGGATGCTGTTGCCCCTGATAGCGGCTCTGCTGAAGATACACAAGCATAATAACTACCTTATATTTCGCGGTGTGTTTTGGCATACGTGGGATAAGGTTTCGCTATACACAGAATATCCGCAAGAGTATTTCGACACTAACCACTACGGTCCGTTTTTCAGCTTGGTAATAGCTCCATTCGCTCTGATGCCCGAATGGACAGGACTGCTTTTCTGGCTTATAGCCCTCTCATTATCGCTGTTCTGGGCTACACGCTGTCTGCCTATAGACTACCGAAAGAAGGTATTCATATACTGGTTTTGTGCGCACGAGTTGCTTACTGCCTTATTCATGTCGCAATTCAACATAGCCATAGCAGCCATTATCATAGCTACATTCTACTGCATAGAAAAAGAAAAAGATATATGGGCAACGCTGCTCATAGTGATAGGAACATTTGTGAAACTATATGGCATAGTGGGCTTGGCATTCTTCTTCTTCTCTCGCCATAAAACAAAATTCGTATTGTCGTTCATCGGATGGTGTGCGGTGTGCTTTGTTGCCCCTATGCTTATAAGCAGTCCGGAGTACATCATATCTCAATACCAGGGATGGTACGAGAGTCTGGCAGAGAAGAACGGACTGAACATGTTCTCGCAAGGACAGAACGTGTCTATACTGGGCTTGGTACGTAAGATTTCGGGATGCGCCACTTACTCCGACTTATGGCTCATAGTACCCGGCATGGCTTTGTTCGGTCTGCCCTATTTACGGTTAAAGCAATACAAGAACGCAGCATTCCGCTATGCGCTACTGGCATCGGTACTGATGTTTGTAGTGCTGTTCAGCACCGGAAGCGAATCGAGCACGTACATCATCGCCTTCATGGGTGTGGCTATATGGTATGTAACCGCACCGTGGAAACGAAACAAATGGGATATAGCATTGATGGTATTCGCCTTTATACTTACCAGCATGTCGCCGTCGGACTTGTTTCCGGCGTATCTGAGAAAGACTTACGTACATCCGTACGCGCTGAAGGCGTTGCCGGTAGCCATCATCTGGCTAAAGTTGTGCTACGAGATGCTGATAAAAGATTACAGTACACAGACAAAAGAAGACTAAGATAATGAAGAAGGAATGGAAAGACTGCCTCTACAACGTAGGGGCGTTATTGATAAATATCTTATTGGCATACGTAGTGTTCATGATATGCCGATTAGTATTTCTATGGGAGAACGCTTCGCTGTTCAACGGCCTTACGTTCGGGCATCTGATGGAGCTTTGCAAGGGAGGTATCTACTTCGATACTTCGGCTATAATGTATGCCAACGCCTTGATTATTCTGCTGTATCTGTTGCCTCTGCACTGGAAAGAAACACACCGCTATCATGCTGTGGTGCGATGGATTTATGTAGTTATCAACACCCTGTGTATATCTGTCAACTTGATGGATACGGTGTATTTTCAGTTCACCAACCGCCGTACTACAGGCTCTGTATTCAGTCAGTTTGCCAACGAAGACAATTTGGGTCGCATCATAGGAATAGAGTTTGTGCATCATTGGTACTTGGTAGTGCTTACGCTGCTGTTGGCATTTGGTATGTATAAGTTGTACAGAATGCCACGTACCACTGTACGCCAACGACTTATCCCCTACTATGCGGTATATGTAGTAGCCTTGGGCGTATGCGTTCCGTTCACGGTGTTCGGTATGCGCGGAGGCATGACACGACAGACACGCCCCATAACCATAAGCAACGCCAATCAGTATGTAGACCGCCCCATAGAAACCGGTATAGTGCTGAACACACCGTTCTCGTTGCTGCGCACCATAGGCAAGAAGCCCTTCGTAATTCCGCAGTATTACACTAACCGCGAAGAGATGGAGGCTCAGTTCAACCCGGTACACACGCCTGCCGATAGCGTTCAGTTCAAGAACAAGAACGTGGTGGTGCTGATACTTGAGAGCTTCGGAAAAGAATATGTAGGCTCACTAAATAAAACACTCGAAGGAGGACATTATAAAGGATATACTCCGTTCCTCGATTCGCTTATACAGAAGAGCTTGTACTTTGATTACTCATTCGCCAACGGACGTACCAGCATAGACGGTATGCCTTCGTCACTGTCGAGCATACCTATGTTTGTAGAGAAGTTCTTACTTACTCCGGCTGCTCTAAACAGTCTGACCAGCGTGGCAGGAGAACTGCACAAGAAGGGATATTACACCGCCTTTTTCCACGGAGCAGCCAACGGCTCTATGGGATTTCAGGCGTTCTCGCGCTCGGCAGGATACCAAGACTACTACGGACGTACAGAATATAATAACGATGAAGACTTCGACGGCAACTGGGCTATCTGGGACGAGGAGTTCCTGCAGTTCTTCGCCAATAAGATGGCTACGTTCAAGCAGCCGTTCTGCACGGGCATATTCACAGCCTCATCGCATCACCCGTACAATATTCCTGAGCGTTACAAGGATGTGTATAAGGAAAGCTCACTGCCCATACATAAGTGCATACGTTACTCTGACCATGCGCTGCAACGATTCTTTGAAACGGCATCAAAAGAGCCGTGGTTCAATAATACCATCTTTGTGCTGACAGCCGACCATACCAACCAGACAGAGCATCCAGAGTATCAGACGGAGGCTGGTATTCACTCCATCCCTATCATATTCTATACTCCCGACGGCAGTCTGCAGGGCGAACGCAACGGCATATCGCAACAAATAGACATTATGCCTACGGTATTGGGTTACCTAGGTTACGACAAGCCGTATGTGGCGTTTGGATGCGACTTACTGCATACGCCTATGGAAGAGACTTACGCCGTGAACTACCTGGACGGAATATACCAGTTCTTCAAAGGCGACTACATGCTTCAGTTTGACGGCGAAAAGACAGTAGCCATGTATGCCTTCAAGACCGATGTGCTGCTGAAAGATAACCTGGTAGGAAAAGTGCCTCAGCAAGAAAGCATGGAGAAAGAACTGAAAGCGATGATACAACAGTACATGGAACGCATGAACCATGATGAACTGACCATTAAACAATAACACACATACCGAATATTAATCAAAACAAAAACATAACACTGCATGAAAGAGTTTTTGCAACTTATGCGACGTTTTGTGTCGCCCTACAAGAAATATGCGATAGGAGCTGTAGGATTAAACATCTTATCCGCTATTTTCAATGTGTTCTCGTTCAGTCTGCTCGTCCCTATTCTGAACATTCTCTTCAAGACCGAAGGAAGTGACCGTGTATATGAGTTCATGGAATGGGGAAGCGGAAGCCTGAAGGATGTGGCCATCAATAATTTCTATTATTATGTGTCGCAGCTTATCCAGCACTTCGGTCCGTCTACTACCCTGCTGTTCTTGGGTTTGTTCCTTGCCGGAATGACTCTCTTGAAGACGGCTTGTTACTTCGGATCATCGGCTATCATGATTCCGCTGCGCACAGGCGTAGTACGCGACATACGTGTGCTGGTGTACTCTAAGGTGATGCACTTGCCTCTGGGCTTCTTCTCGGAAGAAAGAAAGGGTGATATCATTGCCCGTATGAGTGGCGACGTGGGCGAGATAGAGAACTCTATCACAAGCTCGCTCGATATGTTGATTAAGAACCCTATCCTGATCGTTTCTTATTTCGCCACGCTGATTGTCACCAGCTGGCAACTTACGCTGTTCACCATCCTGGTGCTCCCTTCTATGGGTTGGCTTATGGGACGAGTTGGTCGCGCTCTGAAACGCCAGTCGCTCGAAGCTCAGTCTAAGTGGAGCGATACCATGTCTCAGCTCGACGAGACTCTGGGCGGTCTGCGTATCATCAAGGCGTTCTTGGCAGAAGACAAGATGATAGGCAGGTTTGTGCAGTGCAGCAACGAGCTTCGCGACGCTTCAAACAAGGTGGCTACACGTCAGGCATTGGCGCACCCTATGAGTGAGTTCCTCGGAACACTGCTTATAGTTGTGGTATTGTGGTTTGGTGGTTCTTTGATTCTTGGCAACGCATCTTCTATAGACGCTTCTACATTTATCTTCTATATGGTTATTCTGTATAGCGTTATCAATCCGCTGAAGGAGTTCTCTAAGGCAGGATATAACATCCCTAAGGGTTTGGCGTCAATGGAGCGTGTAGATAAGATTTTGAAGGCTGATAATCCGATTAAGGAACCGGCTAACCCTACTCCGCTGCATGAGCTAAAAGACAAGATTGAATTCAAGGATATCTCTTTCAGCTACGACGGTACTCGCGAAATTCTGAAGCACATCAACCTGACGGTAGAGAAAGGTAAGACTGTGGCATTGGTGGGACAATCGGGTTCTGGTAAATCTACATTGGTAGATATGCTGCCACGCTACCACGATGTACAGTCGGGCGAAATAACCATCGACGGTATCAACATTAAAGACGTTACGGTGCACGATCTTCGCAGCCTCATCGGTAATGTGAATCAGGAAGCCATATTGTTTAACGATACCTTCTTCAACAACATCGCCTTCGGTGTAGAAAACGCTACCATGGAGCAGGTAATAGCAGCCGCCAAGATAGCAAACGCTCACGATTTCATCATGGAAACACCCGACGGTTATAACACCAACATAGGCGATAGAGGTGGCAAGCTTTCGGGAGGTCAGCGTCAGCGTGTAAGTATAGCGCGTGCCATCCTGAAGAATCCGCCTATCCTGATTCTTGACGAAGCTACTTCGGCTCTCGATACCGAAAGCGAACGACTGGTACAGGAGGCGTTAGAGCACTTGATGAAGACACGTACCACTATAGCCATAGCTCACCGCTTATCTACCATTAAGAACGCCGACGAGATATGCGTAATGCTGGAAGGCGAGATAGTAGAACGAGGCACACACGACGAACTGCTTGCCATGAACGGCTACTATAAACGACTGAACGATATGCAGACTCTGTAATAAGATTACATTATATATAAACCAAATATAAAATAACGAAAATGAATAGATTTAAGAATCTGCTTCCCGACATCGTGGTGATAGCTATTTTCGCAATCATCTCGTTTGCCTATTTCTATCCGGCAGATATAGAAGGAAGAGTATTGGCGCAGCACGATGCTGTGGCTGGTATCGGTGCCGGAAGGGAGCATCAGGAATATCACCAGAAACACGGCAAGGCTACACGATGGACTAACGCTTTGTTCAGCGGTATGCCTACGTATCAGATTGCTCCGGGATATGACTCGGCCCGCACGCTGACTTACGTGCAGGATGTGTACAGCTTGTTCCTTCCTACTTATGTATGGTATGTGTTCGTAATGCTACTGGGCTTTTACATCTTGCTACGCGCGTTCAACTTTAAGGTATGGATGGCGGCATTAGGAGCCATAATCTGGGCGTTCTCGTCGTATTTCTTCATCATTATAGCGGCAGGACATATCTGGAAGTTTGTTACTCTGGCTTATATTCCTCCTACAATAGCCGGTATGGTGCTTGTGTACAGAGGAAAGTATCTTATGGGGGGACTGCTTACGGCGTTGTTCGTAGCCCTTCAGATTGTATCTAACCACGTACAGATGTCGTACTACTTCTTGTTCGTGATGCTCTTTATGGCGATAGCTTACGGCGTAATGGCATGGAAGAACAAGCAGATGGTAGCTTTCGCCAAACAGACGGGGGTATTGGTGATAGCAGGATTACTTGGTATATGCATCAACCTATCCAATTTATATCACACATACGAGTACAGCAAAGAAAGTATGCGCGGAAAGAGCGAGCTGGTGAAAGAGCACACCGCCAACCAAACGGACAGCGGACTGGAAAGAAGCTACATCACGCAGTGGAGCTACGGTATAGGCGAAACATTCTCACTGCTGGTACCTAATGTAAAAGGTGGAGCTTCTGTGCCTCTGGCAGACAACAAGACAGCGATGGAGAAAGCTAATCCGCAGTATATGGGACTGTACAGCCAGTTGGGACAATACTGGGGTGAGCAACCGGGAACATCGGGACCGGTGTATGTAGGAGCTTTCGTAATGTTCTTGTTCATCTTGGGATGCTTCATAGTGAAGGGTCCTATGAAATGGGCGTTGATAGCCGGAACAGTGTTCTCTATCCTCCTTTCGTGGGGTAAGAACTTTATGGGACTGACCGACTTGTTCATCGACTACATGCCTATGTATAATAAGTTCCGTGCCGTATCGTCTATCTTAGTGATAGCGGAATTCACCATTCCGTTGTTGGCTATCATGGCACTGAAGGAGATAGTAGAGCGTCCGTCGCTCATCAAAGAGCAAGCAAAGGCGTTTTATATCAGCTTCGCCTTGACAGGAGGTTTGGCGTTGCTGTTTGCCATAATGCCTCACGTGTTCTTCTCATCGTACGTATCGACCATGGAGATGAATGCACTGCAGAATGCCATCCCGCAAGAGCAGCTTGTTCCTATCTTGATGAATCTGGAAGAGATGCGTACCGCCATCTTCACATCCGACGCATGGCGTAGCTTCTTCATCATATTAGCAGGTGTAGCTGTGTTATGGGCTTACAGCCACGGAAAACTGCAAACCAAGGTAATGGCAACGGCACTGATAGTACTGTGCCTGGTGGATATGTGGAGCGTAAACAAACGCTATCTGTACGACGATCAGTTTGTAGCTAAGGGCGAAGAGATGAAGCCGTTCTTACAGCCTACAGAAACCGATAAGATTATCCTTGCGGATAAGGCGTTAGACTATCGTGTACTGAATTTGGCAAGCAACACGTTCAACGAGAATCAGACTTCGTACTGGCATAAGAGCATAGGTGGTTATCACGCAGCCAAGCTGCGCCGTTATCAGGAGATGATAGAAGAGCATATCAGCAGCGAAATGAGTAGCTTGTTCAAGGACCTTCCAGCAGCCGGAGGAGACATGACACAGGTAGACAGAAGCCATTATCCGGTACTGAATATGCTGAATACTCGTTACTTTATATTCCCGCTACAAGGCGGCAAGACAGCCCCTATACGAAATCCGTTCGCATTAGGAAACGCGTGGTTTGTAAACGAAGTGAAGTATGTAGGCAACGCCAACGAAGAGATAGAGGCTATTCATAACATAGACCCGGCACACGTAGCCGTGGTAGACAAGCGTTTTGCCAACGAAGTGAAGGATATGAAGTGCGACAGCCTGTCGAGCATCACGTTAGACAGCTACGAGCCAAACGAGTTGGTTTATACCGTAAACTCAGCCAAGGGTGGAACAGTGGTATTCTCTGAAATATACTACCCCGGATGGCAGTCGTTCATAGACGGTGAAGAGGTGCCTCACGGACGTGCCGACTATATATTACGTGCCATGAACGTACCGGCAGGAAAGCACACCGTCCGCTTCGTATTCGACCCTCATTCACTACACGTAACCGAAGGAATAGCGTACGCATCGCTCGCCATCCTAGCGTTAGGAGCCATAGTGATTATAGTATTCCAGTTCAGAAGACGGAAAGAATAATCATTGATAGTTATTGATACAAAAAATCTCTCGCAACAGAAAAAAATTCTGTTACGAGAGATTTTTATTTTGTTGCAACAAAAAAATATTCTGTTGCAATAGAAATGATATGTCCTCTTACCACTTATTCATCATAAGGAAGCATAGAACTCAAGATACGTTCTGTGTACCATGGGTCTTCTATAGCCTTTAGCTGAGAAGCCATTTCCTTGAGAAGCTTCTTAACTTCTTCAGGATGATCTTCGAGCTTCATGCTGTGCATTTGATACGGGTCTTTCAAATCGTCGAAAAAGAGCACATCTTCGAGCTTGTTGTCACGACTGATAGTCAAAGCCAATGTGTAACGAGCAGTCTTGATACCACGCGACTGTGGGAAATAATTAAGTACCACACCGTTTGCATCTTTCTCACCATCCATATTTCTGAAGTACAACGCCCCCTGAGGACGAGTAATCTTAGCCTTCTCGTTATAGAACAAAGGAGCGAAGTTTGTACCCTGTACGGTAGAAGGAATGTCCTTATCCAAGTTGCACAAGCCAAGCAGTGTAGGCATGATATCGGGCGATGACATCAACAACGGATCGATACGATGCTGAATCTTTCCCGGATAACGTACTATGAAAGGAATGTTCATAGACTCTATGTACGGCGAGTTCTTAGGGTCGTCGGTAGCTTGGCTACACATGGTTTCACCATGGTCGGAAGCGAAGATAATGATGGTATTCTTATCCAAGCCCAACTCTTTAACGCAGTCGAGTATCTGACCGAAAGCACGGTCTACACCGGTAACCGACGCAAAGTAATATGCAGCCGATTCTGCCTTCTCTCTCTTACGGTCGGCGTTAGGACGAATCAAGAGCTTCTCTATAGGCTGATCTTTATACAGGTTATAGTCTTCCTCCATACAGTCGTCGAGCGAACGATACGGGCTGTGAGGCGGGTTCATACCTACCATGATAAAGAACGGCTTCTTACCGTCGCGCTGGTTCTTTTCGTTCTTCAGATAAGATACCACTTCTTTAGCTTCGTGCAGCGGCGACCATTCCTTAGGTTCGTGACGATGGCCTTCTGTATCCCAGTAATGCGGGTTCTTATGCTCGTCGAAAGTACCGTAAGAATACCAGTAGTTAAAGCCGTGACGGTTTTCGGGAGCTGTATAAGCGTCCCATGCCGGACGTCGTGCCTCTACGTATTGTCCCGGATGTTCGGGGTCGTTAGGAGTAGGATGCTCAGCGTGCAACTTACCAAAGTATGCACAGTCGTATCCGTTCTTATGGAACACATCGCCCACACACTCTACATCTGTACGCAGAGAGCTGAAAGGACGGTTAGAATGGCAGTTCAAAGGAATACCGCTCTTGTTAGGATACATACCGGTAAGCAAACATCCTCTGTGAGGGCTACTCAGCGGGAAGTTACTCATTGCTGATGTAAGCACCAATGACTCGCCTGCAAAGCGGTCGATATTAGGCGTATGTACAGGGTCGGCATCGAAGTTTACATGCGAACGATACTCCGGATTATTCCAGAATCCCATCGCCATGTTACGATATTGATCAGGGAAAACATAAATAATGTTGGGATGTTCTGTTGCTTCCTGAGCAAATACAGTCTGCATCACAGCACCACAAGCCAGCGCACCACCGGCTAAAGGCAACCAAAGATTATTCTTCATATATTTTATATTAATAGCTATAATTAAAGAAATCGGGCACAAATGTCATGGCATTGCTTAACGAAGCCTACAACATTCGTGCCCGAACACCATATTTCTAAAAAATCACGACTTTATCATTTCTTTTCTGTCTCGAAAGAGAAAGGCTTGTTGTTTTCGGTGTTACGCTTACGGATCAATGCTTCTTCGTAATAGTAGTCGGCATAGTTCAAAGGTACATCGATTTCTGCACCGTGAGGAATACTTCCTACAGAGTGCATCAAGATGAAGTTACCGTTAGTTCCAACTTCAGCCTTGTAAGCCGGTGAAGCCAAGCTTGTAACAATCTTATCTGCTACTTCTTTGTAGTTCTTTTCTGGGCAATACTTAGCCATTTCGTACAAAGCAGAAGCGATACAAGCAGCAGCCGAAGCGTCGCGTGGTTCATCCGGAATCTTAGGAGCGTCGAGGTCCCAGTAAGGAACCAAGTCTTCTGGCATATTCTTGTTTGTCAACATGAAGTCCAAAGTCTTCTGAGCCTGTTCCAAGTAAGCTACGTTATGAGTATAGCGGTAGCAAACAGTGAATCCGTAGATAGCCCATGCCTGACCGCGTGCCCATGCTGATTCGTCGGCGTAACCCTGAGCAGTCTGACGGCTACGTACGCTTCCGTCTTCCAAGCTATAGTCAACTACGTGGTAGCAGCTGTTGTCTGCACGGAAATGATTCTTCATTGTAGCGTCAGCGTGAGAAACAGCGATGTTATAGAATGTAGAGTCGCCCGACAAGCAAGTAGCTTCGAACAACAATTCAAGGTTCATCATGTTATCAATGATAACCGGGCATTCCCATCCGCGCTTAGCCTGCCATCCGCGGTCTGTGTTCCATGACTGGATAACACCAGCAGACGGACGGAAACGGGTAGAAAGTGATTTAGCTGCTTCAACGATTACATCTTTATATGCTTCTGTAGGACACAAACGATATCCTGTAAGGTAGCTACATCCAATCATGAAACCAACGTCGTGGTGCCATTTCAGATATTTTACAGAATCGATAGCTGCTGAATATTTTTCCGCAAGATTTTTCCATTTGTCTTTGCCTGTCAAATCATAATCAAGCCACATAGTTCCGGGGAAGAAACCGCTGCACCAGTCGTCGATGGGTACATATACAATCTTACCATCTTTAATAGTACGAGGGTTGATAAAAGAACCGTGCTTTTCAATAATATCGGTCTGCAATGTGTGCTGAGCTTCGATATTCTCAATTTCTCCTGTAAGGAAGTCGTCTGTCTTCGGCTTGCTTTGGCAACTAAAGAAAGCCAAAACAGAAATACACAACAAAGTTGTAATTTTAAAGTTTTGCATAGGTAAATAATTTGATGAGTTTTTATACAGATTTTGTCATTCACAATATCAGTTCCATTTTTATGGATATGCAAAAAAAGTAAATTTATTCCATACGGATGGCATAAAATCATTCAAATAAGGTCCCAATTTTGTCTTTTACCCAAAAAAGTCATTTAATTTCTTTGCCAGCATTAAAAGAAAAACTAATTTGGCAATCGTAATACTTTTCAAAACCTCACCTATGAGAAATTTTCTTTTACTCTTATTAACAATTACACTATGCATATGCATGCCGAAAAACGCATCGGCGCAAAATATATCATTCCAACATTTATCTACAGAAAACGGATTATCGCAGGTTTCGGTAAATAGTATCTACATTGACGAAGCGGGCAGAATATGGATAGCCACACGCGACGGATTGAACTGTTACAACGGACAATACACACAGACATTCAGATTAGAGAAGGACAATCCGCATAGCCTTTTCTCGAATACCGTACTGCGTATTACAGGCGACCATAACGGACATATATACTTGCTGTGCACCGACGGAGTAGCAGAGCTTACACTCTCTACGATGCAATTCAAGACTCTTATTCACGGAAAAGTGGACTGCATGAATTTTACAGACCGACTGTATATTCTATGCAAGAACGAAATATTCACCTACAACGCTTCTACCGGAAACTTTGACAGCTTTTACAAAATTAGCTGCATGTCTTGTCTTTCTACAGAGTTGTTCATCGACTCTAAAAAGACGTTCTGGATAGGTACAGAAAGCGATGGCGTATATACCCTATCGAAAGACAAAGAGCTGAAACATCGTATCAAGAAGGTACAGGTAACACGAATGTATGAGGACTCATCCCGCAATATCTGGATTGGAACATGGGAAGATGGTATATATAAGATAGACAAGAACGACGAGATGACCAACATACGCAAAGAGGCCAATAACCCTAATTCTCTTTCGTCGAACTTCGCGCGTTGCTTCTGCGAAGATAATCAAGGCTGCATCTGGATAGGTACAATGAACGGACTTAACAAGTACGATCCGCATACCAATCAGTTTACTCTGTATAAGCCCGACATCCAGAGTCCGGCAAGCCTCTCGCACTCTTCTGTATGGTGCATTGAGAAAGACTCTCAGGGCACATTATGGCTGGGGACTTATTTCGGTGGAGTAAACTATTTCAATCCGGAATATGAAATCTATACCATCTACCGCCGTAAAAAGCATGAGCTTAGTTTCCCGGTAGTAGGCAATATGCTTGAAGATAAAGACGGACGACTGTGGATTTGTACGGAAGGTGGAGGTATCAACGTGCTCGACCGTAAGACAGGCAAGTTTACTAGGTATACCCATACCTCTTCGCCCAACAGCATCTCGCACAACAATGTAAAGGCCATCTATTACGATGAAGCAAAAGACATTATGTGGATAGGTACTCACTTAGGAGGACTTAACCGACTGGATATACGCACAGGAAGATTCACATGCTATAAACGAGAGATAGGAAACCACGAAACGTTGCCTTCGGATATCATACGAGACATAGTTCCATATAAAGACAGCCTGATAGTAGCTACACAAAACGGGGTATGTATGTTTTCTACACAAACCGGAAAATGCACGCAGCTATTTAAAGACGACAAGTTGGGAAGCCTCATAAAGATGGTAGCCGATCTGGAGTTCGACCAGCAAGGAAGACTCTGGATTTCGGTCAACGGAGAGGGTGTGTTCTGTTACGACTTTTCTACCGGAAAGCTTTCTCAGCTGAAGCATAAGGACGAAGACGCTAATACCATTTGCAACAACAACATAAACTCTATCTTTAAAGACAGCAGAGGCATGTTGTGGTTTGCATCGGCAGGTAGCGGACTCGATTGCTACGACCCTACACAGCATAAGTTTACTAACTTCGATATAAAGAACAGTCAGATAATAAGCGACTGTATATATAAGGTATGCGAAACGAAAGATAATGAGTTGCTCATCATTTCGAATACCGGCTTTTCACGCTTCAACTATCAAACTAAAAAGGTGAAGAACTACAGTTCTGAAAATGGATTGCCTATTGCAGCCATCAACGAAAACGGACTTTACATAGCTAAAGACCAGACTGTATTCTTAGGAGGCGTAGACGGAATGATATCGTTCTCGCTAAGCAAATTGAAGATCGCCCCTCAGCCGTATAATATATTCTGGACCAAACTGGTAATAAACGGTAATGAGATAAAGGTGGGCGATGAAAGCGGCATCCTACCAAAGACTCTTAACGAGGTGGGGGCTATTAAGTTGAACGCTTCACAAAACATGTTCAGCCTGTACTTCTCAAGCTCTAACTATCTGCTTGAGAACAAAGAGAGAATGGAATATTATCTGGACGGATTCTCTAAAAAATGGACCGATACGCAAGGACAACCTGCCATAACCTATACTAACTTAAGTCCCGGCACATACACCCTGCGCTTACGCTCTGTAAATTCCGAAACCATGAGCCATGAAATAGCTATCAAGATAGTTATACTGCCCCCGTTCTATCGCACCGTATGGGCATATCTTCTCTATCTGTTGGCTATAGCCGGAAGCGTATACTACCTGATGCGTACCTATAAAATGCGTGTAAAACTGAGAGAGTCACTCAGATACGAACAGAAGCATCTGCAAGACATAGAAAACCTTAACCAGTCGAAGCTGCGCTTCTTTACAAGCATTTCGCACGAGTTCAGAACTCCGCTTACACTTATCATCGGACAGCTGGAGAATATACTGAAACAACCGCAGACCACGCCTGCTATATTCTCTAAAATACTTACCGCTTACAAGAGCAGCATTCAGCTGAAAGGACTTATCAGCGAGCTTCTCGACTTCAGAAAGCAGGAGCAGGGCATGATGAAGATTAAGGTGCAGCAGTATAATATCATACAGTTCCTTAACGAAACGTATCTTCTGTTCTTGGCTTACGCTCAGTCTAAAAAGATAAAGATAGAGTTCGACAGACAGCAAGAGGATATAGAAGTATGGTTCGACGCTACCCAAATGCAGAAGGTGATAAACAACTTGCTGTCTAACGCCATAAAGCATTGTTCTAAGGAGGGGTGCATCGTGTTATCGGCATATCAGGAAGAAGGCATGGCATGCTTCTCTGTAGAAGATGACGGTATAGGAATTCCGGCAACCGAAATAGGCAAGATATTCAACCGATTCTATCAGGCATCAAACGAATCGGAAGTGAACGCAGGTACAGGTATCGGACTTGCCCTAACAAAGGGTATAGTAGAACTGCACCACGGAACTATAGAAGTAGAGAGCACCGAAGGTAAAGGCACCAAGTTCATCGTTAAGTTGCCTATGGGAACAACAGCCTACTCTACCGAAGAGATAGCTACCGTATCGGCAGAAAAGCAACAGGAACAAAACATCATTACGCCTATAGACACGAAAGAAGAAATAGAGGAAGAAATTCCAGCCAATGAATTGAACGAACCGGTAAGCAAGGACGGACAACGCCCGTCTATACTTATTGTAGAAGATAACGAGTCGATACGTAATATGCTTACAGAGTTATTCAGCCCTATTTACGACACATTTACGGCCGAAGACGGAGTGAAAGCATTAGAAGTAATAAATGAACACATGCCTCAGATTGTATTGAGCGATGTGCTCATGCCACGCATGTCGGGCATTGAGTTGACCAAGCAACTGAAGAGCAACATCGATACATGCCACATTCCGGTGGTGCTGCTTACCGCACGTACAGAGATAGAGCAGAACTTGGAGGGACTGCGCATAGGAGCCGACGACTATATAACCAAGCCGTTCAACTCGCGCATACTTATTTCGCGATGCAACAACCTGGTTAACTCGCGCATCATGCTGCAAGAGTACTTCAGCAAGCAGCCGGCGGCACAGACTCCGGTATTGGCTACCAACCCGTTAGACAAGCAGTTCCTTGACGAAGTGATTGACATTTTCGAAAAACATCTTGAAGATACAGACTTCACCATCGACAAGCTGGCGCAGGAAATGTTCATTTCACGAACTCGCATATATTATAAGATCAAGGCCATAACAGGACAGACACCTAACGATTTCTTCATCACCTTACGACTGAAGAAAGCCGCTCACATGCTGAAATCAAATCCCGAACTGAATATCATAGCCATATCAGAACAAACGGGATTCAGCTCGTCGCGCTACTTCAGCAAATTATTTAAAAAAGCCTACGACGTTACCCCTATGGAATACAGAAAGGGTAAAGCAGATACCTCAACAGACGAGGAAGAGTAATTGTACGATTTTGCACTTTATATGAATAAAACACGTATGGTGCAGTGCATCTATATTAATACTTTTGCACTGAATAAAAATCAAATTTAATACCATGAGACGTTTTATATTACCTATCGCATGTGCTTTTACTCTCGTGGCTCCTAAGGCTGGAGGCCAAATTCCCGTAGTAAAAGACGCCCGTGTCATTTCATTCGAAGAAAATAAAGTGCCCGACAACTGGAAAGGTGCCGGATTGGCAATAAATACTGCGCACTATAAAGACGGAAAGCAATCAATGCAATGGACTTTCAAACCTGGAGAAACAATCTCGCTTAAGAAAGACGTGATGTTCCAGAAGAAAGACCCTACAGGCAAAGACCTTTATCTGTCTACTTTCACAGGATGGTTCTATAATACTAAAGCTATAAACGACAGTATCCGCGTAGGCTTCTATAAAGAAGGAAAAGAATTCTGCCACTTTAATCTGCGTACAGCGTTTACCGGATGGCGTGCCGCATGGGTATGCTTCGAACGCGATATGCAGGGTACTCCTCAGGAAGGCATGGACGAAGTTCGCTTCACCGCTCCAAAGTCATCTGAAGGACAGATTTGCATCGACTTGATGATTCCTTCTGTAAAGACCGACCATCGTCATCAAACTGCCGACAGACAGGTACCGTTCGTAAACAGCGCCAACCGCAATCACTGGCTGGTGGTTTATCTGCACTCACAGATCCAGTCGGATATGGCTCTTACGCCTGTAACCGAAGCAGAAAAAGCCGATGTCCGCAAGTTGGAAGAACGATTCAAATCAATCATTTTCAATCCTGGAAAGGTAACCGAAAAGACTCTTGCAAGCATCCGTAAGAAATTCGCTTTCTATCAGATTACTTATAATGAAAAGGGTGAAATAAGCGGTGTGCCTATCTTCTTTGCACGCGCTGCCGAGAAATTTGAACGCATCATACCTAACTGGAGCAAAGACATGATTAACAAGCAGGGAAATGAGTTGAAGGCTTACTTCGACTTGATGAACCGCATAGCCACAGCTTATAATCAGACAGACTCTCCTGAGATTAAGGCTGAGATGAAGGATATGTTCCTGAAAATGTACGAACATGCTACCGACCAAGGTATAGCCGCTGGTAGCTGCTTGGGTAACTTCACTCACTACGGATATAGCTTCAGAGGTTTCTATACTTCATACTTCTTGATGAAAGACGTACTTCGCCAGGCTGGTAAACTTAGCGAGGCAGAACAGGCTATGCTGTGGTATGCCATCACAAACGAAATCTATCGCAAGCCGACAGAAAACGGTATCGATATGGACTCGTTCAATACTCAGACCACAGGTAGAATAGCAAGTATCCTGATTATGGAAGATACCCCCGAAAAGATGAGATACCTCCGTTCTTTCCAGCGTTGGATTGACTGGGGATGCCGTCCTGCTAACGGTTTGCAAGGCTCGTTCAAGGTAGACGGTGGCGCATTCCATCACTGTAACAACTATCCAGCATACGCTGTAGGCGGATTGGATGGAGCTACCAATATGATTTATCTGCTTAGCGGAACTCAGTTCGGCGTATCAGAATTGGCTCATAAAACCGTGAAGAACTCACTGTTGGCCATGAGATTCTACTGCAACACTCTTTACTTCCCATTGGCAATGTCTGGTCGTCACCCCGACGGCAAGGGTCGCCTTATTCCTTTGCACTACGCACAAATGGCGTTGGCAGGTACACCCGACGGTAAGGAAGCTATCGACGCAGAAATGGCATCGGCTTACCTGCGATTGGCTGCCGCCAACAATGGAGAGAAACCCGAAGAATATATGCCTGCATCGGCCGGACCAAGAGAAAACCGCATACGCAAACAGCTTGAAAAGCAAGGATTCAAACCCGAAGCCGACCCTCAAGGTAATATCGCCATAAACTATGGCTGTGTATCTGTACAGAGAAGAAGCAACTGGAGCGCTGTAGCACGCGGACATAACCGCTACTTATGGGCTGCAGAGCACTACTTGGGATGTAACTTGTACGGACGCTACTTGGCTCACGGCAGCTTGCAGATTATGACTGCGCCTAAAGGAACTACTGTCACTCCTACTACCAGCGGATGGCAGGGCGATGGATTCGACTGGGGAAGAATACCGGGAACTACAGCTATACATTTGCCTGTAGACCAGCTTCACGCTCACATCTTGAATGTTGACGCATTCTCTGGAGTAGAAGAAATGCTTTACTCTGACGAAGCGTTTGCCGGAGGTTTGTCACAGAATCACGAAAACGGTAACTTCGGTATGAAGTTGCACGAGCACGATAAGTACAACGGCAGCATGAGAGCACGTAAGTCGTACCACTTCTTGGGTGGCAAGGTTGTATGCCTGGGTTCTGACATCGAGAATATCAACTCTGACTACGCTACAGAAACTACTGTATTCCAGCTCTGCATGAAGAACGAAAAGGATAAAGAATACTGGAACGGACAGAACATTGGCTCTACTGCATGGGTAGACAACTTCCAGACCGGATATTACATTCCTAAGCACATGCTTAACAAGCTGACTTTCGAGAAGAACTTCCCGCAAGAATCACGTCATGAAGAAACAGAAAAGGTTACTTATGGCGACTGGGTTTCATTGACATTCAATCACGGTAAGGCTCCTAAGGGCGAAAGCTACGAGTATGCTGTAATTCCGCAAACCGACAAGAACAGCATGAAGGCGTTTGCAAGCAAACCCGACTATAAGGTATTGCAGTGCAACACTAAGGCTCACATCGTAAAAGATAACAAGATGGGCATTACTTCGTACGTATTGTTCGAAAAGAACGAAACTCTCCCCGCAGGATTGTTAGCCAAAGCAGATACTTCATGTCTGGTTATGGTTAAGGAAGAAGGAAAGATGATTACCCTTTCTGTATGCCAGCCCGACATAGCACTGTATCGCGGTAAGAGCGACGATGTATTCGACGAAAACGGAAAGAGAATAGAACGCAGTATTTACTCTCGTCCTTGGAAGTTCAACGCATCACTTCCTATCGACGTATGCGTAACCTTGAAGGGAGAATGGAAAGCAACTCAGCTTCCCGCTAACTGCACTATCTTGTCGGCCAACAAGAAACAGACTGTCATCAAGTTTACTTGCAAAGACGGACTTACCACAGATATCAATTTAACAAAATAATAGCCTCATGAAGATTTATAATCCATTACTCATGATTTGTGCAGTAGCTACTGCTGCAGGAACCACAGGCTGTAAACAAGCCAAACAGAAACAAGCTGTTGATACTAAGCGCCCGAATGTAATCTTTCTCTATTCAGACGACTTGGGTATAGGCGATTTGAGCTGTTACGGCGCTACCAAAATCTCTACTCCAAACATCGACCGTTTGGCAGGACAGGGATTGCAGTTCACCAACGCTTACTCTACATCGGCTACAAGTACTCCGGCACGCTACGGATTGCTTACAGGTAGCTATCCTTGGAGAAAAGAGAACACCGGAATCGCACCGGGTAACTCTGAGCTGATTATCGACACTACTTGTGTTACCATGGCCGATATGTTCAAGAGCGCAGGCTATACCACAGCGGCTATCGGTAAATGGCATCTTGGCTTAGGCCCTAAGGGAGGAACAAACTTCAACGGCCTCATCAAGCCTAACACTCAGAGCATCGGATTCGATTATGAATATATCATTCCGGCTACAGTAGACCGCGTGCCTTGTGTATTCGTTGAAAACGGACGCGTAGACGGTCTGGATCCTAACGACCCTATCACAGTAAGCTACGATAAGAAAGTGGGCGACTGGCCTACCGGAGAAGAGAATCCTGAACTGGTTAAGCTTAAACCAAGCCAGGGCCATAACAATACCATTATCAACGGTATTCCTCGTATCGGATGGATGACCGGAGGTAAATCGGCTTTGTGGAACGATAAAGAAATAGCCGATGTAATTACAAACAAAGCTAAAGACTTTATCGTCAAGTCGGCTTCCGAACCGTTCTTCCTTTACATGGGTACACAGGATGTTCACGTGCCACGCGTTCCGCATCCGCGCTTTGCAGGAAAGAGTGGTCTGGGCACCAGAGGCGACGTTATCTTGCAGCTAGACTGGACTATCGGCGAAATCATGAATACGCTTGACAGCCTTGGCATAGCCGACAACACAATATTTATCTTCACCAGCGATAACGGTCCGGTTATAGATGATGGTTACGAAGACCACGCATTCGAAATGCTGAACGGCCACAAGCCTATGCTCGACTACCGTGGAGGTAAATACAGCTTGTACGAAGCCGGAACACGCATTCCGTTCATCCTCCGCTGGCCTGCAGCCGTAGCTCCTGGCAAACAGCAGGGATTGTTCTCACAGATTGACGTATACGCTTCGTTGGCAGAAATCCTGGAACAGCCTTTGGCTAAGGGCGCTGCACCCGACAGTAAGGCTCGCCCAATGGCACTTTTAGGACGCGATCAGGCCGACCGCGAGTACATCGTAGAACAGAACCTTAACAATACGCTTGCCATTGTTTCGGGCAACTGGAAGTACCTTGAACCGTCAGACAAGCCGGCTATCGAATTCTGGACTAAGATGGAACTCGGAAACAATCCTAAAGGTGAGCTCTACAACTTAGAGTCTGACCCTAATGAAACAAACAATGTGATTAAAGACCATCCGGAAATAGCACAGAAATTGGCTGCCGAACTGGAAAAGGTTAAGAATCAGAAGTAATATCAAAGACTCCGCCGATGCTCACAAAAGAACTCGGCGGAGTTTTTTATGCCCTCACGTTTAGATGTAGAGCAGTGAGAAAAACAATTCGATGAACCAAATGACACAATGCGATGAGTCAAGTGAAAGAATACGATGATGCGATTGAATCATCGCAATGGTTTTCTGATTCTTGCCATAGATTACTTGTAAAAAAATGGCGCATCCTGACTTCGTCACTCAAAAAATACGTATTTTATAACTGATTGATAAACAATATTTTGTATCTTTGCGTACCCTTGTTTTGGGTGACGCAATGACGAAGTCAGAAATTGACGATACTGATGAATGGTTAAGGCGTAGAATTCGCATGTGTATATGGAAAGCTTGGAAGAAATCCAAGACAAAAGTGGCAAACCTCATTAAATGTGGTATTAATAAATACCAAGCATACGAATGGGGTAATACTCGCAAGGGCTATTGGCGTATAGCAGACAGCTACATACTGCATAGAGCTATAACAAATGAGCATCTATGTATGGCAGGGTATGCTACTTTAATGGATGCGTATCTCGAATGGTATCCAAAATAGGAACCGCCGTATGCGGAACCGCACGTACGGTGGTGTGAGAGGTCGGAAAACGAAAGTAGGAAGAAAACTGCTTCGTTTTCCTCCTACTCGATTGGACTATGACTTATTCTATAATTATTAATCTATTCTATTTCAGTTTCTTATAACCGTAAGCAGCGTTCTTTCCCAACTGCTCCTCAATACGGATAAGCTGGTTGTACTTTGCCATACGGTCTGTACGGCTCATCGAACCTGTCTTGATCTGACCAGAGTTGGTTGCCACAGCGATATCGGCGATTGTCGTATCCTCTGTTTCACCTGAACGGTGTGACGTGACAGTGGTGTAGCCATGACGATGGGCCATCTCTATAGCATCCAAGGTCTCTGTAAGCGAGCCAATCTGGTTCACCTTGATAAGGATAGAGTTAGCAGCGCCCATCTTGATGCCCTTCTCCAAGAACTTCACGTTCGTAACAAAGAGGTCGTCACCAACCAACTGGCAACGGTTACCGATGGCAGCCGTAAGCTTCACCCAGTTGTCCCAATCGTTCTCGTCAAGACCGTCCTCGATGGAATCGATAGGATATTTGGTAATCAGTTCTTCCAAGAACTTGATTTGCTCAGCAGCTGTGAGTTTCTTGCCGTTAGGATCCTTCTTCTTGCCGTCCTTCAGCTGGCGGTAATCGTAATACCACTCACCATTCTCCTGAACAGCAAACTCGCTGGCAGCGCAGTCCATGGCAATCTTCACATCCTTTCCTGGCTCATAACCGGCATCCTTGATTGCCTGGCAGATGCTCTCAAGGGCGTCCTCAATGCCATTGAGTGCAGGAGCGAAACCGCCCTCGTCGCCGACAGCAGTGGAAAGGCCGCGACTCTTCAGGAGCTTTGCCAAGGCATGGAACACCTCCGCACCCATACGGATTGCCTCCTTCTCATTAGGAGCACCCACAGGACGGATCATAAACTCCTGGAAAGCGATTGGAGCATCAGAGTGAGCACCACCGTTGATGATGTTCATCATAGGAACTGGAAGGGTGTAAGTGTTGCAACCGCCGATGTAGCGATACAGCGGGATATGGAGATACTCGGCAGCAGCATGAGCCACAGCAAGCGATACGCCAAGAATGGCATTGGCACCTAAGTTTGACTTGGTCTTAGTGCCATCCAGCTCCAACATCTTATAGTCGATAGCACGCTGCTCCAAGGCAGAGAATCCGACCAAAGCCGGAGCAATCACGTTATTGACATTCTCTACAGCCTTTAATACTCCCTTGCCACAATAACGGCTCTTGTCGCCATCACGAAGCTCCAGTGCCTCATTCTCACCAGTTGAAGCACCTGACGGAACTGATGCACGGCCAACCACGCCAGACTTTAATAATACCTCTACCTCTACTGTAGGATTGCCACGAGAATCCAAGATTTCTCTTGCATGAACATTTTCGATAATCATAATACAATAATATCTTTAACTTTATATACCTATATATAAACCGCATAAACACAACATTGGTTGCACAAATACGATTCTTTTTACGAATGTAAAAATAGTAACTATAAGAAAAACCGCCAAATTCAGAGCATACTCAAAAATAGGTATTCCGCTGAAAATACCTACTTGTAAGTATAACGGATTTAAGTTTAGCAAGTTTCCAACTTGCTAAACAGCAGACAAATTGACAAGAAACGAGTAGACAAGGCGATTGGTTTTCTCTTGATAATAGCTCCTTACAACCTTTCCTGACTTCGTCACTCAAAAACCATGCATTTTATAACTTACTGATAAACAATATTTTGTATCTTTGTATCACCTAATTTTGGGTGACGCAATGACGAAGTCAGGAAAAAACAATTCGATGAACCAAATGACACAATGCGATGAGTCAATTGAAAGAATACGATGATGCGATTGAATCATCGCAATGGTTTTCTGATTCTTGCTATAGATTACTTGAAAAAGAAAATGGCGCATGGATTAAGGCACTACCCTTTTCCATACGCCATTTTATATTTATGAACAGACAAACCAACAGTTTGCCAATATCAATTAAGCATTCTTATTAGCACGCTTACGTTCCAATTCATCCAAGATTACCTTACGCATACGCATACTCTTAGGAGTAACTTCTACGTATTCATCTTCCTTGATGTATTCAAGAGCCTCTTCGAGCGAGAAGATTACCGGCGGAATGATACGAGCCTTATCGTCAGAACCCGAAGCACGCATGTTGGTAAGTTTCTTAGATTTTGTTACGTTGATAACCAAGTCGTTTTCGTGAACATGCTCACCTACTACCTGTCCGGCATAAACCTCGTCCTGCGGATAGATGAAGAACTTACCACGGTCTTGCAACTTATCGATAGCGTATGCAAAAGCGGTACCGCTCTCCATAGCAATCATAGAACCGTTGGTACGACGTGGGATATCGCCCTTATAAGGCTGATATTCTTTGAAACGGTGTGCCATGATAGCTTCACCCTGCGATGCGGTCAAAACGTTTGTACGCAAACCGATGATACCACGCGACGGCATATCGAATTCAATGTTTACACGGTCGCCCTGAGTTTCCATAGAAACCATTTCACCCTTACGGCGTGTAACCATATCAATCATCTTACTTGAGAATTCTTCGGGCACACTGATAGTCAACTCTTCTATCGGTTCGCATTTCACTCCGTCTATCTCTTTGAAGATAACCTGCGGCTGACCAACCTGAAGTTCGTATCCTTCACGACGCATGGTTTCAATCAGCACTGACAAGTGGAGCACACCACGACCTGATACAATCCACTTACCATCTTCGTTGTCTGTTTTACGAACACGAAGAGCCAAGTTCTTATCGAGTTCCTTCATCAAGCGGTCGTGAATGTGGCGTGAAGTCACAAACTTACCCTCTTTACCGAAGAACGGAGAATCGTTGATAGTGAAGAGCATACTCATGGTAGGCTCATCAATAGCGATAGGAGGCAGCGGTTCCGGATTTTCGAAATCGCAGATAGTATCACCGATTTCGAATCCGTCTATACCGATTACCGCACAGATATCACCCGATGATACAGACTGAACGCGCTTACGTCCCAGTCCCTCGAATGTATGTACTTCTTTAACTTTCGATTTAACCAATGAACCGTCGCGCTTAGCCAAAGTGATGTTCATACCTTCGCTGATAGTACCGCGATGAACGCGACCTACGGCGATACGTCCGGTGTACGAAGAATAGTCGAGCGATGTGATAAGCATCTGCGGAGTACCTTCGAGCTGAGTCGGAGCAGGGATATATTTCACGATAGCGTCGAGCAGCGGAGTAAGGCTGTCGGTAGGAGTTTTCCAGTCCTCTCCCATCCAGTTGTTCTTTGCAGAACCGTAAAGAACAGGGAAATCAAGCTGGTCTTCGGTAGCGTTCAGGCTGAACATCAAATCGAATACCATCTCGTAAACTTCTTCCGGACGGCAGTTGGGCTTATCTACCTTGTTAACTACAACAATAGGTTTCAAACCAATCTGCAAAGCCTTCTGCAGAACGAAACGGGTCTGAGGCATCGGACCTTCAAAAGCATCAACCAGCAGAATACAGCCGTCGGCCATATTCAATACTCGCTCTACCTCACCACCGAAGTCGGCGTGTCCCGGAGTGTCGATGATGTTGATCTTTGTTCCTTTGTAATTGATAGAAACGTTCTTAGAAAGGATTGTTATACCTCTTTCACGTTCCAAATCGTTGTTATCCAACACCAATTCACCATTGGTTTGGTCGTCGCGGAACAAATGCCCCGCCAGCATCATTTTGTCCACCAATGTAGTCTTTCCGTGGTCTACGTGGGCAATAATGGCAATGTTTCTAATATCTTGCATACTATACCTATATATTTGGGCGCAAATTTACTAATTTTCTTTTAATTACGAATTATATTAACCTCTGTTATTAGATGGCTGTTTTATGGAGTAATATTGAGGCGGTCTAAAAATTTTGTAAAAATCTGATTTTCTGCTGAAAAAGCATTGCCATCTAAAAGATAATGTCTATCTTTGCAGCCGAAATTCAGATTTAATATTAAAAACAGTCAAAATTATGTATTTAGACGCAGCTAAAAAACAAGAAATCTTTGAAAAGTACGGAAAGTCTAACACTGATACTGGCTCACCTGAAGCTCAGATTGCATTGTTTTCATACCGTATTTCTCACCTGACTGAGCACCTTAAGCTCAACAGAAAAGATTATAGCACTGAAAGAGCTTTGACAATGTTGGTAGGTAAACGTCGTTCTTTGTTGGACTACTTGAAGAGCCGTGACATCGAACGTTACCGTAACATCGTTAAAGAACTTGGCTTGCGTAAGTAATTCTGTTACTTGCTGCAAACGAACAAAAAAGAAGCCGCTTCCTTGCAAAAGGATACGGCTTCTTTTTTTGTAAATATGATGGTGAGCCTAAAAACTCACCATCTCTTATAATGATTTACTGCGGATAAACCAGATTTTCTTCGGTAGCGCACTCTAAGACTTCGTGCAAGTACTTGGCAGCTTCCCAACGCGCCATGGGCAAGTTCATCATCAGATAGTTGCCGCAGTCTTTAGCGCAAGCTCCGGGAACATCGCCTTCGAACTCTGATACAAAGCGGAAGGTTTCTTTCATCAGCTCAAGTACATCGGCCGACTGCAGGTCGCCTTTCACAATGAGGTAGTTGCCGGTAAGACATCCCATCGGACCCCAATAAATGATTTTATCTGCCCATACCGGATGGTTACGCAAGAAAGTAGCCGCCAGATGCTCTATGGTATGAATGGCCGACGGACCGAGGCACGGCTCGCGGTTTGGTTCTTTCATACGCACATCGAAGGTAGTTACAACTTCTTCGCCTACCATATCTTTACGCGATACGTAGATACCCCGTTTCAGGCGAAGATGATCGACTGTAAAACTCGGAATTTTCTTCATACGGAATTATAATTTACTTGGTAATGATTTCAAAAACGCTTCTGTAACGTGGAATGAACGGTCGGCCATCTCGCCCCAGAAGTTAAGGTATTGGTCGAAATGATTTTCGGTTCCCGGAGTATCGCTGATGATGCGGAAGCTGATGAACGGCACTTTATACAGATAGCAAACCTGTGCAATGGCACCCGATTCCATATCTACAGCCAGTCCGTCGGGGAAGTTCTTCTTTATGGCATCAAGCTCGCTTCTGTCGGTAATGAACTTATCGCCGCTGCAAATCAAGCCGCCGTGTATGGCAGTAGCAGTGTCGAGCGACATGGCACAGTTATACAGTGTTTCATTTCCGCTAAAGAAAGTAGGAAGTCCCTGAATCTGTCCGTAAGCATTGCCTTCGCCACACCATACATCGTGATATACTATCTGTGCGCTGGCTACCACGTCCATCACCTTAAGACAAGTATCTATTCCGCCTGCCACGCCGGTACTAATCACACAGTCGGGGGTAAAGTTACTAATCAGTTCTACGGCTCCTGCAGCCGCGTTAACCTTACCTATGCCACACTGCATCAAAACCACGTCGTTATTGTTTATAGTTCCTTCTATATAGCTGAAAGGACCTTCTGTACGTTCTGTTTTATTTTCAAGTTGATTAGCCAATTGCTTCTGCTCTGAAGACATGGCGGTGATAATTCCTATTTTCATGGATATTCGTTATTTTAGAACATTGTTTTTTTGACTGTAAAAGAAAAAAAGGGTATGCCAAAACTGACACACCCTTCACTCAGAGAGGTACCTGGCGGATTCGAACCGCCGTACACGGTTTTGCAGACCGCTGACTAAGCCACTCATCCAAGGTACCGAATTACTGATTCGTGTGCAAAGGTAATGCGTTTTTTTAATTTATCAACTATTTACCGTGCTTTTTCTTACCTCTTTACGCAAGAATAGAGGGTCATTTGTATCAAACGGCTTCTTACATTATTCTTACTGGCAAGAAGCCGCTTGATGCAAACAGGTTATTTTACGCCACCCAACTGGTGTAAAGTAAAGGTGAAGTCTTTCAATGAATAGCCTTCGGGCGAAGTAATGGTAATCTTCTTACGCTGTCCGGGCAGAAGATCGAAGAAGTTATCCGAGAAGCGGACTCCCTGTACCGGCACTTCGATGAATATGTCGCGAGCCAACTTATCGGCTTTTAAAGTCATTTCGATGGCTTCTCCACGTCTTTTTACGCTTGTCTCTATACGAGCCTCAGGAAGTTTCTGATCTTTCGGATAAGCGAAATAAAATACTTCATCCGCCAATGCCGCTCCGTTCTTTGCTTTCAGCGTAAAACGCAAGAATGAGGTTGTAGCATCTTGCTTACTGAGAAACTCGTCTACACGCTTTTTAAGAAAGAGCATAGAGGTATTGGCTGAAAGCTTGCCGCTATGAGTCCATTTTCCATGCGATTTTCCGTCGAAATCCATCAGCTCTACTGTCAAGCGCACGTCGTCTCTGTCTTGCAGCTCGTCTGAAATAAGATAGACGCACAGGTCATCGCCTTCTTTAATGGCATTAATCAAGACGGGAGCAAAAGCACGCTGCGACTGATACTGCATGGCTTTCCAGTTGCCATAATAGTCGATGCTGGACCATGACACTACGGGCCAACTGTCGTTCAACTGCCAGAATAGGCTTCCCATACAATACGGGCGATTACGGCGATGAGCCTCTATGCCGTGGCGCATACCCTGACCTTGAAGCACCAATCCCACGTAAACCAAATCTTCAAACTTGGCAGGAACTTTATAGTATAAGCTCATGGTCTGCTTGATAAGCGCATTACCGATAGTGGCCTTTTGATGCGCATTCATGACAGGCGATTCTAGTTCAAAGTCCTTTTCTTCGGCGAATGTGCGTATCGTTTTCATTTCGGGGAACGCCTGGAAGCCATATTCACTCATAAAGCGAGGGATCTCTGAGTCGAAGCTCTCAAACGGTTTACGTCCGTACCATGTACCCCAGTTATGACTGTCGGCTATCTTCCAACTTTCGGGGCGACCCCAATTGGCTTCGTAAGGAGAGCCGTGCATATAGAAACGGTCGGAATCGAAACGCTTCACCATATCGGGCAACAACTGACGGAACAATACATCATAGCCACGGTTCATTTCGGCAAAAGCCTCGGCAGTATATTTGTTCTTCCATCCCCAGTAGCGAACTCCTTCGTAAATTTCATTATTACCGCACCACATGGCCAGCGACGCATGTCCGCGCAGACGCTTTATATTATATTCAGCCTCAGCCTCTACACGTTTCAAGAACAGATGGTCGTGAGGGTAAGTGGTACAAGCGAACAGAAAATCCTGCCATATCAAGATACCGTTGCTGTCGGCCTCATCGTAGAACTTATCGTCTTCGTATATACCGCCTCCCCACACACGTAGCATGTTCATATTGGCAGCCTTTACGTCTTCGAAAATACGCTTGTAACGCTCTGTAGTAACATTAGGAAGCAAGGCATCGTCGGGGATGAAATTGGCTCCCTTGGCAAACATCGGGTGTCCGTTTACCTCAAAGTAGAACGACTTGCCGTGCTCATCGTCTTCCATCACTACACGGATGGAGCGCAATCCTACTAGTCGCTCTTGCGAAGCTACCTCTACCCCATCTACCGATACCGATGCGGTGAACTTATACAGTGAAGGTTCTCCCCAACCGTTTGGCATCCATAAATGCGGATTGTCTATCATTACTGGCAGAGAAACAGTGTTCTCGCCAGGGCGTAATTCTATCTGTTTCTGAACTTCTTTCGTGTCGTTGGCAGAGTAATGATAAGCCACCTTGAGCAATGCCGAAACAGGCTGAGAAGTGACATTTGTTATCTCCAAGCGGTTATCTACATCTGCCTTAGAAGCCGATACCGACGCTTGACGAACATAATAATCTTCTATCCTTGCTACATCCGAAAAGACCAAACGCACCGGTCGCCATATGCCACACGTAGCCAAACGGATTCCCCAGTCCCAACCATAAGAGTAAGGAGTCTTACGGGTATAGATGCTTACTCGCTTAGAAGAATGGTCGTTATCGGCAGGATAATCAAAGCCATTGGTCTCCCACTGCGGAAGAGCCTCTTTAACCGCCGAGCGGAAGCGTATAAGCAATCGGTTCTCTCCTTTTCGAAGCACTGATTTTACGGGAACCTTATATCCTACAAACATATTATCCGAGCGCAATATCAAAGCTCCGTTCAGAAAGACATCGGCATACGTATCGAGTCCGTCTAACTCTAAAACGGCAGCGTCACGATTAAGCTGCTCTTCGGTTACGACGAACGATGTACGATACATCCAGTCCTCGTTTTCCACCCATTGTACGGCTTCCTCGTTCATCCCATAAAAAGGATTAGGTATTCTATTATGATTCAGAAGGTCCTGATGGATGGTTCCGGGCACCTTAGCATCGCTCCAAAGCGTATCGCCCACCTGACAGAACGTCCAGTCTGAATGGAGGGTACAAACTTGTGGCTTCTGATAAGCACTTGCAGTTAATGACATAAAGCAAGCCGCTAAAGAACAGATAATATCTTTCCCTTTCATAGTATAATATAGGTGTTTATTGTTATTCTCTGCGAGGAAATTTCATTCCTGGTTCAGAGAGCAGTTCTACCGCTTTCTGAACACTGTGGTTCATCTCATTGACAACCTGGAAGTATTCGCTCATCTCCCACAAATCGCGGGCTATTAGGGCTTTCATTTGGGTCTTGATAAGTGGAAGAGACACCTTGTACTCGTCTTCCTTATACTTGGCTCCAAGCTTTTCGCCGAGTGCTCTCAGCTCTTTAAGGATGGCTGGCGAAATCTGGAATTCACGGTTAAAGCGGTCGAATGTCTTATATTTCTTCATCCAATCCTTACGATGCTGGTCTACCAACTTCAGGTTGAGCTGTACAATAGCTCCTTTATCGCGCAAATCGAGATAATATTTAGATATCATGGTGGTATCTACCGGAACAAAATAGTCGGGCATGATGCCTCCGCCTCCATAAACCACACGCCCCAGTTTCAAGGTTTTCGACTTTAGCGAATCGGGGAAATGAATACTGTCGGCACTAATCATTTCGCCACGGTTATAGCGGTCTATCAAGTCCTTATTATACTGTTCTATACTTTCGTACGGCTTCTGTATACAGCGTCCGGAAGGAGTATAATAACGGGCTACGGTAAGACGAATCATAGAGCCGTCGGGCAAATCTATGGGGCGCTGAACCAAGCCTTTTCCAAAGGTGCGTCGTCCTACTACAATAGCACGGTCCCAGTCTTGCAAAGCTCCTGTTACAATTTCACTGGCTGAAGCCGAGAACTCGTCTACCAGCACTATCACTCTGCCATCGCGGAAGTCGCCATTGCCTTCGGCAGCGAACTCCGTACGTGGGTTTCTTCGTCCTTCGGTGTATACTATCAGCTCTTTCTTGGCAAGGAACTGATTAGCGATATCGATAGCGGCATTAAGATAACCGCCACCGTTGCCCTGAAGGTCGAAAATCAAGTCTTTCATGCCTTGAGCCTGCAACTTATGCAGTGCATCGGCAAACTCTTTTCCGGTAGTGGCAGCAAAACGGCTGATGCGGATATAGCCGGTATTCTTATTTATCATATAAGCGGCATCGAGGCTGTATACGGGTATCTTATCGCGCTTGATGGTAATAGGAATAAGTCCTGCAGAGCCACGACGCATCACCTTAACGGTTACCTTGGTACCTCGCTTGCCACGCAGACGACTCATTACATCTTCTGTAGGCATTTTTACTCCGGCTATCAGCGTATCGTCGACCTCTATGATACGGTCGCCAGCCAACACACCTGCCTTCTCCGACGGTCCGCCAGAGATGGTCTGTATAACAAATAAGGTATCGGTAGCCATATTAAACTGAATTCCGATACCGTCGAAGTTGCCTTGCAAAGGCTCGTTAAGTTTCTTCACCTCTTCGGGATCGGAATAAGTAGAATGAGGGTCGAGTTGCTCTAACATTCCTTTTATGGCGTTCTCTACTACTTTATTCTCGTCTACTTTATCTACATAAAGATTAGAAATAGCAAACTCCGCCAACTGAAGCTTGCGTGAAGGCGAATTAAGCACCTTGTTTTGTGCAGCGGCAGTCGCCAAGAGGCAAATGCAGCTCACAATTACCATTACGCTTTTTCTTATCATCGTACAATTGAGATATTTATATTTTTATATCAAGTCCTTCGGGTAAAAACGGAGTAACGTCTTTACCATAATGCAGCAATTCGCGCACAATAGTTGAGCTGACGGATGTCAACTCCGGTTCGGTAAACAGAAGGATGGTTTCTATACCAGCCAACTTTCTGTTGATATCGGCTATGGTTTCTTCGTACTCAAAATCGCGTACCGTACGGATGCCACGGATAATGAAGCCGGCATCGTGCTGAATGGCAAAATCGACAGTCAAGTTATCGTATGCCTCTACCCTAACGCGAGGCTCATCGGCATACAGTTTCTTCACCATTTCTACACGCTTCTCGGTAGGAAACCACGTACGCTTACTGTCGTTTATACCAATACCGATTATTATCTCATCCATAAAGGTCAACGCCCGTTTTACCACCGAATAGTGTCCGATGGTAAACGGGTCGAATGTACCTGGGAATATCGCTCTTTTCATTTATATATTCTTATGTATCAATCTACTATATCTTCTTCTACCACCAGATTGTCGATGATAAAATTCTGACGTTCCATAGTGTTCTTTCCCATGTAGAAGCCCAACAGTTCTTCTACGGCATCGGTCTTTCTTAATGTAACCTGCTCCAGACGCATGTCTTTACCGATAAAGTTACGGAACTCATCGGGCGAAATCTCTCCAAGACCTTTGAATCGTGTAATTTCAGGATTAGGAGAAAGCTTCTCTATGGCTGCCATACGTTCTTCGTCGGTATAGCAATAGATGGTTTCATAAGCTCCTTTCTTACGGTTACGAACGCGGAACAAGGGGGTCTGAAGGATAAATACATGGCCTTTCTTTATCAAATCGGGGAAGAACTGCAAGAAGAAGGTAATCATAAGAAGGCGGATGTGCATACCGTCTACATCGGCATCGGTAGCTACTATCACCTTATTATAACGCAATCCGTCAAGACCGTCTTCTATGTTAAGCGCAGCCTGCAGCAGATTGAATTCTTCGTTCTCGTATACCACTTTCTTTGTCAGACCGAATGAGTTGAGGGGCTTACCGCGCAAGCTAAATACTGCCTGGGTATTTACATCGCGACTTTTGGTGATAGAACCGCTCGCCGAATCTCCCTCGGTGATGAAGATGGAACTTTCAAGACGCGGATCGTTGTCATCGTCTTTCTTTCCGCCTTTCACATCATTGAGGTGTACACGGCAGTCGCGTAACTTACGGTTATGCAGGTTGGCTTTCTTGGCACGTTCTCGGGCAATCTTAGTCACCCCGGCTATCGCCTTACGCTCCTTCTCAGACTCTTGTATCTTTTGCAGCATCACCTCCGATACATCGGGATGCTTATGCAGGTAGTTATCTACATTCTCCTTTACGAAATCGCCTACAAACTTGTTTACGCTAACTCCCGACAAGGGGTAAGGATTGCCGTCTGAATCTTTCTCTGGTGCCATGGTGAGCGAGCCTAATTTAATCTTTGTCTGGCTCTCGAAGGTAGGCTCTATTACGTTAATAGCAATAGCTGCCACCAATCCGTTTCGGATATCCTGGAACTCCATGTTTTTACCATAGAACTCCTTGATAGTACGTGCAATATGCTCCTTAAACACACTCTGATGAGTACCGCCTTGTGTGGTATGCTGTCCGTTTACAAACGAATAATACTCTTCGCCATACTGTGAGGTATGCGTAAAGGCTATCTCTATATCCTCGCCCGTAAGATGAACTATGGGATAAAGAGCCGTGCCAGTCATATTATCGTTGAGCAAGTCTTCTAGACCGTTACGACTGATGATGCGGTGTCCGTTGTAATAGATGGCAAGCCCCGTATTTAAATAGGTGTAATTACGAAGCATGGTCTCTATATATTCCGGACGGAAATGGTAATTTAAGAACAGCGTATTATCGGGCTCGAAGAAGATGTAAGTTCCGTTTTCTTCTTCGGTAGACGATGTATTGTCTGAAATAAGCTGACCGCGCTCGAATACCGCTTCGCGCATCTGACCGTCTCTCACGCTTCGGGCTACAAAACGAGAGCTCAAGGCATTGACAGCCTTGGCACCCACACCGTTCAGACCCACGCTCTTCTTAAATGCCTTGGTATCGTACTTACCTCCGGTGTTAAGCATCGATACAGCATCTACCAAACTACCCAATGGAATACCACGGCCATAGTCGCGCACCGAAACACGCAGATTATCTTCTATGGTAATGTCGATACGCTTACCGACTCCCATTTTAAATTCATCGATGGAATTGTCTATCACTTCTTTCAGAAGCACATAAATTCCGTCTTCCGCCTGAGAACCATCTCCCAAGCGGCCAATGTACATACCCGGACGCACACGCACGTGCTCCATATCGCTCAGATGACGGATATTCTCTTCTGTATACGATACGGAAGCTTCGGCAGGCTTATTTATATCTACTTCTTCCATTCAAAATGTGTTTTATAATATCGCTTTTTTGAACGCACGACGACGCTTATGCTGTACGCTTTCGAATGCGCTCCATTGAGCTTGTACTTTCTTGTTTTCTTCTAATTCGGGGTTGCTCTCGCCGTATACGAATCCCATCTTCTTAAATGTAGGAACCAAGTCGTAAAACAGCAGTGCGTTTACGCCCTTGCTCTGGTATTCGGGCTTCACGCCTACCAACAGCAAATCGAGTACTTTGGGGCGTTTTATGAACAAGGCTTTAAGCAAATAGAACCATCCGAACGGCAATATACGTCCTTTGGCTTTCTGCAATGCTTTAGAGAGCGATGCCATAGAAATGCCGGCAGCTACCAACTCTCCGTCTTCGGTCTCTACTATAGACACCATGCGGAGGTCGAGTAACGGAAGGTATGTATTTACATACTGGTCAATCTGTCCTTGTGTCATCTTAGAGAAGCCGTACAGCGGTGCATAAGCTTCGTTGATAAGGTCGAAAATCTTCTGTCCGTAATGCTTTTCTTTTATCTCCTTACGTGTGAGTTTTTTGATTTTGAGTTTATACTTCTGAAGGATAATCTCTGAAATACGTACAAATTTTTCGGGCAACTGATCGGGCACATAGAGCTTAAACTCTACCCAGTCGGCATCTTTTTCGAAGCCCAACTTCTCCATGTGCTGCGGATAATACGGGTAGTTGTAAATGGTAGCCATGGTACCCAGTTGGTCGAAACCTTCTATCAACATACCTTCGGCATCCATATCGGTAAATCCTAACGGACCGGTTATGGTATCCATACCTTTCTGTTTTCCCCAGTCTTCTACCGCCTTGAGCAAAGCCGACGACACTTCTTCGTCGTCGATAAAGTCTATCCATCCAAAACGCACTTCTTTCTTGTCCCAAGTCTGGTTAGCGCGATTGTTGATGATAGCGGCAACTCTTCCCACAACTTTATTATCTTTATAAGCGAGAAAATATTCGGCTTCACAGAATTCGAACGCTGCATTTTTCTTAGAGCTGAATGTGTTCAGCATATCGTCGTACAAATCGGGTACGGAATAAGGATTACCTTTATACAGCTCATAATTGAAGCGAATAAATGTCTTGAGCTCTTTCTTCGAGCTTACTTTCTTAATAATGATGGCCATCTGTTCGTTGTTACTTATTGAAATTTCAAGTTGTAAAGATACGTTTTTTTATTTAAAGCGCTGAATGTGACTTTATTTTTATTGACTTTGCCTCCGAAAACGGATGTTTACAGTGCTTGAGAGGAGTTGCAGGGTAATTTCTGCTTTTTCATGACAGATAATTCTAGATTAGCGCGACAGAATAAATATTTCGCAACGACAAAACAAACACTCTAGAAGAGATTTGCCGCACACTAAGCAAAGTAATAACAGATATTCAATTACAGACAGACACTTGTTTACCAAATAAAGTATCGTTTTGCAAAGTTCAAAACAACACGAGAATTAAAAATTCAAGAGCGACTCGCCCACTTACCCGGAATTTTAAAACCTCGAAAGCTCAAATCGGGCTATTTTTTCTCATGACTTGAAGCTGCAAGCAAAAATCCTACTACCTCCGCATAATTTTTCTGTCCCGACGAAATTTTGTTCCCTTTCAAGTAAAGAGTATAAAGTTTGTCTTGTATGCTGCCAAGAAGCGGACTATACTCTTCTCTCCAAAATTTTCGCTGAGCAGAGAAATCGGCAACAACTTCGGGACGAAGTGTGGCAACCCACTTATCGTAATCTTCGGGAGAGAGCAAAGCGTAGGCATTAGATAATACATAAGGCAACAATCCCGAATATCCGCTGTAACGGACAAACTGACTTGAAGAACGGACGCACATCTTAAACGCCCAATAGTTGGCTTCGGCCTCGGCTGAGACTCCCAACAGATGAGAAAGCTCGTGGGCATAGACAAACGGGTATTGCAACGGAAAGAGTTGATGGTTCAAATGGCTCTCGCAAAAGAAGGGTCCCATATAACCCAACACGCCGACTTTAGAATAAAGTGGATTAACCAACGAACGCTTGGGGTGCTGAAACGAACGAGGATACGACAAGCCGAAGGATGTCGACACGGAGCGGAAAGACTGCTTGATAGAATCTTCAAGCTGCCTACGGTTTAACTCCGTATCGGCAGAACAGTAAGAAGCGTTCAAGCTATCGGCATACTCAGAAAGAAAACTTCGGAAGGCATCTTCATTATATTCCACACGCTCTACATGCGCCCGCTGAAAGAAATCGCTACGAAAGTAGTTCATCCCCCATGACCAATAAAACCAAACGTACAGCCAAAGCACACATTCCAGTTCTGCCCGGAGAATAGACTTAACACTTTTACGAGATTTCTTCCGTGAATAAAACGGATAGCCTATCAGGAACAAAACAAAAAGAATAACTACTACCTCGCACACGGAGAACGGAACAACAGAAGCCGCTCCCGACAGCACGAACGACAATGCCGGATATAAATGGCAAGCATACCATTCGCCCCATCCGCCAATAAAACGGAACATAAAAACACTTGTCAGCAATAAGCCAAGTAGACAATATCGAATATACCTCATTCTGAATGATTTCATATAAACAAAGTTACAGTTTTCAGATTAAATAAGTATTTTTGTCGGGGTAAAGATATTAAATAAACAAACAAGCTCTTTCTTATGGTTCTAAACTATATCTGGATCGCTTTTTTTATTTGCGCCTTTGTGGTTGCAACTGCCCGACTGATTTTCTGGGGAGACATGTCAGTATTTCCGGAGATAATAAACTCTACATTCGATTCGTCGAAAGCAGCATTCAAAATATCGTTAGGACTGACCGGAGTATTGGCGTTGTGGATGGGAATTATGCGCATAGGCGAAAAAGGCGGCGTGATAAACATGCTGTCGAAGGCACTTAGCCCTTTATTCTGCAAACTGTTTCCAGATATACCTAAAGGACATCCCGTAACCGGAAGCATATTCATGAACTTAGCGGCAAACATGCTTGGATTGGATAATGCAGCTACTCCTTTAGGACTAAAAGCGATGGAAGGTTTGCAGGAGCTGAACACCAAAAAAGATACAGCCAGCAACCCGATGATTATGTTTTTGGTGCTTAACACATCGGGACTTACCATTATCCCCATCAGCATCATGGTGTATCGCGCACAGATGGGAGCCGCACAGCCTACCGATGTATTCGTGCCGATATTGTTGGCTACGTTCTTCTCCACTTTGGCTGGAATCATAAGCGTGAGCCTTTATCAGCGAATAAATTTACTGAACCGAACCATAATGCTTACGCTTGGCGGAGCTAGTGTTTTTATAGCCGGTATCATCTGGCTGTTCCGCACAATGGACAAGGAATTGATAAACGCTTATTCCACAACCACCGCCAACGTGCTGTTGTTTGTTATCATTATCGGATTTCTATTGGCTGGAGTAAGAAAAAAAATAAACGTATACGATGCTTTCGTTGAAGGTGCGAAAGAAGGTTTTTCTACAGCAGTACGCATCATCCCGTATTTGGTTGCTATATTGGTAGCCATCGGTGTGTTCCGCACTTCGGGATGCATGGATTACATTATACAAGGATTCGCATCACTACTTAATGCGTGCGGCATCAATAGCGACTTTGTAGGGGCACTGCCTACCGCACTGATGAAGCCGCTCAGCGGAAGCGGAGCCAGAGGCATGATGGTTGACGCCATGAATACATACGGAGCCGACTCGTTCGTGGGACGACTGGCTTGTATCTTCCAAGGCTCAACAGATACTACGTTCTATATATTGGCGGTATACTTCGGAAGCGTGGGAGTATCACGCACACGCCATGCGGTACAATGCGGACTGCTGGCCGATTTAGTAGGTATTATAGCCGCCATACTGATTTGCTATTTATTCTTTTAATCGATATACATTGATATGATTACTTATCAGACAGAAGGGGTTGAAATGCCCAACATCAAAAAGAGAGAAACCACCGCATGGATAAAGGCGGTGGCCGAAACATACGGAAAGAAGGTCGGCGAAATAGCTTATATATTCTGCTCGGACGAGAAGATATTGGAGGTGAACCGACAGTTCCTTCAGCACGACTATTACACAGATATCATAACCTTCGACTACTGCGAAGGCAATCGTCTTTCGGGCGATCTCTTCATCAGCCTTGACACCGTTCGCACTAACGCCGAACAGTTCGACGCTGCTTACGATACCGAGTTGCATCGTGTCATCATACATGGCATATTGCACCTGTGCGGCATCAACGACAAAGGTCCCGGAGAACGCGAAATCATGGAGGCTGCAGAAAACAAGGCATTAGACATGCTGAAAGATTTTCAATAACTTTGCAAAAACAAATACATAATCAATGAACTTTAAATACGACGTTATTGTAATTGGTGCCGGACACGCCGGATGTGAAGCTGCTGCCGCTGCCGCCAACTTGGGCTCGAAGACGTGTCTCATCACGATGGACATGAACAAGATTGGCCAGATGAGTTGCAACCCGGCAGTAGGCGGTATCGCAAAAGGACAGATAGTTCGCGAAATCGACGCGTTAGGCGGATACATGGGTTTGGTAACAGACCGCACGGCTATCCAGTTTAGAATGCTGAATCGCTCTAAAGGTCCTGCCATGTGGAGCCCTCGCGCACAATGCGACCGCGGCAAATTCATCTGGGCTTGGCGCGAAATATTAGAAAACATCCCCAACCTGCATATATGGCAAGACACGGTAGAAGAACTGTTGGTAGAAAACGGTGAAGTAACAGGCGTTACTACTTGCTGGGGAGTTACCTTCTATGCAAAATGTGTGATTCTTACGGCCGGCACATTCTTGAACGGACTGATGCATATCGGACATAAAATGCTTGCAGGCGGACGCTGTGCAGAGCCGGCATCGTATAACCTCACCGAGTCTATTACTCGTCACGGAATAACTGCGGGAAGAATGAAAACAGGTACTCCTGTCCGCATAGACGCGCGAAGCGTAGACTTCAGCTTAATGGATACTCAAGACGGGGAGAACGACTTCCATCGCTTCTCTTTCATGAGCGAGCCGCGAAAGCTGAAACAACTGCAGTGCTGGACTTGTTATACCAACGAAGAAGTGCACGAAGTATTGCGTAGCGGACTGGCAGACTCGCCGCTGTTCAACGGACAGATCCAAAGCATCGGCCCTCGTTACTGCCCCAGCATCGAGACCAAGATTGTTACCTTCCCCGACAAGCCACAACACCAGTTGTTCTTGGAACCCGAAGGAGAAACAACAAACGAATTATACTTGAACGGATTCTCTTCATCGCTCCCGATGGAGATACAATTCGCCGCACTTAAAAAGATTCCGTGCTTCAAGAATATTGTGGCATACCGCCCAGGCTACGCCATAGAATACGATTTCTTCGACCCTACTCAATTGAAGCATTCGCTGGAGTCGAAGGTGGTAAAGAACCTGTTCTTCGCCGGACAAGTAAACGGTACTACCGGATACGAAGAAGCCGGAGGACAAGGAATCATAGCAGGTATCAACGCCCACATAAATTGCCACGGAGGAGAACCGTTTATCTTAGGTAGAGACGAAGCTTACATAGGTGTATTGATAGACGACTTGGTAACAAAAGGCGTAGACGAACCCTACCGTATGTTCACCTCGCGCGCAGAATATCGCATCCTGTTAAGACAAGACGATGCCGATATGCGACTCACAGAACGAGCATATAAATTGGGGTTGGTAAAGCAAGACAGATACGACATGCTTCTAAGCAAACGCGAAGCTGTAAGACATATCATCGACTTCGCAAAAGGATACTCCATCAAGCCAGACAAGATAAACGATGCGCTTGAGAATTTAGGAACATCAAGACTGGTTCACGGATGCAAGTTGGTAGACATCTTGGCAAGACCTCAGGTGTCAATAGAAAACATCGCTCCGCACGTGTCGGCTCTTAAAGAAGAATTAGACAGGATAACCGACCCACGCAAAGATGAGATAATAGAAGCTGCCGAAGTGCTGATAAAGTACCAAGGATACATCGATCGAGAACGCACCATTGCCGACAAGATACACCGCTTGGAGAGCATCAAGATAAAGGGCAAGTTCGACTACGCAAGCCTTAACTCCCTATCGACCGAGGCACGCCAGAAGCTTGAAAAGATAAACCCCGAAACCCTGGCACAAGCGAGCCGCATACCGGGAGTATCGCCCAGCGATATCAACGTGCTACTAGTCTTGTTAGGACGATAACCGGTGCGTGTTCCACGTGAAACAACAAGTTTAAGAAACAACCACAACATACTGAAAATGAATAAAGAGACTTTAAAGAAAAACCTTCGCGAAATACCCGATTTTCCGAAGCCTGGCATCTTGTTTTATGATGTAACAACCTTGTTCAAAAACCCAGAGTGCTTACAGAGCATCATAGACGAATTATACGAAATGTATAAGGACAAAGGCATCACCAAAGTAGTGGGAATAGAGTCGAGAGGCTTCATCCTTGGTGGAGCTTTAGCCGCACGTTTGGGTGCCGGTTTCGTTATGGCAAGAAAGCCGGGCAAGCTTCCGGCTGAGACAATAGAAGAAACTTATGCCAAGGAGTACGGCACAGACACTATCCAAATCCACAAGGATGCGATAGACGAAAACGACGTGGTGCTGCTGCACGACGATCTGCTTGCTACAGGTGGCACAATGGCTGCCGCATACCGTTTGGTCAAGAAGTGCGGAGCTAAGAATATCTTCGTAAACTTCGTCATCGAACTGAAGGGATTGAACGGTAGAAACGCCTTCACCAACGATGTTGAGGTAAGTACATTATTGCCTTTATAATTGAATCAACATCCATCGTTCTTTAGCCTGACGTGCGACGAAGATAGAGTCTAGACGGATTGAAAAAGCTGCAATCAGATTGGCTTATTCAATCCGTTTATTGTAGTAACAAAGCTAAGCAAACAAAACAGAAATGGAAGAGCTAAACGCAAACGAATACCTGCGCGGAATTGTATTGAACTTACCTACGGGTCCCGGAATTTATCAGTACTTGAATAAGGAGGGAACTATTATATATGTAGGCAAAGCGAAGAACCTGAAGAGACGCGTATATTCTTATTTTTCGAAAGAGCATCAATCTGCCAAGACCCGCATCTTGGTATCGAAGATTGCCGACATCCGTTACATTGTGGTTAACACCGAAGAGGATGCGTTGCTACTTGAGAACAACCTTATCAAGAAATACAAGCCGAGGTATAACGTGCTCTTGAAAGACGACAAGAGCTACCCTTCCATCTGCGTAACCAACGAGTATTTCCCACGGGTTTTCAAGACGAGAAAGATAGTAAGAAACGGATCTACTTACTACGGTCCGTACAGTCACGTTCCGTCGATGATGGCGGTGTTAGAGTTGATTAAGAAACTGTATCCGCTGCGCACGTGCAATCTTGCTCTTACTCCGGAAAACATCCGAAACGGCAAGTTCAACGTTTGCTTGGAGTATCATATCAAGAACTGCAAGGCTCCGTGTATCGCCATGCAATCGCACGAGGAATATATGCAGAACATCGCCCAAATAAAGGAGATTCTGAAGGGGAATACTCAAATCATCAGCGACGCGTTGATGAAAGAAATGATGGGTTTGGCTTCTGAAATGAAGTTCGAAGAAGCGCAAAAGGTGAAAGAGAAATACGAGCTGATTGAGACCTACCGATCAAAGAGCGAAGTGGTGAGTTCGGTACTTCATAACATCGATGTGTTTTCTATCGAGACGGACGAGAATACAGCATATATAAACTACCTTCACATTACCAACGGATGCATAAACCAAGCGTTCACTTTCGAGTATAAGATGCGCATGGATGAGACCAAAGAGGAGTTACTTCAGCTTGGCATCATAGAGATGAGAGAGCGATATAAAAGTCGCTCGAAAGAGATTATCGTTCCGTTCGAACTAGATATGGAAATGGACGGAGTTACATTCACCATTCCGCAACGAGGCGACAAGAAACATCTGCTTGAACTGTCTATTCTGAACGTAAAACAATATAAGGTGGACCGACTGAAACAAGCGGAAAAGCTGAATCCGGAACAAAGAAGCGTGCGACTTTTAAAAGAGATTCAAGAGCAACTACACATGGAAAAGATGCCTATCCATATAGAGTGTTTCGATAACTCAAACATTCAAGGCAGCGATGCAGTAGCGGCGTGCGTAGTGTTCAAGAAAGCCAAGCCAAGTAAAAAGGACTATCGCAAGTACATCATAAAAACCGTAGTTGGCCCCGACGATTACGCTTCAATGCAAGAGGTGGTGCGACGCAGATATTCGCGCATAATAGAAGAGCAAGGAGAGTTGCCCGACCTTATTCTTACGGATGGCGGAAAGGGACAAATGGAGGTAGTGCGTCAGGTAATAGAAGACGAGTTGCATCTTAACATCCCTATCGCCGGATTGGCAAAAGACAACCGCCACCGCACATCGGAAGTGTTATTCGGATTCCCGCCCATGACCATCGGAATAAAGCAAGGCACACCCCTATTTCATCTACTTGAAAACATACAGGATGAAGTGCACCGATTCGCCATTACCTTCCATCGCGACAAGCGAAGCAAATCGCAGATTGCATCGGCACTCGATAACGTGAAAGGCATCGGAGAAAAACGAAAGACTGCCCTACTGAAAGCGTTCAAGAGTGTAGCAAGAATCAAGAAGGCAAGCTTGGAAGAACTGGCGGAAGTGGTAGGCGAAAGCGCAGCTAAAAGCGTGAAAGAATCGTTGGGATAAACCGCAGGGTAAATAATTGGCGAGAGACCGAAAGAAAAGGAATAAATACGTATATTTGTAAAAAAGATAAAATCATGAGAGTAGTGATACAGCGTGTAAAGCACGCTTCTGTTACAATTGAAGGTGTCTGCAAATCGGCCATACAGCAAGGCTTCTTGGTCTTGGTGGGAATAGAAGAAGCCGATACGGAAGAGGATGCCAACTGGCTTTGCAAAAAGATAGCAGGTCTAAGAGTTTTCGACGATGAAAACGGAACGATGAACAAATCGGTTATAGATATAAACGGAGATGTACTCGTGGTAAGTCAATTCACACTGATGGCCTCAACCAAGAAGGGCAATCGCCCATCGTACATCCGCGCAGCCGGTCATGCTCACGCAGTACCTCTTTATGAGTATTTCTGCAACGATATGAGCATCGCCATCGGGAAGCAGGTAGGTACTGGCGAATTTGGAGCGGACATGAAAGTGGAGCTTCTAAACGACGGACCGGTTACCATCTGCATGGATACTAAAAACAAGGAATAAAACGCCGCGTAAAAACGATTCAATAATTGAAGCCATGACCATAGAAGAAGCACAAAAAACAGTCGACGAATGGATCAAAACATACGGGGTTCGCTATTTCAGCGAGCTAACCAATATGGCTGTGCTCACAGAAGAAGTGGGCGAAATGGCACGCGTAATGGCACGCCGATACGGAGACCAATCATTCAAAGCCGGAGAGAAAGATAACCTGGCAGATGAGATGGCCGACGTATTATGGGTATTGCTTTGCATTGCCAACCAAACAGGAACCAACCTTACGGAGGCATTCGAAAAGAACCTCCAGAAGAAGACGGAGAGAGATAAGAACAGACATAAAAATAACCCTAAATTATAAATCACATGATGTATAACGAAGAAGAATTAGGCACCGTTGCCAATAATAACCACAACAAGTACAATGAGGCTCTGAGCAAATATAACACTGCTCTGAAAGATGATGAAGTAGCTGCTGCAACAGCTAAGCTTATAGAAAAGCACTTGAAAGAGAACAACACCAAGGAAGTGAAGAAATTCTTGTTCCACTGCATCGACCTCACTACTTTGAAGTGTACCGACAGCGAACCGAGCGTAATGCAGTTTACTCAACGCGTAAACGATTTCGTTGATAAATATCCTGATTTGGATAACGTGGCTGCTATCTGCGTTTATCCTAATATGGCAGAAATAGTAAACGATACACTCGAAGCCGACAATGTAAACATAGCATGTGTATCGGGCGGATTCCCATCATCGCAGACTTTCATCGAAGTGAAAGTAGCCGAAACAAGCTTGGCACTTCATGCGGGAGCAGACGAAATTGACATCGTTATTTCTGTAGGCAAATTCTTGAGCGGCGACTACGAAGGTATGTGCGACGAGATAGAAGAGCTGAAAGACGTGTGCGGCGAAAAGCACTTGAAAGTTATCTTGGAAACCGGTGCTTTGGCTACTGCCGAAAACATCAAGAAGGCCTCTATCCTATCAATGTATTCGGGAGCCGATTTCATAAAGACTTCTACAGGAAAAGAGAAACCAGCCGCTACACCCGAGGCTGCTTACGTAATGTGTCAGGCTATTAAAGAATACTTCCTCGAAACAGGCCGCAAGGTTGGATTTAAGCCTGCTGGTGGCATCAACACTGTAGAAGATGCACTGACTTATTATACTATCGTAAAAGAGGTGTTAGGCAAAGAATGGCTCAACAACGAATTGTTCCGCTTGGGCACAAGCCGTTTGGCAAACTTGCTTCTTTCTGACATTACTGGCGAAGAGACTAAATTCTTTTAATTGATCAAGTCATACCCTCTCTTACTAAAGTCGTCTTACTTCGACCGATACGCGCGCTCACATCGGTCGATACGAACGCTCACATCGACCGTCATGAGCGTTCACAACGACCGATGTGAGACAACTTCAATAAGAGACAAAAAAAGAAGGTGCGAAAACACCTTCTTTTTTTTATAATATAACCGCAACGGTTGTTTATTTGTCACGCTGTATCACATAATCCACGTAAGCAGTCAGCGATTCCTTTATAGCCTTATCGCCCGAAGCAGGCAACAATTCTATCGCCTTATCGCGATATTTCATCATGGTCTCACGCGCGTACTCTATTCCACCATGCTCCTTTACGTACGATACAAAGTCGCTTATTTCTTCCTTAGTAGCCTCAAGAGCACGGATGCGCAGAGCCGTTTCTTTCACGGAAGAATCGGTCGTTTTATTCAACACATACAAGGCTGGCAGTGTAAGCTTTCCTTCCAACATATCGTTTCCGGTAGGCTTCCCTATCGCGTCGCTGTCGAAGTAATCGAATATATCGTCTTTAATCTGAAAAGCGATACCTATCAACTCACCGAAAAGAGTAGCGTCGGCTACATCCTTATCCGCAGCATCAACCGATATGGCTCCGCTTTCTGCACTGGCTGCAAAGAGCGCCGCTGTTTTCTTTCGGATAACATCGAAGTATATCTCTTCCGAGAACTCACGGTTGGATGTATTAGCCAACTGGATAATCTCACCTTCCGACAGATTTTGTCCCAATCGTGCCACTAACTTTACCAGCTCTATATGATTTGTCTTTGCTGCATGAGCCAGACTTGTGGCAAGCATGAAGTCGCCCACCAATACCGATACCTTATTATCATAAAGAGCGTTCACCGACGACTGTCCACGTCGTTTATCGCTTTCGTCTACTACATCATCGTGCACCAGGCTGGCCGTATGAAGCAACTCCAGCGACAGGGCAGCATGAAGAGTCGCTTCGCACACACTACCGTATAATTTTGCCATCAGCAACACCAATATAGGGCGCATCATTTTCCCATTGCGCTTTCTTATGTAAGAAAGAACATTGTCTAGCAACGGAGTGTCACTTTGCAATGACGCATCAAAAAGCGACTTGAATTCGGTCAGCTCCGATTCTACAGGTTTACGAATTAACTCTAAACTATTCATGAAGATCAATTTGAGCACAAAAGTAATAATAAAACAAGTAATACGGTATTTTTTTGTACTTTTACATTGGAAACTTAATATTTTTACACGAATGGATAAACTATTCCTACTCGATGCATACGCACTCATTTACAGAGCATATTACGCTTTCATTAAAAATCCAAGAATTAACTCTAAAGGCTTCAATACATCGGCCATCATGGGGTTTGTCAATACGCTTGAGGATGTTCTAAAGAAAGAGAACCCTACTCATATAGGTATTGCCTTCGACCCTGCCGGACCGACGTTCCGTCATGAGATGTTCGAACAATATAAGGCGCAGCGCGAAGAGACTCCCGAAGCTATCCGTCTGTCTGTACCAATTATAAAAGATATTATCCGCGCTTACCGCATTCCTATTCTCGAAGTGGCAGGCTATGAAGCCGACGACGTAATCGGTACGTTGGCTACCGAGGCAGGAAAACAGGGCATAAAGACTTACATGATGACTCCCGATAAAGACTACGGTCAGCTGGTAACCGACAATGTCTTTATGTATAGACCCAAGTATGGCGACAAGGAGTTCGAGGTTATGGGCGTTGAAGAGATAAAGGCGAAATTCGATATCCAGTCTCCGGCGCAGGTAATAGATATGCTGGGACTGATGGGCGACTCGGCAGATAATATTCCTGGCTGTCCGGGAGTAGGCGAAAAAACCGCGCAGAAGTTAGTGGCTCAATTCGGAAGCATAGAAAACTTGTTGACGCATACCAACGAGCTGAAAGGTGCTATCAAGACTAAAGTGGAAAGTAATAAAGAGAAGATAGAATTCTCTAAATTCCTTGCCACCATCAAAGTTGATGTTCCCATCACTCTCAACATGGAAGAACTGAGCCGTAAGGAGCCGGACGAAGACGAACTGCGTAGACTGTTCGAGGAATTGGAGTTCCGTACATTGATAGACCGTGTGCTGAAGACTAACAAAACCACAGCGTCCCCCACTCCACAGGTTTCTCAACCCGATCTCTTTGGATTTTTTGCGGACAACGGTACAGATGATTCTAAAAATTCAAGTCTCAAAAGGCTTAATGACATAGACGTAGACTATCAACTTGTTGATACAGAAGCAAAAGAGGATGAATTATTACAATTAATCCTTACACGCGATAATTTTGCTCTAGATACAGAGACCACCGGAACCGACCCAATCAGCGCGGAACTGGTGGGAATGAGCTTTTCGTTCGCCGAAAACCAGGCTTTTTATGTTCCGGTGCCGAGCAATCGCGATGAAGCGCAAAAATTGGTCGACAAGTTCAAGCCTGCCTTCGAAAATGAGAGTTCACTAAAAATCGGACAGAATATTAAATACGACATATTGGTGTTGGCAAATTATGGCGTAGAGGTGAAAGGTCCGATGTTCGACACCATGGTAGCTCATTACGTGCTTCAGCCCGAACTGCATCATGGCATGGACTATCTGGCGGAAGTCTACCTTAAATATGACACCATCAAAATAGAAGAGCTTATAGGTGCGAAAGGCAAGAACCAGAAAAACATGCGCGACCTCTCTCCCGAAGAGGTATATAAATATGCGTGCGAAGATGCCGACGTTACATTCAAGTTGAAGAACATTCTCGAAAAGGAATTATCAACAAGCGGTGTTGATAAACTCTTCTACGAAATAGAGATGCCACTTGTTCCGGTACTGGCGTACATGGAGCGCAACGGAGTGCGCATCGACACCGAGGCGCTGAAAGAGACATCGCGTCACTTCACCGCCCGCATGAAACAGATAGAAGAAGAAGTCCACCAGTTGGCAGGCGTAGAGTTTAATATCGCTTCGCCCAAGCAGGTGGGAGAAGTCCTCTTCGACCGACTAAAGATTATAGAAAAACCGAAGAAGACGAAAACCGGACAGTATGTTACTTCGGAAGAGGTAATGGAAAGCCTGAGAGGAAAGCACGAAATAGTAGGAAAGATATTAGAGCACCGCGGCTTGAAGAAGTTGCTGGGCACATACATCGATGCCTTGCCTCTGCTTATCAATCCACGCACTAATAGGATACACACCTCGTTCAACCAGACTATAACCGCTACCGGACGACTCAGCTCAAGTAACCCAAACTTGCAGAATATTCCTATCAGAAACGAGGATGGAAAAGAGATTAGAAAGGCTTTCATCCCCGATGATGGATGCGAGTTCTTCTCTGCCGACTATTCGCAAATAGAGTTGCGCATCATGGCTCACCTTAGCAATGACCCGCACATGGTAGAGGCGTTCAACGAAGGTCAGGATATCCATGCAGCCACTGCAGCCAAGATTTATAAAGAAGATATATCAAGCGTAACGCGCGAACAGCGCAGCAAAGCCAAGACCGCCAACTTCGGTATCATTTACGGCATCTCCGTATTTGGTCTTGCAGAGCGTTTGGGTGTAGACCGCAAAGAGGCTAAAGAGCTGATAGACGGGTATTTCGAGAATTATCCACACGTAAAAGAATACATGGACGAGAGCATACGCGTAGCTCGCGAAAAGGGTTATATAGAAACCATATTCAAGCGCAAACGCTACTTGCCGGATATCAATTCGCGTAATGCCGTAGTACGTGGTTATGCCGAGCGAAACGCCATCAACGCTCCTATTCAGGGTAGTGCGGCAGATATCATTAAGGTTGCCATGATACGGATATATGAACGTTTCAAGAAAGAAAATATCCGTTCTAAAATGATTCTTCAAGTGCACGACGAACTTAACTTCAGCGTATTGCCCGAAGAGAAGGAACGAGTACAACAGATTGTGTTATCCGAAATGGAGAATGCTTATAAGATGAGAGTTCCTCTTCATGCGGATTGCGGATGGGGAAAGAATTGGCTTGAAGCGCATTAAAATAAAATGGAGGCACCGCCCTTTGGCTTGCCTCCATTTTATTTTTATTTGTTTGCTTTTATTCTTTCTTTAGCTCCGGAAGTTTAACCTCAGCAACTTGCGCTTTACCTTCTTTTATGACAATGCGTATGTCACTGGCCCCCGACGGAGTGAATGTAACAGTCTCTGCTTGATTGGCTTTTACTGTACCGTTCTGTATCGGAAGAAATTGTCCACCGCCATTCGACAGCTGGATTTCGTATTTCGCACCATCCGAAGCGTCTTTCCATACTATGCCTATGCGGTCTATCATCTTCTTTCCGTCCAACTCGAAAGATATGTATTCTCCCTTGGTGCCTGTCCACGAAGTAGAGATGTCACCGTCTATAACATTAGGTACATTCCATGCATTCTTGCTGGCACTGATAAAACGACTGCGGTTTTCTATCGTCTCCTCGTGCGATGAGGTTTGTCCGTAAGCCACTATTTCGAGTGCTTTCTTTAAGCGGATATCTTCGGACGAAGCACCAATCATGATATTGAACATACCGGGTTCTATCACCCAATGATTGTCTTTATTGAGCAATTGGAAATCGCGCGGGACAAGAACAAATGTAACTTCTTTTTCTTCTCCTTGTTCCAGATGTACACGCTCAAATCCACGAAGATTTTTCTCGTAAGTAGTTACCGAACTTACCAAATCGCGAGTATAGAGTTGCACTACTTCATCGCCTGCACGTTTTCCGGTATTCTTTACCTTACATGTCACCGTTAACGGCTGTTGGTCAGTTATTACAGAAGATGAAAGCTTTATATCCGAATACTGGAATGTAGTATAACTCAATCCGTAGCCAAACGGATAAAGCGGTCCGTTTACGCGCGACTGATTTCCCTTAGGTCCAGCAGTGCGACCACCATCAATCTGCGATGCTGGTTTGTACGGGAAATTAAACGGTATCTGTCCTACTGTCTTCGGGAAGGTAACGGTAAGTTTTCCACCCGGATTATAGTCACCGAATAGAACCTCAGCAATGGCTGTACCTCCATGCGCTCCCGGATACCATGCTTCTAAGATAGACGGAACATATTTATCTGCCCAATTAACGCTGAGCGGACGACCGTTGATAAGTACCAACACCACTGGTTTTCCGGTTTGCATCACAGCCTCAAGCAGTTGCTGCTGATGGCCCGGCAAATCTAAACTCGTTCTCGACTTATTTTCACCACACGTACGAACACCGCCGCCCAATACTACAACAGCCACATCGCTATTTTTCGCCGCCTCTACCGCCTCGGCTATCATCGCCTTTTCAGCATCGTCAAGCGGATAAGGCATTATCTCCGATTCGGGCCAGTGTGCATCTACTAAGTCGCATCCTTTGGCGTACACCACCTCGGTGCCGCTATCTACAGCCTTACGTATTCCGTTTAATACCGTAACCACCTCACCGGCTACAGGTCCGTAGTGAGTAAGCGCAAAAGAAGCTTCATCGGCATTAGGGCCACATACAGCTATACGTTTCAGCTTCGATTTGTCGAGTGGCAACAAGCTGCCTTCGTTCTTCAGCAATACCAAGCCCTCGCGTGAAGCTTGAAGCGCTATCGCCTGATTCTCTTTACTGTTTACCTCTTTATCTGCTGCCGCCAAGTCAGTCTGGTAAGGACGGTCGAACAAGCCCACAAGGAACTTCACTCTAAGAATATCGCGCACACGACTGTCGATTGTCTCCATGCTGAGACCTCCTTCTTTTACCAATTCACGCAGCGGCAATACATACGACTCAGGCGAACGGAATGTACAACGAACATTAAGACCAGCCTCAACGCTTTGGCGTACAGCCTCTTTCATATCCTTAGCCGTTTTATGCTTGCTATAAAGATACTCTACCGCATCGCTATCCGAAACCACGTATCCACGGAAGCCCATCGTTCCGCGAAGACGCTCGGTAAGCCAATAATGACTGCTCTGTATAGGGAAACCATCGTAATCGTTGTACGAGCTCATCACACCAAGCAAACCGGCTTCACGAATCACACGGGTAAATGTATAAGCGTGAACATTCTCCAACTCGCGCGGTGACATCTGCGGATCGACACGCGCCATGCCTTCTCGCCCACCTTTATTGTTAGAGTAAGCTATAAAATGCTTCGACGTAGCGGCTACTTGCATATCTTTCTGCACTCCCTTAGCCATGGCAATGCCTAATTCTGCCACCAGATACGGACTCTCACCGTACACTTCTTCATAGCGACCCCAACGCTGGTCTCGACCAACATCGAGTATGGGAGTATAAACATTGGTATATCCCAACAAGCGAGCCTCGCGTCCGGTGATATATCCCACCTTATTTATCAAATCACGATTCCAACTATGGCCCAACGCCAACTGAGTAGGGAAATTGGTTGCTATATAATTCTCTACCCCACGTATGCCTTCGTTGGTAAAATCTACCGGAATACCTAAGCGAGTATCTTCTACAAAGAAACGCTGCACTTCGTTCAACGCCCAAGCGTGATTAGAAGCTGGCCATACCAATTCGTTCTGCATAGGAGGTACTCCCCACCCTCTGAACGCATTCAAATGCTCGTCGATAGCACCCATTCCATCCTTCCACAATCGGTTTTTCCACTCCGGTGTAGGCAATGAGTCTTTAAGCACACGCTGATATCCGTACAGCGTAACCATCTGACAGGTTTTCTCTTCGAGAGTCATCTGCGACAGCAAGTCCTCTATACGTGCGTCTATAGGAGCTTCAGGGTCTTCGTAAACATCCTTTTTACCGTTCTTGTTAAAGTCTATCCATTCCTTATGGTAGATATTCTTTCCCGAAGGAACATACTTCTTCGGAACTACAATGCCCCCGGCACTGAGGTTGCCCATAGAGGCACACGCCAACAAGCAACCATAAAATATTTTCCGTTTCATATTATTGATTTATAAATTGATAACAAAAGTAAAATACAGATTGATACAAATATAATTCTTTTTTTCAAATGGCAAACAAGCCGCAAACACTGAAAAAATGAGTACCTTTGTGCCCACGCAATAAAAATCAACGATTTAAATAAAAACTATATAATATATTATGGCTCTACAATGTGGAATCGTAGGTTTGCCTAACGTGGGTAAATCTACTCTTTTTAACTGTTTATCGAATGCAAAAGCCCAAGCGGCCAATTTCCCGTTCTGTACCATCGAACCCAACGTGGGAGTAATTACCGTGCCCGATGAACGCCTTACCAAATTGGCGGAACTTGTTCACCCAGGACGCATCGTTCCTACTACGGTAGAAATAGTAGATATCGCCGGATTGGTAAAAGGTGCCAGCAAGGGTGAAGGTCTTGGCAATAAATTCCTTGCCAATATCCGCGAAACAGATGCTATCATCCATGTGTTGCGTTGCTTCGACGATGAAAATGTAACCCACGTAGACGGTAACGTAGACCCGGTTCGCGATAAAGAGATTATTGATACCGAGCTTCAGCTTAAAGACCTGGAAACCATAGAAAGCCGTATTCAGCGTGTTCAGAAACAAGCTCAGACTGGTGGCGACAAGGTAGCAAAACAGACTTACGATGTATTGGTGAAATATAAAGAGGCTCTTGAACAAGGTAAATCGGCTCGTACCGTGCAGTTCGACTCAAAAGACGAGCAGAAGATAGCGCACGATTTGTTCTTGCTTACTTCTAAGCCGGTAATGTATGTATGCAACGTAGACGAAGCCAGCGCGGTAACAGGCAACAAGTATGTAGAGCAGGTTCGTGAGGCTGTAAAAGATGAAGGTGCAGAAATCTTGGTTGTAGCGGCAAAGACCGAGGCAGATATCGCCGAGCTTGATACTTACGAAGACCGTCAGATGTTCCTTCAGGAAGTAGGATTGGAAGAATCGGGCGTAAACCGTCTGATTAAGGCTGCCTACAAGATGCTGAACCTTGAAACATTCATCACCGCCGGTGAAATGGAGGTTAAGGCATGGACTTATCACAAGGGATGGAAAGCTCCGCAGTGTGCCGGCGTTATCCACACCGACTTTGAAAAAGGCTTTATCCGTGCCGAGGTTATCAAATACGATGACTATATTCAGTATGGTTCTGAAGCTGCCGTACGCGAAGCTGGTAAACTTAATGTGGAAGGAAAAGAATATGTTGTGCAGGATGGTGATATCATGCACTTCCGCTTTAATGTGTAATACATAATTCCATCGGATAAAACAAAAAGAGGTGCAATAGCTTGATAGTTTGGCTATTGCACCTCTTTTATTTACCCTGCTGTTAACTTATACTTTCCCGTTTAAATACTCACAGAGCTTTTCTACCGCACGGGCACGGTGGCTTATCTTATTCTTTTCAGCGTTACCCATTTCGGCAAAGGTTTCTTCATAACCTTCGGGCATGAATACGGGGTCGTAGCCGAAGCCGGAAGCACCACGCTTTTGTTCTATGATAGAACCTTTCACTATGCCTTCAAACAGATGCTCCTCCCCTTTCTCTATAAGACAGATGGCTGTGCGGAATTGCGCTTTTCTGTTATGCTCGCCGTCTAATTCCTTAAGCAACTTACGCATGTTGGCTTCCGAATCGTGTCCGTCGCCACCTGCATAACGGGCTGAATAGACTCCCGGAGCACCGCCTAAAGCCTCAACTTCGAGACCGGTATCATCGGCAAAACAATCTAAGCCGTAATTCTTATAGATATACTCTGCCTTCAATGCCGCATTGCCTTCAAGGGTATCTGCCGTTTCGGGAATATCGGCATCGCAATTTATGTCTTTCAAACTGAGCACCTCTATCTTATCGCCCAGTATAGCACGAATCTCATCCAACTTATGGGCGTTGTTCGTGGCAAAAACTAATTTCTTAATCATATTCTAAAATGCTTTTATCGAGGCAAATATACTGATATTAATCCATATTTCGGGGCATAAGCGCACAACTGTAGTGTACTTTTACTAAGAGGCGTAAACCGTTTTTTTGCTTATCAATGACTTTTGCCTATAGATTATTTTTCAAAATCGGCCTCAGAAGACCTTCTGAAGGGGGTTAAAAAACAATGCGAAAGAAGAAAAAAAGAATGCAATGAACTACTTGACTCATCGTATTCTTTCGCTTTACTCATCGCATTCTTTCAATAGAAACATCACATTCTTTTTACGGCATTTCAACAGGCATTTTTCGTGTATGCAATTTTTATCATATCTAAAAAACAGACTATTTTCCGAAAGTTAAAAACTGACTTTATCGCACCCTATTACGCTAACGTTTTTATAAAACAATTGTTAACAGTCGCCTCATAAAAAACACAACAATATTAATCGTTTCTTTTTACAATAGGCATCATCTTAATGACATTTTTCTACTTCTACACCCCCTTAAACCACCTACTTACAGGGTTTCGCTATAAAAATGTCCGTGTTTGTACAATTTTCGACATTGTTTTGGACAATTATATTAACTCTATTAATATATATTATATATATTTGCGCATAGATAAACATTTTATAACATACCACCTCTTAAGCTAAAAAAGAGAACGAAAAACGCATACAATAAATCTAAGTTTAATTAATATTTTATGAATCAGCAGAAATCAGTTTTGACTCTATTGGTTGCACTCTTATGCTGTGTATTTAGTATCAAGGCACAAAATGCCGGACAAGTAACAGGTAAGGTAGTCGACACAATGGGTGAACTTTCAGGCGTGAGCATCGTCGTGAAAGGCAGCACAAACGGTACCGTCACAGATTTGGACGGACAGTTCACACTTAGCAATGTCAAGAGCTCGGATGTTCTTGTATTCTCATTTATCGGTTACAAAACTCAAGAAATCAAAATCGGAAACAAGAAGGTATTCAACGTTACCTTGGTAGAAGATGCACAGGCACTTGAAGAAGTTACTGTAGTAGCAGTAGGTTACGGTGACGTTAAAAAGGCCGACTTGACAGGTTCTATCGGTTCTGCCAACATTGGCGACTTGATGAAGACTCCGGTAAGCAACATTACCGAAAGCCTCGGTGGACGTATCGCCGGTGTTAAGGTATCATCAAGCGATGGTGGTTTGGGCGATAACTACAGCATCATTATTCGTGGTGCAGGTTCACTTACAGGTAGTACAGCTCCGCTTTACGTAATCGACGGTTTCCCACAAGAGTCATCTGGTTTGAGCTCGCTCGACCCTAACGATATCGAGTCTATCGACGTATTGAAAGATGCTTCGGCTACAGCTATCTACGGTGCTCGTGGTGCCAACGGTGTTGTTATCGTAACTACTAAGAAAGGTTTGGCTGGAAAACCCACCATCACTTATAACGGTAGCATGACTATTGGTAAAGTTAAGAATACTCCTGCCGTAATGAACGGATACGAATTCGTTGAATTGCAGAAAGAAATTATGCAGGATAGCGATGAATTCAAGTCGGCTTACTATACAGACCTTTATCCTGACTTGGAAGCTTATCGTTCTGCTCCTTCTTACGACTGGCAAGACTATATCTACCGCACAGCCGTTACTCACAGCCACCACGTATCTCTTACAGGCGGTCAGGGCGACTTGAAATATTCTGCTTCTCTTTCTTATAACGACCAGCAGGGTGTTATTATCAACTCAGGATTGAAACGTTACCAGGGTAGATTCAGCATCAGCCAGAAGGTAAACAAGAGACTGAAATTAGACATGAACGGAAACTACGCAAGCAGCGTACAAGACGGTCCTACTCCTTCTACAGGTACTTCTGCAGTTTCTACTGCATATATGTATAGTGTATGGGCATTCCGTCCGGTATCTCCTAAGGGTACAGACTTGCTGAACACTATGTACGATGACGGCGTAAACATGGCCGAAGACTACCGATTCAACCCGGTATTGTCGGCACGCAACGAATATCGTCATAAAACAAACAACGTTCTGCAGTACAATGCCAGCGCAGAATATGAATTCATCAAAGGATTGAAGTTGAAAGTATCGGGCGGTTATAACGCTACAGATTACAAGAACGAAGAGTTCAACGGCTCACAGACAAGAACCGGTAACAGCCACCCGTCTAACACTCAGAGCAAGGGTATCAACGCTACTTTGTTGCAAAGAGAGAACAGAAACTACTTGAATGAAAATACCTTGAACTATAAGTTCCAGAACAAGCGTCATAAATTCGACGCATTGTTAGGTCTTTCATTCCAGAAAGCTACTACTTATACTCATTCTATCACAACCGAACAGATTACTAACGAATCATTCGGTATGGCAGGATTGGATAAGGGTGCTAATCCTACAGTATCTTCATCGAAAGGTGAAAACACCATGATGTCTTACTTCGGACGTGTTAACTATAGCTACAAATCGCTTTACTACCTTACAGCAACAATGCGTGCCGACGGTTCTTCTAAGTTCGCCAAAGGCCACAAGTGGGGTTACTTCCCTTCTGGTTCATTTGCATGGGCATTCTCTCGCGAGAAATTCATCGAAGAAAAAACAAGCGAATGGTTGTCTAACGGTAAGTTGCGCCTCAGCTACGGTTTGACTGGTAACAACCGTATCGGTAACTACGACTACATGGCAAAACTCGTTACAAGCGATGACGTTTACAAATACCCATGGAACGGTGAATTCACTAATGGATACGTATTGGCAAGTATGCCTAACCCACTGTTGAAGTGGGAAACTACCGAACAGTACGACTTCGGTGTTGACTTGGGCTTCTTGAACGGCCGCATCAACTTAACAATGGACTACTACGTTAAGACAACTAAAGACTTGTTGTTGAGCGCAGACATTTCAGCCAGCTCAGGTTTCTCTTCTGCAACACTTAACATCGGTAAGTTGCGTAATAAAGGTTTTGAAGTAACATTGGAAACAACCAATATCAAGAAGAAAAACTTCTCTTGGACTTCGAACATCAACATCGCATTCAACGACAATAAGATTCTTGCCCTGAACTCAGGTCAGGAATACATGACAAGCTATATCAGCTGGGACAACAAATATAAGAGCATGCCTGCTTACATCAGCAAGGTAGGCGAATCGGCTGGTAAGATGTACGGTTTTGTATATGAAGGTACTTATAAGTACGAAGACTTCGATACAAGTGTTAACGAGAAAGGAGAAACTGTCTACAAACTGAAAGAAGGTATCCCTTATTACACAGCCAACACTCAGCCGGGTGACCCGAAATATAAGAACATGGACGATAACCTGCAGATAAACGACGCTGATAAGGTAGCTATCGGTAACGGACAGCCTAAGCATACTGGCGGTTTCACCAATAACTTCACTTATAAGAACTTCGATTTGAATATCTTCATGACTTGGAGCTACGGAAACGATATCCTGAACGCCAACCGTATGATATTCGAAAACCCGTCGAGCAAGCAGAACACCAATATGTTCGCTACTTACGTAAACCGTTGGACTGAAAGCAACCCATACAGCGATATGCCACGTGCAAAAGCTCAAGGTGCTGGCGAATATAGCTCACTTTATGTGGAAGACGGATCGTTCTTAAAACTGAAGAACATTACTTTGGGATACAACTTCAAGCCGAAAACATTGCACCCGCTCCACATCAGCAGCGCAAGAGTTTATGTCTCTGCAGAAAACATAGCTACTATCAGCAGCTATTCTGGAAGCGACCCTGAAGTATCAACTCGTAACTCAGTACTTACACCGGGATTCGATTGGTCGGCATACCCACGTGCGTTCAATCTTTCACTCGGTTTAAATGTAACATTCTAAAAAAAGACGAACCTTTAATATGAAAACAATATTCAGAAACATACGTACCGCAAGCTTAGCATTATGTGCGGCACTGACTGTAAGTTCTTGCGAAAGTTTCCTGGAAACAGATCCTTACGATTTCGTAGCTCCGGAAACATTCTATAGCAACGAAAAAGAATGCAATATGGCATTGGCTGGCGTTTATTGGACAATGGCTAGTGAAAATGTATATGGTAACAGATATTCTTGCATGATATCTAACATCGACGACTTAAGCTACTATCAGCGTAACGCAGGTGCATTGTCGAGCCAAGTTTTCGGTAACGACCATAACCCAAGTAACACCGATATTTGGAACTGCTGGAAATCATTGTACAGCGGTATCAACAACGCCAACATCTTGATAGAAAAAGTAGACGACGCAAGCATGGATGATGACGTTAAGAAACGCATCAAAGGAGAAGCTAAGTTCCTCCGCGCTTACTACCACTTTTTGCTGGTACAGGGATGGTACGAAGTGCCATTGCGTAAGGAAGTATTCCAGGATGTGAACGACTCACCGTTGGAGGCAACTTCTCACCAAGAAGCTATCGACTGGATTATTCAGGAAATGGAAGAATGTGTAGACATGGTAGACGACACGCAATACACACTTTCACCATCGCACGTTAAGAAGAACACCGTAATGGGTATCTTGGCACGTGTATATTTATGGCGTGCAGGCTATCCTATCAACGGAGGTACTGAAGACTACAAGAAAGCAGCTGAATGGGCAGGTAAAGTGGTTGCAACAAATCAGCACAGACTTAACCCAGACTTGTATGCTATGTGGAAGTGCATGGCTACTGATAAATACGACACTGAATACAACGAAAGTATGTGGGAGGTAGAATTTATTGGTAACCGTGAAGGCGACGGACAAGGTATCTATACTGACGGACGTATCGGTAATGTAATAGGTAACTTGCAGAAATGTACAGCTAACCCTGGTAAGGGATACAGCTACGCTTTCTATGCACCGACTTTGATTCTGTGGGACTTGTATAGCGATACCGACAAACGTCGCGACGTTTATATCGCTCCTTACCAAATCAACAATAAAGACGTTGAAGTAGCATGGAAAGACAATCAGATAGTACAGCGCTCTTGTGGTAAATTCCGCCGCGAATGGGAAACATCGTCTATGAAGCATAAGAACTATACTCCGGAGAACTACCCTGTTTTGCGCTACTCTGACGTATTGCTGATGCAGGCAGAAGCTGAAAATGAAGCAAACAATGGTCCTACAGAATTGGCTTATACAGCTATCAACACTGTACGCGAACGTGCAGGATTGGAAGCTCTTAAGAATCTGGACTATGCTACATTCCAGCAAGAAGTACGCGACGAACGTGCTCGCGAGCTTTGCTTTGAATCATTGCGTAAATACGACCTTGTTCGTTGGGGTATTTATGTAAAAGCTATACACGATGGCTTAGGTAAAGCAACAAAAGACGAACGTTGGGATCCAGGTAATAACTTCCTTGGTGCAGCTGCATACGCTAACAACACTACAGACAAGCATCAGTTCTTGCCTATCCCGTCAAGAGAGCTTTCTGTAAACACTAAGTTGGAACAGAACAAATACTGGAAATAACTTATAAACGGCATTAGCCGATTATAAACAAATCATAAGAAAGAGGTAATTTGCCACTCGGCAAGTTGCCTCTTTCTTTTTTATAGCCTAAATTAGGGCCGACTAAAACCCTAAAAAAATATAACCGATAAATAAATAAGGAATGAAAAAGATTCTATTACCTGCTCTTCTTGCCCTATTTACATGGCAAGGAGTAGCTGCGGAAACCAACTACGGCTATAAAACCGAAGTTAAAGACACCGTAGAGAAAAAGAAAGAGAAGCCATCCGCCTACGAAAAGCTGATAAAAGAAGGCGGAAGCGTGACAGAAGGTATGTGTACAGTGCGACACATAAAGAATAATTGGTACTTTGAAGTGCCCGACTCGCTGATGGGACGACTCATGCTGGCGGTAACACGCTTTCGTGCCGTGCCACAAGGATTCAAGAAACTAACCGGAGAACAGGTAAACAGCAGCATTGTTTACTGGGAACAGCATAACGAAAAGACTCTCTTCTTGCGCGAATACGTACAGTCGCAATTCGCTCCTGAGAAAGACAACATAGCAAAAGCGCTGAAACAGTCAACCGTAGACCCCATCATCTTCCGCTTCGACGTTATCGGACGAAACCCAGAAACCAAAGCACAACTCATAGATGTATCGAAAATAATCACAGCCGACAACAAGCTGTTCGGACTAACACAAGCCGACCGCTCACAACTGAGCGTTAGCTCGCTGGCATCCGACCGCACGTTTACCGATACCATAAAGACCTTCCCCATCAATATGGAGATAGTTACCATGCGCACCTATAACGCATCGGCTGGCAAAATCAGAGCTTCGCAAAGCGGCGCTGTAACAATAAAGCTTAACACCAGCATCGTAATGCTTCCGAAAGAGCCAATGCGCCCTCGTTTTGCCGATGAACGCGTAGGTTATTTCCAAAACTCGATTACAGAATTTTCTGACGAACAACAAGTAACCAAGCAACGAGCCATAGTACAACGTTATAGATTAGAACCCAAAGACCCAGAACGCTATCGTAAAGGCCAACTGTGTGAACCTAAAAAACAAATTGTATACTACATAGACCCTGCTACCCCAAAGAAATGGGTGCCATACTTGATAGCCGGAATAAACGACTGGAACAAAGCGTTCGAAAAGGCAGGCTTCAAGAATGCCATCACCGCCAAAGAATGGCCCCAAGATACCGATATGGATATAGACGACGCACGCTACAGCGTAATACGCTATCTGCCATCGGAAACAGAAAACGCTTACGGACCACGCATAGTAGACCCACGTAGCGGCGAAATCATGGAAAGCCATGTATGCTGGTATCATAATGTGATGAACTTGCTTAAAAAGTGGTATATGGTGCAGTGCGGCCCTATGGATAAACGTGCACGTACCATGACTTTCAGCGACGAACTGATGGGCAACTTGATTCGCTTCGTTTCATCGCACGAGGTAGGACATTCTATCGGTCTTCGCCATAACATGATAGCAAGCTCGGCTACTCCGGTAGAAAAACTTCGCGATAAAGCATGGGTAGAAGCCAACGGACACACTGTATCTATTATGGACTATGCTCGCTTTAATTATGTAGCACAACCCGAAGACGGAATATCGCAGAAAGGGCTATTCCCACGCATAGGCGACTATGATAAATGGGCTATTCACTGGGGATATCAGTATCGCCCGGACTTTAAAGACGAGTTCAAAGAACAAGAAGCACTGCGCACAGAAGTATCGCAACGCCTGAAGGCAGACCACAGACTGATGTATGTAGGCGACGAAGGCAGAGGAATGGACCCACGCAGCCAAAGCGAGGACTTAGGCGACAATAACATGAAAGCCAACGAATATGGCATAAAGAACCTGAAGCGTGTGATGGAAAACATACTGACTTGGACAGCGCAACCCGACTATCAGTACGATGACCTTACGTCTATATATGGAGCAGTACGCCAGCAGTATCAACGATATACTATGCACGTTCAGAAAAACATTGGCGGACGATATAAAAACACTATCCCAGGAATGCGTCCGACAGACGCAGTGCCACGCAGCCTGCAGAAAGAAGCGATAGAATGGTTAGGACGCAACGTGTTCGACGCTCCACTGTGGCTATATCCTGAAAACGTGACCGAAAAGACCGGTGTACGCCCTGTAGAAGACATCCGAAACAGACAAAATGCTACTTTATCGGTACTGCTTAATCCTGTAATGCTCTATAACATCTGTTCTTCGGCTCAGGATGCTTCAGAACCTTACACATTAGACGAATACCTTAACGATGTATTTGCAGCCGTATGGAAGCCTATAAACGGCTCTGACGCAAAGAACGATTATTTCCGTCGTCAGCAGGAACGCAATTACATTTCTCTGCTAGAAAAAGCACTGAAACCCGACGAAAAGAGCAAACTACTGCCTATAGGAGATACTGTACTTCGCTCAGACGTTCCGCTATACGTAGAAATGCATCTTGAAAAGATACGCCAATATGTAGAAAGCCATATCACTACCGATAAGGCCGACGATGTAAACACACAGCACTACATCCATCTGAAGAAGATGCTGGGTAATATTGAGAAAACGAAATAACATACCATTAAAAACAAGAAGAGGGTACGACATTTGCGTTGTACCCTCTTCTTGTTTTTAATAATATAGCTCTTTATTATTTCACTTTCAGCTTGTCGAATCCTTCGCCATACACACCTACTACATTACTCTGCGAGATGAAAGCATCTGGGTCGATGTCTTTTATCAAACGGAATATATCTTCCGACTGACGCTTCTTGGCCAACACCACTACAACCTTGATGTCTTGTTTGCTGTACCAACCTTTTCCGTCGAGCAAGGTAACGCCACGATCTATCTTCGTTGAGATACCTTCGGCGATATCGTTATACTTTCGCGAGAAAATAAGGAACTGCACAGACTGTCTGTTGGTATTTATTACGTAGTCGATAACGATACTCATGATAAACAGTACAACAAAACCAAACAGCACACGGCGCCAATCGTGGAAAATGAAGTAACATGACGAAATAATGATAATATCAAGATACATCATCATACGTCCCAACGATACGTCGCGATACTTATTTATAATCCAAGCGATTATATCTGTACCTCCAGTACTTCCATTAGCCGAGAATACCAATCCGATACCCAGACCAATCATGCCGGCACCAATGACACACGCCATAAAGTCCTGTCCCGGACCGAGCAATTGCGGCAAATTACCAGCATCGTCTTTCAGCAAAAACTGGAACAACCATAACACGAATGTCAGCATGAATATGGCATAAACAGTCTTAACACTAAAACGAGGACCTAGTATCTTCAACGCAAATCCCAAAAAGACAGCATTGATGGCAAAGTATGAAACCTGAATTTCAATTCCCGTAGCATAATATATGATGGCAGCGATACCAGTAACACCGCCCGTAGTAATCTGATAAGGCAGTAAGAACATGGCCCATGCCAACGCATAAATGCACAATCCCAAAGTAATGTTAAGGTAGTCTTTCGCTTCCCTTCCAAATTTTTTTTTCAACAGTTTCTCCATAACTTAACAAGCGTATTCAGAAAAGATTAAAGAACTACGTTAACAATCTTACGTGGAACGATAATCACTTTCTTCGGCGTTTTACCTTCTATCCATTTCTGGCTCTGTTCGTCGGCCATTACCGCTGCTTCTATAGTAGCATTGTCGGCATCGGCAGGGAATTCTAGAGTGAAACGTGCCTTTCCGTTGAAAGAAATGGTGTACTTAACGGTGTCTTCTTTCAGATATTCTTCATTGAATACAGGCCACTGAGCATCGCACACAGTTGTAGCGTTTCCTAAAGCCTCCCACAACTCCTCAGCAATATGCGGAGCGAACGGAGCTATAAGAACTACCAATGATGACAGAACCTCACGGTTGCGGCATTTCAGCTGTGTAAGCTCGTTTACGCAAATCATAAACGCACTGACAGAAGTATTGTAAGAGAAGGTTTCGATATCGCCTGTTACCTTCTTAATCAACTTATGGATAGATTTCAACTCTTCCTTAGTTGCAGTGCCTTCGGTAGGCAAGAACTGTCCGTCGCGACTATAGAACAAGTTCCACATCTTCTTCAAGAAACGATGTACACCGTCTATACCGTTGGTATCCCATGGCTTAGACAACTCAACAGGACCGAGGAACATTTCGTACATACGCAATGTATCAGCACCGAAGCGGTCTACAATCATATCGGGGTTAACCACGTTATACATAGACTTACTCATCTTTTCGATAGCCCATCCGCAAACGTATTTTCCGTCTTCCAATATGAATTCGGCTGTGTTATATTCAGGACGCCAGTTCTTGAAAGCCTCAACATCGAGAACATCGTTCTGCACAATGTTTACGTCTACGTGGATAGGAGTAACATCGTACTGGTCTTTCAAGCCAAGCGAAACAAATGTGTTGGTATCTTTAATACGATAAACAAAGTTACTGCGACCCTGAATCATACCTTGGTTAACCAATTTCTGGAATGGCTCTTCTTTTACGCTTGTGCCCATATCGAACAAGAACTTGTTCCAGAAGCGAGAGTAGATAAGATGTCCGGTAGCGTGTTCTGTACCACCTACATACAAATCGACATTCTGCCAATAGTTATCGGCTTGTCTTGAAACGAGTTCCTTATCGTTATGCGGATCCATATAGCGCAAATAGTAAGCACTCGATCCGGCGAAGCCCGGCATAGTATTCAGTTCGAGAGGGAATACGGTTTCGTTATCTATCTTAGAGTTTTCTACGACCTGGCCGTTCTGCACATCCCATGCCCACTTGGTAGCGTGACCCAATGGAGGTTCTCCGCTTTCGGTAGGAAGGAATTTAGCTACTTCAGGAAGTTCCAAAGGCAATTTGCTTTCGTCAATCATGTAAGGCATACCGTCTTTGTAGTATACAGGGAACGGCTCACCCCAATAACGCTGACGTGAGAAGATGGCATCGCGCAAGCGGTAGTTAACCTTAACACGACCCAAGTTATGAGCTTTTACATATTCTTTAGTAGCAGCGATAGCTTCTTTAATAGTCTTGCCATTAAGTACAAGGTCGCAATACGGAGTAACTCCAGCCTTAGGCGAATTGCAAACGATACCTTCTTTAGCGTCGAAGCTTTCTTCTGTTACATCGCAACCTTCTACCAACGGTACGATAGGCAAGTTGAAATGACGAGCGAATGCGTAGTCGCGGCTATCGTGTGCAGGCACCGCCATGATGGCTCCTGTACCATATCCAGCCAATACATAATCGCTAATCCAGATAGGAACTGCTTCGCCGGTAAACGGATTAACACCATAGCTTCCGCTGAATACACCTGTTACACGACGGTCGGCAATACGTTCGCGCTCTGTACGTTTCTTGGTACGTTCCAAGTAAGCCTCAACTTCAGCTTTCTGAGCTTCGGTAGTAAGTTGTGCCACCAATTCGCTTTCGGGAGCCAAAACCATGAAAGTAACGCCGAACATTGTATCGGCACGAGTTGTAAATATAGTGAATTCTACATCACTGTCTTTAACTTTAAAGCGAACTTCGGTACCTTCAGAGCGGCCAATCCAGTTACGCTGAGTCTCTTTCAACGAATCTGTCCAGTCTACAGTATCAAGTCCGTCGAGCAAACGCTGTGCGTATGCCGATACACGAAGACACCACTGACGCATCTTCTTCTGAACTACAGGATAACCGCCACGCTCTGATACACCGTCTACAACTTCGTCGTTAGCAAGAACGGTACCCAGCTGCGGACACCAATTAACCATTGTTTCGCCCAAATAAGCGATACGATAGTTCATCAATGTTTGCTGCTGCTCTTTTTCACTCATGGCATTCCATTCGTCGGCAGTAAAATTAAGTTCTTCGCTGCAAGCTACATCAAGTCCTTCTGAACCTTTCTTGGCAAAACGCTCTACCAGCTTCTCAATAGGCATAGCCTTACCGCAAGCGTTGCAATAAAAACTATTGAACATCTTCTGGAAAGCCCACTGAGTCCAGTGATAATACTGGGGGTCGCAAGTACGCACCTCACGGTCCCAGTCGAATGAGAATCCAATCTTATCGAGCTGCTCACGATAGCGGTTGATATTGTTTACGGTAGTAATAGCCGGATGCTGTCCTGTCTGGATAGCATACTGTTCTGCCGGAAGACCATAAGCGTCGTATCCCATAGGATTCAACACGTTAAAGCCCTGCAAGCGTTTATATCGAGCGTAAATATCGCTGGCGATATACCCCAGCGGATGTCCTACATGCAAACCTGCTCCCGATGGATAAGGGAACATATTAAGAACATAGAATTTCTTTTTAGATTCATCTTCTACAACCTTGTAAGTCTTATTATCGACCCACTTCTGTTGCCATTTCTTTTCGATTTCTCTGAAATTATATTCCATAAGTTATAATTATTGATTTATTATTCTGTAAAGATTGCGCACAAAGATAGTGAAAATCATGTTGGTATGCGTTGACTCTCTACAAAAAATGGCTATTTATCTCCTAATAAAGACAATACGGATAGCTTGTCGCACTTTAATTGTTCTACAAGCAATTCTAATGAATCAAACTTTTGCTCGGCACGGATAAAACGCACAAACTCTATGCGCATGGAATGATGGTATAGATTATCTGAAAAATCGAATATATTCACTTCGATACTTATTTCCGTGCCGTTAGACAACGTAGGGCGATGACCGATATTAAGCATACCTACATGACGCTTCCCTTCTACATATACATAAACTGCATATACTCCGGTACTTGGTATCAACTTGTCGCTACAAGAAGGCTTCAGGTTGGCTGTGGGGAAACCCAATTTTCTACCTACCTTAAATCCGTCTACCACCGTTCCGTCCAAATAATAATTATATCCCAAATAATGATTTGCCTTTTCCACCTCTCCTTTTTTCAGCAAACCACGTATTAACGACGAGCTGATGGAAACCCCGTCTTCTATCAATCCGGTGGCATGTATAATCTCCATGCCCAACTCCTCACCGTATCGGCAGTAGTCTTCAAAACCCTCGCTACGATTATGTCCGAAACGATGATCGTACCCTATGACCAACGCACACACATTATAACGCTCATGCAAAAGCTGCATAAACTCACGGGCAGAAAGCATGGAAAGCTCATGAGTAAACGGCAAAAGGATACATAAATCGGCATCCAATGTCTGTATTAAAGCCTGTTTCTGAGGCAAACAGGTAAGCCACTGCGGACAATAGTCGCTCTGCATTACCTGACGGGGATGAATAGGAAAAGTAATCAAGGCACTCTGCATATTCCTTTTTCGCGCTTCCGTACAAACCTGCTTCACCAAATAACGATGCCCCCTGTGTACCCCATCGAAACAACCGATAGTAGCCACACAAGGAGAAAGAGACAAATGCGAAGTATCCGTGATTATAGTCATATGCGAAAGTGTATGATATTACATGAACAGATCTTTAAGATCGGTTCCGATTTCATAATGTACCGAATGCAAACCGGCAGAAACAGCCGCAACGCAGTTTACCTTAGAGTCATCAATGAACAGCGTTTCTTCGCCCACGAGTCCGGCTTCTTTCAATACTTGCTTGAATATCTCCGGATCGGGCTTCGCCAAATGCATATCGTACGACACGAACATGCGCTCGAAGTACTTGGTCATGTCCTTTCCGTCGTAATCGAAAGCGTACGACATGGCATGATTCCAATGCAATTCGTTAGTGTTGCTAAGAATAAACAAACGAAACTTACCGCTCAGCTCTTCTATCAACTTAAACTTTTCTTGCGGAATGCTCTTCAGCTCGCTATTCCAGATGCGGTCAATCTCGGCATCGCTCAACTCGTTACCTATATAATGACGAATATTTTCGCGAAACTGAGGTGTAGAAATAGCTCCACACTCATAATCCTTGAAGAAACCCAGTTCGTTGGTTCCGGTTACATACTGGCGGATGTCCTTAGCGCCTGCCTGCTCAAAAGCAGACAGACAGCCTTCTACATCCAAATCTATTAATACTCCACCAAAATCGAATATGATGTTTTTTATGTTTTTATCCATGTCTTTTACTTATCAGTCGCTTAACCGCTCTCGAAGCCTCTCCTATCCAAAGGACAATCGATGTACCTCCTACAATATAAAGCCATTCGGCAACAGAAAGCGGCTCTGTACGAAATACTTTTCCGCCAAAAGTAACTATAATTATCTGTCCTACCAAGATAATTGCGGCTACACTAAGCATTCCCTTTGCATGGTTAGCGTCTTTAAACACCGAATGATTGGTACCAAACACGCTGGCGTTGAACAGATTCCAGAACTGAAGCATGACGAATAACGTGAAGAACATTGTCAAGTGATGAGTATTCATTCCACCGGGCAAATTATTGAAATATGCCAACGCACCCATAAGCAATACCAAGAAAGCTAAACCGACACCGAAAATATGATTCCGCATAGTGGGAGTAATAATGAAGTCAGAGCGGCGACGCGGCTTTTCGTTCATTACATCAGCACTCGGGGCGATAGACGCCAACGCCATAGCAGCGAATGTATCCATAATAAGATTTACCCACAACATCTGAGTAACGGTAAGCGGCAATTCGCTTCCGAAAAAGGCTCCAAGCAAAACGCTGAGCAAAGCCACCACATTAATGGTAAGCTGGAATACAATGAAACGCTGGATGTTCTTATACAGAGAACGTCCCCACATAACAGCCGTAGCGATGCTATTAAATGAGTCATCGAGCAAGGTAATATCGCTTGCCTCTTTAGCTACCGAAGTACCGGTACCCATAGACAATCCCACCTGTGCATGATTCAGCGCAGGGGCATCGTTAGTACCATCGCCTGTAACAGCCACCACAGCGCCTTTTTGTTGCAGCAACTGAACTAGTCTCTGCTTATCCATAGGACGGGCACGACTCATAACCTTTAAATCGAGAACTCTATCGAGAGCTTCCTCATCAGTTAAAGCAGCGAACTCAACTCCCGTAATGCGATTACGCTCGGTATCTTCAGGTTTCCACAAACCTATCTGACGCGCAATCTCGGTAGCAGTACCCGGAGTATCGCCGGTAACAATCTTTATGCTGATGCCAGCCGACTGACATCTTTCTACAGCAGCGGGAACATCAGGACGAATAGGGTCGCTAATGGCGAATATGCCCAAGAAGGTCAATCCTCCTTCGGCAACCAAAGTAGCGCAATCGGTTTCAGTCTCATCCGAAACAACACGATAAGCCAAGCCCAAGGTACGCATCGCCTTGTTCTGATACTCCAAAAGTTGGCGGTTGTTGGCTTCTATCTGCTCTGCCGGCAAGTTGCATTTGCCCATCACAATCTCAGGAGCACCCTTTACGTACAACACACGTTTTCCTATTACCGGCGACTCTACCAACGTAGCCATATACTTGCGCTCGGTAGAGAAAGTAAGCTGATTTACTACCTTAGCCGCTTCGCGCAACGACATATAATCTTTTCCTTTACCGTTGAGCCACAGCAACAAAGCTATTTCCGTAGGATTTCCCACTCCGTTTGGCTTACCGTCTTTCTCTTCAAGAAACGCTGTAGAGTTGGCAGAAATGCCTTCCGCTATCACGTCGGCACGACTCTCGTCTAACTTGGCATCGTACACCTGCATCAGGTTCTGCGTCAAAGTACCAGTCTTATCGGTACATATAACAGTTATGGCTCCCATCGTTTCGCACGCATGCATCTTTCTTACCAGATTATTCGTCTTCAGCATACGACGCATATTCAACGCCAGACTGAGGCTTACACTCATAGGCAATCCTTCTGGTACAGCCACTACAATAAGCGTAACAGCCATCATGAAATACTTCAATACGATGCGAGCGATATCTAACCACTGATGCCAATCGGTTACCGCAGTAACGCTAAGATACTCATACAAATCTTTCGAAGTGAATATAATAAACGTAAGAATGGCGATAGTAAAACCAGCCTTGCCTATCAGACTTGCCAATCTTGACAACTGGATATTAAGAGGGGTCTGTTCCTGGCTCTGCTCTGTAGCCTGACGCGCCACCTTACCAATCTCGGTAGCATCGCCCACACGCTCTACACGCATAATGCCATGACCATCGGTTATAGTGGTACCACGCATCACCTCGTCCGACGGATAAGTAGCCTCCTTATCAAAATGAGCCTCATCGGTAGATTTAGCAACCATCAACTCGCCCGTCAGCGTAGATTCATTTACCTGCAACGACACCGCCTCAAGCAATTTACCATCGGCAGGAACCTCTTCGCCAGTATTAAGGATAACGATATCCCCTACCACAATTTCCTTGCGGGGAATCTCGCGAATCTTTCCGTTACGTATCACCGTAACGGGAATCTCTTCGCCCACCGCATTCAGCAAGTCGAACTTCTTATTAGCATCATATTCAAAGTAAAAGCCGATGCCTGTAGCCAGAAATATAGCAAAGAAAATACCGATAGTCTCAGCATATTCATTTTCGAATACCGAGATAGCTAAAGAAAAAACAGCAGCTACCAAAAGTATTCTAATTACCGGATCTTGGAATTTCTCCCAATAAAGCTTCCACATAGAAGGGCGCTTAGGAGGAGTAAGTAAATTGATACCATTCTTATTACGACTTTCTATTACCTCTTGATCGGATAATCCATTCAAAGTCTGTTTTTCTTGAATCTGTGACATTTCGCCTAATAATTAGTAAGTTATGTTGTGGCAAAAATACAACATATATATTACAAAGCTATTACAGAGATACTTTTTTATAAAAAAATGTGGTGATTAGTTGGAAGTTTCAAGTCAAAGACTTACTTTTGCACCGTAATTAAGAACGCAACTTAATTCTCGGACTTGTAGCTCAGTTGGTTAGAGCAACAGACTCATAATCTGGAGGTCCCTGGTTCAAGCCCAGGCTGGTCCACATTAATAATCAAGCACTTACGGAGTTTCTGTAGGTGCTTTTTCTTTTTCTCGGAAAACAATGGGAAAACACATTGCTTTTGAAAACTCCATGATTTTTCAATAAGCTTGACATCATACCATTCCAAGTAAAGCATGTAAATAAGGTTTCTCCGAGTATCAAAACAACTTGGGAAAACAACAATTATATAGAGAAACAAAAGCCACAAGATTCTTTTTAGGGTTTTGAGGCTTATGTGCTTTATGGCATTACCCTCCTTGAAGTTCTCCTATCTTTTTCTCCATAAAACCAAGCACTTTCGTTAACGACTGCTAAGAAACCATACATAAAAAACTCTCTCTATTTTTGGCGCATAGCATCTATGATGTTCCTTTATACCAAACGAACTACCTTTGCCAACGGATTATCTATCACGGAAATTCAAAAATGGTTCATGAGCCAACAACAGATGTTTAATCGGAATGTCAGGAAGTACAACTGTCGGACCACAAAGCAAGAATTGTATGACAAGACTCGTTACAATAGAACAATTGTTAGAGAAGCCTGTCTGCATGATGTCGGGAGAAGAATTTGTCTTGCTCCTCCAAAATGCAGATAAAGGAACGGCAAAGGCACCTGCCGAGGTGGTGCAAGAGAAACATTATGAGCATGGTATTGCTGGAATAGCCAAGATATTCGGTTGCAGCATTCCTACGGCTAATCGTATCAAGAAAAGCGGAGTGATAGCCCCTGCCATCACTCAGGTTGCTCGTAAGATAGTGGTTGATGTAGAACTGGCTTTGGAACTTGCCAAAAAGGCAGGCGACTTTACTTCTATAAGAAAGTAGTATGGAAGAAGATTGGAAAGACACCTTAGTCACCGACAGCAAAGGGAATGTGTCAAAGACCATTAGCAATCTCAGAATGCTTTTCACGCATGACGAGAACCTCCGCCAAATTCGCTTTGACACCTTCTGCCAAGACGACATCTCCTTTTCTCCATTGTTCTGCAACGTCAACGGGAACAAGGTAGATGAAGAATCCGTAGGGAAGATTCAAGACTACTTGGAACAGAACTATGACTTGCGACTTACCCAGAACAAAGTGTTCGAGATGTTGAAGACTACCGCTTCTGAGCGCAATTTCAACCCAGTTCAAGATTATATCCGCAAAGAGGAATGGGACGGCACACCTCGCATTGAGACTGCCATCATCGACTATCTTGGTGCAGAGAACACTCCGCTCATCAGAGAACAGACTAAGTTGTGGTTTGTGGCGGCAGTAGCTCGTGCCTTTGAGCCTGGTTGTAAGTTCGACAATGTGCTCACTTTGCCAGGACCACAAGGTATTGGCAAGAGTACATTTTTTAAAGTCATAGGTGACAGATGGTTTAACGACTCTTTCTCTTTCGCAAGTGGCGATAAGGAAAAGGTTGAGACTATCACGAATGGCTGGATTATCGAGATAAGCGAACTGAACGGTATGAAACGAGCCAACGATGCGGAGGCTGCAAAGGCTTTCCTGAGCCGCAGAAGTGACTGTATGCGTCCAGCCTATGGCCGCAAACCTATAGAGTACTTGCGCCACAATGTTTTTGCAGCCACCACAAACGAGACCAACTTCCTGCAAGGCGACAATGGAAATCGCCGTTGGTGGATAGTGCCAGTTCAAGGCAATGGTCACGTTTCAGATTGGCTCTCAGCTCTACAGTCTGTGGTGCATCAACTATGGGCAGAGGCTTACACCTATTATAAAGAAAGCATGAACCTCTACCTCAGCCCTGAATTGGAAGCAAAGGCAAATGAAGTGCAGATGTGTCATTCAAGCATTCTCAACGACCCTATCCTTGATGACATCAGGCTCTACTTGGAACGTCTTGTGCCTAAGGCTTACGACACTTGGAGCATTCCCATGCGTGCAGCCTATCAGAAAGGTGCATATACCGAAGCGACACCCAACAGCAAGCCCGAGGTTCTACTCAATATGGTCTGCGCAAGACAAATTATCGAAGAGCTGCCCAACGACCTTGTACGAAGGAATCCTGCCAAGTACACTGCCCAATACATCAATCGGCTCATGTCGTTGGTGGACGGATGGGAGCGTAGCGAGCAGGAGAAGGTCAAAGGGTTGCACCCTTCATATTGCGACAAGACGGGACGGACGAAACACCCTTGGGTGAGAATAAGTGCTCAACAAGAAGAACAAAAGGGAAAAGAAGAAGTTTTTCAGCAAGACTTACCATTCTGATAGACCTTTATCCATTTACTTCATGTCCCTTTGTCCCAAATATACTTGGCAAAAAAGAAAATATGGAGTGTAGGATAAATAAAGGATTTCTTTCTTTTACTGAGGGACAACTTGGGACTGACGTTTACTTGGCATTGAGCTTGCCTGTGGCAGGAGTTACCATCTTTCGATGGTGTAAGGGATGATATTCCTTTTCCCTTTCTTTTCGTCAGCAGCCAGTGTTAACAGATATGCCACACCAGAGTCTGCACCTTTGTTAGCCGTAGTTTTTCTGGAGGTCTAAACAAGAAGTACCAGTGTCAGACGGTTTCGCTTCGCTCGACGCTTTCTACTGGCATTCTTGAATGTTCGCTGGCTCACATTGACAATCCTCTTATATCGGAGTATAAACTTTCAAAAACGCATTTACAATGACAGAAGATAAACACAACAACTCGGAGAAGGCTTCAAGGAAGAGACCTTCGAAGAGCAGACACATTGATGTTCGTTTTACAGAAGACGAGTTCAACATAGTTTTGAAATACGCCCGAATGTCGGGAAGAAGCAAGAGTATCTACCTTCACGATGTTGCTCTTGGACATAAACCATCCCTGCCAATGACCGCAGAACAGCAGGAAGCATTGAAAGGTTTGATTGGCGCAAGGGCGGAACTGATAGGCATACGCAATGCGCTTCACGCCTTGCCACAAACAGAACGAAAGAAACTCTTCAAGAGAGCGGATTTCATGGAGCGTTGGCTTCAAGGTATCAATGACATCATCAGGGAATGGAGCAACATCAGAAACCGATTTATAGACATGATATGATAGCTAAGGCAGCAGCAATTCAGCATGGTCAGGCAATGACTAATTACGCAACAAAGAACAATCGTGCAGACATCGTCAAGACCAACCATCTTAGCGAGGGGCTGCCTCCTATGGGCATGTGGGACGAAATGGTATTGCATCAGTCTATGTTTAAGCAGAAGTATGCAAAGAAGCCTATTGAACTTACATCCATACGTTTTGAGCTTTCCCCGTCTGAGGAAGAAGCACGAAAGTGGAACATAGAAGATTGGCAGAGATGCCTTGATGAGTTCATTCATGAGATAGACCATATCTCCAAGGTGAGCCACATAGGCAAGAGAAAAGGCAAGGCTGCTACATCGGTCAAACCAACCAATATTTCCAATTCTCAGTATTTTGCCGCCCTTCATCGTGATTCCAAGAGTGGCATTCCTCACTTGCATCTGGTAGTGAACCGCATTGATATGGACGGCAATCTCAATGAAGTGAAGTTCATCGGCGAGCGTGCTGTAATGGCAGCAAAGGTAGTCAATCAGCATCATGGTTGGAAAGACGCAATGGATATTCGTGAGAAACGCATTGCGAAGATAACCAATGCTTGTCTGGACGTGCTGCGTTCCATGTCTGCCTTTGACTGGAACGTCTATGCCGACAAATTGAGGACAAAAGGATATGACATTGAGTTAATCCGAGACAAGACAGACCAAGCCAAGGTGCATGGCTATCGCTTTAAGTTTGGCAGAAGCACCATCAAAGCTTCAGAACTGGGTGTGGGTAGAAGCCTCACGGTATCGAAAATAGAAAATACTTTTCGTAGGCTGAGCCCACAGCCAACACCTGTTGCAGTTGGTCAAAGACCTGCTTTATCCGTTCCAAGCGCTACCACAATGGACAGCCAAAATGCGGCAGTTTCAAGTGGTCGGTCTCGGACAGTCAATGATGGCAAACTTGTCCTTCCTGCCAGATTGAGGAAGATTATTGAAGTCGATGGCGAGCGTTTCAATATAGTCATGCCGAGAACTGCATACGACACAATGAACAGTTGTATCGAAGTCCCTGAGAATGGATCTGCAAGCCACAATGACATTCTGAATGTGGCGATGCTGCTTTTTATGAACTACCTTGATGCTGCCACATCCTTGTCAGAGTCATGCGGTGGCGGTGGTAGTCCTGGTAGTGGTTGGGGACGTGACAAGGACGAGGATGACCGTGACTGGGCGAGACGCTGCGCAAGACAGGCAAGCAGTCTCTGTAAGCCGATAAAGAGAGGCATGAGACGATAACTTTCAAACATAAACGATATGGGAAGAAACAAGAAAGATGCCACACAGGATGTGCTTAATCTGTACAATCAGATGCAGGAAGACGAGAACATAGAGAGTGGCAAGGACGAAATCAAAGTAACTTTCGAAGAAATAGAATCTGCCAAAGAGGTACTCAATAAAGCCAAGGAGGAACTGGACAATGCCTATCAAAAGTTGGAATCAACAAGAATAGCTCTTGTTGCTGCCCAAGAGAGTACGGACAACATCGTTGGCGGAGTCTGCAATGCCATTGTCAAGGCAGAGCGAAGCAACCTCAAAGTTGGTATCAATGATGAAGGACTTGCCCAGTTGAACGAGCGGAACGATTCCGCCATTTTAGCCTTCAAGCAAGCACTTAATGAACATGAGAAGCGGATAAACGCTCTATTCGCTCACCAACAGATGGAACTTAAACGCATCCGAAATGTTGAAGAAGGTGCTTACTTCAATGGCCGCACTTATGCATGGATGTTCGGCTTGGCATTTTCTAGTTGGGCAATTATCTTTGTAGAAATCACTATTTGGATATGTATCAAACTGTTTTAGCAAACTCAAAACATCAGAATTATGACAGACAATGAATACAGAAAGACAAGAAAAGCGGCTGTCGATGCCCTTATCTACTGGGCAAAGACAGGCATGAGACAGTTCACCATGCGTGACGCAGTAAACAACCATCTGGAGGCAAGCGGTGCAAACCGCCCCTCCATCGGTGGCACCGAAGCCATCCTCGCTCGCAGAAAAATAGCAGCCAATCGACTTGCGATTGACTGCTTATATGCTTTGTCCAAAGATGAACTATCCAAGGTAGATAAGGAGTTGGAAGATATTGTGGAAAATGTTCCGAAGTACGGATGCGTAATGAAGAGGTAGAACATTTTACATCGTTTGACACAGTTCTTTATTCACAACCCTGTCTCTAAACAACTTCGTATTAGTAAAACATCGTGAGATATTCTGTACCAGTTCCAAATAATTGTCTCTGCCATCTGCCCACTTATGATAAAATGGTTTGATGGATATACAGTTTTCATGTTCAAAGACTGTATTGAGCAGAGTCCTGTCCGAGTTTCCGCAGGAATGTCCCATAATCAAAACTTGAAACGGATTAGACGAGATAAATTCCAACAAATCGTGATAATGTCTTGTTTCCAAATACTTGATTGACTTGACATTTTTAAGCAATTCATTGTTGTTCTTGTCGAGAATGTCTTGATAGTTTTTGTCTAACTCGTCACCATACCCGAATATGATAGTTTCAGGGCGTGTCAATCCTCCATGAATATAGTTGTGAACGACATTGCTACCACCATACAGTTGTGCTGTTTTTGTATAGTTAAAGCTTAAAAGCATGATACGTTCAGGGGCTAATTTTTCATGTTCTTCTTGAAAATACTGTTTGTCATAAGGGCGGTCAAAATCAAGTCCCATATTGTCTAATGCCCTTACTCTGCCTTCTGTCGAAAAGTCATCAGGATTAAAATAGTCCGTTATGGCCTTTTGATGTTCACTTTTGTATTCGCCCTCTTTTATCGTGCTAAGATACTCAACAAGTTTCGACTGAATGAATGCTAACTGTTGGTTAAGCCCTGTGATTGTGTATTCGCAACGAGGATTATTGATACTATCCTTAAGTAATTGGTAATAGTCATTCTCTATATCAACCCAACCTTTGCTTTCTATCGATTGGAGGATGGTTTCAAAGAAAGGACTACATTCAACTATAAAGGTTTCTGGATGTTGCTTTATCTCTTGAAAGACTTCACTTCCAGAATATCTTTCCTTCTGGTATAAATCCTTAAAGAAGTATGAATTTGAGGCTGCAAACACATTCCAACAGCTAAAATCACCGGTCTCTTTGATAACTAATTTGCAAAGGCAATCTTGCGATACATTGGTTGTATTGCCTATAAAGCCATAGACACGTTGGTCCCAATACCAGTTAATGAAATCCATATAACTGGTTCTGAGACCATGTGCCATGTCAAATCCGTTTCCTATAATAACAAGCCTGTTCATACTACAATACCATAGGTTTTATTTCGCTGAGTTCACTTGCTGATATACGTTCTGGAATACCCGGTCGTTGATAAAATTCATAAACTCGGGATTGTCCAAGTACTGACGGCAGAACTCTGTGTTCTCATTCAGCATATTTGCCACGACCATGAGCATTGACGAATTGAACTGCTGCTGTGCAGTTGCCTTGTTGCTGTTCTTGGCTGCATTGACAAAAGCTTCATCGCCCTTTATCCTATTTGGCAACTCGTCAAGCTGCTGTTTTGCAAGTTCGATGTTTTGCCAATTTATGCCGTTGAACTGTTCCAATATGTCGCTGAGTTTTGTCATTTCGGGCTCGCTCTTGCCACCTTTGCCTTTCCCCATGGGGATAGGTTCGATTTCTGCATCCGTATTCTCCAGCGCAATCTTGGCATCGCCCAACTTAGTCACCTGCATTTGGTCCAAGTCGATAGCTTCTATCAGTCCAGAAGTGAAGTCCTCATCCTTCAGTTTTGGCAGTTTGTGTACCAAAAGCATGAAGTAGGTGTTGAGTTTCTCCCATTCAAGGCTCTTGTATGAAGTGACAGCGGCAATAAAAGGGTAAGTCCTGAGAAATCCCTTTATGCTGCTCTTGCAGCTTATCTGCTTGTTTTCATCCAATGCCTTGAATCTGTCTACCGCAAGGTTCACTATCGGGTCCAGCTCCTGGCGGCTTACTCCATTCCAGTATTTTTCATTCAGCGTGCCCACCTCATCGTCAGTATAGATGTTGGCTTCCTCAATGGCTGATATATAGTCGTTCAGCTTGTTGGGGTCGCTTTCTCTTGACAGAATGGTTGTCTTGTAATATTTCTGAAAAGCCGCCTTTATGGTTTCTTCATCATTGGCAAAATCAAGGACGAAGGTGTCTATCTTCTTGGGATGGCATCTGTTCAAACGCGACAGGGTCTGCACCGCCATTACATCTGTCAGCATCTTGTCCACATACATAGAATGCAAAAGGGGCTGATCATAACCAGTCTGAAACTTGTTTGCCACCACAAGAATGCGATAAGGGTCTTCCTCCATGTTGTCTTCAATGTCTTTTGAGGGGAACCCGTTGATGTCGGCTTCAGTCACTTGCTTGCCGTTGTATTCCTTTGTTCCTGAGAAAGCCACAATAGCCTTATACGGGCTTTTGCGCTCTTCCAACAGGCGGTTTATCTCATAGTAGAAGTCTATTGCTCGCAGAATGCCACTTGTAACGACCATGGCACGAGCCTCACCGCCCATCTTTCCCTTGTTTATGACCATGGTATGGAAGTGGTTGACAATGATAGCGGCTTTCTGATGGATTGTTTCAGGCTGTCTTTCCACCCACGCACGAAGTTTCTTCTGAGCCTGCTTCTTGTCAAACTCAGGGTCGTCTTCCACCGTCTTTACTATTTTATAGAAACTGGCGTATGTGGTGTAGTTTTTCAGCACATCCATGATGAAGCCTTCTTCGATGGCCTGTTTCATAGTGTACTCATGGAATGGCGTGTGCTCAGTCTCGCCGTCAGACTTTGTATGTGGCGTACCAAACATTTCCAGCGTCTTTGCCTTTGGGGTTGCTGTAAAGGCATAGTAGTTGGCATTCTTCACCATCTTGCGTCCTTCTATGATGGCATTGAGTTTGTCCTCCAAATCCTTGCCGTCGGTTGCAACATTGCCCGACAGTCCCATATTCATCTTGGCGGACAGAGAGCCATTCTGGCTACTGTGTGCCTCGTCTATGATGATGCCAAACCTCTTGTCCTTCAAATCTGTCCCTATTGCCTCCAGTATGTATTGGAACTTATGGACGATAGTGATGATTATCTTCTTTCCGTCCTTTAACGCATCTTTCAGCGTGGCTGACGAGTCTGCCCATTCCACGATGTTTTTGAGCCTTTTGAAGGCATTGATGTTGTCGCGTATCTGTGAGTCGAGGTTTATTCTGTCGGTAACGACTATCACGCTATCGAGCAAAGGTGTTGTTCCGTCCAGCAGTCCCACCAGCTGATAGGCGAGCCATGTGATGCTGTTCGACTTGCCTGAGCCTGCGGAATGTTGGATGAGAAACTTCTGCCCCACACCTCCCTTGCGTGTAGCGTCAAGCATTTGGCGCACAGCATCCAGTTGGTGATAGCGTGGCCAGATGACGAGTTCCTTCTCCACATCTTTTTTCTTCCCTGTCTTCTTGTCCTTGACTCGCTTTTTCTTCTTTACGACCTGTGCATAATTCTCCAAAATGTCCGACAAAGAATGTTTGCCCAATATGTCTTCCCACAGATAGGAGGTGCGTATGCCAGTGGGATTGGCTGGATTTCCTGCGCCGCCATTGACACCTTTGTTGAAAGGCAGAAACCACGATGATTTTCCGCACAACTCGGTACACATCATTATCAGATCGTCGTCAACGGCAAAGTGAACGGCACAGCGTTTCTTCCTCAGCAAGAGTGCCGATGTGTCTTCCTTGGGGTTGCGGTCGTTCTGATATTGCTTGATGGCGTTTTCTATGGTCTGGTCTGTATAATGGTTCTTTAGTTCCATAGTCATGATGGGCAGACCGTTCAATGAGAGCATCACGTCAATGCTGTCGGTATTGTTCGCGCTGTAGAACAGTTGTCGGGTTACGCAGAAGATATTCTTCTCGTAATACTTCTTTGCCGTAGGGTTCAGTTCCGACGGCAAAGGATAATACATGTCAAATAGCTCACTGATATATCGGAAACCTTTTCGGAGTACATCCGAAACGCCACGCTTGGTGAGCTCTGCCGAGAGGCGTGTGAAGAACTTGCGCTCCTCATTGTCATTGGCAAAGCATCCCGTGCTGACGGCCTTTTCCTTCTGTGTGGAAAGAATGAATCGCTTTACACGTTCCGTATCAACTCCGTACTGCTTCTTGTAGTCGTCAGACACGCCTTGCTCATACCCCTGCTTGTCGCGGAGGTATTCTACAAGGATTGTTTCAAGACCTTTCTCTGATATATCTGTTGGCATAATAATATTCCTTCTTATAATTCTGTTTTCAGTTCATTATACAAATCCACTGGACCGAGATGCCAGTATTTTGTGCTCTCGGTCGACAGTTTCTTATATAGCTTTGAACGATATATGCGGTTTAGGCATTCTTGAAGCGAGAACCCATAGTCGTCGTGTAGGTATTCCACGAGCCAACTTACTTTTCCTGGTAGGAGTAAGTGGAGGTTGTTTTGGTTTATCTGGAACATATCACAATTCTATTTTTCTTGATTCTACGAAATGCAAGGCTGTCAGTGCCTTCTCCGTGTGGAATAGGTACTGGTCTACGAGTTTGTAGGTTTTGAGTTCACGGATTAGCGTGTCTACGCTGATGGCTCCTGACTCATACAGCCCAAACTGGAAATACACTCTATCGTTGGCTACTGGGCCATACACGATGTCGTAGTCGTGGGTAAACTCTTTTTGGGTTCTGTTTGCCATGACAAACTGTGCCCATTTCTCGGTCGGTTCGGTGAATATGAGGCTCTTGAACTCTTCTAACTTTTCGGCATCGAACTCGTATATGTTTACATAGCCGTGTGTAGCTTTCTTTTCGAGCATACGCCGCTCCACCCATTCCTCGGCTTGCTTTTCTGATGTCGTGGTGTAGAAACCTTCGCCATAGTCGAGCTTGCGGTTTGGCTGGAGTATCTTGGGATGCTCTACCGTTTCCAGACTTCCGTGATATATCTTCATGCTTCTTTCTTTTTTCTGATATCAATAAACTCGTCTATCTCTGCTATCAGCCACTGCCGCCCTTGTGTGTGGAGCGGCTCAAAGCATTTGCTTAGATAGTCTGTCACGCCATACTTACCGAATAACTCCATCACTTCTTCGCCTGTCAACCCCTTGGCGGCTCTGTATTCTTCTATGCAGAACGCCACGAAGAAGGCGATGTCTTTCTCTTTCTTGCTCATTGCTGTGCCCTCCTTATTGTTTTGTTACACATAACTGCCCCGTTACGGCATCACTTATCAGTCGTTGTTTAAACTCCTTCAAGTAGTCTATCTCTCGCTGAAGGTCGGACATGTACTGGTCTATCTTCTGGAGTTTCTCGTCTATGTAGGCGACGATGGCTTGCTGCTCTTCTAAAGGTGGAAATATTGCATAAAAAGAGAATAGGTCATCAGTGTATAAGCGACTAAATCCATCACCGACCCCTGAAGCCTTCCTGTCAAATGCTGTACGATACATCGGTGTCCCAAATAGGGTTACAATATATCTTGGGTCGGCAGAATCTTTACATTTGTAAACTGCATAGTCTGAGCTGACGACACCTTCATAATCGGATATAGCAAAAAGTCTTGCCTTAAAACGATTGAAAACTATATCTCCTTTGTTGACGATTTTACAACCGACAAACGAAGCACTTTCCATTGTCTTGTTTTTTTTCTCCGAGGAAGGTATTATGCCTGTTTCCTTTCCCAAGGATAATGGCATTTCTTTACCTAACACGGACTTATCTTTTGACTCTGTAAAGATGAATTTTACTCTACGCAATGTCCAATGCTCTGGAATCTCCCCAATCCAAGGAATCCCCGAATCTTTCATTTTCACATTCGGGTTCAGTCCTTTGGTAACAACATTTGCAATCTCTGATTGCTTTAAGCTGTCAAGCAGCTCTCTCTCTCTCTCTTGCGGAAACATATTGCTCAATTTTAAGGGTTTTATCTTTCAAATAGTCAACTATCGCTTGCTGCTCGTGCAGGGGTGGAACCATTATGGGGATAGCTCCGACTTTATCCCAGCTTCTAAAATCACTTGTGTTTTGTCTTACTCCATTAGAAATAAGTTTAAACACTTTTGATATAGCCATGAACTGAAGATAAAGAGCGATATATGTTTTATTTTGCTTGCTATCACACACATGTACAACAGGTGTACACATTCCATCAAAGTTAGATATGGCTATTGCTCCATGCCATGTGTCCATGCCATGAATCAACAAATCGCCTTTGCAGACACCTTGGTAAATATCATCATTGTCAGCGACAAGACCAATTTTAGAATCACCTTTTTTAATGACTTCCCCTTTGTTTGAACAAACAAGAAGTTCGGAATTAGGGCGCTTCTCTCTGTACAATTTTACTATTATGTGTTTTAGCTTTGTCGTTTTCCAATGGCTCGGTATCTCCCCAATCCATTTCACGCCGCTGTCTTTATATGCATTGTATCTTTTCATATTGATGTGAATGTTTTAGGGTTATACATTCAGAATATCACCGAGCACTCCTTTCAGACTGCTCTCAATGTTGTTGATGTCGGCAGTGATGTCGGCAATGGAGCGCAGTTCTACTGGCTTATAGAAATATTTGGTGAATGACAACTCATAGCCCACCACCACGCTGTCGGCGTTGTAGTAGGCATCGGCAGCGTAGGGCTTCACCTCATTCTCCATAAATGCGTCTATGCCACCAGGGTAGAGCAATGGCACTTGCTCTACGTCGCGTAACATGGGGTCGCACTCCACAGGACTGTCGAGTTTAGTTGGCTTCATGTGGCACACGTCGGCACGCTCGTCTCTGCGCCCGAGATACTGACGTACGAGTTTTATCTTTGCAGCTGGCACTTTTATCTTCATCTGGTCGAGCATGATGAACATGGCGTAGTCACCCACGGTGTGTCCGCCGAGGTACTCTTTCCATGCATCGAGCACTCGCTGGAGTAAAGCCACATCTTCCGCTTTTTTCAGTTCGGGCAGCGTGATGTTTTCTGGGTTCTCGTACACTATGCGCAATGGGCGTTCTACGGTCACTTTGTAATAGCCAAACTCCTTGTTGGGGAAAATCTTGCTTTGCTCCGTTTCTTTAAAATCTGTGAGCAACTTGACAACAGCCTTTCTGTCGTCTTCGGAAGTTTCGCAGTTCTTCTCGCCGAGGTTCTTGCGCAGCGGAGTGCTGATTTTTGTGGCATCAATCAGTTGCACCAATCCCTTGCGCCGTTCTTCCTTTCGGTTGGTGACAATCCAGACGTACGTACCTATGCCCGTGTTGTAGAAGTCCTTTTCGGGCATGGCAATGATGGCTTCAAGCAAGTCGTTCTCAATGATATACTTGCGCAGATTGCTTGCCCCGCTGCCAGCATCGCCAGTGAAAAGCGAAGAGCCGTTATGCACCTCCACGATACGAGTGCCAAGCGGTGTGTCGTCCTGCATTCGGCTGATGTTATTGGCAAGAAACATCATCTGGCAGTCGCTGATGTCGGGCAGGAAAGAAATTTCTTTTTCGTCTTTGTCGAGTATGGTAAAGCGCGAATCTGTAAACTTCGCTTTTTCCGTATCTTTTAAGCCGCGCTTCTTTAAGTCCTCCTTCCAAGGAGTGCCAAACGGAGGATTGGAAATGCAGAAGTCGTAGGTTTCGCCTGCATGACCGTCTTGCGACAGTGTTGAACCATAGGCAATATATTCGCGCTGCTGACCGCCCTCGTTATACTGGAAAGAGTGTATCTCTCCAGAAATCATAAGGTCAGCCTTGCACGTGGCGTATGTGTCAGGAGCCTGTTCCTGTCCGTAAATGCTGATGGTAATGTTCTTTCCACGCTCCGCGCCCAACTCTTTGATGCGCTCCTGGGCAATGGTCAGGATGCCGCCAGTGCCGCAAGCACCGTCATAAATGCGATAGGTGGTGTCTTGCAATTGGTCGGCAATGGGCTGGACGGCCAAGTCGGCAAGTAACTTCACATAATCTCTTGGCGTAAAGTGCTCACCAGCCTCGGTCACATTATTCTCCTCGTTAAACCGCCTCAGCAGTTCCTCAAATACAGTACCCATCGTGTGATTGTCGAGCGCAGGAAGTTTCTCGTTGCCCTCGTCGTCAAGAACAGGCTTGTTGCTGAGATTTATATGGTCCGAGGTGAATTTCTCAATAATGCTGCCCAGACGTTCTGTCTCCGTCAGATTGTCAATCACTTGGCGAAGATGCAGTTTTTCCACAATGTCAAGCACATCCTTGCTGTAACCATTCAGATATTCGATGAAGTTCATCTTCAGTCGCTGAGCGTCTATTTCGCTCTGCAATGTCTTCATCGTAAACTTCGAGGTATTGTAGAAAGGGTAGCCTGTCACATTATATAATATAGGAGCTTGGTTGTCAATATGGTTCTTGTCCAAATTCTCCTTCATGCTAATCACCTGCTTTTTAGTAGGTTCGAGCAGAACGTCAATTCTCCTCAGAACCATCATGGGCAGAATGATTTTCTTGTATTCGCTCTTGTCAAAAGCATATACAAGTACGTCTGTTGCAATATTCCAGATAAACGAAAACAAAGAGTTATATTGTGCCTGTTCCATTATTTTTCTTGTATGTTGTCAACTAAAAGGTCTTTTATGTTTACCGATAGAAAATTCGCAATATGATAAAGCAGCTCCAAAGACGGCTGTTGCCTGTTGCAGCAATACGCATTGACGGTGCTGAAACTTTTGCCAATCTCTTTTGCCAAGTCTGTTTGCGACACATCCTTTTCTACCAGAACTGTTTTGATTCTATTCAACTTCATGATTGCCTATTTGAATGTTTCGGCTACAAAGGTATAAAAATACCATGTAATTATAGCATATTTTACGATAATTATCTTATTTCTAGAGCAGAAAGGCTTCTTATGATTTTCTCCTGAATTTCTCTATCAACCCCGAAATAATCCGTCTTGCTCGTTGCCACTTAGAACTACTTGACACGGAAAACTCTTTGTGGTTGATCGTGATGAATGAATCTACCCTTTGGCCAGGGTCGTACTTGTATTCCCGACTAAAGAACTGATTTATTGCACGCAGGAAAGTGGCGAAAGACACATTGGGGGCAAGGTGGTTGGTACGCAGTAGTGCTGCCTTGATGTAAGCGGTCTCGTATTCATGTTCCATATCATTGAGGGCAGATAGGATTGCTCCTTTCAATGCAGACTTATCCTCTGCGATGAGGATGTCGTCGATGCTTAGCTCTTCTTGCTGAATGGTTCTGCGCCCATGCTTCCCTTTTGTATTGGCAAGAGCATTCTTTATGGTCTGTCGAAATTCTATGTCCTCTATTTCCTTACTTTGTTTTGTCCATTCTGCTTTCTTGTCAAGACCTTGCGTAACGCTGGTTTCCACAAGATTTTCTATAATTGTTTTGACACTTTCACGCACGATGGAAAGTTGTTTGTCGTTAAGACTTACTTTGCTCAATGCCGTTGCACTCTTGGGTAGTCCATGGTCAAAGCAGATATAATAGAGCGTACACATCAGCAATGTATTTCGTTCCTCAAAGATTTCTTCACGAAGACGGAAATACATTTCTGGGAGAGCATGAATGGCAGACAGCATTATTCGCTTTGATATTGTTGCAAGTTCTTCCGCTGTATGCCCTTTGCTAAAATTGAATACAGCCATTTGTATGAGGGAAGGCAACGAATCCCAAAACTCTTTGGCTGAGACATAAGGGATATAAAGATGCTCGTCATCTTCCTCACTCATATCCTTGTCAACAAGACCATATTCCCTTATCAAGATTAGGTCTTCGTTTGTTTCATTCTTATCCCTACCAATAACTTCGGAATAGAAACCCAATCGCAGATAGCCAGTGAAAGCCATCATTTCATCGACAACACGTATAGCCACGGCTGTCTTTTCTTCATCTGACAGAACGGTATCTGTGTTGGACACAAATAGTTTCCGACACTCAATAAGCACGGATGTAGGCACATATTTCGCAGCCATTTTGAATATGCGTTCAATTTGGCTGAAATCGTTGCGCATCATCTTCATCATATCCAATGAGAAGCGTGAGTAATCCTCTTGGTGTTCCCACTTCCAAAAATGCACTTTGTCAAGCGCATCCCTCATGGCGTTCTTTTTGAATTCTTTTATGTCCATCTGCTATATTTTCTGTTATTAGGTGGCAATTTGAGAAATATGATCATTCGCCCAACTGCTTCAACAAGAAATCTTCCAGTGTCTTTTTGTCAGGCAACTGGAGCATATAGGTGGAAACAAAAAGTTGGTTATCCATGCCAGCAAGAGCATATTCTACCATCTTCTTTCCCTTTCGTGTGCAGAGCAATATGCCGACAGGAGGGTTATCCCCTGGCTGCATCTCATTCTCCTTGTAATATGACACATAAGCATTGAGCTGTCCGAGGTTCTCATGCGAAAACTCTTCGTTCTTCAGTTCAATGATGACACCGCAATGCAGTATGCGATTATAGAATACAAGGTCGGGGTAGTAATACTCGTCATCAATAATGATTCTCTTTTGGCGAGCCTCAAAGCAGAAGCCTTTGCCTAATTCGAGGATAAACTCTTGAAGATGACTTATCAGCGCATCTTCCAAATTGTGCTCATCCACTGTTTCCTGCGCTTTCAGTCCGAGAAACTCAAAAGTGAAAGGTTGACGAATCTGTAATGCTGCCGAGTCATGCCCCTGCACCGATGGCAATGAAAGCATTTTCTCTGGATTGGCACTGATGCCTGCACGGAAATAGAGGTTGGTACTAATCTGTCGGCGAAGCTCACGAACAGACCACGTACACTTGATGCACTCCTGCTCGTAGAAGTAACGGGCAAGAGGGTCATCCACGCTCATAATCTCTCGTAGATGAGAAAAAGAAAGGCGTGAAACAATCATTTCTGGTGATGTTTGTAATTTATGCGACGCTGTCGCACAAATTGCATTAGTCTTATTATCAGCAAGTTCGCTTATAAAAGAACTATCAGTTCCCAATTTATTCGACAACGTTGAATAAATTTCATTTGGAACGAACAACCCTCCCATTTGTGGGTATAAGCTGTAGAAGTTTCGAGAAGTCTGAAACAGAGTAACATTGAGTCCTTTTCTATTCACTCGTTCCTCCAACTTTTTTAGCAGTTGTGTTCCATACTCCGCCCTATCCTTGCCGTGCTGCTCAAACTCCACGATGTAATAGCCAATGAGCCAATTGCGCATAGTCTGCATACGGTTGATAGCCCTTACAGCCGAAGACTGGGCTGCATCATGGGTGGACTGAATGATGGATGCCAAGTCATTGAAAGAGTGGAGCGTTTTGCTCCAATCCTCAAAAGGAAGTTCCATCCCTTCGTGAGTGTATGTTGATATTTCGTTTGCCATGTTATACCTTTATATATTGAATGTGATTATTTCTTCGTCAAAAGTTTCAGAAGCATTGCTGTTTTCTGTTCTTCCGTCATATTGTTGATGTCCTCCTCCGTTATCTTTGGCTCCAAGTCAAGGAGCTTGCTATTATATTCAAATTGAGTCTCCAAAGGATATTGGGCGATATACCTATCTGTTATCGAATGATTGGTGGAATGTCCCATACTTTCGGATATATAACGCTGTTCCACACGTGCATGAGCAAGGTTTGTGCCGTATGAATGTCGGCACCACGTTCCCGATGGGCGCACTTCCCAATGAAGCACCTCTTGACAGATTTTGATGATTCTGTCCTGTACGTTGGAGTTCTCTTGTGAGATTCGCTTGCGCTTGTCTGCTTTCAATGTCGCACCTTGCAGAATCTCTGGAAATACAAAGCCATTGAGTACAGGTTCAGCGGCAATCTCGTCAAGAATCCTTTGAAGAGGTTCTATGATCGGGATAATCACCTCAGAGCCGCCCTCAGTGCGGTTTGTGGTCTTCACTCTTTTGAACTTGAAGGCTTTTCTGCCAGTATCGAAATAATATTGAGAATAGGTCAACTCTCCTGCATCGGCAAGGTTGAAACCATTACACAGATATTGGGCAAGGAACAACCCCAAGGAATAGTGTGCTCTCTCAGCATATCCGCTCTTCCAAGTGTCGGGATAGCGTTTTTCAACAAACACCCGATACAATTCTGTCATTTGCTCCACTGTAAGGTAACAATGCTTCCTCGACTCCCCTACAGGAATAGACACCAATTTCTTCTTCTGGATATTGGAGAATGGGTATTCTTGATTGGTGAGGTAGCCCAAGGAGACGCACTCGTTCCATACAGCCCGACAAGAACGGAGGTATATTCCGCGAGTTGTATTGCTAATCTTGCCGACAAGGTTTCCTGTTTCGTCTTTTACGCCATGCATCATGCCGTTGTTCCAATACTCTATGTCTTCTTTGTCAACCTTAAAGCCTACAATAGGTCTGTTCCACATTATCTTCTGAAAGGACTTTAAGGCATACTCGTATGATTCTGCGGTGGTACAACGCTCACCATTATTGTCTGTAAGATAGAAATTAATCTTCTTCTCCCACACGCCAATGAAAGACGTTTCTTTCGTGGTATCTACCCCAGTAACAACAGCCTTGATGCGTTCGAGCGACAGACTATTGCCCAAACGCTCAATCATCTCGGTTTGGGCATCAAAGATAGCATCAAACTCCATCTTCTTTTCATAGAGTTCTGAACGCACTGCCTTTGCACTTAGCGTGCATACTCTCGCAAAATCTTCTTCCGTAAATTCGCCAGCAACAAAACTATACCATGATTTTCGGTCTATAGTATAGCGCATTGCGACAGGAAACGTCTCCCGGTCTTTCTTGGGGTGACGCTTGTCAAGGATAAGGGCATAAGTACAACTTCCGTACCTTGCGCTCTTGTAAGTAGTGTCCAGTTTCTTTGCCATTTTGCCAATAGTCTGTAGGTCTCAACTTGCCAATTATCTCAAATCTCGGAAAACAATGGGAAAACAAAACCCACCATTTCTCTTATGAACGCCCTATCTTCCTATGCTTTTCGGGAAAACAATGGGAAAACAAAGACATTTTGATATGGGATTTCTTGGCATATCATAAACTGCCGCAAAATTAGCAAAACGTTGTGTATCAACGAAATTTATCAATATAAAAAATCATAAAACATCATTCTCTCAGACTCATAATCTGGAGGTCCCTGGTTCAAGCCCAGGCTGGTCCACAAACGAAATCAGGCATTTACAAACAATTGTAGATGCCTGATTTTTTTATGCTTGCAATAGCCATTTCCAAGCAGGAATGATTTTAATCTGTTTATTTTCGGCTATTAAATCTTCTTCTTCCTCTTTTGTAATGACGTAAAGATTGTCACATCCTGTTTGTTTTGAAGCCTCTAATAAACCATCAATTTCTCGTTTACGAGTATCAGGATCCGACATGCTCCAAGTAACCTGATATAATGAAACGACCGCTTCGTCACGCTGTACAACAAAATCACATTCACCATTTCCCAAGTAATACGTAATCTTTTCATCAGGCTCTTTCTTCCTATTCAATTGCATAAACACGGTGTTCTCCAGATATTTCCCCATATCGTTACTTTGAGGCAGGAGAACAGCGTTACGCATACCGTTGTCTATAAAGTAATATTTATACAAAGAATTATGCTCCTTAACTAATGAACGCTCATATTTGGGGATTCTCAAGAACATAAAAATATCGCATATATAGTTTGCCCATTGGTATAGGTCGTTTTTCGTTACTTTCAGTCCCTGCGAGCGTATATCATTATAAATTGAATTTATTGAAGTCGGCTTGGTCAAGTTAGCCATAATCCTTTTCACAAAATACCTCACAACTTCCGTATTGGATATCTTATAATGCTCTAACAACATGGTATCAAAATAGCCGTGAAGTAGCTTTAGCTTATCAGATTGTATATCTGTTAATACAACCTCAGGAAAAGCACTCGACTGATTATACTCAACAAAGGCATTTCTAAGTTTTGCCTTATCTTGTTCCAGATACGTATTTACCTTAATTCCCTTGAAACGACAATATTCATTGAATGACAAAGGATAGGTCTCATACTCCAACGGATACCCTCTTAAAGCAGAACTCAGTTCAGTAGAAAGCATTGTGGCATTACTACCACAAACATAAATATTCTTGCAGTAAGTCTTGTATATTCTCAGAACGAAGTATTCCCATTTATGTATGAGCTGTAATTCATCGAAAAACATATATACCTCTTGTATGGGAATATTAGGATACATTTCCATATAAGAAACTAACACTGTATCTAAGTCTTCGGCAGACAGATTAACGAGACGTTCGTCATCAAATCCAAGCCAAAGAATTCTTTCTGGTGAAACCCCACTTTCTATTAGGTTGTTAATGGCAATCATCATTAAAGTTGATTTACCACATCGACGAACACCGGGTATAGTTATAATCTTCTTCCTATTAATAGGCAACTCGATATCTCTATCGATAACATCGAAAGGAATTTCACTCTGCTTAATGGCAATTAGTGATTTTATTACGTCTTTCAGCATATCTTTCTTTTTTATAGATACAAATATAACAGATTCTTTCCTTAAAAAAGAGAAAGAAATCTGTTATTTATATCTATTTCCGTACAACTATATCTTTTTTGCTCCTATAACCACCTTATTTCCGATTATTCAAGAAATAAACCGGATAGTTTCTTTCGCCCTCTTTTCTTAGTACGCCTGTTTCCGTGAAGTGCCTCAGCCATTTAAGCGCAGTACTCTGCCGTAAATTAAAGAGCATTTCCATAGCACGGCGGTTGATATAGCTGTTAGCAGAAAGATACTCCTTTATCTTCTCTAACATCTCCTCTTCGGTAAATTCCTTAGATTTTGTAGAGAACTGCGCACGCTCAAAGCGTGCTTTTGTTTTCACTTCTTGCAGCAGAGAGAAATCGGGACGGAACTTGATGTTTCGCACGCTGATATAATCGCCACGCGCTTTGTCAACCGATTTACCATCGGGCATGTCCAAGTCTACCGATAACGAAAAGTAGCCAATATTAGGAATATAGAAACGGTTGCCTTGCGACAATTCACTAAGCATTTGTTCTCTCAATGCCGACAACGCAGCCTCTACATCGCCTTTAGTTAGCGAGCAAGAAGATTCGATACTGTTTTCCAGTTGACTGGCCGACATGGGTGCGCCTTCATAAATACGAGCAAAATGTCGTTCTTCGCCAGTGCTTTGTGAGTTTTTTATAGACTGAATTTCGTATTTGATACTCATAGTTTTAGATTATAGGTGTTTAATACACAAATATACAATTATAAAACTGAAAAACGAGAGTATCGCATGAAAATACGAATAAAATAACTGAAAGCTTTATCAAAGTGTGCAAATAATACGGCAGGGCTGACGCATTACTTAATTTCTTCATTATGCCATGGTG
>UMHZ01058364.1_pt1 | contig 114612 bp, 107 predicted proteins | sample 1965671 | NCBI WGS metagenome assembly UMHZ01 (sample SAMEA4836111, study PRJEB28245) | human gut metagenome | biome: gut microbiome; material: fecal sample | place: Denmark | collected 2008 | reverse complement strand
CTGTAGCTGGCAGTAGTTCTCTCCGTAGGGCATGACCCTGTTTGAAAGCTTAGCCGGCACTCAGTGTATGAGCAGATGGGACGAAGGAAGTTGGCACATGATGCCATTAGACACGGAAGGTTCATCATCATAGTAGAACAGAGGAATTATAGCCTTTATAAAGCAATGGATGCTTTATTTGGTGTACCTGTTTTCAGCTATTCAGTACTTGATACAATGAATGTTCATGCACTTTAGCACTTGTTATGAGGTAACTGTTTAAAGAAAAAGTCCAAAAATCAATGATTTGGGGCTTGAAATTATAGGAAGGAATGGAAAAATTTGATGAATACATAAATGGAGTAAGCACGAATTATGGAAGTTTGGTAGTTCCGGTAAGTCGTGGATAGTGTAAGGAGGACTGCTGCAAATAGTGAAAAAATAACTAATTAAATCTGTATTGCAAAATACTATACAACGTGGTACATTACAGATAGATAGGAGGATATGGACTATGGCAGTTAAAACAGCTAATGTAACAGCACGTATTCAACCAGAGATCAAAGAACACGCAGAGGCTATATTAGAAAAGTTGGGGATTCCGGTATCAGTATTTATTGACATGGCATATAGACAGGTTATTATGAGAGATGGAGTCCCTTTCTCATTAGAAATCCCGAGTACTTTGACAACTAGAGATGCATTATCCAAAGAGGAATTTGATACCATTATGCAGATTGGTCTTGCGCAGGCAAAGGCAGATGACTCTTTGGCTATGGATGATGCATTTAACCAGTTAAAAGCGGAGATTTAATGTGTATGGATAAAAAGTACGAAGTAAAGGTAACTCGGCAAGCGATGGCACAAATGAAAGAGATTGTGCATTATATTTCTGCGGAACTTCTAGCGCCAGAGGCTGCCAATAAGTTGCTTGATAAAATGCGTGATGCAATCGCTGCATTATCTTTTATGCCGAAGAAATATGCGATTATAGAAGAGGAGCCTTGGAAGCATGAAGGAGTGCGAAAGATTATTGTAAAAAACTTCCTAATATATTATTGGGTGGATGAAGAAAATTTTAAAGTACAAGTTATTGCAGTGATTTATAATAGGAGAGATCAGTTGCGAGCATTGATGAATATGGATTTATAAATCAGAGTAATGATGACTTACGCCCAAAAGGAAAAAAGGGTGTAGAATTAGGGTGAAATATGAAATGCTGTTGTATAAAATATAAAGTAATATAGGTGCATAAAGGGCTATAAAATAGATTTGTTGATCTTCCCAACGATGAAGAGTCTCAATTAGTGTACGGATTCCCTGAGAATTATGGAAATCCATAGACATTCAAATGCGTCCAACCTTGCCCCGAAAGTACCACAAATCCATTGGTTTTGGATGATTCTCTACGGAGCGTAATGGATTTAATTGAAAAAATCAACTTGCCTCTATGGATTGTCATTGACGTGGCAAAGTGAGGTTTAGCCGGTTCAATTTTGAATTTTAGGCACTCGTATTTAGTAGAAATACTGAATATGAGTGCCTTTTTTGCGTCGTGAATTCGTATAAAATTCGTATATTTCATGTGAGAAATTCGTATACGGTTTGAAATATACGAATGTGAGATGCATCTCGTATCGGGAAGGAGGATAATATGCCAAAGACAAAATCACCGCCAGTCAATTTGGACAAGTACTTGGAGGGGAGAAAGCACAAGTACATGACCTATCAGCAAGCAGCCAGACATTACGGATTGCCCTATTGGGGATTCGTGAAAGTGGCAAAGGAAGCCAAGCTACTTGGAAGCTGAGAAAGGCAGCAATCGTAGATACTGTCGTATTTGACAAATATCTGGAAGAGCATTGTGTAGTAACTGAGGACGAAGATGTAATTTATGACACGGAGGAAATGGATATGCCAAGAGCAAGAAAAGAGATTAAAAACATGGAAGAACTAATTAAATCAAAAAAGAAGAAATATGTGAGATATGCTGAGGGAGCAGAACTTTTTTCAATGGGGCCTCACAGCTTTCAGACGCTTGCCAAGGATGCCGGTGCAGTCAGAAAAGTAAAGGGCTGTGTATTAGTGAATTTGGAAAAGGTTGAACAGTTTGTAGAGTGTCTAAATGAATTGCAGGATATGGGATTGATACTGAAAAGAAAAGGTGGAAATGGATATCCGAGCAGAATATATGTGAAGAACTTTACGAAAAGAATATAAGAGCAGACATGCAAAAATTGCGACTCTGCTCCGGACGGGAGGATACTGATTTGAGTGATAGAATTACATTTGATTATTTTTATGGACAAGAAGCAGACATGCTCAGCTTTTATAGAATTCCGAAGTTACTCTTTACAAATGACTTTTTCAAGGCTCTTTCTACAGATGCAAAAGTATTGTACGGATTGACGCTTGATAGAATGTCTTTATCTATCAAAAACAAGTGGATTGATGAGGGAGGCAGGGCTTATATCTACTTTTCCGTTGAGGATACGATGGAGATGTTGAATTGTAAAAAGAATAAAGCGATAGATACGATTAAGGAGCTGGATGCAGAATCTGGTCTTGGATTGATTGAAAAGAAGCGTCAGGGGCAAGGAAAGCCTACGATTATCTATGTGAAGAACTTTATGCTGGAGGGTGCAGAAACTGTTCAGAAGTTGGAAAAACAAACTTCAAGAGGTTTGAAAATCCAACTTCAAGAAGTCCTAAAAATCAACCTCTAGAGGTTTGCAAAAAGGACACTAATAATACTAAGGTTAACAATACTGAGTATAGTGATACTTATCTAATCTCATCTGCAGATAGCGATGTCGGATTGGATGAGTATACAACTTATGCAGAAATTATTAGAGAGAATTTGGATTGGGAAATCCTATGTGACAGGTATCCTTACGACAGAGAACTTCTTGAGGGTATCTATGACCTTATTCTTGAGACAGTGTTGTGTAAGAGCGGATCCGTCTTGATCGCCAGAAACGAATACCCGGTACAGCTGGTGAAATCGAAATTCCTTAAGCTTCATTCTGGGCATATTGAGTATGTAGTGGACTGCCTTAAAGGGAATACCTCAAAGGTTCGCAATATCAAGAAATATCTTTTAGCAGCATTGTTTAATGCTCCGACTACAATTAGCGGGTATTATCAGGCAGAGGTAAATCACGATATGCCACAGTTGGTAAAAAATAAATACCATTGACATTATGAAACATATATGTTACATTAAGAATGACGAATGTAACAAATGAGTTGCATTATTAAAAATAATGTTGTTGTGCTGATACATTAAAAGGAGGATGTTAGATGTCAATTGTGCAAGAATTTCTTTATCGGACAAAAATGGTAGACAAAAACGGGACTAAAAAAGGTGTAGAGCGGATGGTTGAATATCTGGCATCGCCAGAAATTGTAAACAGAATGATCATAGCATCTGAATTAGGTTTACCCGCATTGACTTTGATTGCTAGGGATTTGGAAAGCAAGTTTGATGAAAACAGTACATTTCCTGTTGTTGTTTTCGAAAATGATGCTAATGCAACTGCGCGACAAAACGTTGGGCGTATTATCAAATTCGTGCTTGGAAAGTATGGATATGTTCCGGTTTCTGACAAGTTAGAAGAACGCACGCGTATTCCGGCAATAGCGAATTCGAAATATTTTTCGACATGTGCGGTGTATGCAAAAGATGAAAGTATAGTAGCGGAATTAACTATAGTAGTTGATTCTGTGTTAATGTGATTGGGGGATAAGTATGAGAAAAAAACAAGAAATAGAGCAGTTTTGTGCGTCACAAGAAGTGATTAGAAATTACATTGATTATGTTAAATTGCAGGGAGGTAATCCTGCTCATCATCAAGCAAGAGTACTTGTAAATAAATGTGGAAAAGATATTTGTAAGTTGCTCGAGATAGGAACAAGAATTGAAACTAACGAATCTATAATAGAGATATGTGGAGATGACGAATTTTGTCGTGATTATCATCCGCGGTATACAAATACGTTTCAAGTGTTTAAGAGTTATGCGATAGGAAGCATAATTATTCAAGAGACTGATGATAATTTTGGAAATCCAGTGCAAATTGAATTGTCGTTTTATAAATAAGTATGCCGATGGAGCCGAAGATGAACAAAGAAGAAAAAAGAAAGATGAAAACCTTAGAGCTAAATAGCAAAGAGGATTTTCAGTATTATTTATATCAGCTTATTTGTAGGAGTTATAAGCTTATTCGCCAACAGGATATTTATTTGTTAAGATTAGATAACTAATGGTGATATATGCTACGTAACATCTATTGTTTTTAAAACAAATGTTTATGAAGGCGAAATTATTAATCAGGAATCTGAAGTAGTAGAACATCGTTTTTTTAATCGTACAAATATACCTAGTGAAATTAATGAATTTGATAAAGTATACATTAATGACTGGGTGAAAAACGATAGAACAGTTGTAATTAGATAGTTCAAATTAAATTGATTATGCACTGTGAACTTTTAGTTTGTTGGAAGAGCAAATTCCAATTTAACCAGTGCGGTATTGTTTTCTTTTTATATAAGAACACAATACTTTCGTTTAGGAGAAAAATTTATGGCATTAATCAAAAACGAAATTCCCATCTTAGAATATGATACCGAGCAGAACGCAATCATCATGCCGGGACATGGTTGGGATTATAAATTTACGAAAAAGGCAGTAATGCTTTTCATGGAAAATCGGAATTGAAACAGATTTCTCAGTCAGTGTTGGAAAATCTGCAAAGTATATGTATAAGTGGCTTTCAAAGGAAGAGTATGATGCTTACCTTTCGACTTATTTCATGGGAACAGTGGAAGACGGCTGGAGAGCTGTATTTGCTATGACGGAGCTTTTCAGTGCGGTTGCACCGGGAGTTGCTGAAAAATTAGGATATGAGTACAGCTTTGAAGAAGAACAGAGTTGTATGGAATTTTTGGAGCATGTTAGTGCCGGAGGATGCGGATGAATTTTAATCAGATAAATAAGGTAATGAACGCTCTTAATTTAGGAGAAGTGATAGGCGAACCTGTGGAAGTAAAAGGCGGTTTGTTGCATAAAATGTTTCGTGTCTGTACTTCAAGCGGAAGTTATGCTGTCAAAGTGCTAAATAGTGAAATTATGAAGCGTCCAACTGCATTGAAGAATACAATTAATTCAGAGAAGATAGCAGCGCTTTTTGCAAATAGTATTCCGGTAGTTGCGGCACTGACAGTAGACGGCAAGCAAATTCATGAAAAAGATGGATGTTATTATATGGTTTTCAATTGGATAGATGGAAAATCCATTTTTGCACCGGATATATACGAAATGCATTGTGCTAATATTGGAGATATATTGGGTAAAATGCATAGTCTAAATATTATCGTAAATGGTGTTGTTCCGGAAGAAGCAGAGACCTCTCTCTATGAGTGGGAAAAATATTTGCAACTGGCTAAAGGTCAAGGCATAACAGACAAAGCATGGATGGAGCAATACGAAAAATCACTTAACGACATTATAGAGTGGAACAAGCAGGTGTGCGAGGCACAGGAAGTTCTTGTGCAGAATCAGGTTATCAGTCACAGAGATTTAGACCCGAAAAATGTGATGTGGAACAATGATGATCTATTCCTTATTGATTGGGAAGCTGCTGGATATGTAAATCCCTATCAGGAACTTTTGGAAGTCATTAATTATTGGGCAGATGACGGCAAAGGGAACTTGGATAAAAGCTATTTTGATGCAATTGTAAAAGCGTATGGAAAGCATATGAACTTAGCAGATGTAGAATGGGATGAAGTACTGTCTGGAAGTTATATGGGAATGTTAGGTTGGCTTGAATATAATGTGAAACGCTCTGTCGGTATAGAAGTATCAGGTGATGAGGAAATTAAGGATGCAGAGCAACAAGTTGTGGGAACGATTAAGGAATTATATTGCTGTCAGAAAAAAACAAAATTACTGAAGGAGTGGTTGAAGCATGATAGATGATTCAATCGAATACAGAAGCATCATTATGCGATGTGATCAAATTGAAAAAACTGCATATCGTAATTTGTCGTCTGACATGGAAATAGAGTTTTTCAAAGAAGGAATGGAAACTGTTTGGGCAGATGTGCAGAAGAGAGCAGGCGAATTTAAAGATGTTTCAGATACGGACATAATGTATTATTTTATGGAACGTTTTGGAGTCAGCAAAAGTGAATTATCCAAGAGATGTATTTTTTTGAAAGAAAAAGCTACGAGTAAATATATAGGAACTTGCATTGCATGGTTTGAACCCAAAGGAAAGCATAATGTCCCCGTGGTGCATTGGTTGGCTGTAGATGATGCTTGTGCCGGAAAAGGCTATGCCAGAATGCTGATTACACAAGTGTTGGTAATTTTTGAGAAACTTGGGGAAGCGGATAGAATTTATTTACATACTCAGCCATGTTCGTATAGAGCAATTAAATTGTATAGCGATTTTGGTTTTTGCATGTGCAAGAAGGATACCTATGGAACAGCTATGAATGAATATGCGGAAGCGATTGAAATATTAAAGAAGCATATGACAGAGGAAGCATTTCATAAGCTGGTCCGGATGAGTGTGGAGTAGGGAAATACAGCCAAAGGATGTTTATATTAGGTGGTTGAAAAAATGATACTTATTTTTGATTATTTTGAAACAATAATACATAACAAGTCTATGGATTTTAATCGTGGACTTAAAACTATGTGGGAAAAATATTATAAAGATAAATGCACATTTGAAGAGATATCGGAATATGGCGAGGAACTGTTTCAACATATGATGGAGGTACATAAACAAGGATTAGAATATGCTTTTGTAAAAGACGAACTTCCTAAATATGCGGAAAGATACGGTGGAGATATCATAAAAATGACAGTTGAAGAAGAGGCTGATTTTCTGATGAAATGTAACGAAATGGAAAATATGCCTTATATTCCTGAAGCACTTGCAGAGTTTGATAAAATGGGAATTCCTATGTATGTTTTATCGAATAGTGGATTCACAGCAGAAGCACTTTCGTTTGCTCTTGAAAAATTAGGTATACGAAAGTATTTCAAAGAGATATGGTCTAGTGCTAATTATGGAAAAATAAAACCAAGCAGAGAGTTTTTTGAGATGGCTATAGAACAGGTTTTATTAGATAATTCGGCAGAAAAAAGAGAAAATATTGTATTTGTAGGTGATACATATAATTCAGATGTAAAGGGGGCAAATGACGCAGGAATTGATGTAATATGGATAAATCATAAAGGCGAAAGAAATACGGAGAATTTGTCGGTTCATAGTATTAGTAATACAAGTGAGTTGATTGGAATTGTAAAATGATTACTGAAATGACAGAATTTTTTAATACAGAATACGATGCTTATTTTGAGGGTGGATGATGTTGTTTTTGGCATATTGCTATGCAATGGGATAAGTGATTTACAGGTGCTTTAGAGTAGTGGATAGAAAATTTAGTTAGGTGCTGCATGTTCAGAGGAGGTACGATTAATGAATAGATTTGAAAATGGCTTTGATTCTTACCAAAAAGCAATATTAGAATTAGAGAAAAGAAGTGAAGACGAATTTAAGCTAAAGGCTGTTATTATTAATTTCCATCATTCAATTGAAGTTCTGTTTAAACATATTCTTTATTCTAAAAGTAAATGCTTGATATATAGGGATATAAATAATCTGGTAAGTGAAGCTTTTGATAGAAAAATTGGAAAGAAAAATAATCAAAAGGAAAATGCGGAACATACAGTAAGTTTTGATGAAACCATTAGAAGAGTAATTGTTATTTTTGATGAACAGATTGATCCGTATGCTTATAATGGTTTTTTATATCTGAACAAACTAAGGAATGCATTAACACATAATGAAGTTGCATTATCGGTAGAAGAGGTAGAGCAAATCGTAGTAACACTTACGCCAATTGTTACTGCAATATTACAAAAGCATTTAAATGAAGAGGAAAAGAAATGCTTTGATAATTTTGTTGAATCTGATAAGTATAAGAAAATATTGCAAAAGCTTATAGGTAATAACGTGGCATGGCGTATTACTATGATATCTAATTTGTTGGAGCTATACTCAAATAGAGATTATGAAAGTCTGTCCGGAAATGAAATCAGACATTTGGAATTAACTCTATCTCTATTGAATGTTATCGTAACCAAAGAAGATATGTTTTACAATATAGACGATGAATACTACATTACATATATGTCCTATCTTAAACAGGAAATTTGTGATTTGCTCGTTTTTAATGCTGAAAGAATAAAAATGAGTGAAGAAATCAAAAATGTAATCAAAAGAACAAATAATATCCAGGATATTATCAAGGAATACTTAGTTAATGCAACCTTGTATGTATACGGTCTTGTAAGTAATCAAGGATACATTGCCTTTGAGGAGGATGCAATACATGAAATTCTAAATAGAAAATCTTTTGATAATAACAATGACATTTTTTCGGTGTTGTATTGTATGAATAAGATTGTAGATGTGCTTGTCATGATTACAGGGACGAAGAAAAGAGCAGAATTACTAAAGAATATATATATTGATGATTTACAAGCGGATTCTGTTGATTTAATATATACAACACTGCTTGGCTGGTTCGAAAAAAATGCTTGGTATAATAATGCAAATATAGAAAAGCTTGATAAGAGTATTCGAGATGTAATTGAAGATGCAACATTGTTTGATGAAGTACATCAAGAAATATGGAATGAGGAATTGTATCAAGAGCTCATCGGGGAATTTGGAGATTGGGCAACCATAGACCGAGTGGATGATATCACAGTTGAGCAACTGGAAACTGTGGTTATATCTGGGCAGAGTATAACTCTTGTATTTGACGTTACATTTTCTACACAGACATACTCAGATCATGAATATTATGATAATGGTAGCCAGGAATGCTACGTTAAAATTGTTGGACATATAGAAGGAAAATTTATTATTGATAAATCTGATTATATAGGAACAGCGGTTGGATTTCGAAATTTCAAATTTGATTAAGGTAAGTTGTATGCCTCGTCAAGTCCACATATTTTAACTTGAATTGAATAACCTTAACAATAGCCAGGCAGTAATGTCTGGCTATTGTTAAGAGGTTTTGCGTACACACAAAATTTGTGCTTGCAAAAATCCATAGAACGTTATAGAATAAATTTAATAATAAAGTGAGTACACAAATTGAAAGTGTAAGCAAGAAGGCGATTTTATGGATATCAGATATTTTGAGCTAAGAGCGGCTAATAAGGATTGCAAGGAGAAATTCTCCGATGTAGCAAAGAAGAAATATGCAGGGGTTCCTATTTTTGAACATGCTTGTAATTATGTGAATAATAGTCAGAGCTATAAGAGAACCGGCAGACATTTGGAGATTATTGAAATTGGAGATTACTATATTAAGGTGAAGCTTACCAGTGAGAGCAAGTTAGAAATGGCAAGCAAGTCTTTGGCAGGTTTTACAAGAGAATTGCTTCGAGTGGATCAGGAGTTGTTTCCGGATGAGGGACAGAGAGTGTTCCGGCTCTTTATCTATAACAATACCTTATTTAGAAATACACAGTTTTCGGTGGAGGAATTAGAACATACAGACAGTGATGAGATGTCCGATGTGGAAGCACTTAAGCTTTGCGTAGAGGTATTCTGTAACAGTATGACAGCATCCAAGGAAGAGGCTGTTATAAATGCCAGAACCAAGAGAGAAGTCAAGAAGCTTCTTGCAGAATATGCAAGATTCAAGAGAATGAATGCTTATCGTGACAAAATGGGGAGGGAGTAGGTTATGAAGAGCGTATTATTGTTTTTGGTTAAGCTGTGTGGACAAGGCATTTGAAATTTGGGAGCATTGACGAAGCGGCGCTCTCTTATGCAGAGGTCAAAGCACTTGCAACCGGAAACCCGTATATTAAGGAGAAGATGGACTTGGATATACAGGTGTCAAAGCTAAAGCTCTTAAAGGCGAACCACACAAGCCAGCGTTACCGTCTGGAGGACAATATCGCAAAGCATTACCCGATGCAGATCACAGCCTTAAAAGAAAGGCTTCAGGGATTGATGACAGCGAAGCCATACAGACAGCGAGAAAGGCAAAAAAGCTTTTGGATAAGCTGGCTGAATATAAACCGCTTGCAAAAGTGGAGGAGCTGGAAGAACAGAATTACAACATGATTGATAATGTTCTGAACAACGGAGCCGAAAAAAAGGAACAGGAGCAGACAAAAGGCAGAATTTCCGTAAGGGAAAAGCTGGCGGAGAAAAAGGCTGTCATAGAGCAGCGGGATAAAGTGGAACGGACTTTACCGGAGAAAGAAGCAGAGAAAAAATCACAGAGGGAGATGTAAGATTATGAGTAATTTCACAGTGGAAGAAATCAATTTGATGTGTGTATTTGACAGGCAGGGCAAGACAGAGCTGATGGAGGACATCAGACGGGTAATGCCGCACATAAAGGACAGCGATATGGAGGAGCTTGCAGAGCAGGTGTTAGGAAAGCTCCAGAACATGAGCGATGAGGAATTTGCCGGGGTGGTATTGGAACCGGCAGAGGAAATATCGTAAGTGGTGCTGGTATTATTCGACACGAAATGATATAATATTTTCAGTCAGATTAGAGCAAGTAGGGATAGTCTTGCGGTTGTCCTTTCTGGAGACGGAAAGGAGGTCGGTATGGATACTTTAGAAGTGCTTACGCTTTTATTGGTTGTATTTGCAGCCTTGACATACATAGACAATAAACATAACCGCAAATAAACGGAAAGGCTATCCTCTACTTGCAATAGAGGGTAGCCTGTAATCCGTTAATAAACTTAACGCTTTATAAGTTTCCGATTGTGCAACCGTTGGACACGCTAATATCCTTCGGTTTCTAACCTGATTATAAACCACTATTGCAGATTTTGCAAGAGGTTTAGGGAATAGGGGTGTCTTGCGCACCTCTATTTTTTTGCGCATTTACAGGTTTGGAGTATTTTTTTTCCAGCTGCTCCTGTGCAGCATCAGGCGGCGTGGTTCGTCCGAGATACTGATTAAGATTAGGGATACTTCCCTATGGAAATTTGTTCCGTTCAGTCGGCAGGCTGAATGTGAAAAATTTCGCCTGTGTCATGACACAGGCAGTGCTTGCTATGGTTGTTTTCGACACTCCCAAAGGGTGTGTCGGTGTTTGGAAAACTATAGTTTTGGTACAGAGGGAACAGGCAAGGTTAAGGATAGATAAAATTAATTCAGACGATATTAAGCAAGAAATTTAGATTCGTTGATATACTTATTGAACTATTCTGCATTACACAACATTACAATTACATTCCAAAGCATTATAATTGTTTCATTTGATGATAGATGCTAAAATAACTAATTTAAGAAAAGAGGTGGTCATGTGATTAACATTGCAATTTGTGATGATGAAAAATATATATCAGATAAAGTTAAAAAGCTGGCACTTGATTTTTTTCACAGAAAAAATGTAAAAATAAAAATTTCACAATTTGGGAGCGGCGAGGAATTACTAAGATACAACAAAAGTATAGACATTTTGTTTTTAGATATTCAAATGGATGGCATAGATGGTATGGAAACTGCAAGAAAGCTGCGTAGTCAGAATTATAAAGGTTACCTGATTTTTATAACTGTTTTAAAGGAAATGGTATTTCAGGCTTTTGAAGTGCAGGCATATGATTATCTGGTAAAACCAATTGAAGAAGAATATTTTGACAAAAAAATGGAGAGATTATTTGCTTCCATGCAAAATGCCAATGAAGCAAACTTGCTTGTTCAGAAAGGATACGAGAGCAATATTATTTCCTTTGATGACATCATTTTTTGTGAAATTATAGACAGAAAAATATATCTGCATTTAAAGTCGGGAGAAGTTATTGATTACTATGACAGAATTGAAAATCTTGAAACAAAACTGGATGGGAGATTTTTCAAATGTCATAGAAGTTATTTAATTAATTTGAGCTATTTGAAAAGTTATAAAAATGGAATGGCATATATGATAAATGATCAGACGATACCGGTGTCACGCTTACGGAGCAAAGAATTTTCAAGTGTTGTTTTGAAATATATGAAGGAACGGAGAGTATGAAAGAATGGATGGATTAGATATTTTCAATGTATATGTTATGGGAAGCATTGAAATGTTGACAGTTTTTCATTTCTTTACCAGATTTCTTAAGAAAAAGGTAAAGTTTATTTATTATATATTGTTTGCTATTTTTGGAATTGCTGTTATTAGGATTTTTACGGATGGCAGTATTATGGAGTTATTGGTATATGTTCTGCTGTTGATGGCAGGTGGATTTTTTATATGTAAAACATATAATATATTTGTCGGTTTATATGCGGTTGTAATGATTGAAATAATGCACTTATGCTATGGAATTTCTAATTCGGTATCGTGTATTTTATCTCCATTTTTATTTTTGAAGAACCCTAAAGCAATTAGCTTTTTCTTTATGATAATAAGTAGCATTATAGCTCTTGTTATATCTGTTTTGTGTTATCAGGTTATAAATAAATATTTTTTATATGATGAAACAGTTAGGACAAAATATGCTCTTATGATTTTAATACCGACTTTATTGATTTTTTTAGCGAGTGAATATATTAGTTTAAATATTTATGGAGATACCATTACGATAGAAGCAGATGGCAGTTTACCTGGCATAAGTCCATTTCCAATACTGTTTATACAGATATTAGGGATAGCCAGTCTGTTTTGTATCATGTTTTCTTACAAAAAATTGATGGAAAGTTTCAAATTAAGCAGAGAGTTATCACTGTTAGAATTGGAAAAACATTCTTTGAATCAGTATGTGGAGGAAGCAAAAATACGTTACGAGAAAACAAAATCCTTTCGGCATGATGTGAAAAATCATATATCCATTGTCAAAGAATTGGTACAGAATGGGAATATAGATGCCGCATTGAAGTATATGAGTGATATGGAAAATTTAACAGCGGATATGTCATTTCCGGTAAGCACTAATAATCCTGTACTTGATATTCTGATTGGAAATAAATTGGGAATAGCTAAAAACAATCAGATCGTGGTGCAATGTTCATTTATTGCTTCATATCCATGTGGAATTGCTGATATTGACTTCTGTATTATTTTTTCTAATGCATTAGATAATGCTATTTCAGCCTGCAATCGAATGAACCATGACGAACAAAAATATATTCATGTAACGGGAAAAGTGCAGGGTGATTTTCTATTGATTGAAATAAGTAATAGTTACAGTGGGAGAGGGAGCCTTCGCAGCGGAACCGGACTTGCCAACATAAAAGCAGTTGCAGAAAAATATCATGGAGCTATGGAAGTAAGAACAGATGGAGAAAAATTTACTTTAAGTGTTCTTTTAATCATTCCGCAACAATCAGAAAGCATTTCACAACAAGTTTGTTAAAAACAGCTATATGAATGACGAATAGAAAATTGTAGGTATATTTAATTGTAACAAAGTAAAGGAGGACGATTTATGTCAATGGAAATAAGCGGTAATTATAAGGATTACAAAAATGAGTATTTAGAAAGGGCACAGACAGAGCAGGATAAAGTAAAAAGAACTTCACAAGAGCAGAGGGCGGAAGATAAAAGTGAAGGGGTTCCAATTCCAAAGGACGAGTATATCAGCAGTGAAAAATCCGGCAGCAAGCCCAGTGGTCTGTATTGTTTAGGGCAGGATGAAAACGGTAATCCAAAAGTGATGTATGATGATCCTAAGAGAGCGGCAAAGGCGAAAGATGTTCAACCAAAGGAGGAGCCAGCAAAAAAGGCAGAGAAATGTACGACAAATACAGATAATGTTGACAGAGAGATTGAGAAGCTCAAAGAGGAAAAGAAACAGCTTGAACAGCAGATAAAGGCTGCGGCGGGAGACAAAGAAAAGGTTAAGGTATTGGAGAAAAAGCTGGCTCAGATTGAGGGGCAGTTAAGCCAGAAAGATAATGATACATACAGGAGACAGAATGCAGTAATTTCTTAAACAAATTATGTATATGAGGGAGTGAATAAGAGGAACAGAGCAAATTAAGAGTTATGGAGCAACGGACAGCAAGAAAGACACTTTAGTGGAAGTATGAGTTTAATACCGTTGATGAACAAGGCAATAAGATTATGGATAAAATGTCCAGGGAGGAAACTTTGCAGGCAATGAAAACTATTTCTGCACAATACGGAGATAATGTAATTGTAGAGTTTTCCGGCGATGGTCTGGCAGCTCTTGTAGAGAGAGAGGAAGAACAGGCATTTTTAGATGCAATGGAATCTATTGCTAAGCTGGCGGCTGCCGGAAGCTCTGATGCAAGCGGAAATATGGATCAGGTAGGAACTTTCAGGAAAACGCTGGTTGTAGGCAGAATAATGTTATGTTAAAATTATATAGTAATTTATCAAACATTTTGTTTAAAGGAGGTCAAATAATGAAATTATGGAAAAAGGGAATTATACTTGGAATGGTCGTTGCACTTGCAATTGTCTGTGTCCCGGAAATGTATGTGAAAGCGGATGGAGTGCCGACTGTAAAGGCATCAGTAATCAGCAGTGCAAATCTGATTGAGGATCAGTCAGCGGTACGATCTGTTCCGGTTACGGTTAACCCGGGTGAAAAGGCAAAGGATTTCTTTCGATTTACCGTGAAAAAAGATTCCTGGGTGTATGTTGCAGGTTCACTTACACTGAATGATGGTAATGGAATTACAGAATGTCATGTATACCGGGATGAAGCTCGTACAAAAGAGGTGGGAGCAACCGAGTGGGGCGATGTAATTGTCCCGGTATATCCAGAACAATTTACAACTTTTCTGAAAAAGGGAACTTATTATGTAGAGACTACAACAACTAAGACACCGGGAAATTCATTATGTGATGCGAAGGTTAATACCTTTATTTCCACTATTCCGATAAAGAAGGTTTTCACAGTATCTGTCAAGAATGACAAGAAGAAGCAGAAAGCGACAATTACCTGGAATGCGAATGTATTGGGCGAATATGCAAAACAGGCACAATATCAGCCGGGTAATATTTCGTTAACAAAAGTAAATGACAGTCATGTCTGGAAAATTTTATATGGAACAGGAAGCGGTAAATGTAAGAGCCTGAAAATCGGGAAAAATAAATTTAAAGTTTCGAAAGTAAAAAAATGTACGATTATGCTGGAAGATACCAATGGATCCAGATGGTCGGTGGTTTTAAATACGGGAATTAAGTCTTCAAATAAAAAATAACAGGTCTTAATATTGGCAGGGGTTATATTTTCATAGTATAAAGGCTGCGTTTGAAAATATTCAGTCTGCTTTCCTAAAAAAGACTTTGAGAGAGTGATATCTTTCAAGGTCTTTTTTTGTTTGTAAATTCAAAGGAAAAAAGAATGGGCGAGCGGAATTATGAAGCGTTTAAGGAATAAATCAATTGTGATTCCGGATGGTGTAGCTAGGAAAACATCTGTAATGGTATGAAGAAGAAAATCATCCAGAATAATTAACTCCCATTTGAGATACTTCTTCATTTTACGAGCATATTTATCATAATCCTGTTCTTTTAAGGCGACCATGCTCCACTGAGTAAATCCTTTATAATTATCCGGCAAATGCTCTGGATTTGTAGACCACTGGCCTTTTCTTGTTGCTCTTGTAAACTGTGAGATTTTTGAAAAATATCTGGAAACATTCTTAAAAAAATACTACAAAACCTATTGACATACTAGGAATACAAGGATATAATACGAAACATGAAATGAAAGGAGACATGACAAAATGAGAAATGTATTTACTTTGAACAACATGTGTATGTGCTGTCGAATGCTAGACTCCCAGGCGGATCATATGGCCGGGTGTAGGGCTCGTTTGTCATGCACCTGTTTGCAATAATTTGTGATACAGATTAATGTAAGCCATTGCCTGGGAGAAACATCCAGGCTTTTTCTTTGCAAATGCAAGAGGGTGTGAAAAAGTAAACTTACAGAATGCAAACAAATAATGTTAGAAGGAGAAAATTATGAAAAAGAATTTTTTGAAGAAGTTAGTAACTGGCGTTTTAGCAGCGACCTTAGGAGTGACAGCTCTGGCAGGATGCGGATCAGCCAAGACTGCTGATAAAGGCGATCAGGTTTATCGTACATTAGATGAAATCAAAGATAGCGGAGAAATCAACATCGGTGTTTTCTCTGACAAAAACCCATTTGGTTATGTAGATGACAACGGTGATTATCAGGGATATGATGTATACTTTGCAGAGCGCCTTGGAAAAGATCTTGGTGTAAAGATCAATTATGTATCCACAGAGGCTGCAAACCGTGTTGAGTACTTAGAGACTGGAAAGGTAGACATTGTCCTTGCAAACTTTACCGTAACAGACGAGCGTGCAGAAAAAGTAGATTTTGCACTTCCATACATGAACGTAGCACTCGGTGTGGTATCCCATGAAGATAACGTAATCAAGAGTCTGGATGAAATCGGAGCAGATGATCAGGTAATCGTAATTTCCGGAACTACTGCAGAGACTTATCTGGAAAAGAATGAGCCGGACATCAAGCTTCAGAAGTTTGATACTTACGCAGCTGCAAAGACTGCTTTCGAGAACGGAACCGGTGTTGCATGGGCAAACGATAACACAGAGGTTATTGCTTATGCACAGGAAAATAAGGGTTATGTGGTAGGAATTTCTTCCCTTGGTGATCAGCAGAGCATTGCCCCAGCAGTAACAAAAGGCAACAGCACACTCCTTAACTGGATCAACGACGAGGTCAAGAGCCTTGGAAAAGAGAATTTCTTCCATGCAGATTATGAAGCAACATTGCTTGACACATATGGCGCAGACTATGAAGATACTTTGGTAATTGAAGGTGGCGGAGACGCAGCAGACAAAATAGATACAGAAGCAACCACAGAGGAAGGTAAATTAGACATTACACCAGGAAATGGAGAGACCATTAAAGTAGCAGCATCTCCAATTCCACATGCAGAAATTTTAGCAAAAGCAGCAGACATTTTAAAAGATTATGGATATGACCTTGAAGTAACGGAATTTGATGATTATGTGCAGCCAAACCTTGTTGTAGAATCTGGCGAATTTGATGCAAACTATGTAGAGCATTTACCATACTTAAACAGCTTTAACGAGGAGCAGGGAACACACCTTGTAGATGCCGGTGACATTCATTATGAGCCATTCGGTATTTATCCGGGAACCAAAAGCAAACTTGAGGATATTGCAGACGGAGACCGTATTGCAATTCCAAATGATACAACCAACGAGGCAAGAGCACTCCTGTTACTGCAGGACAATGGTCTGATTAAATTAAAAGACGAAACAAGTCTTACCGCAACCGTAAACGATATTGCAGAGAATCCTCATAACCTTCAGTTTGTAGAGCTTGAGGCAGCACAGGTTGCAAGAGTTGTAAACGAAGTTGAATTTGTAGTCTTAAACGGAAACTATGCACTTGAGGCAGGATATTCTGTAGGAAAAGATGCCATCGCATATGAGGCAAATGATTCCATCGCAGCAAAGACTTATGTAAACATCATCGCTGTAAAGGAAGGAAATGAAAACAGCGACAAGATCAAAGCACTTGTTTCGGTTCTCAGATCTGACGAGATCAAGAAATTTATTGATGATACTTATGACGGTGCAGTTATTTTCTACGAAAAATAAACATGGAAAGGAAAGGAGGGGGTAAAGCCCTCCTTTGTCACTGGTGAAAAGATGAGCGAAATTGAAATTAGAAATCTGACAAAAACATTTGATATAAAAGGGCGCACGGTTCACGCATTAAAAAATATCAGTCTTTCTATCGAGCAGGGCGATATTTTCGGAATTATCGGAATGTCCGGAGCCGGAAAAAGTACGCTGGTGCGGTCCATCAATTATCTGGAGAAACCAACGGAAGGACAGGTTTTGATTGATGGGGTGGATCTGGCAGATCTGACAGAGAAGCAGCTTCGCAAAAAGCGCAGCGATATCGGCATGATCTTTCAAAATTTCAATCTTCTGGAGCAGAAAAATGTTCTGGATAATATCTGTTTTCCACTTGAGATTGCCGGGGTTAAAAAGAAAGAGGCAAGAAAACGCGCCGAAGAACTTTTAAAGACGGTTAATCTGGAGGAAAAGGCAAAAGCGTATCCATCACAGTTGTCCGGTGGACAGAAGCAGCGTGTCGCTATCGCGCGTGCACTGGCTACCAATCCGAAGATTCTGCTGTGTGATGAGGCAACGAGCGCACTTGATCCACAGACGACAGCCGCAATCTTAAAACTCTTAAAAGAGATCAATGAAACACTGGGAATTACCATTATCATTATTACGCATCAGATGTCGGTTGTTACAGAAATCTGTAAGCGTGTGGCAATCATAGACAGTGGAAATCTTGTAGAAGAGGGATTGGTTGAAAAGATTTTTGAAAATCCACAGTCTGACGCAGCGAAAGAATTGATATCCGGTAAAGCCATTCGTTATACGCCGGTTGAGAATCTGGATGTAGAACGAAAGATTCGAATTGTATTTCAGGAAAATTCCGCATTTGAGCCAGTGATCTCGAATATTATTTTACAATACCAGGTGCCGGTCAATATTTTGAAGGCAGATACCAAGAATGTAAGCGGAAAAGCCGTTGGTGAGATGATCCTTGGCTTGCCGACAGGAAAAGAAACACAGGATGAAATTATCGCTCATCTGAGAGAGCGTGGGTTAATAGTGACGGAGGTGACAGAAAATGTTTGATAAACAAGTAATACAAATGATTGCAGAAGGTATTCGTGACACATTGTATATGACACTGTTTTCGACTATTATAGGATATGTGATCGGATTACCGTTCGGCGTGCTGCTTCACGTCACAAGTGAAAAGGGACTGCATCCGAACCGGATCATTTACCGGATCGGAGATTTTATCTGTAATATCATTCGAAGCATTCCGTTCCTGATTCTGTTGATCCTGCTGATTCCATTCACACGACTCATTGTAGGAAAAAGCTATGGTTCGACTGCAACTATCGTGCCGCTTGTTATCTGTGCAGCACCATACATTGCAAGAGTTGTAGAATCCTCTTTAAACGAAGTGGATGCTGGTGTCATCGAGGCGGCAAAAGCCATGGGCGCAAGCAATATGCAGATTATTTTTAAGGTACTTCTTGTGGAGGCAAGAACTTCACTGATCAATGGAGCAACCATCACAACCGGACTGCTCCTTGGATATTCAGCAATGTCAGGAACCGTCGGTGGAGGCGGACTTGGAGATATTGCAGTACGATATGGTTATTATCGTTGGCAGACCGATATCATGATTGTTACGGTCGTGCTGCTGATTGTTATTTTCCAGATTATACAGAATCTCGGAACAAGGTTGTCCGGTCGATTAGATCATAGAAAGCGTTAGGATGCGATAGCATGAATTTTGATGTAATATTTAATTATATGCCGATGTATACAAAGGCATTCTTGTTGACAATAAAGATAGGATGGATAGGAATTGCACTTTCAATCGGAATTGGAATTGTTGCAGCTTTTATTCTGCATTTTAAGATTCCGGTTCTGTCACAGATTGTTAAAGTGTACGTGGAATTGTTCCGCAATACGCCGCTTCTGGTGCAGTTGTTCTTTATCTATTTTGGACTTCCGAAGATTGGTCTTTCCATATCCGCAGAAGTGTGCGGAGCCGTGGGATTAGGCCTTCTGGGTGGAAGTTATATGGCAGAGAGTTTCCGAAGCGGACTGGAGGCTGTGCCGCTTTCGCAGACGGAATCTGCGCTGGCATTGGGAATGAACCGGCTGCAGATGTTTGGATCGGTAATTCTTCCGCAGGCTTTTTCTATCAGTGTACCGGCAATTGTGGCGAATATCATCTTTCTGCTGAAAGAAACCAGTGTATTTTCTGCAATCAGTCTGATGGACCTCATGTTTACTGCAAAAGACCTGATTGGACAGTATTATAATACAACGGAATGTCTGGTTATGCTTGTTGGATTCTATATTGTCATGCTGCTTCCGGTATCTATTTTAGGAAGTCTGGTCGAGCATAAAGCAAGATATCGTATGTTTGGAGATTAATGAGATGGGATTTGAAATTTTACTAAAAGGAAATAATATGATCCGGCTTTTGCAAGGACTCTGGGTGGCACTTCGAATCAGCTTGATCTCTGTTGTGCTCAGCATGGTGCTTGGAATTTTACTTGGAATGCTTATGACATCAAAGAACAAAGCCGTTCAGGTGATCACAAGAATTTATCTGGAGATTGTGCGCATCATGCCACAGCTCGTACTTTTGTTCATTGTATATTTTGGAGCAACCAAAGCGATGGGCATCAATATGTCGGCAGAGACTGCGTCCATCATTGTTTTTGTATTCTGGGGAACTGCAGAGATGGCAGATCTGGTCAGAGGTTCTCTGATCAGCATTCCAAAGATTCAGTATGAAAGCAGTGAATCACTTGGCCTTAGCTGCGGACAGACATATCAGTATGTGATCATTCCGCAGATCATTCGAAGAATGATTCCACTTTCCATCAACCTGATCACCCGTATGATCAAGACAACGAGTCTTGTTATGATGATCGGAATTGTGGAAGTGTTAAAAGTGGGACAGCAGATTATAGAGGCAAACCGAAAGACTGCTCCAAATGCTGCATTTGCTATATTTGCAACGGTCCTTCTTTTATATTTTATTGCCTGCTGGCCGATAAGCTGCCTTTCAAAATATCTTGAAAAACGATGGGAGAACTGATATGGACGAAATATTGCGCATCAAAAATTTAAGCAAACGATATGACGATATAAGTGTTTTGGAAAACATAGATCTTTCTGTGAAAAAGGGAGAAGTGATCGTGATTGTCGGACCATCCGGCTGTGGAAAAAGTACTTTGCTCCGCTGCCTGAATGGATTAGAGGAGATCCAGGAGGGAGAGGTTTGGCTTGATGACGAGGTCGTGAATCCAAACAAGAAGAACTTAAGCAAAAACAGGGAAAAAATCGGCATGGTATTCCAGAGTTATGACCTCTTTCCACATCTGACAATTCTGCAGAATGTGACACTTGCACCGATCAAGGTCAAAAAAAGAAAACGTGCGGAAGTGGAGAAAGAGGCGCTTGAACTGTTAGAGCGCGTAGGTCTGGTCTCCAAGAAGGATAATTATCCAAGACAGCTTTCCGGTGGACAAAAGCAGAGAGTTGCTATCGTGCGTGCGCTGATCATGCACCCGGAGGTGCTGCTTCTTGACGAGATTACCGCAGCACTGGACCCGGAGATGGTGCGGGAGGTTCTCGACGTTGTGCTGGCTTTGGCACAGGAGGGAAGAACCATGGTCATTGTCACACATGAGATGCAGTTTGCCAAAGCGGTAGCAGACCGTATGGTATTCCTTGAGGGCGGAAAAATCGTGGAAGAGGGAAATCCAAAAGAGTTTTTTGAAGATCCGAAAACAGACCGACTCCGGAAGTTTTTACAGACTTTTACTTATGAAAAAGGTGGAGAAGCCGGTGTGTTAGTAAAACGCTAGTTTTTTCTCCACCAGCAGATCCCCTTCATATACGAGTTTCAGAGTAAAAAAGCGAGGTTCATCTTCCAGAAGGAGACGTAAAAAGATTGCGTCACCTTCCCAGGTAGGAAGGTTGGGAACCTCGCTTTTGTCTACCCATTTTAAGTCCCCTTCGTTGCAGGTAATAAGGTCGCCGGTAAATGCATCTGCGGTAAAAAGGCACATCATTTCAGGTTCCTGCTGGTCACTCACAAATGTGATCAGGGCACGAAAGCGGTACGAGGTAAGGGTGAGTCCGGTCTCTTCTTTTACTTCACGCAAAAGACAGTCTTCCGGGGATTCGCTTCCCTCGGCATGTCCACCCACACCAATCCATTTCCCTTCATTGATATCATTTTCCTTTTTGGTGCGATGGAGCATCAGATATTTTCCATCCTGTTCGATGTAGCAGAGTGTTGTCATTTTCATAATAAAATTCTCCAGGTTGTGTATTGTTACAAGTTCGTTTAACGTTTATTATAGTTCATAGATAAACAAACAGCAATAGACCGTTGTAGGAGCACAGTGTATGAATCAGATTTGCAGAGACATTTTCAGGGCCATCCATGAAGGAAAATGGTTAAAAATAGAATACCGGAATAAAGCGGATCAGATTACAAAATACTGGATCGGTATTCGTGATCTGGATTCGGTAAAACGTACCCTGAAAGTGGACGGTCTGCATCTTGGCTTGTATACACTGGGGGAATACGACAAAATATATATTGATTCCATTTTGTCGACAGAGATTATTGAGGGAACATATTGTCCGGAAAATAAGTGGCTGATCGAAGATATCGAGATGCATCCGGAACGGTACAAAACGCTCTTTTCGAGTGCAGCAAATCTAAAAATTCTGAATTATCTGGAACTTTGTAACCGGCTCGACACAACGCCATATATTACGGATTACGAGCTGATTCATTATGTTGATGGAGACCGTGTGAAAAGCGGACAGTATGTGCTTACGGATGAGCAGTTTCAGGAAGTTGTGTCAAATTTCCAATATACGTTGTCGCGGGAAAAGCGCAAAAGTGGGAATCTAAAAATCAAAAAGCTTGCTTTGAACGTGTTAAGCATTCACACGGCAAAGGGATTGTATGTACTCGCATATCGCAATCTGAATCTGGACGTGAAAAACAGAGTGTTTCAGCCGGACGAAGATATTACGGTCTGCACACAGTTTACGGTTGACGGGCAGCAGGAAAATGCGCGCAGATTTCTGGACGCGGATGAGTATGAATTACTGGAAGACTTTGAGAAAAATCTGGAAAAGATCAAAGATGCAATTACCGGGCATGGCGGTGCGAGATCCGTCGTGGATGATATGCCTTATGTGCTTGGCCTTGGTATGGATGTGGTGCTGAATCTGCACGACGAATACAAAGCGATACTGGATATGTTCGAAAAGCAGCAGATTACCTATCCAATTAAAGCTTTTTTTGGAGAACTGCTGGAGCGACCACGCCGGACGAAAGCCTATCCGATCGCGTTGATCAACCAGAATATCAATCTCGATCAGTTGCTGGCAATCAACAATGCTATGAAATATCCGCTTGCCTATATACAGGGACCGCCGGGCACAGGAAAAACAAATACGATAATAAACACGATAGTAACGGCTTTTTTCAATAATGCGACCGTTTTATTTGCGTCTTACAATAATGTTCCCATCGATAATGTGTTTGAGAAACTATCGACGTTGAAGTACCATGGAAAGAATATTCCGTTCCCCGTGCTTCGGCTTGGAAATATGGAAAAAGTCGAAGAGGCAATCCGCTACATTAATCGCTTGCGCAACCAGGTACAGTCTTTGAAGGTATTTGCTTCCACGCTGGATAAACGCAAAGATGATCGTATCGACCGCGCAAAAAGGCTTTCTGCGCGTCTGAAAGATTATGAGGAAATTCTGGATCTGAAGGAGAGGAAAGAGACGCTTTCTCATCTGATGGAATATCAGGAACATATCAAAAATGCAATGAATCTGATTCCGTTTCAAGCGGACTTGCAGGGATATCAGATGCAGAAAATTGATGAGCGTATCCGGCAGATCGGGGAAATGTCCGATGAGGATGCCATGCTGTTGCTCGACCGGAATGAAGAAGAATTTTATCAATATCTGTTCTATACATCTGCACGCTATATCAAGACAATCGAAGAACCGAAATATCAGGAACTGCGTGAAATTTTAGATGCTGGGGATGATCCGTTGGCACAGGCACAGGCGTTCAATAAGTACATGCAGAAATCCGAAAACGTGAAGAAATTGCAGCGAGTGTTTCCAATCATCATTACTACCTGCATTTCGGCGCACAAGGTAGGACAGCCGGAGCCGTTGTTTGATATGACTATCATGGACGAAGCCAGTCAGTGCAATGTGGCAATCTCACTTGTCCCGATCATTCGTGGAGAAAAGCTGATGCTGGTGGGAGATCCACAGCAGCTCAACCCGGTCATTTTGCTTGGGGAGCTGACGAATCAGAAACTGCGCCGGAAGTATCATGTGGCCGATGAATACGATTACCGGAAGAATTCGATTTACAAAACATATCTCGCCTGCGATGCCGTAAGCGATGAAGTGCTTTTGCGCAATCACTATCGTTGCAACAAAGAAATTATAGGGTTCAATAATAAAAAATATTACAATTCCAAATTGCAGATTCAGTCGAAAAGCCGGGAAACGCATCCACTTGTATATGTTGATGTAAAAAGTAATCAGCCACAAATCAAGAATACTTCCCCGGCAGAGGTGGACGAGGTTGTAGCGTATGCGCAGCAGAATCCGGACAAAAGCATTGCGGTCATCACACCGTTTGTAAACCAGAAGACATTGATCGAACAGGCAATCAAAGAGAATGAATTGGAGAATCTGGTCTGTGGAACTGTTCATGCTTTTCAGGGTGATGAGAAGGATGTAGTGCTTTTTTCTACGGCCCTGTCGGATCGCACGAATACAGGAACATATCAGTGGCTGAAAAACAACAAGGAGCTTATCAATGTTGCAACCTCGCGGGCGAAGGACAAGCTGGTGCTGCTCGCGGACAGTAATGAGCTTGAGCGTCTGCATGCCGGGCAGTCGGATGACGACCTCTATGAACTGGCGCAGTATATCAAAACGAACGGACAGTCAAAGATTACCGAGAAGCATATCAGTTCCAGAGCTTTAGGGATACAGCCTTTTTCTACTGCCACGGAAAATGCGTTTCTGGAAAATCTGACGCATGCGCTGGAGAACATTTGGCTTTCTCAAAGTAAGTATGTGATTCACAAGGAAGTGGCAATATCACAGGTGTTTCATGATAATATTACGTATGATGATCTGTTTTACATGGGGCGTTTTGATTTTGTGGTATACGAAAAACAGGGGAAAAGTGAGCTTCCGGTTCTTGCAATCGAACTGGATGGGAAAGAACATTTTGAGGATGCGGTCGTGCAGGAGCGGGATCGAAAGAAGAATGCAATCTGTCAGGCACACAATATGGAAATCATAAGGGTGGAGAATTCTTATGCCAGAAGGTATAACCATATTAAAGGAATCCTGATGGATTATTTTTCAAGGGTGCATTAATGGGAATAATAAAAAATTGGAAATTGTTCTCAAATGCAATTTCCGTATTTCGAAATACGCTTGTTTCCAATCGGTTTAGCGTTTATTATAGTGATAGAGATAAAAGGAGGTCGCTATGTTTTTTATCATGGGAATTACGGATGGCAGGAAAGATTTTGATTTTACCCAGACGATCATCTGTAATCTATGCGGAAAATACGGAAGGTATCAGGTTTTTATGACGTACACAGTGCTTTCAATGTTTTTCATACCGTGCTTCAAGTGGAATAAGCATTATTATGTGCAGACGAGTTGCTGCAACACGTTGTATGAACTTGCCCCGGAGATCGGGAAAGCGATTGCCCGTGGGCAGCAGGTCGAAATTCAGCCGGAACATTTGACAAGGGTTTCGAGAGGCAGCAGTAGCTTTATGTATAAACATTGTTCGCAGTGTGGGTACGAGACTGCGGAGGATTTTGAGTTTTGCCCGAAGTGCGGGAAACGGTTTTAGAGGAGTTGTGAGAGTATGAAAGAAATTGAGGAATTGCGGTTGGGATTGCCATGAATGAAGAGGATGCAACAGAAGAGGTAACCCCATTAGATTACATATTTTCGGTTGAAATTTTAAATGAAGGCTGGGAGTTTACTGGAGGAAAGATCGAAACTGGGGAAACACCTCAGGAAGCATTAAAAAGATAAATTATGAGAGAGAGGTTTACACAATGGACGTAAGAAAAATGAGAAATGAAGTACTGGGAAAGCGTGTGGTTGCAGCACTGGAATCCCGAAATATGGAAGCTTATTATGTGGAGACAAAAGAAGAGGCAGTTCAGAAAGCGCTTGAACTGATTCCAAAGGGCAGCAGTATCAATATGGGAGGAGCATCTTCGGTCAAGGAGTGTGGTCTCTATGATGCGGTTTGCAATGGAGATTATCAATTCTATGACAGGGATAAGGTAGAAACACCGGAGAAAAAAGCAGAAATTGCACTGAAAGCATTCAGTAGTGATTATTTTCTGGGCAGTGTGAATGCCATGAGTGAGGATGGCGTTTTTATTAATATTGATGGAAATGCGAATCGTGTAGCTGCATATGCGTATGGACCAAAACATGTATTGCTGATCGTGGGCATGAACAAAATTGTGAAATCGGAGGAGGATGCTTTGCACCGTGCGCGAAATGAGGCAGCTCCGATCAATGCGCAGAGATTTGGAATCGATACACCATGTTCGAAAAATGGAAGCTGCTTTGACTGCAAAAGCCCGCAATGTATCTGCTGCCAGATTTTGACAACCCGTTTCAGCAGAGTAAAAGGACGTTTTCAAATTATTTTAGTGGATGAAAATCTTGGATTTTAAGAAGCAGAGTGGAAAGGAAAACTGAAATGAGAAAATATGCAGGGATGAGAAGTATTGCATGTCTGGCAATCTGTGGAGTTTTGATGACCTCCGTGGTAAGTCCGGAAGCTGCAACACTTATGGTACAGAAAACAAATCAAAAGCACAATATTGCAACTGCAAAAGGATCGTATGCGAACTGGGATGGCGTATCGGATGGCACGCAGTTTTTGGATAATCAGGGCAATGTGTGCATTGCATATAATACAAAGAGCAACATTGTAATTGTGAAGACAAAAAATGGAAAGCCTGTCAAAAAGACGATTACATTGAAAAAGAAATCCTCTGTTTTTGGCGATGTTACATGCGATTCTGACGGAAATTTTTATGTAGTTACGGGAAAGACAAATAAAACAAATAATACAGAGACAAAAACGATTTTTGTTTCCAAGTATGACGCCAATGGAAAGCTTCTTGCAAGTGTGGGGGACAATGGTTCCTCGAGTCTGGCGCATTATTATGGTGATAGTTTTTATACCCAAACTCCTTTTGGTGGAGGAAATTGTGATATTGCAGTAAATGGTGATTATGTTGCTGTCAACTATGCGAGAAAAATGTATAGTGGTCATCAGAGCAATTCGCTTTTTCTTGTGAACCGGAAGACGATGCAGAAGGAAAGTGTGGAAAGTTACTATAATTCCCATTCCTTTGCGCAGCGTGTGGTTCCGTGGGGAGAAGGATTTCTTCTTGCCAGTGAGGGCGATTGTTATGACCGCGCATTTACCGTTTCAGAGTTAAAGATGCCGGGAACCGGTGATGGAATAAGTGATGATCTAATCAACAATACAGATTTTCCGGATGACTGGGAAATCATTTATGATAATACATATTCAGACGAGGCATCGAAAACATGGACATGTGATTCACAAAATATTTTCTCATTCTGGATCAGCAAAGGTGCATTTGACCGTTATGACATGTTTGAGGTAAATGATAACTTTGCCCGCATGGGTGGTATTGCGACGGGAGATGTACATAACGCGGCTATGGTGGCGATATCAGCACCGTCTTTGAGCAGCAAGGCCAAAAAGGAAAATCAGCAGTTGTTTATTCAGATTTTTGACCCGAATGCGGATCTAACCACAGCGAATGGATATATTACATCCGGCACGCGCAGTGGCTTAAGTGGAAAAAATGGTGATGAAAATGTAACGGATTATGGTGTAAAATGGCTCACAAATTATGACAAAACATATACCATCGAAAATCCGCAGGTTGTAGCTACAGATGCAGGAAATTATGTGATTTTGTTTGAACGTTATAAAAAATACAGTTATCAGGGCGTGTATGCAATTGTTGTTGATGCCAAAGGAAATGTGATACAGAAGACGAAGAAACTTGCCACTTCCGCTTATCTGACCCCAAGCAGAATGCCGGTTTATTCCAAAGGAAAAGTATGGTGGGCTGGAAACAAAACGAAGGGGACAGATATCTATATTTATTCTTATGCGGTTAAGTAAAGGAGTGCACATGAAGATAGCAGTATATTGTGGTTCTGATTTTGGAAACAATGAGGAATATGCAAAAGCCGCCAGAGAACTGGGACAGTGGATTGGTAAAAGTAAGCATACACTTGTATATGGAGGTGGAGAATCCGGATTGATGGGAGCGGTTGCAAAGGAAGTTCATGCGGCAGGCAGCGAGGTCATTGGTGTGATTCCGGGGAATGTGGAGTTTATTAAGTCACGCCCACAACCATATGTGACCAAATTGATTACTACAACGAATATGAGTGAGCGAAAGCAGAAAATGCTGGATCTGGCAGACGTGTTTATCGCTTTGCCGGGAGGTATCGGAACGCTTGATGAGATTTCAGAGGCAATAACACTTACGAAAATCGGTGTATTCCAGAAACCATGTGTTTTGTTCAACCGAAACAGTTTTTATGCACCGATGAAAAACATGTTTGAGAAGATGGAGCAGGAGGGATTCTGGTGGAAAGAAAGTATGCGCCATGTCATGTTTTCGGATGATTTAGAAGAGATGGAAGCATTTATAAAAATGTGGTTTGTTTGAGTTATTGAAAATAATGAAATAGTGTGTTAATGTTTTTATGCGATAAACAAATTTGAATTTTGAGGAGGAGTTATGAAGAACAATTTATGGAAAAAGGGATTTTGTATATTAGCGTGTGCAACGTTATTAACAAGTATGGCAGCAGATGCTGTATTGCCTGATTATGTATATGCTGCAACGACCAAAGAACCGATTCAGGTTGGTGATAATGTGTATGCATCATTGGACGATTTAGGAACACTTACAATTTCTGGAACAGGAGATATGTGGGCAAACACTCATATGGCAGGAATTCAACCGGATGGAACATATGGCTTTAAGTCAAGTATTAGTATAGATAATCAGGGAACAACTTGTCCATGGTTTGGAGAGTTTCAGGATGATATTAATGAAATTGTATTTGCTGAAGGTGTTACGAGTGTGGGCGATAATGCTACCAGCGTATGTGAAACTGTAAAAGTATATAAGGTTCGTGATCAGGTAGTAGCAAATCATTTTGATTGTTCGGGGCTTCCGGCACTGACAAAGGTTACATTTAGTTCTACAATAAAAACGATTGGCAGGGGCGCATTTTTCCATACTAAGGCTTTGAAGAAGATTAGTATTCCGATGAATGTGCAGGAAATTGAAGAGTATGCGTTTTGTGGATCTGGACTACAGACAGTTACATTATCCGATGGTCTTGAGAAAATTGGGGAGCATGCATTTGAGGGAACAAAGCTTACAGGTGTTAATATCCCAGGATCCGTTCGCAACATTGAATCATATGCATTCAGTAATGTTACGAATGCTACAATCAATGCTGGTACGAAGGTGATTAAAAAGAATGCTTTTGGAAAAGTAAATGCTACTTTTTATTCAAAAGATGTTGTGATTACAGAAGGGGCTTTTTCAGCTGGATCTTTATTTAAGTGTTATAAAGGATCAAGTGCGGACACGTATGCGGCGAATCATGGAATTAGTGTAAAATATATTACTGACAAACCATCGAAAGCTAAAAAACCTAAGGTATCTTCCAAAAATAAAAAACTGTATATATCATGCAAAACAATGACGGGTGTTGATGGATACAAAATTCGTTATGCCACAAATAAGTCTATGAAAAATGCAGATACAGAAAGTCGTAAAGAAGTTACCCTTGTTGGGCTCAAAAAGGGTAAGAAATATTATGTACAGGTTTGCGCATACAAAAAGAATAGTTCTGGGAAAAAAGCTTATGGAGCATGGAGTGATATTGTTACTGTAAAAATTAAATAAAATTTTTTTAAAAGTTGCTTCGGGATATATTACCTCTCGAAGCAATTTCAGTTTTGAAAATCTGATTTAAAAGAGTAGAGGAGATCGTGTTGAGAAAACATAAAGGAATCATAATTACGGCCACGATTTTGCTGGCAGCCATTGCAGTAGTGGCAGGAAACCGTTTTGTAAAGAATCAGGATAATAACGAAAAGAATTCCAGGGAAACAGAGAAAGTTGACGTTGCCGAAAAGAAAGTCGAAGTGAAGAAGGAAACAAGTCTGCAGAAAGAGGCTACAGAGATTAGCGAGACAACAGAGATTACAGAGGCTGCCGTAAATACAGAAACACAGAAGACATCGGATCCCCAGGAAGAATCCGAATCCGACATGCACCAGATTTCGGACGAGGATTTCTACATTTCCAAAATTCCGGATGACATTTTTGAAAAAATGCAGGGAAAATCATACAAAGCAGACTGCACAGTGCCACGGGACGAGCTTCGATATGTTCATGTCCTGCATATGGGATTTGACGGACAGACAAAGGAAGGCGAGCTGGTCGTAAACAAAGCCATTGCAGATGACGTGCTTTCTATCTTTGAGGAATTGTATCAGGCAGACTATCCGATTGAAAAAGTGGAATTGGTAGATGCGTACAATGCTGATGATGAGGAATCCATGAGCCATAATAATTCTTCTGCATTTAACTTTCGGTTCATTTCCCATACCACAAAGATCTCAAAACATGGGCTAGGTATGGCTGTGGATATCAATACGCTGTACAATCCGTATGTGAAGACGGTAGACGGAAAATTGTCCATCGAACCGGCCAATGCTACGGCATATGTAGACCGTAGCAAGGATTTTCCATACAAAATCGATCATGATGATTTGTGCTATAAGCTTTTTACAAAGTATGGATTTACCTGGGGCGGCGATTGGACGCATTCTAAGGACTATCAGCATTTTGAGAGAGATTATTGAGAATATTTTTCAAAAACACTCGAGAGAAGAGATAAGAAGAAAGAGGTTTAAAAATTTCGAAAAATTACCCTTGACATATTTGTACATGGGGCTATAATAGCAAAAGTAAAGAAAATATAGTTCACCAAAATTCGTTGATGAGAACAAAATCGTAGCCATGATTATTTGCAGAGAGTCTGTGGCTGGTGCGAACAGACAATAATCGGATATTGATTATCCTCTCTAAGAAGCGGGCTGAAAGCAGTTAGTTGCAAGTAAACTTCGCCGGTCTCCTCCGTTATGGGATAGCATATGTTGGTATGTGAAGTGTCACAGAGATTTTCTGTGGAATTAGGGTGGTATCGCGGATTTTATTCGTCCCTTTCCAGTTTGTTCTGGGAAGGGACTTTTTTGTGAACAAAAAGGAGGAAATGTAATGAAAGCATTACAAAAATTCAGTAAATTTTTATCTGATTACACATCTGTGGTGGTAATAGCCATTGCGATTGTAACATTTATCGTTCCGGGCATGATGGGATGGGTAAACCATCAATTGTTTACGGATCCGGTTTCTAACAAGTTTACCTGTCAATCCATCATTATCGGTGTAATTATGTTCAGTATGGGACTGACTTTGACTACAGAAGATTTTAAGATTCTGGCACAGAGACCATTTGATATTTGTGTAGGTGCATTGGCACAGTATCTGATCATGCCGTTTCTGGCGTTTGCATTGACAAAGGCATTGCACCTTCCGGATGGCATTGCCCTTGGATTAATTCTGGTAGGATGTTGCCCGGGTGGTGTGTCATCCAACATCATGTCCTATCTTTGTGGCGGGGATGTGGCTTTTTCTGTAGGAATGACAACAGTATCAACAATTCTTTCTCCGATTATGACACCGCTTATGGTTTCTCTGTTGGCGAGCGGAGCAAATATTTCCATCAAGGCGTTGCCAATGTTGATTTCCATTGTTGAAACCGTGATTCTTCCGGTTGCGCTTGGATTTCTTCTGAATTATTTGCTCGGCAAAAAGAAAACCTTTAGCGAGATACAGAAAGTAATGCCAGGAGTTGCGGTATTAGGATTGGCTTGTGTTGTAGGTGGTGTTGTTTCCTCACAGGGCGATAAATTCTTCCAGTCAGGTGCTGTCATTTTCATTGCGGTATTTCTTCATAATGGGCTGGGTTATCTGCTTGGTTATGGTGCAGGAAAGCTTGTTGGCATGAACACAGCAAAGAAGAGAACAATTGCTATCGAAGTTGGCATGCAGAATGCGGGATTGGCAACAAATCTTGCCACAACAACCGCGCAGTTTTCTGCAACACCGGAATCCGCTATCATCTGTGCTGTTTCCTGTACCTGGCATTCTATTTCAGGAACATTGCTTGCAGGCATGTTTGCCGCTTATGATAAACATAAGAAAAAACAACAGTAAACAAATATAAATATATAGGTTGACATATCGGAAATTAAGATGTAACATAACGGTGTTATCCAACATAACAACGTTATGTTACATTTTTATATACAGGGAACAGAATATTTATGGTTCCAGAGAGAGTACAATGGCAGAAAAGAAGATACATGACAGCAAGACGAAGACCCACCTTATGAAATGCGCCAAGAAAGAATTTATGGAAAAAGGCTTTCAGGGAGCATCTCTTCGCAGTATTTGCCAGAAAGCGGGTGTTACAACCGGAGCACTGTACTTCTTCTTTCAGGACAAAGATGATTTGTTCTGTGAAGTGGTTGGCGATTTTATGGATCGGCTCAATGTAATTATTCGTGAGCATTTTTCCTTTGAAGTGCAGGAAATGAAAAGCGGTAGGGCAACCGAGCATGATGAAAGCAGCGATTTTGAATCGATGGCGCAGATTGTGCATGAGCTGTATACCTATCGGGATGAAGTGCTTCTGGTGTTGACGAAATCTCAGGGATCAAGCATGGAACATATGCCGGATCGTCTGGTGGATCAGATGGATGAGCACAATGCATTTATCTGTGAGGCAATGTGTCAGGCATATGGTGTTCCGATGGTGGAGAAAAGCGTTGTCCATTGGATGTCGCATTCGCAGATTGATATGTTCATATTTATGGTGACACATATTGACAATGAGGAGGAAGCACTTCAGTTTGCAGAAAAGGGAGTAAAATATTTGCTGGCAGGCTGGTATGGTCTGGTAAAATCATAGGTCTTTCGCGAAGAGCGGGGGACCTAAAAAAAGAACCATGGGTTAGAAGAAACTAATAATAGTGTGGCGAGTAAAACTAAAAAGGAAAGGGAGTAACTATGTCAGAAGAAGAAAGAAAGTTTTTGGAAATTGTAGATTTAAAGAAAGGATTTGGAAGTGGTGAGACGCGCCAGGAAGTACTTCGTGGTATGAATTTCTCCGTTGCAAAAGGCGAATTCTGTGTGCTTTTAGGCCCATCCGGTTCTGGAAAATCCACATTATTGAACATCATTGGAGGTATTGATAATGCGGACAGTGGTTACATCAATATCAATGGAGATAAGCTGGAGGATATGAGCGAGAAAAAGCTCACACAGTACCGCAGAAAGCATCTGGGTTATGTGTTCCAGATGTACAATCTCATCGCAAACCTGAATGTAAAAGAAAATATTGAGGTAGGAGCTTACCTGTCAGACAATGCGTTGGACATTGACGACCTGCTTCATACACTGGGACTTTACGAGCACAGATACAAGCTGCCGAACCAGCTTTCCGGTGGACAGCAGCAGCGTGTCTCTATTGGCCGTGCCATTGTAAAGAATCCGGACATTCTGTTGTGTGATGAGCCGACAGGAGCTTTGGACTACAATACTTCGAAGGAGATTTTAAAGCTGATTGAGGATGTAAACAAGAAATATGGCAATACCATTATCATGGTCACACATAATGAGGCAATCAAAAACATGGCAGATCACGTAATCAAGCTCCGTGACGGAGCGGTGCGTCATAACGATATTAATACAAACAAAATCTCTGCAGATGAACTTGAGTGGTAAGGGGGCAGTTATGAGTAAGAAAAAAGTGAGAAATCCCCTGATCAAGCGAATACCGAAAGAATTGATCGGAGACTGGAAGAAATATTTTGTTGTATTTTTATTCCTCGTGCTTACGATTGGTTTTGTGTCTGGTATGTATGTCGCAAATGAGAGTATGTTGAAGTCTGCTGCGGACGGCGTAAAAGAGTACAAACAGGAAGATGGACATTTCGAGTTGAAAAAGCAGGCGGATGATGCATTGCTGTCTGCAATTGAAACCGGAGAGAAAGCAGATGTAAAGCAGTATTATCTGGACGAAGCAAAAAAGAAGCTGGATAAAAAATTTCCAAAGAAATTCAAATCCACTTTCGATGAAAAGTTCAAAAGCAAGTTTGATGCTCGGTTCTCTGCACAGGTAAAACAGACACTTGTAGCACAGGGAATGGATGAGCAGACCGTCGCAGCGATGCTGCCGGCCGCTGTGAAACAGGCAAAGGCGGATGGTACATACAAGAATGCTTACGATAAGGCATACAGCAGTGCGTACACAGACGCTTACGACAAAGCCTATGATGAGGCATGGAAGAAAGCACAGGATAAGATCGAAGACAAATATGCCGATGCCGAAGAAAAGTACGAATTAAATGATCCGGACTTTAAGGCAACAAAGACAACCGTGTATGAGAATTTCTTCCGAAACGAGGAGGAAGATTATAATAACGATGGCAAAAAGGATGGTACGATCCGTGTCTTTCCACAGACGGAAGATATCAACCTGGCATGCCTGTTAAAAGGAAGTTTTCCACAGACAAAAGACGAAATCGCCATTGACCGTATGCATGCAGACAATGTAGGTGTCACAGTTGGAGATACAATCACCATCAGCGGAGAAACCTATAAGATCGTTGGTCTGTTGGCATATGTCAATTATTCTACATTACATGAGAAAACGACAGATCTGATGTTTGATGCTTTGAAATTTGATGTGGCAATGGTCACACCAGAGGGCTTTGACCGTCTTCATAAGAGTGTGCATTATACATATGCATGGAAGTATGAAAACGAGTCGGAAGATGATGCACAGGAAAAAATACAGTCCGACAATTTCATGCGTGCTCTGCTGACACAGGTGGTAGTTGCGGACAACGAATTGGAAGATTACACACCAAAATATGGCAATCCGGCAATCAATTTTGCAACCGATGATATGGGATCGGATAAAGCGATGGGTGGCGTACTTTTGGATATTCTGATTGTAATTATCGCTTTTATCTTTGCTGTTACGATCAGCAATACCATTGCAAAAGAAGCTTCTGCCATCGGAACACTGCGCGCTTCCGGTTATACGAAGGGAGAACTTATACGGCATTATCTTTCCATGCCGGTGATCGTAACGCTTCTGGCGGCGATTGTGGGAAATATTTTGGGATACACAGTATTCAAAAATGTGGTAGTGTCCATGTATTATAACAGTTACAGTCTGCCGACATATTATACAATCTGGAACCCGGATGCCTTTTTCAAGACAACGCTGATTCCGGTAATTCTAATGCTTGTGGTCAACCTGATTGTCATTGTGCGGATGATGCAGCACACACCGCTACAGTTCTTACGTCATGATCTGAAAAAGACAAAGAACAAAAAGGCCATGCGTCTGCCAAGATGGAAATTCTTAAGTCGTTTTCGTCTGCGTATCATGTTCCAGAATGTAGCGAATTATCTGATTCTTTTTGTGGGCATTTTCTTTATCATGGTCATGCTTGCGATGGCAGTAGGAATGCCGGATACACTTGATTACTACAAGAATAATACAGACGGAATGATGTTCGCCAAGTACCAGTATGTACTGAAGTCATACGAGGATGAAGACAACAATCTGATCACAACGGATAACAAAGAGGCAGAAAAATTCGACATGACTTCGCTGGAGAAAAAGAGCGATGCATTGAATGAGGAGATTTCTGTATATGGAATTGAAAAAGACAGTAAGTATGTAAAAATCAAAAAGCTGAATTCGTTGAAAAAGAACGAGGTTTACATCTCGGCATCTTTTGCGGATAAATATGGAATCCGTGTTGGTGATACCGTATCATTGGATGCGAAATATGAGAACAAGACCTACAAATTTAAAGTTGTGGGACTCTATCATAAATCCCAGAGTCTTGCCGTCTTTATGTCCATCGATAACTATGGAAAGGTGTTTGATCTCAAAGAGAATGCGTTTAGCGGATTCCTTTCGGACAGCGAAATCATGGATATTGATGAGGATAATATCGCAACAACAATCACGATATATGATATTACCAAAATGGCAGATCAGCTTGATCATTCCATGGGTTCGTATATGACCTATTTCCAGATTTTATGCATTCTTCTGGCAGCAGTCATGATTTATCTTCTGACAAAACTGATCATTGAGAAGAATGAGAATGCAATTTCCATGACCAAGATTTTGGGATATGAGAACAAAGAAATTGCCAGCCTGTATCTGCTTTCCACGAGTATTGTGGTAATTATTTCCGATGCGGTCAGCGTAATTTTAGGAACCCTTGTTATGAATGCGGCATGGAGAATTATGCTGTTCTCATACAGTGGATGGTTCGCATTCCGCATAAAGCCATTGGGCTATGCAAAGATGTTTGGATTTGTACTGATTGGTTATCTGATTGTTATGATCTTTGATTTCCAGAGAATCAAGAAGATTCCGATGGATCAGGCATTGAAAAATGTGGAATAGAAAACAAATTAAAGGAACTGTGTGATTGTGCGCAGTTCCTTTTCTTTTGGGCATCTTAAAAGTGAAATGCAATGATTCTTGTTTTTCATGGTGTGCTAAATTATAATGAGATTGGAAACCTTATTCCAGAGGTTTTGGAATGGTTACGGAGATTACAAAATTTATGGATAGTGTCAAGTTTTCTATGAAAACTTGATATTCAATGTCATGGAGAAAAAATATGAAACGCAAAACAAATAGAAAAGCAATAACATTTCTTTTGGCGATGGTTCTTTTTCTGACCGCATCTTGCGGAGATGTAAGTGTGCAGGCAGCCACAAAAAAGGCGTCTGCAAAAACAACAGAAACATCTTCCTTTTATAAAAATAAGCAAAAAATTTATCTGGATTCCTCATGGAAATATGCGGACCATGCCAAAATCACTTCCGGCTATGCGGTCATGTATACCGCTAAAAAGAACCGGAAAGATATTGTGATTGCGGTGAATGCAGGGCATGGAACAAAGGGTGGTTCCTCCGTAAAGACGCTGTGTCATCCGGATGGGTCTCCGAAACTGACGGGAGGAACGACGCAGGCGGGTGCCATTCAGGCAGTGGCGGTATCGGACGGCATGACTTTTCATGATGGAACCGCGGAACGCGATGTGACTCTTCGCATGGCGAAGATTCTTAAAAAGAAACTTCTGGCAGAAGGGTATGATGTGTTAATGGTCCGCGACGGGAAAGATGTTCAGCTGGACAATGTTGCCCGCACAGTCATCTGCAATAATGTGGCAGATTGTCATATTGCATTGCATTGGGACAGCGACGGACTTCGTTACGATAAAGGCGCTTTTGCAATTTCTGTGCCTAAGGGATTAAAGAAGAAAAAGCCCGTGTCATCTTATTGGGAACAGCACGAGGCATTGGGAGCTGCATTGGTCAAAGGACTCCGCTCTAATGGCGTGAAAATCAGCGGAAATGGTGCGACAGCAATTGATTTGACACAAACCTCCTACAGTATGATTCCGTCTGTAGATATGGAACTTGGCAATCAATGCTCGGACCACAGTGACAGGAAACTGGAAGTGCTTGCGGACGGTCTTGTGCAGGGTGTTAATAAATATGTAAAAAAGCATATAAAGATCGCACCTTTGCGTGATTATAAGAAAAATGGTGGATCGAAATAAGAAAGCTGACATTCAAGTAGAAGGGAGATTACAAAATGGAAACATGGTATTATGAAGTAGTAAGTATTGATGGAGATTATGCAAATTTAAAGCGAACTGACATTGAGAGTGATGATCTCAAACTGGTAGCGCGTGCATTGCTTCCACCGGAGATCATGGAGGGAAGCCGGTTGAAATATGAGCTGATGCAATATTTTATGGTCGAATAAGGATCAGAAATAAAAAATAAATGGTTGGTATGCAGTATTTGGCATGCAATATTCAGTAATTCATGTTTAAGATAGCAGTTTAATTGATGATGAGTATCTATATAGAAAAACTGTCTCAAAATACCCCGATTTTGTTTGGAAATCGGGGTATTTTGGGGCAGTTTTTTTGCATATACCCATAGGTGGGGTATTTTGCAATGATTTTTTGGAATATACCCCCCCGAACAGGGTATTTTAAGAGGATTTTTCTTCATATACCCCAGCAGGAGTTTCCTACATAATTTTTAACAAATTTCAAATTCGCAAATTTTACAAAGGCCTTTATGGAACCAAAGTGATGTGTTTCCGGAAATAGGTATTGCAGTCACGTATGCGTGATAGTTTATGCTTCAAAGTACGGAGGAAGGTAAAGGACGTAATGAAAAAAGTAAACGAAGTGAGTCAGCTGGCAGGAGTTAGTAAGCGAACCTTGCAATTTTATGATGATGAGGGATTGCTGTCGGCAGAAAGGTCAGAAGGTAACTATCGATTATACGATGATGCCGCATTGGAACGTTTGTGGCAGATTCTGGTATATCGGGAAATGGAACTTGATTTGAAAGAAATCAAGTATCTGATGACTCTATCGGACGAAGAAAGAAACCAGTTTTTAAGGGAAAAAATCAAAAAACTCAAGCAACAGATCAAACATCTGGATGGACAGATGGAATTCATTTCTTATGTGCAGAACCATGGAATGTTACCCATTCCGTCTGAGTGTGAGAGGAAGAAGAAAACTTATGTCCAGAGTATTTCGGAGTTGAGGAAAATGAAAAACCAAAAAGGGAGGAAAAAGAGAAATGAAAAAGAAAATAGTAATGATGTTATTTATGCTGGTTGTTGTATGTTCCACTGGAGCGTGTGGCTCAAGAGGTTCGACGCCAACAGCAGAGGAAAGCATAAACCAGGAGGAATTCAAGGAAATAAAATGGCCAGCAAGTGAAATTGTACAGTTGTTGCCTCAACCAAAGTCAAATATCGGGAAAATAGATATGGAAACTTCGAGTGCGTTTTATGTATATATAGGTAATACTTCGGAGGATGAATACAATTTATACGTAGATGACTGCATGGAGAATGGTTTTACAGTAGATTATTGGCGCACAGATGATTCCTATTATGGAGATAATGAGGATGGGTATCATGTCTCTGTAGATTATGAGGGAAATGATGTCATGTACATCAGTATTACAGAACCTTATGATACAGATACAGAGAAAGAAGAAAATACACAAGAGGTCGATAACGCAGAACAGGAAGAAAATACACAGGAGGAAGAAAAAGTAAAGGATACCGAAAAAGACACGAAGAAAAAGGAAAAGAGTGAGAAAAAGAAAATATCCAAAAAGAAATCGGCAAAAGATAAGAGTGGAGTAAGTAAAGATTTCAAGAAAATGATGGATAGTTACGAGGCGTTTTTTGATAAGTATGTGGATTTCATGAAAACGTATCAGGATTCCGATGATGCGATAGGAATGATGAGTGACTATGCAGAATATATGAAACAGTATGCTGATTATATGGAAAAATTGGATGAGGTAAATACCGACGATTTGTCCGCAGCAGATCTTGCATATTACACGGAAGTGCAGGCGCGTATCATGAAGAAACTGGCAGAAATTTCGTAAAAAATATTTAGAAAAGTGAGATAAAGAAATCGGAAGTTTAATGTTGTCAAGTGATGATATTGAACTTCCGGTTTTTTATTAAATGATAAAAGAACAAATCTTGTTTATAAAGATTGTTTTTGCAATAGCGTTAGGCTATACTTTAGATAATTTATAAAATGCTTTAATTGATGAACAGAAGAATGGTGGAAAGGATAAAATGAAAGACAAGTCAAAGAGTACACAGGGGAAAAAGGGAATGAAGAAAATAGGAAAAGTGGTTGCAATAATTGTTGCAATAATAGTTATATTTTACGCACTTGTACTTATAACAGCATGGCTATAATAAGAAGATTACGGTAATTGAATTTAACTAAGAAAGAGAACACATATGAAAAAAATTAAAAAAATTGTGCTTGGAGTTGTATTAGCATTTTCGCTAACTGGGGTGGGGTTTATTCTTGGAAATATTGAAGATAGTGTCAAAGTAACAGATAATTCAAATTCTACTGAGTTTGACCTAAAGCTTCCGGGAGAAGTCGAGAAAAGAACTGTTACAAAAAGTGAAGTAGTATCACGTATTAGAGAAATTGGAGAATTGTCTACTTATTGCGGAGAGTATAATTTTACGAAAACAGTTGATCAATCGAGATATTTTCTTGATGATGTGAAAATTCCAGGAACAAAAAATACGATTTCTATTGAAGGAACTGGGAATGTTAAGGTTGGATATGAAATGGCAGATATTAAGGTATCTGTAGAAAAAGAAACCATTTATATATCAATTCCAGAGGCGAAAGTAACGGACAATTATATTATTTGGGATAGCTTAAAGTATGATGAACAAAATAATATTCTTAATCCAATTCAATTTGATCAATACGAGACACTGATAGAAGAAATAGAGAAAGAAGGTCTGGCGGACGTGGAGAAAAAGGAAATTTATGAGAAAGCAGATGAAAATCTTGAGAATATAATATCCGTTTTTTTATCTGAGTTTAATGGATATAAGATTAAGTTTATGTAATGGCGGCATTAGAGAAGAAAAAATTAAGAATCGGAGAAAAACAATGGTCAAAAATATTGTAAAAGGAGAATGCATTTTCTCAAAAAAGGCACAACCGGCCACAGAGGCAGATAAGCAGGTCATAACAGACCTTTTGGATACGCTGAAAGCGAACAAAAATGTATGCGTTGGCATGGCGGCAAATATGATAGGAATTAATAAAGCGATTATCGCTGTGTCCGCAGGGCCGTTTCATTTTGCAATGGTCAATCCTGTGATCACGAAGAAGTCAGGGGAGTATCAGACAGAAGAAAGTTGTCTGTCAATCGACGGAGTGAGACCATGCACGCGTTATGAAGAAATCGAAGTGGATTATCTGGATCAGAATTTTAAAAAGCAACATGGAAAATATACAGGATGGACAGCACAGATTATTCAGCACGAAGTCGATCATTGCAATGGTGTTGTGATTTAAATTATTGTTCTTAAGGAGGCATAACATGAATTTTGGGAAAAAGCAATCATACGAACAACAGGGGAATCAGGTAACATTACATTATGAGAATCAGGATGTAATCTTAACCATTCTAAAGGATGATATCATCCGCGTACTGGTGCCTTGCTGGATGAAAGACTATAAATCCAAGGCAATAGAGGGAGAAAAAGCGGTTCCGGCGAATTTTACAGTGGAAGATGCAGGGGATGCGACTGTGATCAAAACGAAGAGCCTGACGTTGTACATTCACGACGGATTTTATATGGAGGCATACGATGCCAACGGTCATTTGCTGATGGAAGATTACCGGGGGCAGCGGGTTAAGAAAGTAGCGCTGGATCAGAAGGCAGCCGATCTGCTTGAGGCAGAAGGCCATGATGCATCAAAGTCAGAGGGTGGAGATTATGCGGTGCAGACATTGAAAGTACTGGCACCGGAAGACAGTTTTTATGGACTTGGGGACAAAAGCGGATTTCTCAACAAACGTCACTATGAATATGAGAACTGGAACTCTGATCTGCCACAGGCGCATACAGAGGATTTTCATGCGCTGTACAAATCCATTCCATTTTTGATTTGTCTGCGTAAGGATTGTGTGTATGGTCTGTTCTTTGACAATACGTTCCACAGCTATCTGAATCTTGGAAAAGAGTCTGAGGAATATTTCTGTTATGGTGCGGATGACGGAAATCTGGATTATTACATTCTTGGCGGAGAGACCATGGCAGAGGTCATCAAAAATTATACATACCTTACCGGAAGAACACCGCTGCCACAGCTTTGGACACTGGGCTATCATCAGTCCCGCTGGGGCTACACATCCGCAAAGGATATCATGGAAATTGCAGAGAAATATCGCAAACTGCAGATTCCGTGTGATGTCATTCATCTGGATATTGACTACATGGACAATTTCAAAGTGTTTACATGGGACGAAGAATATTATGATAAAAAAGGCGTGCTTTGTGACAAAATGGAACAGCTTGGTTTCAAGCCGGTGACGATTATCGATCCGGGAACAAAAAAAGAGGACGGCTATTTCATGTATGAGGAAGGTGTTGAAAAAGGCTATTTTGCAAAAGACACCGAAGGAAATATTTATGTGAATGAAGTATGGCCGGGCGAATCCGTATTTCCTGATTTTGGACGGAAAGAAGTGCGAGACTGGTGGGCAGATCACCATAAGGAACTTCTGGATATGGGCATCCGGGGCATCTGGGATGATATGAACGAGCCGGCAAGTTTTCGGGGAGAACTTCCACAGGACGTACAGTTCCATGATGAAGAACGTCAGACAACACATGCAGAGATCCATAATGTCTATGGCCATAACATGAGCCGTGCAACCTATGCCGGAATTCGCAAACATACCGGAAAACGCCCGTTTGTTATCACACGTGCATGTTACGCCGGAAGCCAGAAATATTCTACGGTCTGGACAGGAGATAATCAGAGTCTCTGGTCACATCTGCAGATGATGGTGCCACAAATCTGTAACCTGGGAATGAGCGGTTTCACATTTTGCGGAGCAGATGTTGGTGGTTTTGGTGCGGACTGTACACCGGAACTGTTGAGCCGATGGGTGGAAGCTGCGTGCTTTTCTCCGCTTTTCCGCAACCATTCATGTCAGGGATCAAAGCGTCAGGAACCATGGCAGTTTGGCGATGAAGTGGTTGCAATCAACCGTAAATATATTGAACTCCGTTACAAGTTCCTTCCATATATTTATGATCTGTTTTACAAGGGACTTGAGACCGGTTTGCCGGTTATGCGGCCTCTGGTACTGCATTATGCGAATGACCCGGAAGTGCGCAATTTAAATGGTGAATTCCTTGTGGGTGAGCAGATGCTTGTTGCGCCGGTATTGGAGCAGGGGGCAACAAAGAAGATGGTTTACTTGCCGGAAGGTGTGTGGTATGATTACTGGACTGGTGAAAAATTAGAGGGTAAGCAGTATCTTCTTCGGGAAGCACCGATTGATGTATGTCCGATTTACATTAAGGAAGGAAGCATTCTTCCGATGTATGATGTATGTCAGTATGTGGGAGAAAAGCCATATACGACACTGCATCTGCTAACAACACCGGGAGCTGCAACTTATGAGCATTTCCAGGATAACGGAACGGATTATGCCTACGAAGAAGGTGCATACAACCTGTATCAGTTCACTATGGATAAAGATGGAAATGTTGTAACAGACATGCTTCATGAGAATTATCCGAAATATGAATCCATATGTGTGGAAACACTTGGAAAATAGGCTGACGCTTGACGTTCAAAGATAGAGGGATAGATAGATGACAAACAATGCAATCGATATACTGATTCCGTCCGGAATGGTGATTATGTTACTCAGCGTGCTGGTTTTATTTATTCTTGTGATTTTGAGAAATGACCGCGTGAAAAAATATCAGGTCATGGCAGTATTATTTGCACTGACCGGATATTCCGGCATGGCACTTGCAGTGATCGGCGTGCTTTATACGCTGGTTTTGTAAAACATTGTTGTAAACAAAAGCTGAATGTGCTAAGATAGGGAAAGTTTCATAGGGAAGATAGTTGGTGTCAGTTGAGACACATCTTAAGATGTGTCTCAACTGGTGAAAAGGGAAACAGGTGCAATTCCTGTACGATCTCGTCACTGTGATTAGGGAGTACACTTCCAAGAGGCGCACTGAACAATGTTTTGTTTGGGAAGGCGGAAGTGATGCGAGGATCTATCAGCCAGGAGACCTGCCAATTATCTGGTACAGCACTCTGAACGGATAGCACAATTTCTTTCAGAGAGCAGATCACGAGTAATTGGTCGTACTGTTTAAGTCAAGGTAATGCAGGCTATTGTTTACCTCTCTTTTGTGATATGATTTAAAGACTGATTGCTCCGTCCGGAAGATCCCGGATGGAGCTTTTCTTTTGCTATCTATAGATACGTTATGACAGGAAAGCGTGTGATTTCTATGGAATATGTAGCATGAGGTTCGATGTATCGGAATTATAAAGATATTCTGATACGCAGGAAAAGGAGAAATTATGAAGAAAAAGACACTTGCACTGTTTCTGTCATGTGCGCTTGCAGTAAGTATGCTCAGCGGATGTGGAAGCAAAGACAAAGACACAAAGGAAGCTACGGAGAGCTCACAGGCATCCCAGACAGATGATCAGGCAGCTGCAGATGAAGTTGCAAAACTGATCGATGACATTTATGTACAGGAGAGAACCGATAAGACAGACGAGCAGTGTGCAGCAGCAAAAGCAGCATGGGATAAGCTGACAGATGCACAGAAGCAGCTCGTAGAGGGCGAGAATGCAGATCCTGATTATTTCGGAAGAGATACCGGAGATGCTTCCAAGGATGATCCTTTGAACGCAGATGATATTGGAGAGAACGAAATTCTCGTCGTAAGCTTTGGTACTTCTTTCAACGATAGCCGTGTTGCTGATATCGGTGGCGTTGAGAAAGCAATTCAGGAAGCAAATCCGGATTGGTCTGTAAGACGTGCATTTACTGCACAGATCATCATCAATCATGTACAGGCAAGAGATAATGAGAAGATCGATAACGTAGATCAGGCATTACAGAGAGCTGTTGACAATGGCGTTAAGAATCTTGTGATCCAGCCAACACACCTGATGCATGGTGCAGAGTATGACGAGCTTGTTGGGGAACTCGAGGCATACAAGGACAAATTTGAAAAAGTTGTCGTTGCTGAACCTTTATTAGGAGAAGTTGGTGCAGACGCTACAGAAATCAATGCAGACAAGAAAGCCGTAGCAGAAGATATTACAGCAGAGGCTGTAAAGACTGCCGGATATGATTCTTTGGATGATGCAAAAGAAGATAGTACTGCATTTGTATTTATGGGCCATGGTACATCCCATACAGCAAAGGTCAGCTACAGCCAGATGTCTGCACAGATGCAGCAGCTTGGATATGACAACGTATTCATCGGAACTGTAGAAGGTGAGCCGGAAGAGACTGCATGTGAGAACGTCATTAATGCAGTAAAAGACGCTGGTTACAAGAAAGTAATTCTTCGTCCGCTTATGGTTGTTGCCGGAGACCACGCAAACAACGATATGGCAGGCGATGATGACGATTCATGGAAGAGCCAGTTTACAGCAAGTGGCAATTTCGACAATATCGATACACAGATTGCCGGACTGGGCGAAATCGAAGCAATCCAGAAGATTTATGTTGAGCATACAAAGAATGCGATTAAATCTCTGGGCAAGGTTTCCAAATCTGCTTCTGCAAGTGCAAGTGATGCACTTGCAGACGGCACCTATGCCGCAAAGTTTAATACAGACAGTGGAATGTTTCATGTAAATGAAGCGAATGATGGATGTGGAACACTGACCGTAAAAGATGGAAAGATGACCATTCATATCAGCCTTGTATCAAAGAAGATTATTAATCTCTTTGTTGGAACAGCAGCAGATGCCGCAAAAGACGGAGCAAAATTACTTGAGCCAACAACCGACACTGTAAAATACAGCGACGGAACAACAGAAGAAGTATATGGATTTGATGTTCCGGTTGAAGCATTGGATCAGGAGTTTGATCTTGCAATTCTTGGAACCAAAGGAACATGGTATGACCATAAAGTCAGTGTTTCTGATCCGAAAGCAACAAAATAGTCAAAGGAATTTATCAATATTATGAGAAAGAAAATCATAACAATCGCATCTTTATGTGTGGCCGGTATGCTTTTATGTGCATGCGGGACAAAGAATAACAAGGTGGAGACACAGACCCAGACGCAGCCGCAGACCGAGAGTGAAGCGGCAACGTTAGCTGACGGTGAATATACTGCAAATGTAACACTCGAAGGTGGAAGCGGCAGAGCGACTGTGGATTCCGAGGCAAAAGTCAAAGTCACGGATGGACAGGCATATGCGACGATTGTCTGGAGCAGTACGCATTATGATTACATGCTGGTAGATGATCAGAAGTATGAGAATGAAAATGAAGGTGGCAATTCTACATTCACATTCCCGATTGCCGGAGTTCCATGCAAGATGGATGTCGTGGGTGATACAACTGCGATGAGTACGCCGCATGAGATTGATTATACATTGACATTTTCTTTTCCGGAGGACGTTAGTTTTAACGACCTCGACTGTACCGGGCATATGGAACTTGCCTATGCGGATCAGTTTCAGATAGATACATATGGAAACTATAAGCTTATTACGATCGTGGACAACGGTCGTTTTTTGCTTGTACCTGCAGGTGTCGCAGTGCCGACCGGTCTGCCTTCGGATGTGGTAGCGTTACAGCAGCCGCTGACCAATGTATATCTGGTATCGAGCGCAGTCATGGATCTCGTCTGTGAGATCGATGGACTGTCGAATGTGAAATATACAGCACTGAAAGAAAAGGACTGGTATGTACAAAAAGCGGCCGATGCAATGAAGTCCGGAGATCTGATCTATGCAGGAAAATACAGTGCGCCGGATTATGAGCTGCTGCTTGCCGGAGGATGTAAGTTTGCAGTTGAAAATACCATGATCTCCCACAATCCGGAAGTAAAAGAAAAACTGGAAGAGCTGGGAATGAAGGTATTTGTGGAGCGCTCCAGCTATGAGAAGCATCCGCTGGGACGGCTGGAATGGATCAAACTTTTTGGCGTACTGTTCGGAAAGGAACAGCAGGCCAAAGCGTATTTTGATGCGCAGGTAGAGCGGGTCAAGCCGATTTTGGAGAAGGAAAACACAGGAAAAACCGTAGCATTTTTTGCAGTGTCTTCCGACGGAACGATCACGGTTCGAAAAACAAATGATTATGTGGCCTCTATGATTGGTCTTGCCGGCGGAAATTATTCCCTGGGCGGTTATACGGATGGGGAGAAAAATGCACTTTCCACCATGAAAATGCAGATGGAAGATTTTTATGCGGCAGAAAAGGATGCGGATATTCTCATTTACAATGGCACGATCGAGGGTGAATTGAAAACCGTCGATGAACTGATAAAGAAAAACAGTCTGTTTGCAGATTTTAAAGCGGTAAAAAACGGTCAGGTCTATACAACCGGAAGTAATTTCTATCAGCAGTCCACAGGAACCTGTGATTTTATCGAAGATTTGAACAAAATACTTACGGGTGATGCGGATACTTCCTACCGTTTCCTGAAAAAGATTGAATAGGTACAAATAATCATTAATAAAAGGAGTGCACCTATGGCACAAAAGAATCGTAAAACAAGATATATAATTGCATTTGCAGCGATGATCGTGTTGCTGGTGTTGCTTTTTTGCTGGAATGTGGGGGCAGGAAGTGTGGAGATATCGTTGACCGATTTTGTACATTTGATGCAAAAGCGGGATGCCGATGACACCTTGTATCAGATTGTATGGAAAATACGTCTTCCCCGCATCCTTGCGGCGATTCTTCTTGGCGGAGCGTTGTCCGTTTCCGGCTTTTTGCTCCAGAGCTTTTTTCAGAATCCCATTGCGGGACCATATGTGCTGGGAATTTCATCAGGGGCAAAGCTTGTTGTGGCGCTTGTCATGATTTTTTTGCTGGGACAAGGCATCAATATCAGTTCGTTTGGCATGGTGGCGTCGGCTTTTGTGGGATCGCTTCTTGCCATGAGTTTTGTACTTCTCATTTCGTTTCGCGTTTCGCGGATGTCTCTGCTTGTAGTGTGCGGTATCATGATCGGATACATTTGTTCCGCAATTACAGATTTTTGCGTGACGTTCGCGGATGACTCGAATATCGTGAATCTGCATAACTGGTCCATGGGAAGTTTCTCCGGTATGACATGGGACAATATCCGGATGATGGCAGTGCTTGTAGGAATCACGATTGTTATTACGTTTCTTCTTGCAAAGCCGATCGGTGCGTATCAGCTGGGAGAATCCTATGCGCGCAACATGGGAGTCAATGTCAAGGCACTTCGCGTTGCATTGATTCTGTTGTCCAGTTTATTGTCTGCCTGCGTCACGGCATTTGCCGGTCCGATTTCTTTTGTAGGAATCGCGGTTCCACATCTGGTTCGGATGGCAACGAAGACAGCCAAACCGCTGATTCTGATTCCGGGCTGTTTTCTTGCCGGTGCAGTAATTACCCTGTTCTGTGACGGAATTGCAAGGACGGTGTTTGCACCGATGGAAATCAGTATCAGTTCTGTGACAGCAGTCTTTTTGGTACCGGTAGTTATTGTGGCGATGTTGCGGAAACAGAATCGATGATGAGGTGATCAGAGAATGGATGAAAACAGCAATTTCAGAAAAGAAAACGAGGGAGAACTTTCTGCCTTTTCGACGGAGCATCTTACGGTAGGATATGATAAAATGCCGTTGATCAAAGATGTGAATCTGCAGGTGCGGCCGGGCGAAATCCTTACGCTGATCGGACCGAATGGTTCCGGTAAATCCACTATTTTAAAAACAATTACACGGCAGTTGAAGCAGATTGGTGGTACGGTATATCTGGGAAAAGAGACGATGCGTGGTATGGGGGACAATGAAGTTTCCCGGAGATTATCCATGGTCATGACGGAGCGCGTCCGGACGGAACTGATGAGCGGACGGGAAGTTGTAGCATCGGGGCGTTATCCATATACGGGGCGGTTGGGAATTTTGTCCCCGGAGGACTGGGAGAAAGTCGATGAGGCAATTGCACTGGTACATGCGAAAGAAGTGCAGGAGCAGGATTTCATGAAAATCAGTGATGGACAAAGGCAGCGTCTGATGCTTGCGCGCGCCATTGCGCAGGACACGAAGATTCTTGTGCTGGATGAGCCGACATCCTATCTGGATATGGGATTTAAGCTGGACATTCTGGCGAATATCCGTCTGCTTGCAAGAGAACGCAATCTTGCAATCGTCATGTCACTTCATGAACTTGACCTTGCGCAGAAGATATCCGATACGATTGCATGCGTAAAAGGGGATCGGATCGATCGCATCGGCACACCGGAAGAAATCTTTGCGGGAGACTATGTGCAGAAGCTATATGGCGTGGCAAAGGAAAATTTTGATCCACTCACCGGACAGGTGTTTTTTCCGAAAAATGCACAGGCGCCGAAAGTGTTTGTCATTGGTGGAGGCGGTGCGGGGATTCCGGTATATCATTGCCTGCAAAGACAGAATATTCCGTTTGCGGCAGGCATACTTCAGGAAAATGATGTGGAATTTGCAGCAGCAAAGGCGATGGCAGTACAACTTGTGTGGGAGAGAGCCTTTTACCCGATCGATGAAAAAAAGGTGTGGGAAGCAAAGAAAATCATGGATTCATGTAGCAAATGTATCTGTGCAGTGGAACAGTTTGGTCCGTTAAATGAGGCAAACCGGCAACTGGCAGAGTATGCAAAAGGGCTGCAATTTTTATGAATTTGTCGAAAATGAGCGAAATCCAATGCAATTTTTTAAGTATTTAAGTACTTCTGACATTGAACTTGAAGGCAATTAATAGTATAATTTAGGACGATTGAGGAAATAAATGAATGAAATAATTAATAATAAGGAGGAAACTATAATGGTTACCTGGAACAACTTAGATACTCTTGATTCTTTTGATAAGCTTTCAAAAGTAGAGCGTGTAAACCTTGCAGAGGTTATGTCCGGTGAGAACGGAGCAAACCGTGTAAAGAATTACAGCGTTCCGATGGCAGAGGGATTTACCTATAATTATGCCGCAAAAGCTGTAGATGACAATGTATTGGATGCTCTCGTAAAATTGGCAGAAGAAGCACAACTTGCAGAGAAATTTGAGGAACTTTACAATGGTGCAGTGATCAATACCGGTGAGAACCGTCTCGTTCTTCATCAGCTGACTCGTGGACAGTTAGGCAATGCAGTAGTTGCTGATGGCGTGGACAAGCGCAAGTTCTACGTTGAGCAGCAGCAGAGAATCGCTGATTTTGCAAACAAAGTACATGCAGGTGAGATCACAAACGCAGCAGGCGAGAAGTTCACAACAGTTGTTCAGATCGGTATCGGTGGTAGTGACCTTGGCCCTCGTGCTATGTATCTGGCACTTGAAAACTGGGCAAAGAAAAATAATACATTCAAGATGGAAGCAAAATTCATCAGCAACGTAGATCCTGATGATGCAGCAGCAGTATTGAACTCTGTTGATGTAGCACATTCTATCTTCGTACTTGTTTCCAAATCAGGTACAACACTTGAGACATTAACAAATGAGTCATTCGTAAAAGACGCATTAAAGAAAGCAGGACTGGATGCATCCAAGCATATGATCGCTGTAACAAGTGAGACATCTCCACTGGCAAAGAGTGATGATTATCTTGCAGCATTCTTCATGGATGATTACATCGGTGGCCGTTATTCTTCTACATCCGCAGTTGGTGGAGCAGTGCTTTCTCTGGCATTCGGACCGGACGTATTCGCACAGTTCTTAGAGGGAGCAGCAGCAGAAGATAAGCTTTCTGCAAATAAGGATGTCTTAAAGAACCCTGAAATGCTTGATGCATTGATCGGTGTATATGAGCGCAACGTATTGGGATACCCAAGTACAGCCGTTCTTCCATATTCACAGGCATTGAACCGTTTCCCTGCACACTTACAGCAGGTAGATATGGAGTCTAACGGTAAATCCGTTAACCGTTTTGGTGAGCCGGTAAATTATCCGACCGGACCAGTGATCTTTGGTGAGCCTGGAACAAACGGACAGCATTCCTTCTATCAGTTGCTTCATCAGGGAACAGATATCGTGCCTCTTCAGTTTGTTGGATTCAAGAACAGCCAGATCGGTACAGATGTTGTGATTCAGGACAGCACAAGCCAGCAGAAGCTCTGCGCAAACGTTGCAGCACAGATCGTTGCCTTTGCATGCGGTAAAAAAGATGAGAACCGTAACAAGAACTTCGAAGGTGGACGTCCATCCAGCATTATTATCGGAGACAGCGTAAATCCGAAGTCTCTGGGTGCATTACTTGCACACTTTGAGAACAAGATTATGTTCCAGGGATTCTTATGGAATGTAAATAGCTTCGATCAGGAAGGTGTTCAGCTTGGTAAAGTACTGGCAAAACGTGTACTTGCACATGAGACAGATGGCGCATTAAAAGAGTTCAGTGATTTATTGAACATCTAGTATAGCGTTTTTAAATTAACTAGTAAATATAAGGGGAAAAGTTATGAAAAGGAAATTAATTAGCGGTTGTCTTATGTTGGCATTGGCAGTCACAATTCTTACACCTGTATCAAAGGTGCAGGCAGCCAATGTGTTAAAAATCTCCACAACACGCGAACTTGATGAGTTTGCCAAGCGCGTCAGCAGTGGAACCAATTACAAAGGATATACTGTCAAGCTGATGAATGATTTACAATACGATGGAACCGTAAATAATTTTGAGCCAATCGGAAGTTCTATTTTTGAAGAGTTCAGTGGTATCTTTGATGGCGGCAATCACACGATCAGTGGTATAGATTGTACTGGTTCTGGTTTATTCGGACGCATAGACGCAGGAGCTGTTGTTAAGAATCTTACTTTGGAAAACTGCTCTTTTACAACTGACAGTGCAGATGATAGTGGTAGCATTGCAGCCCGTATCGGCGACAATGGGCAAAAGGGAACTATAGATAACTGTCATGTCATTGGTGGAGAAGTTATAAATACGGCTCCTAAGAGCGATGCCGGTGGTTTAATCGGGGAAGGTGCGGGAGATATCCGGAACTGCTCCAGTTCTGCATCTGTAACAGCAGATTTCTATGCTGGCGGAATTATTGGTGAATTGAATGGTAAATTCTCAACCCTTTCCAATTCTTATAATCTTGGAACCATTAATTCTAAACAAAAAGAAAACAGTCCTTCTGCTTTCGGAGCAGGTGGATTAATAGGAAATCTTGCGGATGTCTGGAATAATATAAGCATATTAAATTGTTATAGTGCTGGAACTGCACAGGCAGGTTTGATTTATCATTCTAACTGGGGTGGAACTGTAGGTAACTGCTATTATATGGAGGATTCCGCAACAATCAGCATTCAAGAATCCGGTTCAATCAGAGAAAAAAATAATTCTGTATACTCTGCTTCTTATATGCAGTCTGACGAATTTTTAAAGACCTTAAATTCTAATGCTGCATCCAAAGACACATGGATGGCATGGAAATTTGCAGATGGTTCTGATTACCCGGTGCTGAAACAGGCAAAGTCCAGTCCGAAATTAAAGGCAAGAGTTGGTACGAAAACATACAAGGCATCAGTCCTTTCAAAGAAGACAGCATCATTTCGTATTTCAGCTAAAGCCAAGAACAGTATCGGATACAAAGTAACAACAGGTAAGAAATATATTTCTGTTTCCTCAGATGGAAAAGTAAAAATTAAAAAGAAGACACCAAAGGGTACCTACAAAATTCAAGTATTTACAACTGAAAATGCGAAATATAAGAAAGCAACATTGAATATTACTATCAAAGTAAAATAACAAAAATAGTGTGCGTATTTAAAATTACGCACACTATTTTTGTTTCCACACACATCACGCTTTCTTTTTAAGAAAAAAACATCTGTGTATCTACGTGGTTATTTAATCTTTAAACAGATCAACAGATGTCTTTTTATACAATTTTCTTATCGGTACAAGACTTGCAATACCGCTGCACAAAAGCGTTATAAGAAATGCACTTATGATATTAAAAGGTGTAATGCATACCAAAGGCGTTTTCATTCCAAATGCTGGCACGTAGGTTCGATTAAATAGCATTATTAAAAGAAAATATACGATTTCCTGTAAAATAAATGTTCCCAAACCAATAAGCAAGGCCTCGATGGAAAAGATCCGAATAATATCTTTTTGATTTGTTCCAATAGCTTTTAGTATACCGAGTTTTTTCTTTCCATCTACAATACTGAAAGAGATAAAAGAGATACTGGCAAAAACTGCGCAAATTGTACCAACAAAAATAACTGCCCGAATCAGTGGGAGATAATCCTGACGCATGGAATATAAGGAGTCTATATTTTGTGCGTCTGTAGTATCTACATGGATTCCACGATCATATAATTGCTGATAAGAATCTGCATTTGAAAATACCGGAATAAAATAGCGGTCTGCAATTTGATCTACATACCCTTTCTTTATATCTTGGAACATTTGTTTATTAACCCAGACAGAGATGTCATTATCAGAATATGGCTCAACGATTCCTACGATTTTCGCAGATTGCAAATAATCATATAAATTTAACTGATTTTCATATGCACCATGGTATTTGGAGGCATTCAGATCGATAAATTCAATCGCATCCGTGCTGATTTTACCGTTTTTACTGACAAGGTCATTTTCTGATGCATAGGAGGCTGAGATAACAATTTCATTATCCTTTTGGGGCAGTCGACCGGCTACGATCTCATCTGATGTTATGGTATCAGCATTTGCATAAAGCAGATTGCTTTCAAGATACGATTCATCCACGGTATCACTAAAGTCAGAAGCGTCAATTTCCAAAAAATCAGATTCGTTCAGAATACGATTTTTAAAGCCTTTTCCAACTTTGCACATCATATAAGTGTAGTCAATATCCTGGTTACTGCAGGTTTTCCAGTGACTTTCGTAATCAGTATTTAAAATTTCTTTAACTTTAAATTTTAGACCATAAATACAAATTGAATTTTGTTTCATATTCGTTTGACTGATATGAAATTGTTTGGCACAATAATCCGTAATAATAATCTCGTTATCTTTCAGATTGGAATCAGCGTCGATCAGCAGATTCATAGTGCCTTCATTTCCCAGCTCGTTATAGCCTTTGACATTATATAAGATTTCGGAATATTTCATATTCTGAATAAAATCTTTGATGTTGTCTGTTGTGCCAGCAGAGACAGTAACATTATCAAACCAGTCACTTGTATACTCTTTCGGTTCGTATATGCTTATGTAGTTATCTTTGGATGCTTGCGTGGCCTTGTATACTGGCAGACCGGGTTTCATAAAAGCAGCGGTCATAAATAGCTGAACAACAAGAAACATTACTGTCATCAGAAATGTGGTGATACATAAGCGTATTTTCTTTTGTCTTAGGAAGCCAAAGGCTAATTTAATCAGTTTTGCAGTTTTAATATTGCTTGTCTTTTTATCGGACACAATGGTTGCAGAAACCGGCAGGGAATCCTGCATTTGCGGAGTGACCACTTCTTTTTGAATAGAGATGGTATAATCTTTGTTGTCGGAACCTTTTGCTATAAAGTCGCGTATTTTATCCATGAGCCGCTGATAAGAAAGGTGAGTGAAATCGATAGAAGATGATTTATCTCCTTTCATCTGCACCGAAAAATTATCAGTAGAATTTTGGCGAGAGATATCTTCGACAATATGTCCGTCGCTCAGCCGAATGATTCGGTCACCCCACGATTCAGCCGCTTTTTCATCGTGTGACACAACAATCACAAGATGGTCTTTGGAAATATCTTTTAACAAAGCATAAATTTTTTGTGAGTTATCGGAATCCAAATTGCCAGTTGGTTCGTCTGCAAGAATAATTGCAGGGTTTTTCACAAGTGCACGGGCAATTGCAACGCGTTGCACCTGTCCGCCACTAAGCTCATCGATTTTTCGTTTTTGCAGGTCTTTTAAGCCAACATAGTCAAGAATACGCAGGACTTCTTCCCGCACAAGGGCTTCGTTTTTGTCCGGCCAGGTCTGTTGTTCTAAGGCCAGCTCAATATTTTCATATACATTCCATTCAGAAATAAGATTAAATCGTTGAAAAACGGTTCCGATTACTATATTCCTATAATATTCATAGGAAGAGGATGAAATCATTTTGTCATCAATGGAAATGGTCCCTTCATCTGGAACATCCAATAATCCTAACATATTAAGGAGTGTTGTTTTGCCACTGCCACTTGGTCCAAGAATAAATAAAAGACCAGGAGAATCAATGGTAAGATTTACATGATCTAATGCAACGGTTGAACAATCACCATTATCGTATTTTTTATATATATTATCCAATTTTATCATAATTATAAACTTCCATCTTATTATTTAGAACTGCTGGAATCTTTAAGATCATATACCTGTTCATGGCATAACAACATTGGGAGGTTATTTTCATCATCCTCTTCGTTGAACATGCCGAGTGTATTAATGATCTTTCCATCGTGATGGATCATACCCATGGACAGCATATTATCATTCATGCCGGAACGTCCCGAAAAGTATCCTTGTTTTTCCATCACATCCCAGTCACTATTGCCAAGATACATACAATTTATGTGCGTATTGTTTTGAACGGTATCAACAATGTTTTTCCATTGATCTTCATCAATCGGAGTATCATCATTTAAATCATTAATAACAAGCATCGCCCATTCCTTTTTGGCAGTTGTGATGTCGCCGACTTCATCAGCTGTAATATTTTGGACTTTAATTGTATCATTAAGAGCAATCGTATCTCCGATAAAGTAAAACGTTGTTGGATAGGTTTCCGTTAATAGTTTTACATCATTATCCTCACTGGATAAGCTGTCATCTACATAGAAAAAGGCATAATAAATGCGTGGAGCTAAGAAGAGTACTGCAATCAATATAATTGCAATAATAAGAGCTTTAATTATAACGTTACTTGTTTTTTTCATAAATAAATCCTTTCTTCAAAGGGGGATGCCCCTGAAATAATATTTTTTGGTCAAGTGCGCGAAGTTTGAAGATCGTACGCTTGTTCATGAAGTAAAAGAGCAGGGAGATCGTCCGGGTCATCATCAGCTTTAAGCATACCTAAAGTATTGATGACGGAAGTTTTCTGGTGAATAAGTCCCATAGAGAGATCCGTGTCATCGAGATCCTCTTTTCCGGAAAAATAGCCTTGTTTTTCCATTACGTCCCAATCGCTATTGCCAAGATACATACAATTGATATGGCTGTTGTTTTGCACCGTATCAACAATGTTTTTCCACTGTTCTTCACGGATTGGAAGGTCATCATTCAGATCATTAATAACAAGCATCGCCCATTCCTTTTTGGAAGTTGTAATATTGCTGACTTCATCTACAGTTATATTTTTGGTAGTGATTGATTTATCAAGAGGAATGGTATCTCCGATAAAATAAAAAGTCGTTGGATAAGTCTGGCTTAAGAGTAAAATATCAGTTTCTTCCGTTGTTAAATCAGCATCATTAGAATTAAAAAATTTGTAATAGGTTCTTATGCATAAGAAAATTACTACAATTGCAATTACAACAAACAGTATGCCTTTGAGTATGTGTTTTATTGTTTTGTTCATAAATCTTCACCTCTATTTTGCTTTTTTTGAATATTTTAAAGTACGTGTGGTTGAGCTACCGCTTGAGTAGTAATGGTAAGGGGCTAATGTTTCGCCACCAGATTTACCTTCATTTAAGCCAAACTTTGCAGTATTCAGAGTTTATATTAACATTACCAGAAACAGAGGCACTATCTGAGCCACCTGATATTTACTAGAATTCCATCATAATAAACTCCTTTGAACATATTTATACATTATTTAATTGCTCGATTATTGAAAAATGAAAAGCACCTCCTTGCGAAAAATTAGCAAGAAAAAAATGTTTTAAACAAAAAAAGTTGCAATGAAATTGATTCATTGCAACCGAACTATCTTAGTAACATAAATTGTACCGTAGACTTTTAGCTTTGCGCCATTACATTTCTGCAACTTTGCCTTTGAAATTTAATAACGAAACAAATAGTAACAGATGTCGAATTTTGTGTCAACAGATTTTTCAAAAGAAAATTTACGAAATAAGCACGGTTTTATTCATTCAAAGTTTTTTCTTTTTCTTTATAAAAGGAGCATTTTGCTCCTTTTTTAAATGTTCCAAGACAGGAGAGTATAACATGAATCCCATAATCGATCCGTTAAGAATAGAGGAACAATGGAAAAAGCGAAAGCCAGAATCCGCCGAAAGGCAAAGGCCTTAATGCGGTGGCAGAGAAAGAAAGGTTTGACAGCGGACAAAGCCGCAGAAGGAAACTACCGTATTTCCTATGAAACCCTCAAAGACTGGGGGTATTGCAGTATGGTCAATGCCTATTATAAAAAGGATATGTACTAATAGCGGGTATCTACATAGAATTCAGATCGTTTCAGTTCACGTTTGGTAATGACACGATTCCAGTGAACGGACGAATTGTAGTTTCCTTCCACGACAGTAATCGCGTTGTCCGTTTTCTTTAGTACAATTACGGAATGATAATTTCCAATGCGGACATGATCTCCGACTTTAATTTTGTCAAAGTTCTTATGGGTCTTTATAGGCGCATATTTTCCGAAGACTTTGTCACTGAATTCTCCGGCGAGAGCAACACAACCATAACCATAAAGGTTTTCTGCTTCCCAATAATAGCAGTTGTTTTCATTGGTCCAGGACATTCCTTCCGGATACTTGGATTTCAGGGAAAGAAGCTTTTTCTTTGCCTGTTTCTGGGAGATTTTCTTGCTGACAAAGACCTCACAGGAAAGAAGGCTGCCGTATAAATATTCACCAGTAACCGTAATGATTGCCTTGCCGGGTTTGACGGCAGTAATCCTACCATTTTTATCCACTGTGGCTACCGATTTTTTGGAACTTTTCCACATCATCTTGCCAATCGGAACGTTGCACTTGATTTTTTTGCTTTTTCCAGCTCGCAAAAATACACGAGATTCACTGAGAGATGCGAGAACAGTATCGTTATAACCAGAAGTCTCAGGAGCTGCATAGACAGTATGGATATTTGTAGTTGGGATGAGCATTGCCACAATCAAAAGGAAAGCGACAAGCTGCTTTGTCCGGAAAAACTTTTTCATAATAATATTTGTTGCCTTTCTGTAATAGTAAATTGCTACTTTTATCATAAAGTATAAGTGTTTGTCCGGCAATATTCAATGCAAATAATCTTCTTTTTTAAGAAGAAATTTCCTATAGATTGAGCTTAAAAAAGAGCCGGAAAAAGAGTATAATTGTCCAAAAAGAGTAACTATTCAGAACCTCGAATAGAGTTACCAAAACGAAAAGAAAATAGAATGGAGACGAAGAAATGTCAAAAAATTATATCGCAGAAGGCGCAGTCGTAAAAGGAAATGTGCAGATGGGAGAAGACGTCAGCATCTGGTACAATGCCACCGTTCGCGGAGATTCCGCCGAAATTAAAATTGGGGACCGGACCAACGTACAGGATAATGCCGTCATACATGTAGATACACATTATCCGACAACCATCGGAAACGGAGTGACGATTGGGCATGGAGCCATCGTCCATGGATGTACCGTGGGCGACAATACTTTGATCGGAATGGGAGCCATTGTATTAAACGGAGCCAGCATTGGGGAGAACTGTATCATCGGCGCAGGGGCTCTCGTAACCCAAAATACAAATATTCCTGCCGGAAGCCTTGCTTTTGGCAATCCTGCCAAAGTCATCCGCTCACTCACGTGCGAAGAAATCGAAAGTAATCAGCAAAACGCCCGGCACTACATCGCTGCCGCCGAAACCCAGCTTAAATAAAACGCGAGCAAAGCGGGTGAACCCCTTTCATGAGAAACCGCCTTTTTCTGTTATCAAAGTGGAAAAAAAGGCCGAAATATTATATAATGTAGATAATTATATTCACAAGGTAGAAATACAATGAACACAACAAAAAACTATCAACTTCGACAAGCGGCAGGCGAATATTGGTTAATTCGAATGGACCAGCAACGATTTGTCTATGAGAAGCCGATTATGTTGAATGAAGTGGGAGCCATGATCTGGCAACAGTATATGCAGGGCCAGACAGAAAAAGGGATTGCGGCATTGTTGCAGCAGACATATGGAATTGATGACCAAGAGGCTTATCAGGATGTACAGCAATTTATAAGGCAGCTGAGGGAACAGGGGATTATATGAATATATTGCTTGTCGGTGGCAAAAGCCATTTCTTACAACTTTTAATTGAAAAATTAAATAAAGAAGGACATCGTATTTTTATTTTGACGGACGAACCGAAAAGTGGTCGTCCTACCCGCAAAGTTTTTGAAACCTATCATTTCTCGTATGAGGAGTCTTGTATCCGGGAAGTCGTAGAAAGCATTCAGCCGGATGAAACCATTTTCCTGGGAGCGTTTGATACGAATTACAAATGGGCGGAATTAAAAAGTCATGCCGGCGCATTTTCTGCCGGTCTGATGAACGTGCTTTCGGCTTTTGTCGGCTGTTCAACGGGACGTTTTATTTATTTGTCATCGGAGGAAGTTTTTCAGCAGGAATTTACTGATGCGATTTCGGAAGATGAGACACCGGCAGCCGTGACGGCAAAAGGACAGGCGCTGGCAGTGGGCGAGGGCATTTGCAAATATTATCGGGACATGGGCAAAGATGTTGTTACTCTGCGTCTGGATCATATGTATGGAATGCCGGAATCCGCACTGGAAGCAAAAAATATGATTGGTCGTATGTGTGTGGAAGCATTGGAAACAAGAGAGATTCTTGTTGGAAAATGGCAGAGAGCCGCACTTTTGCATGAATCGGATGCGGTGGAGTTCATTTACCGCGTGGTGGCAGCGAAAGAACCAAAGTATGGCCTGTATCACATCTCTTCCGGAGAACCAATCAGTCAGCAGACGATGGCAGAGGCGTTGGTCAAAGGATTTGATGGTGAGATCGCAATCATGGAGAATCCGAAGGAACCACGATGGGAGCCGGTTTTATCAAATACAAGGTATGCAGAAGAATTTGGAATTCGTATTTTCCATACACCGGAAAAGGAGCTTCCGCCGATTGCAAAGCATATAAATCGTAATGCAACAGAATTTGCAAGAATCGAAGTAAGACCCAAGGGAATAATTGGAAAAATCCATAGATGGATCAAAGAGTTTCTGCCGGCAGTATTTCCGTTCCTTGAGAACATGGTCTGCTTTATTCCATTTTTTATGCTCAATAACCGTGCGGTTGGAAGAGAGTATTTTCAGAATATTGATTTTTATCTGCTCTATGTGCTTTTATTTGCAATCGTATATGGGCAGCAGCAGGCAACGTTTTCTTCACTTTTGGCAGTGGCAGGATATACGTTCCGGCAGATGTATCATCGAAGCGGATTTGATGTTATACTCGATTACAATACATATATATGGATCGCGCAGCTTCTGATTCTGGGACTGGCGGTTGGTTACATGAGAGACCGATTGCGTGTGCTGGAGGATGAAGGCAAAAATGAAGTCAAATTTCTTTCCAAACAGATTGACGATATTGCAGACATTAACGTCAGCAATGTGCGAATCAAGGAAATGCTGTCGACACAGATCGTTAACCAGAATGACAGCTTCGGTAAGCTGTATGAAGTTACTTCGAGCCTTGATAAATACGAGCCGGGCGAAGTCCTTTTCTATGCGGCAGAGGTGCTGGCGCAGTTGATGGGAAGCAAGGATGTGGCAATATATTCAGTAGCCAACCGTTCCTATGCCCGTCTGTTTTCAGCAACCTCGCAGAAAGCACGCAGTCTTGGAAATTCTATTAACTATGTGGAAATGGAAGAAATGTACGAGCAGCTGCAGGAACGCAAAGTATACATTAATAAAAACATGGACGAGCGTTATCCATTGATGGCAGATGCCATCTATTCTGAGGAAAATATGCAGCTGATCCTTATGGTCTGGGGTATTCCATGGGAGCGCATGACATTGGGACAGGCAAACATGCTTACCGTTATCGGTTATCTGATACAGAATGCGGTGCTTCGTGCAAACCGTTACATGTCTGCTCTGGAAGAACAGCGTTATATCGAGGGTACCAACATCCTTGGTCAGGAAGCATTCCGTTCTTTGGTCAAAGCCTATATGAATGCAAGAAACAAAGAATTGACAGAGTGTGCTTTGATTTTGATTGATACAGGAGAAGTGCCAAAAGAAGAGGCTGGACATATCTTGAGCAAGATGATTCGTCAAAGCGATTTTCTTGGAGAACTTGAGGATGGCAATCTCTATGCACTTCTTGCAAATACCAACGAGAAATCGGCAGAAATGGTTGAGACCCGTTTCCAGGAGGCTGGATTCGAATGTTCCATACAGGAGGATGATGTGGTATGAGCATAAGCGAACAAGCTTTTATTGTAGTACTGATCCTCAATACTCTGGTCGCTGTGATCTATGGCATCTGGAACTTTATTCAATGCAGGATTCGGGAAAAAAGTGTCAAGGAATATATGATTCGTATGGTGATCATGTTGATGTGTCCGGTGGTCGGCCCGATGTTTTTTGCGGTGATAAAACTTATTGGAGTATTGTTTTTCCGACAGAATGTGGATTTGGCAGATGTCATCTTTTCGAAGGAACGTGTCACGACATATCTTCATGCGGATGAAGAGCAGGAAAGTAATGTTGTCCCTATTGAAGAGGCATTGGTTATATGCGATAAGGGAAATCTGCGAAATCTTATGATGAATGTGGTGCGGGGAGATGTAGAAGAATCTCTGGCATCCATTGCGTTGGCATTGAACAGCGATGATTCAGAGACTTCCCATTATGCAGCAACCGTTCTTCGTGATGTATTGAATGATTTCCGTGCCCACACACAGGAATTGTTTATTGTCATGAACCGGAATGAGAAAGATTCCTGTGAATATGCGTGTCTGTTGATTGAATATATGAATGGCGTCCTCAAACAGGAAGTTTTTCAGGAAGCAGAGCAGCGTTCCTTTGTGGATATGATGGAGAAAGCCTGTGATTATTTGTATGAGAGAGATTGGAGGAGACTCACCCCGCAGTATATTGGATGGCTTTGCAATCTGTTCTTGAAAATCCAATCTTATGATAAAATGAAATTGTGGAGTGACAGAGGCCGTGATATGTATCCGGATGAATTGATCATCTATGTATGTTATTTGAAATATTATTTTACGGTCGGAAAGAAAAAGCAGTTTTTTGAAGAATTAGACCGATTGAAACAATCGGATATAGTCATTGACAAAGAGACACTGGAACTGATTCGTACATTCAGTTAATTCTTTGTCGGAAAGGAGTGCTATGGTATCGCGCCGTAATTATCTTACCGTCGCCATTATGATGCTGATTCTGTTTTTTATGTTTCAGTTTACCGGTGTAATGAAAAATCAGTTAAATGAATACGGAGTAAACGAGTACGACCAGAGCACGTATACACATTTGAACGCGGAAAATACATTTTCCGACACAGTTTCAGGAAGTAGTGCATCAGCGGATGTCTTTTATGTCGGTGCGGTTGGTGGAGATGTCGCAAAAGTAGTATCCTCCTGGTGTGAGTATTCAAAGAGAACACTGCAGACATACCAGACATTGTCTGCCTGTGAGACAGTCCCGGAAAATCAGTTGATCATTCTTGATGGACTTACAACAGTCAGAACAGATGCTGACATCCTCATTTTGCAGGAATGGATTGACAAAGGTGTCAATATTATTTTTGCCCGGATGCCGGATGTTTCTGTAATCCAAAAAAGTGCTCAATTAGAGCAGATGCTTGGAATCAACCGCATTGCGAGTACAAATATCACCTTAAATGGTATGCATTTGTTTTCCGGATTCTTTCTTGGTGGAGAGCGGATTTATGAGGCGCAGAACAAGGAAGACGAAAAGAGGCAGGACTTAGATCATAACATTCCGTGGTATGTGACCGGGGCAGGAACGAAAACGTATCTGGTGGGTACGCTTACTGATGAAGTCTTTGATCAGACAGTGCCTCGAAGTTTGTTAGAAGAGTTTTCGAATATGGAGAAGACTTCTGTAAAAGATAATCTTTTGCCTGCTGTTATATGGCGGTATGGAACGACCAATTCCAAGGTGTTCTGTGTGAATGATGATTTCCTTACAGATGTGTCAGGCATTGGTATTTTGTCAGCAATGACAGCACAGATCAGCGATTATGAAATTTATCCTGTAGTCAATGCACAGAATCTGGTAGCGGCAGATATGCCTGCGTTCAGTTCGGAAAATGAAGAAAAAATGCAGGAACTGTATGCGCAGTCTGCATCAGCTGTATACCGTGAGATTATATGGCCGTCTCTTGTGGCACTGCAGGAGACAACAGGTGCAAAGCTTACCTGCATGGTTTCTCCACAGTTTACGTATGATGATGAGCAGGAGCCGGATGGCTCAGAAGTAGCATATTATTTGAAGCAGTTAAAAGAGCAGGATGGGGAACTGGGCTGGAGTGCTACGAACCGTTCGAATCTGTCTGTTTCAGAAAAACTTACGCTTGACAAACCATTCTGGAAAGACTATGGAGCTGATTATAAGATTACATCGGCCTACCTGAGGGATGGCAGCCAGAAAGCTGACGCAGTACAGGCCTTGAAAAATGAAGATGTCCGCACAGTTGTGGTGTCGGATGATGATAGTACGAGTCCGATTATTTCCTATGCGGGTGAAAATATTACGCAGCAGAAAGTTACGAGTGCAGGAATCACACATACATTTTCGGACGATTTGAAACTTCGAAGTATGGAGACTGCGCTCGGTTATTCCAATATTACGTTGGACTTACTTTCGGTTACATATCCGGAGACAGAGCAGGATTCCTGGGAAAAAATGCTAAGAAAACTTTCTCCGAATCTGATAACGTTCTGGAAGCCTTTTGAGGCTTTTACACATACAACACTATCGGAAAGTGACCAGAGAATCCGCCGTTTTCTTGCAATTGATTACGAGCAGGAGCGCCAGAATAACAACATTACGGTTAAGGTGGACAACTTTGATCAGCAGGCATGGTTTGTACTGCGTTTGAATGGTGAGACTGTCAAATCGGTAAAAGGCGGGAAATCTACCAGAATCGAAGACGGTGCATATCTGATTTGTGCAGAAAAAGATACAATTACGATCAAAGTTGGCAGAAAGAGCGGTATGTATTACGGCAGCGGACAGAAAAGTGGTGAACAGGAATGAGAATTTGTATTGTAGCAGAAGGCTGTTATCCATATGTGGTTGGAGGTGTTTCTAGTTGGGTCAACAGTATGATAAAAACATTTCCGGATTATCAGTATACGGTTCTTTCCATTGTCGCAAACCGTTCTTTTCGTGGAAAGTTTGTGTATGATCTTCCGGAAAATGTAGTGGAAGTTCATGAATTATATCTGGAAGATTATGATTTCCGTAGAACAAAAAGCAATAAAATGCGGAAAATTAAGATGACAGATACGGAATTTGAAGCAATGAAAAGTCTTCTGATCAATCAGAAGGTAGATTGGGATACACTGTTCCGCTTTTTTGGCGAAAAAGATTTTTCGTTGAATGATCTGCTAATGGGACCACAATTTTTGCGGGCGGTAAAAGACTGCTATCGTATCCGTTATCCGGAAGTTATTTTTTCAGATTTCTTATGGACCATGCGTTCCATGTATCTGCCACTTTTTCTGGCGTTGAAAATAAAACTGCCGAAAGCGGATTTATATCACTGTGTCGCGACAGGATATGCCGGGGTGCTTGGAGCGATGGCAAAGCAGAGATATGGTTGTGGTCTGCTGATCTCGGAACATGGTATTTATACGAGGGAAAGAGAAGAGGAACTTATCCGTGCAAAATGGGTAGAGGGAATCTACAAAAATATATGGATTGAGCAGTTTCGAAAGATGTCTCAGCTGGCATACGATCGTGCCGACAAAGTGACAAGTTTATACGAACATGCCAGAGAATTGCAGATTGAACTGGGATGTCCGGAGGAAAAAACGCAGGTGACACCAAATGGTGTAGATCCTTCCCGTTTTGAGAATCTCGTGGTTCTTCCGGAAATGCAGGATGATAAAATACATATTGGAGCAATCCTTCGAGTGACACCAATCAAAGATGTAAAGACAATGATTCGTGCATTTGCCTATGCAAAGAAAAAAGTTCCGTCTCTCAAGCTTTGGATTATGGGACCGACAGATGAGGATGAAGAGTATGCAAAGGAATGCTTTTCGATGGTGGATCTTATGGAAATTGAGGATGTGGTATTTACCGGAAGAATTAATGTTTCGGAGTATATGGGAGGACTGGATATGACAATACTGACAAGTATCAGTGAGGGACAGCCTCTGACCATTCTGGAAAGTTATGCAGCACATAAACCTGTAATCGCAACGGATGTGGGAAACTGCCGGGGACTCATATATGGGGAAGATGACGATTTTGGAGAAGCTGGTATTCTTACCCATATTATGAATGTAGAGGAAATCGCGGATGCAATGATTCAGCTTGCAACGCATCCGAATCGAAGAAAGCGCATGGGAGAAAATGGATATAAACGTCTGATGCGCAAATATAAAGTAGTGGATATGCAAAAGACATATGAGCAGATTTACTGGTCATTTGAAGATATTGAGTGGTAAGGAGCAAAGAAAACGATGGCTGGAATAGGAGTCAGACTAAAAAGAATATATGAAAAACAGACTCTCGTGGCGCATCTGGTAGGATTTGCATACAGTATTATGGTTACCATTGCACCGATGCTGGTGGTCATCGGTACGGTGATGCTGATGAGCATTGTTCTGGGATATGACCAGGTGGGATATGCCAGAAGAGGGCTTTTTGCAGGAACAATACTGTATATTTTCATCTTTTCTCTTTTGACGGCAGCGCCTTTTAATGCGGTGTTGTCCCGTTACATGTCAGATGTGATTTATGAGGAAAAATATGAAAATATATTGCCATGTTATAATATTGGTATGCTGTTGAATCTGATTTTAAGCTGTGCGCTTGGCATTCCGTTTTGTATCTGGGAACGAGTGGTAGGCGGTGTCAATCTGCTGTTCGTATTTACCGGATTTTGTGGATACATATCGCTTGTACTTGTATTTTATTCGATGCTTTATTTGTCAATTTGTAAAGATTATCAGAAGATTTCTTTTTTCTTTATAGATGGGATGATATTCGCATTTTTATTTTCGGTAATTTTGGTAAAACTTCTTCATAGAGAAGTGGTGTACAGTATGGTCCTTTCGCTGTCCTGCGGTTTTTTTGTAACAGCAGTATTAGAAGGTGCGACGATCAAAAGGTATTTCAAGAAGAACAGCAACCGATACAAAGAAGTTCTTGCGTATTTCAAAAAATACTGGCAGCTTGTGGCAATCAATTTCCTGTATACATTGGGATTATATATTCATAACTTTGTTTTCTGGAATACGGATATGAAAATGGTGGTAGCAAAGTCGTTTGTTTATGCACCGTCGTATGACATGGCAACCTGTATTGCAATGTTTACCAATATTTCCGCTACGATCATTTTTATCTCCCGTGTGGAGATGCATTTTCATGAGAGGTATCGGGCATACTCGGAGGCAGTCATTGGTGGGCGTTGGGAAGATATCCGTAATGCAAAGGATCGCATGTTCCGGCAGATTTCGTCGGAACTGCTCAACCTGGTACGTATCCAGTTTATTATTTCGGTGGTGATCTACATTCTATGTGTGATTGTACTTCCTCGGTTTGGCTTTGCCGGACTGGTTATGCAGATTTATCCGTGCGTTGCAGCAGGATATTTTATCCTTTTTCTGCTATATTCAGAAATTATTTTTCTGTACTATTTTAATGATATGGCAGGGGCAATGCTTTCTTCGCTGGTCTTTTGTGCTGTGGTCTTTGCGGGAAGCATTTTGTCGAGTCATTTATCAACAATTTGGTACGGACTGGGCGTTGTGCTTGGAAGCTTCGCCGGATTTACCGTAGCATATTTTCGTATTCGCTGGCTGGAGAGACATTTGGATGAGCATATTTTTTGTCGCGGAATTCTGTTCCCTGTGAAGAGAGGAAAGATGCCGGATTCCTGCGTATATAAACGTGATGATAAGAAAAAACGCAGACGAAAGGAGAAAACAAAATGATGACAATAATAAGAATTTTGATGGTTGGAACCGGAATTTTGTTTTTGGTTCTTGCGTTCTGGGCATATACCAGACAGAAACTAAATGACAGTATGGCATTGATTTGGGCGTTTGTTTCCATTGCCCTGGTGATTACGGGAGCAGTACCTGCAGTGTCAAAACATTTGAGCGAGAGCCTCTTGATCTTCATGTTTATTATTTGTCTGCTTTTATTGTTTTTGCTGTTTAAAGTAAGCAAGGCGGTGTCAGTGTTGAGTATGAAAAATCAGGAGCTGGCCATGCAGGTATCGCTTTTGAATCAGGAAAATGAAAGAATTTTACACAAGCTGGGGATTTTGACGGATGAGAAAAAAGATTCTGTTCGTGATTAACACACTGAGTCGGGCGGGGGCCGAAATGGCACTGCTGGAATGGTTACGAAAATTGGATAAAGAAGATACTTACGAACTTTCACTGTTTGTTCTGATGGGGCAGGGAGAAATGATTGACCAGCTTCCGTCAGGAGTACATGTGGTGAATGAACGTTATATCAGAACCTCTGTATTAGAAGAGAATGGAAAAAAGCAGATGTATCGAACCATCCGTCATGCGGCAGCCGTGCATGGAAATGCGTTGCGGTTATCTGTATATATGATTCGTGCATTAGGTCATATGATCAAAACAAAACGGATACAGCCGGACAAACTCTTGTGGCGCATGATAGCGGATGGCGCAGAACGACAGAACGAAACCTATGATCTGGCAGTGGCATATCTCGAAGGCGGATCAGCTTACTATGTTGCAGATCATGTAAATGCAAAAAAGAAGGCGGCTTTTATACATATTGATTATACGCAGGCAGGATATACCAGACAGCTGGATCGTGATTGTTATACAAAATTTGATGCGGTATTTCCAATTGGAGAGAACGTCGAAAAGAAATTTCTTGAAGTATATCCGGAGTGCAAATCATATACTCATGTTTTCCATAATGTGATCAATCAGGATATGATTCGTCGAAAAGCGAAAAGTTATGGTGGTTTTTCCGATAATTATGATGGAATCCGGATTCTTACGGTAGGAAGGCTTACTCCACAGAAATCATATCCGACAGCGATTGCAACCATGGAAAAACTAAAAAAAGCAGGACTTAAAGCGAGATGGTATGTTTTAGGAGAAGGACCGGAGCGAAGCAATTTGGAAAAACAGATTGAACAAGCGGGGCTTACCGAAGATTTTCTTCTCTTGGGAGCTGTGGATAATCCGTATCCGTATTTTGCACAGACGGATTTATATATGCATGCGACCATGTTTGAGGGGAAAAGTATTGCGATTCAGGAAGCACAGACATTAGGATGCGCAATCGTGGCATCAGACAGCAACGAAGAACAGATTACGGACGGAGTGGATGGATTTGTCCGGCCGTTGAAGCCGGAAGCACTTGCGAAAGCAATTCTACAGCTTGCAGGAAATGCAAAGATGCGGGAAACTTTTGGAAAAGCGGCGATGCAGCGCACAGTGACCTATGAAGAAGATAAAAAGTTATTGGATAATTTATTAAGATGATAAATGAGGGAAGGTTATGGATAAAAAAGGACATAAAGAATTACTCATTATTATGCCAGCCTACAACGAAGAAAAGAACATTGGAAAAGTACTCGAACAGCTGGAACGGGCGGGGGTATGTGAATATGCGGATGTTCTCGTAATGAATGATGCCTCTTCGGATGCTACGAACTGGCTGGTAAAGGCACGGGGATATACGTTAGTAACCCATGTTTTTAATCTGGGATATGGAAGCGCATTACAGCTTGGGTATAAATATGCAATCCGGCGCAAGTATCATTATGTCATTCAGATGGATGCAGATGGGCAGCATGATGTTTGCAATATTCCGGTGTTGTATAAAAAACTTAAGAAACAGGATGCAGATGGAAGATGTCCGGATATTGTGTTGGGGTCACGCTTTTTGAAAGAAAGTGAAGCTTATCCGACTTCTCATAAAAAGAAGATTGCTTATCGTCTGTTCCGGTGGATGATTCGTGTCATTGCAGGAAAAAAGATTTCTGATCCAACTACGGGATTACAGGGACTGAATCGTAAGGCGGTGCTGTATTATTCCAAATACAAACATTTTGATGATAAGTATCCGGATGCAAATATGATTGTTCAGATGCTGCTTCTGGGATTTAAAATTGAGGAAGTACCGGCGGTTATGCATCCGCGTAACAATGGAGTCAGTATGCATCACGGATTGAAACCGATTATGTACATGTTTCGTATGGTGTTTTCTATTTTGGCGGTTACATTTCGTATAAAGGTTTTAAAAGTAGATGCGGGAGCAGGGATGCAGGATGTTTTTGAAAAAGAGTGAATATAAATACAAGTTGCGACCGGCTTTGAATCGGGAGAACACACAACCGCAGCCATACTACAGTCCGGGGCGTGGCTGGTATCATATATATACATTCTGTCCGGGAAAGAAAGATGTGGAACAGTTAAAATGGCTTCCGTTGGAAGAACAGGAATCACTCGTTTTGTTACGGTTGGACATCGGGCAGTTTCGGGAAAAAGAAATTGACAGGGATACATTGCTTTTTACAGAAATGATATTGAAACGGTTTCAGAATGCGAAAAAAGATATCATACTTCGTATTTGTTATGATACCAATGGAAATGGACTGGCTTCTGAACCATCCACACTGATGCGTGTGATGGAACATATGAACCAGTTGGGACCGGTAGTTTCAACCTATGCAAAAAGCATTCTGGTGTCGCAGGGAATCTTTATCGGAAGCTGGGGGGAGATGCACTCCTCGAAGTTTATGCATCCGAAACAGATCCAGAAGCTTACAGAAACCTGGCGGCAGGCAACAAGCGGAATGATTCGTATTGCGTTGCGCAAACCGGCATTTACACGTATGATGTATGCACCGGAAGAAAAAACGGATGTTTATGGACTTTACAATGACGCAATGCTTGCGAATGATACCGACATGGGGACATTCGGAACTGCATCAAGAGAAGAAAGTGGCTGGACGGACGCGTGGTGCATGGAGGATGAACTGCATTATATGCACAAGCAGATGACGCAGGTACCATTAGGTGGAGAGGTTCTGTCTCCACAAGTGGAGAGAAATATTTCTTCGGAAGTGATATCTTATCTGAGAAAAATGCAGGTTTCTTATCTGAACAGTATTTATGATCCGCGATTTCTGGATATGTGGAAAGAAATTAAGGTGGAAGATGGAGAAAGCCTGTATGATTATGTGGGAAACCATCTGGGATACCGTCTGGAAGTAAAGCGGATGGTCTGGAAGAAAAGACAACTCATGTTTGTTGTAGTAAATACGGGGTTTGCACCATTATACGATCGATGTAAAGCAAGAATCATTGCAAAAGGAACCGATGGGGATGTCGCGTATATGGATATAGGAATGGATTTTGGAAATATGTTGCCGGACGAACAGCGGGATGTTGTGATGGACTTTTCATGTCTGGTAAAAGATTCGGCATATGAGTTGTATTTAGAGACCAGACGAAGAAAGGACAATGCAAGAATCTGCTTTGTTGGACAGCAAAAGGACAGAGAGTTATATCTTGGCAGATTGGACGCTGTATAAATGGAAGTTATAGGGAATGGAAAGACAGATGAAACAAAGTAATGAACCGATTGATTTCGTGATTGCATGGGTAGATGGCAACGATCAAAAGTGGAAAAGAGAAAAAGAATGGTATGCACGGAGAGATGCAAAGCAGAGTTTATGCGATAACCGGGAAGAACGATATCGTGATTGGGATAATTTACAGTACTGGTTTCGCGGTGTAGAGAAGAATGCACCATGGGTTCATAAAATTTATTTTGTGACCTGCGGACATTTGCCAAAGTGGCTGGATACGAGTAATCCGAAGCTTGTTATTGTCAATCACAATGAGTATATTCCCGAGCAGTATCTTCCGACTTTTAACTCGCATACCATCGAACTGAATTTTCATAGAATCCCGGGACTGTCTGAACATTTTGTGTATTTCAATGATGATGTATTTCTTCTGAAAAAGATAAAACCACAGGATTTTTTTGTAAATGGAAAGCCGAAAGATATGCTTGCGTTGCAACCAGATGTGGCAAATACAGAGAACGACGTGATGCCGTATATCTATTTGAATAATGCGATGATGCTTGCAAAGTATTTTCGTAAGAGAGAGAATATAAGGAAACAGCCGTTGAAATACTTTCATCTGGGATATCCATTTTTATATTTCTGCTATAATTTTCTGGAACTTGTATTTCCATTGTTTACCGGATTTTATACTGTACATGGCCCATCTCCGTTGTGCAAAAGCACTTACGAAACAGTATGGGAGAAAGAACCGGAACTGTTGGAAGAGACCTGCCAGCACAAGTTCCGGAGCCGGGAGGATGTAAACCAGTATATTTTGCGGGAATGGCAGAAGCTTACAGGCAATTTTGTCCCAACAAATATTGAAAAGTATTGCAGATATTTCAATGTTGATAATCAGAATATTCGATTGACAAAATGTATACAAAAGAAGAAATGCAAAGCAGTATGCATCAATGACAGCAATCAAAAGATTGATTTTGACAGAGCCAGAGAACAGCTACAGAAGGCATTTGAAAACATATTCCCGGAAAAATCATCATTTGAAAAATAAAAAGATGGAAAGGAGTGTATCATCGTGGGGGAAAAAAGCAGAACAGAATATTCCGCAATAAATACTACGGTTGCACTTATTTCCAGAATCATTGCAATTCTCATGGGGTTTGTTACCCGTGTGGTATTCACACATGTTCTTAACGAAAATTATGTGGGAATTAACGGGTTATTCACTGACATTTTAAATGTATTGTCATTAACCGAACTAGGAGTAGGGACTGCAATTACCTATGCATTGTATCGGCCAATTGCACAAAAAGATATAAAGCAGCAGCAGCAGTTGATGCGGATGTATCAGAATTTTTATAGAGCAACTGCACTGTGTGTTACGGTAGTTGGACTTGCTTTGATTCCGTTTATGGATGTTCTGATGAAGAATCGTCCGGATGTGGACCATTTAATACGGATCTATCTTCTTTATCTTGCAAATTCGGTGTTGTCTTATTTATTGGTATATAAAAGAACATTGATTGATGCGCATCAAATGAACTATATTGTATTGGTTTACCAGACAATTTTTTTGCTGATACAGGATGTGTGCCAGATCATTGTTCTTTTGGTTACCCGTAACTTCATACTCTTTTTAAGTATCTATATTATCTGCACAGTTTTATCGAATATTGCAATTTCATGGAAAGCGGATAAACTGTTCCCATATCTGAAGGAACCTTGCTATGAAAAAATGGGTAGGGAAGAAAAAAAGAGCATTTATCGCAATATCCGGGCAATGATGATGCACAAGATTGGCAATGTGATTGTGAACAACACAGACAATTTGTTGATATCTTCCTTTGTTGGAGTTGTAAGCGTGGGTATCTATTCGAATTATTATTTGGTTATAGGTTCTGTGCGCCAGGTGTTGGATCAAATTTTTCAGGGCATTACGGCAAGTGTTGGAAATCTGGGAGCAACGGAAGATTCGGATGCTATAAAAAATGTATTTGATATTGCGTTTTTTATCGGTCAGTGGTTATATGGATTTACAGCAATCTGTTTGTTTGAACTTTTAAATCCATTTGTAGAAATTGCATTTGGGAAAAATTATTTGTTTACAAAAGAAATTGTTTTGATTCTTTGCATTAATTTTTTTATTAACGGGACGCGAAAGGCAGCATTGACTTTTAGGGATTCCATGGGATTATTCTGGTTTGACCGTTATAAAGCAATTGTGGAGGCAGTTTTAAATCTGGTTATTTCTCTTGTTCTTGTATCGAAATTTGGCACGTTCGGCGTTTTCGCCGGCACTTTTTTAAGTACGATGCTGACATCTGTGTGGGTAGAACCTTATGTTTTATACCGACATCGACTGAATCGTTCGCCATTAGGTTTTTATCTGCAGTATTTTATTTATGCGTTGGGTATTGGTCTGGTATGGCTGATAACAGATGGAATCTGTAGAATAGTGCCGGGAAATGTTATTGTGCAGTTTGTTGCAAGATTGGGGATTTGTATTTTTATTCCAAATGTATTACTTTTACTGCTTTACTTTCGCAAAAAGGAATTTCAAAAAGTAATTGGGATTGCACAGAGAATCATAAAAAATAGGAGACAGGTTCATGGAACAACTGTTGAATAGCGAAGAAACAGAATTATGTAAAATATTATCTCTTGCGCTTCATGGTAAAAAAAGTTTTGATACTGATAGAAAAATTGACTGGAATGCATTGATTCAAATGGCGGAAAAGCATAAGGTATTGCCTTTTTTATTTGATATTTTACAGGGGGCAGATCTTCCACAGGAACAACAAAAGATTCTGCAGAAAAAGGGACAGCAGACTGTACAGCAAAGTTACCGGTTACTTTTCCTAAGTAAATCTATTATTGAGGAACTGAAGGAATACGGAATTGATGCAATTCTTTTAAAAGGAAGCGGCGTAGCTGCTTTATATCCGGTTCCGGAATATCGGAAATCGGGTGATATTGATATTCTTATGAAAAATAAGGAAGAGGCGGAGCGTGCCTGTAAAATTCTTGAAAAGAGAGGATTTTGCAAAAAAGAGTATCAGGCAGCGCATCATCATATTGCGTGTAGTGGTGTTGATGGAATTGAAATGGAGCTTCATGTCACATTGGCGGAACCATTTGACAGCGAGAAGACAAATACCTATTTAAAACAGTGCCAGGCGTCTTTTTTTGAACATCGGAAATCGCAGGATGTCATGGGAGTTACATTTGAACTGGCGGCAGATGCATATCAGGCATTTTATTTACTGCTTCATATGTTACAGCATTTTTTACGTGCCGGATTCGGATTAAAATTATTATGTGACTGGGTGGTTTTCTGGGAAAAGCCGGTGCGTAAAGAGGAAAAAGATACCTTTATACAGCTTCTGGAAGGAAGTGGGCTGATTGGATTTGCTTCCATAATTACCGCTGTGTGTGTGAAATATTTACAACTCGACAGAGAAAAGGTTGCATTTCTTTTAGACAGGGAATCTTTTGATAAAAAAACAGTGTCTTCTTTTATGAAAGAAATATTTGAAGCTGAAGAGTTTGGACATTCCGATACAGACCGTATGGTTGTGCTTCGAGGAACGAAACTGACAGATTATATAAGGGAGTTTCATCATCAGATGAAACTGACATATCCGAAAGCCGGTCGGTGTGTAATTTTGTATCCGGTATTATGGATTATGACATTATGTGGTTTTTTATACCGTAATCGAAAAGTCCGTGGAACATCCGGTCGGGCGATTATGAAGAAAGCGCATAAGCGCAGTAAATTGATGGAACAGATTCACCTGTTTCGATAATGTGCTGGGAGAGGTCCAGAATATTTCATAGTAAAGAAATCCACAAGGAAAGGAGAAAAACCAAATGAATACAGCATATTGGGCTGGAGAGTTTGCGAAAGTATTATTGGCATATGTTGTTTTGATGTATGTATGGCCATCGGTATTATTTCGCAAACATTTGAAAGAAAAAAGTCGTACATATCGTTTTGCTTTTTGCTCTACGGTTTCCATTATGCTCATCAGCACTTGTGTATTGGGATTAGGTGTATTTCATATATTGCATAAGTGGCTTGTTTGTTTTTTGTTCTATGGCAGTGTCTTAGTCTCCTTGTTATGGGGGAAAAAGTGGAGTGATACCGGACTTGTCCATCTGCATCAATTATTAATTGGAACAAGGGGATGGAAATTATATACTTTACGTGCAATGCAAAAAGCGGGACATTGCATAAAAAAATTTTTTAAGATGGCATCCAAAAAGCTGAAAGGACACAAAATAGAATATTTTGTACTTTTGTGTATTCTGGTATTTGGCATGATATATTTTTCATACGGTGCTTTTATGGATCATTCGTATGGATTTGGTGATATATATACACATCATGCATGGATATATGGTCTGATAGAAGGAAAAGCATTCTCTGCAGGAATTTATCCGGAGGCAATGCATTGTTTTATTTATGCAATGCATGTGTTGTTCGGTATCCGGGTATACAGCTGTCTGCTTTTTTTGGCAGGAATTCATATAACAACATTTTTGCTGGCAATTTATTGCCTGTTCAAGGAGTTTATGAAGTCGCGTTATACAGTTTTATTGATACTTGCTGCTTTTCTGACCATTGATCTGGTGTGCGTTGACGAAGTGTTCAGTATGTCAAGATTACAGTGGACGTTACCGCAGGAGTTTGGTTTATATACGCAGTTTTTATGCGCGTTATTTTTGATAAGGTATCTGCGTGGTGAGCGTGAGCAGCGGAAAGAAAACGGAAAGCGCAAGTGGATTGTCTGGGATGGGGATCTGTTTTTGTTTATGATGGCATTGGCAACATCGTTTGCAATCCACTTTTATGTAACAATTATGGCATTTTTCCTGTGTGCGTCATTTGTTGTGTTCGGAATCCACCGATTATTTAAAAGGGGCAATTTACGCTCGCTGATTGCTGCGGCTGTCATTGGAGTTATTATTCCGGCGGTGCCGATGGGAGTGGCTTATGCTACGGGCACACCGTTTCAGGGATCGATTGACTGGGCATTAAATGTCATAAGCGGTGATGATACGAAAGAAGGAAGAACCCGGCAGGCGCAGGAATTGCTTAATCAGGAAGAGACAACTCAGCAAAGCAGTGAGATTTCAGATAATAATGAGATAAATGATGTACAATCTACGCAAGTGTCAACGGAAAACAGTAACGTACAACAAACAACAACAGAACCTTCCATGATACAGAAAATAAAAGGGTATGGGGAGAGAGCCTGGGAAAAAATTGTTCGCTATGCACAGGGAACCTATACATATGGATATGCGATACTGTATGGAGAAGAACGTGCGGCATGGATAATAAAATTTACGGCATTGGCATTGATTTTGGGAGGAATCAGTTGGATTGTTACACTGATTGTCCGACGAAAACTTCCATTTGAAAGTTATTTTGGAATTGTATTATCGTCTGTCGTATTTATGATTTTGTATGCAGCACCATTTCTGGGACTGCCGGAAATTATCGCAGGAGCAAGACTTTGTTCGACAGAACAGCTTTTGATATTAGCAACGATGACTATACCTGTGGATGCATTGTTTTTCCTTATTGGGCAAACAATATTGCGCATTACATTGCCAATCTTAAGTTTGCTTTGTACAGCCGGAATTTATGTTGCGACCAATTATTTTGGGGTATACCACGGATATTTGTATTATGAATTGACAAGGTACAATTCCGTAGTAGACGTTACCAATAATATAACAACAAATTTCCCGAACAACAGTTATACAATTATTTCTACAACCGATGAACTGCATCAGGTTGTAGAATATGGACGGCATGAAGAGATGCTGAACTTTTTGCGCAAATTAAACAGCAGTGATTACACGCTGCCGACGCAGTATCTGTTCTTCTATGTGGAAAAGAAACCGATTCAGTATGCACAAAGTCATTTCTTCACCGGACCGGATTGGCTTGCTGCTGAAAAATACTCACAATACTATCAGGAGATTTATACAAGCGAAGGCGATAATATTAAAAAAGCAGGAATCTCCAAGACGCTGGCGAATTCTGCTATGCTTATTTTTTCGAAGGAATCACAGTCATATTCGGATTTGACGAGCAGATCGATTCTGGAGTCAAAAATGTATTACTGGTGTCGGAATTTTTCAGAAAGTTATCCAAATGATGTGAACGTATATTATGAAGATGATAACTTTATCTGTTATATGGTTCATCAAAATCCATATAGATTATATTTCTTAAGAAATGAGGGAGCATATGAAAACTAGATATAAGATATGTGGCTGCGTGATCGCATTAGTTTTGCTGATGACAGGAAGTGCCGGTGGATATTTTCACTTTCACTGGAATGTTTCTGCAACAGCAGAAAAATTTACTGAGTCATCCATTGAATTGCAGAATCCCAACAGAGGTTTTTATTATATTTATGGATTTTGGATTAAGGACGAAAGTGTAGATTATACCACATTGGTAAAACAGAAATTTGCAAATGATACAGATACCACTTTGGCTCTGATCGAGATAAATTTGCAGGAATATCGAAATGGTAAAATTTCGGATGCGGGATTACAAAATATAAAGAAATTATTTGATGCTTTGCGACAGGAGAACAAGACCTATCTGGTGCGTTTCCTGTATGATTGGGATGGTAAAAATCAATTGTATGAGCCGGACAGCATTGATATTATCTTAAATCATATGAAGCAGGTAAAATCCGTGTTGCGAGAAAATGCAGATATTATTTTTTCATTACAGGGATTGTTTGTCGGCAATTGGGGCGAAATGAATGGGACGAAGTATGTAGATCAGAAATCACTTCGGACACTTGCAAAACAATATCTGGATGTCAGCCACAAGACAACGTATCTTTCTGTGCGGATGCCTGCACAATGGCGGATAATTACGAAGACCGGAAGTGTGAAGAAATTAAAGAAAAGTTCTTCACAATATTATGGAAGATTGGGCTTGTTCAATGATGGAATGCTTGGAAATAAAGGCGATTATGGCACCTATGGCAGTAAAAGCGCATATGATGCAGGAATATACAGCGCATGGTGTCGGAGTGAAGAACTTCAATTTCAGGATGCTCTGTGCAGGACAGTTCCAAACGGAGGAGAGGTCATTGTGGATAATGAATACAATGATTTCGACAACGCACTTACAGATTTAAAGACGATGCATGTGACTTATCTGAATCGGGATTATGATGCGAATGTGTTGAACAAATGGGCAAATACGAAAGTGGCAACCGGAGACTGTTACGATGGTATGGATGGTCTGTCCTATATGGAACGCCATATGGGATATCGGCTGTTGATTAAAAAGGTGAAGATGAAACAGGATTTCTGGAAAGACACATTGCAGGTATCAGTTACCATGCAGAATGTGGGATTTGCACCGATCTATAAGCCGTGTGAAGCAAATCTCACTTTTTATGGGGAAGACGGACAGAAGTATAAGGTGAAGTTGAAACAGACGCTGTCGAAACTGTCTGGTGGAAACGATGTGGCAAAGAAACAGACACTGACTGCAACCATTCCGTTGGACAAAATTGAAGGAGGCAGCAGTACGGCATATTTCTCTTTGACGGATTCGACATCCGGTTTGCCGATTTTGCTGGCAAATGAGCAGACTTATGAAGACAAAGGGTATGAAATCGGTCAGGTAGTTGTGGAAAAATAGAAGGATTTCTTGAAGTAAGTGGATATTTATGCTACTTTAAAAGATAGGGAAATAGTCCTATAAGTGGATAGAATTTTTAGAGAGGGGAATTATGAAGATGGAAAAGCAATCCGGAACACGGAATGATCAAACATCTGGTTTCTTATGGATTCGCATTGTTTTACACCATTTGTCTCTTCACATCACCAACGAACCTGATTTATGTATTTGTAATTCCGATGGTTTTTGTTGTTACCATTTACAGTGATATTCGTTATCTTCTTTTGATTAATATAGGCACCATATTGGAGAGCATTATTGTTGTTGTACTTGGTGCAACAAAAGGCGGTTTTGGTTATCATGGAATAGAAGCTGCAATTATACAGATTGTTGTTATGATCATGGTTTGCGCTAATTCTTTTTTTACATTAAAAGTGATTCGTGAGAATACACGACGGAGATTTACAGAAGTGGCACATGCAAAAGCACAGGCAGAAAATCTTTTGGAAAGCAATGTAGAACTTGGAAAACAGCTTTCGAGCAATATTGCGGATATCAATGTGCGTTTTGAAAAGCTGACTGCAGCCTCTAAGACAACGACGGAGGCTATGCAGGAAGTGTCGGCAGGTGCGACAGACACTGCAGAACATGTACAGAATCAATTGGAACAGACGCAGGCGATTCAGGAGAAAGTGGACGAAGTTGCAGCCGCTGTGGAAGAAATCGGAAGCAGTATGGCACTGACATTAAAGGCTTTAGAGGAAGGCAAACAGGATATTGAGCACCTCGCATCGGAAGTAGAGGTTTCTGTTGATAACGGAAATGCTGTTACAGAGAAGCTGGAGAACCTGAATCAATATATGGATGAGATGAATTCTATCGTAGAATTGATCGGTGGCATTACGAATCAGACCAGCCTTCTTGCATTAAATGCAAGTATTGAGGCTGCCCGGGCAGGAGAGGCAGGAAGAGGATTCTCTGTTGTTGCAACGGAAATTTCCGGCATGGCTACGAGGACAAAGGAAGCAACCGTACATATTACAGAACTGATCAGCAATGTATCCAATGCAATCATGGAAGTTGTAGGAGTTGTTTCTAAGATGGTAGAGGGAATCAATGACGAGAAGACAGGCACATCCAATGCGGAAGAAAGCTTTGAGAGCATTGAGGATAATACACGGGCAATTCAGAACAATGCAGATACTCTTTCAAGAAGCATTTCCGAGTTGCAGAACGCAAACAAGGAAATTGTAGATTCTATTCAGAGCATCTCGGCAATTTCCCAACAGGTATCGGCACACGCAGGCGAGACGATGCAGGCAGAGGAAGAAAATGTCAATGTTATGGAAGATGTAAGTGCGATTATGCAGAAGTTGGCCACACTGGCTTCACGTTCATAAACGTCATAAACAAAAAGAAAGGCAGATCCATCAAACAGGATCGGCCTTTCTTTTTTTTCGCTCACGCAATTCACGGAAGAACTGTGAGAGCATCTGTGAACACTCTTCTTCACGAACACCCCGGGTGATTTCTACCTGGTGATTAAATTGTTGCATTTGCAGAAGGTTCAAAATGGAACCCGCGCAACCGGCTTTGGCATTCATTGAACCAATCACGACGCGTTTCATACGGGATTGTACGATTGCACCGGCACACATCTGACACGGTTCTAAGGTGACATACATCGTACAGTCTTCCAGCCGCCAGTCGCCGGTTTTTTTACTGGCTTTGCGGATGGCAGAAAGTTCTGCATGTGCCAGAGTGTTCTTGTCGATATTTCGTCGGTTATAACCTCTTGCAATGATTTTATCATTTTGTACGATCACGCAGCCAATAGGAACTTCGTCGATCGCGTAGGCTTTACGCGCCTGTGTGATTGCTGCTTTCATAAATTTTTCATCAGCTGTCATGGACATTTTCCCCCAACATCAGTATGATAGTAGTATATCACGAGAAAAGAGCCAAAGGAAGAAAGAATGTTATTTGAATATGAAACACAACGACTTTTACTAAAGATTATCAAGCCGGAATATGGCAGCAGTGTGCTGGAGTTCTACCTCAGGGACAAAGCGTTGTTTGAACGCTATGAGCCGGATCGCATGCCGGGGTTTTACACAACAGATTATCAGAAAAAAGCATTGTATATTGAATTTAATAAAGCAATCGAAGGGACGATGTTCCGGTTCTATGTGTATGAGAAGACGGATCCACAGACGATTATTGGCACGATCAGTTTTTTCAATATTCTGCATGCGCCTTGTTGTAGTTGCGAGGCAGGTTACAAATTCTCCAGCCGGGTTCATCATCACGGATATGCAACGGAGGCATTAACTGCATTAGCCAACATCGTATTTACGGAATTGAACATGCATCGTATTGTGGCATGTGTGGAACCAAACAATGCACCGAGTATTCATCTCTTAGAACGTGTCGGATTTGTTCGGGAGGGACTGTGCAGAGATCACACCTGTCAGCATGGTATATGGATTGATCATTTGCAGTACAGTCTGCTCCCTACGGATTTAAGACAATAACTCACACATCCAATATCCGAATGTACCGGTATGGTCGCCGGAATTACTGGTTTTGCAGCCGGGTTCTTCTGACGGTTCCGTTTCAAATTCGGGGAATCCAAAGATGAGCGCCATCATACGTTCCGGCTGTTCATAGATGCCGGGAACACCGAGAAAAAGACGCTTTTTTTCACCGTTTTCCACTGTCTTTAAAAGTAAATAATGATAATTAAAGAAACCATGTACCAGAAAACTGTTGTTGCATAAATACCAGTTGGGACGCGGCAAATCACGAATTCCGGTAATTTCAATCCGTTTTCTGGTGATAGTTTCCTCCGGAGCAGTTTCGTCCGATACCGTTTCTTTTGACATCGTATCTTCGGATGTAGCTTTTTCCGGCATGGATTCTTCCGTCGCAGCTTCTTCAATCATAGTTTCTTTCGGAACAGTTTTTTCCGGATGTAGATCTTCTGTATCCGATGCGGGGACTTTGTTTTCTGCTTCGGTGGTATGATTTGGCGGCATATCGGGCAGAATTTCTACAGGAGAGGTATTTTCGGTAGATTCTGGTATAGAAATAGAAGGATCCCCTTGAACATCTGTAACCGGATTCGGTTGTGTGGGTGGAGTGGGAGCGTTTTCATCCGGCGCGGCTGGCGGATTATTCTCCGATACAGCAGGCGTGTCTGGTTCGAACTCATCCCACATCCGGAAATCTCCCCGCACAACTTCTTCGCCTGGTTCCGGTACAAAGCTGCTCACAAGAATTTGCCCGGAATGGTAGCGAATGACGATTGCATCAATCTGATCCGTGTGATAGCCGCTCGAACCGATATTTCCCTGTGGACACATCAGCTTTGCCTGGCCGGAGCCCTGGGAAATGATCATTTCTGCAACAGGAATCCCGATGACTGGCGCGTTAGCGATCACGAAATAGATGGTGGCTTTTGCTTTAGGACAGTTCAGCCCCCGGATATGTAGATCCATACGGCAGCCGTCATTTCGGATATCTGTGCGGACAAAGCCAACATTTCTGCCGCGCGCGCCCCGATCATATTCATAGATATAAGTAACAAAACGTTTCACTTTTGGTTGTCTCCAATTATTTTCATAATAGTTTATGAGAAAAATGCAAAAAATATTAAAAAAACATTGACAAAAGAAAACTCTGCTGTTATATTAATATCAGTAAAAGTTCTTGTTATTGATTTTAAAGGAGTCACATGATAAAGAAAAGTCGCCAACGAGAAGCAATCTTGCAGTGTCTGGTGAACAGGTATGATCATCCTACTGCGGAGACTGTTTATCTAAGCATTAAGGACGATTTCCCCAACATCAGTCTTGGAACTGTCTATCGGAATCTTTCCCTGTTATCTGATTTGGGAGAGATCCAAAAAATTACGGTGAATGAGGGCCCGGACAGGTTCGATGGAAATCCTGCTCCCCATTATCATTTCTCTTGCAGGGGATGTGGTTGTGTGATGGATCTTGATTTACCGCAACAGGACAATTTAAACACGCTTGCAGCGGAGAAGTTCCCTGGAATTATTGAAAAGCATACGGTTCAATTCTATGGGCTTTGTCCGGATTGCGCAAAGAAACAAACAAGTTAAAGCATTTAATTATTTATTTTAAGGAGGACATTAATTATGGCAAAGTGGGTATGTACAGTATGTGGTTACATTTATGAAGGAGAAGCAGCACCGGCAGAGTGTCCGGTATGCCACGTTGGCGCTGATAAGTTCAAGAAGGTAGAGGGAGATCTTACTCTCGCAGCGGAGCATGAGTTCGGCGTATACGCTTCAACCGTTAAGAATAATCCGGAAATCAGTGATGAAGATAAGAAGTTCATCTTCGATCAGCTGAAGGCAAACTTCGAGGGTGAGTGCTCAGAAGTTGGAATGTACCTTTGCATGGCACGTGTTGCTCATCGTGAGGGATATCCGGAGATCGGTCTCTATTGGGAGAAGGCAGCTTACGAAGAGGCTGAGCATGCAGCAAAATTCGCAGAGATGTTAGGTGAGGATCTTGAGCCAAACATGAAGGCTACAACAAAGGACAACCTTGCATGGAGAGTTGACTGTGAGTTCGGTGCTACAGCAGGAAAAGTTGATTTAGCAAAATGCGCTAAGAAGAATAACCTTGATGCAATCCATGATACCGTTCATGAGATGGCTCGTGACGAGGCTAGACATGGTAAGGCTCTCAAGGGTCTGTTAGACAGATACTTTGGCTAATTCAAATAGAATATAAGACAATGAAAGAGGAGCAGATACGATAATATCTGTTCCTCTTTTATTCTTCAACAGAAGTATTTTATTCCATGCCGGTTGGAACTTCTGTTGTTTTTTCTTCTGTGGAAGAAACATCAGAAGATGCATTTCCGTCTGCTTTTTTCAAAATTTCAGCAGTATCTGTTTCCGAATCAAGGTGATTTTGCGGAACCCAGATACCATTTTCACCCCATGACTGAACCATTTCAATTATACGCTGTTCGCCGTCGGTAAGAAAAGTGATGCGGATGACGACGCGTTTTTTATTCTGTGTCGGCACGACATTCATACGGACTTTGGTTTCATCGTTTGGAATGTTCAGAAAATAGTGTGCAGCTTCAATGGCATCATACAGATTATATTCGTGTTCCGGATCATATCCATCGCTGCGGCCGGCATTCTCGTTTGCTGCCTCGCCGAGTCCGTTTGCGGTGTAGTCCATAAGTGTATCATGGAAACCACCGAGGTATGCAATGTCAAATTCTTTACCGGATGTGATGCTGTCATAAATTTTTAAGGCTTCCTCTGTTACCTGAAACTTTTCGTTTTCCCATGCGTAGTGGATGGTTTCTTTCCACATCGTCACATGCGGGTCGGAAACTTCTGCATAATAAAGAATGTCAGCAGTCTGATTTTTGACATCTGTGGAATACAGCATGTAGGGTGGGAGGCTGGTATTATTGACAGCACCCGGCCAGGGGCTGGACCATCCAAAGGAATGAAAAGTTTTTCCATCCTGTTTGCCTGTCTGCAACAAGTTTTCATTTTCGAGAGTTTTCTGTGCATCTTTGGTTGCCATCTCAACAATTTTGTCACCGTCACGCTTGGCAAAGGCCTGTGCCCAATCAAGAATGCTTTGTTTTGTTTTTTCGTCAATTGCATTGTCTGCTACAGGAACTTCGGTGCTTTCCACTTCGGCGTTCTCAATTTGTGTGTTTGTAGTATCGCTGATGGAATCTTTTCCTTCCACCGTTTTTTGATTTGTCAGGAAGTTGGCAGCTACGATTACAATGACCGCAACAACAAAGACAGCTACCCATGTATGTGGTTTTTTAAAGTTTAGCATATGTTTCGTCCTCCTTTTTTATATGCGGTTTATAATTGTCAACCTAAGGCAAGTTTATAACAATAAACCGAGGATGTCAATATGCAAAAACAACATTTGAAAAATTTAACTATTTTGGATTGGTACAGCGACCTGTGTAATATAATCATTACTGTTTTTCCCCCGGCTGGGAGGTCCTTCCAGGTAGATGCAGCGATAATATCCTGTTGTTTCCACCTGGTTCTGCTGAACATATGCGCTTAAAGCAGCAATTGCAGTCCCGATTCCTTCGTATGGGCCTCGATAGTAGATACATAATGCCGGAGTGCTGGCAAATTCTTCCCGTTCAGCTCCGGAAAATTCGTCATTGACAGGAATGCAGCACATGAGATCAAGACCCTTGTAGGTGTTATCCATTCGCATTGTAAACATGCGTGCAGCCATAGACATCATTCCTGTTCTTGCTGCTGAGATATAAGTATCGCGCAGTTTGTTTGCGGCATCTGCAGTATTTTTGCATTGATATCTGTGACAAAAGCATACCTGCTGCGGAAGGCATACCCGGTGCACGGTCAGATCTCCCTGCTTTGCGGCGCGGACCTGAAGCATCTGGATATTGCGGTCTAGTGAGGCACGCAGATTCATCAACCGTTCAAGGTGATGATCCAGATTTTGGGTGTCATAGTAATATTCTGCTATTTCCGTAAGTGATAGTCCGAGTGTCTGCAAGGATCGGATTGAACGGATCTGCGTCATATTGTCCGCTGTATAATATCGATAACCGCTTTGTTCGTCTTTGACGGCAGGCGTCAGCAATCCCATATTTTCATAGACCAGAAGCGTCTTTCTGGTTACACCGAGAATTTTTGTAATCTCACCCATTTTAAATAAATTATCATCGTATTTTTTCATACCATTTTCCTATATTGAACATCAGCCCATGCATAATTTGCTTTCAGCAAATGGGCTGACACTATCTTGAAGTATAATTTTCTTGACTCGTCCCTTGAGGTACAACTTATAATTAGATTAACAAAATCTTGTAGATATTACAAGTAAAATACAGAGGTGTCAACATGTCACTCGAGGGGAGGTATACTATGAAAATTACAAATCAAAGAAGATCAGACATGCTTAAAAGATCTGTTATATTCACACTGATTATGGCAATGCTGATCACGTTGGTTCCAGCGACAAACGTATCGGCGGCATCCGTAGCATACATGACAGAAGATCCGAATGCCGATCTCTATCCATTTCCGTTAGATATGAAATTTTTATCAAACTATCTGTACGGCAGTGAGGAAAACACAAAGGGTAAAGTGTATGCAACCTATGGTCGTAAGATTCCAAAGGAATGGGTACCCCGTGAGATGCCGAAGAGCCTTAAGAGCAGTTACTGGGGCAAGGCAGTTGTACACACGCAGGTGGCAAAAGCCTATTTCTATCCGGGTGAACCACCGATCAACTATCATAAAAAACGAATTGAAGAGCTGAGTCAGACGGCTTATTGCTATCTGGGAACCCATCCGGACGGTCAGGCAAATCTCGCTTTTTATTGTGCAGTAACAAGTGAATTCCAAGTTGTTGCATACGATGCCAACTGGGTCGCTATCTGGAGTCCGGGCGGAATCGATGTCGGGCAGGGACTTTCAAGCACCTGTGGCGGACTCGGAACAGAGCAGTACGGCAGCTGGAAACCGGGTGTGTATTTTATGCCACGGAAATACGTTTACATTACCGATGCGAGAAATCAGCAGTTAGATATACCAAAAATCACGGCATCCGGAACAGCGACATGTAATATTTATGTAAAGACTACTCCGGCGAGTGATAAATATGTGGCTGCCGGACTGATCGAATCAAATCAGCTGTTCCAGGTGACAAAGACGACACCGATCAACGGTCATTATCAGATTTATTATAAGCAGGGACTTTACTATGTCAACGCCAAATATGTCAATCTCAGAATGTCAAACGAAAACAAACCGGCGATGCAATATAACGCGGTTGTCAAAGGTGACAACCCTGTGAATATCACCTCAGAAGCGAATGCATCTTCATCTGTGGAGGGAATTGTGAAAAAGGATGCAAAGCTTCAGGTTGTCAAGAAAAACGCTGGCAATGGTTATTCACAGGTATGGTTTAATTCAAAGAAGTGTTATATCCCTGCGAAGAATCTGACCGGGTTTGATAATTACTGTACATTCGCAAACGTTAAAAAACTGGGGAAAGCAAAAGGAACGCTTGTCCTCAATGCACCGTGGTCCGCAGTGGGCAACACAGCATATACAGCGGAGGGGCTGAAAATCCTGAAAAAGTACCATATGAATCCGAATAATTATAAAGCAATGAAGAAAATCAATGCGATCAATGGTTCTTATCACATGAGTGATGGGGACATCGCTACGGTGTATGGAATCAGTAAATATAGCTATTATTCTGAAGACTTCCCGGATTATAAGGAAAAGACGACGATATACAAAATACTGTATAATGGAAAAGTATGCTATGTCATGGATCTGGGACATGAAACAATTAACTATTACCCTGGCAACAAATATTCGAAAAAAGTCAAGGCGGAGACAAAACAGCTTTGGATCTATTGTAATAAGAACAGCGGGGGAGGATATGTGGAATCCTATAAGATAGACGGTTACTATTACTACTATAAACTGGATGACATCGCGTATCTGATGTCCAAAACAAATAAATCCTTTGATGTGAAATATGACAAAGCCAATGATGCAATTATCATTAACAGCATGACTCCGTATAAGGGGAAGACCGCATCTTTGAAAAAGGGCAACGGCAAAAAACACAAAGTAACTGTTCCGACCACCAGCATTGTGTGGGATGGTGAAGTAGTCGGAATCCCTTGTTACAAGATTGACGGAAACTATTATGTGTCAGCAGCAGCTATTGCAGCATTGACAGACTCACGCTTTGAAGATACCCATTATGGATGGAGTATAGAAACGACCAGACCAAACAAAATAGATGCTTACGGCTAAAATAAATAAAAGAAGGGCTGTCGCATGAATTGAGTTCGTGCAACAGCCCTTTTTGTAGTAGAGTAGTTTGTTATATAAATTTGATTGAAATGGGTGAATCTGATATTATGAAATCTGATTCACAACCCAGATACCATCCTCGCCCCAAGGACGTATCATGGTAATATGGTGTGTTATATCATCTTCTGTGAAGTGAACCTTAAGTTCAACCTGGGTTTTGTCTTTTTTGTCTGCAGTAATTTCAACTTTGTCATCATTTCGCAACAGATTCAGCAAATATTGAGCCGCTTCCATTGGATCTGTCAGATTGTATTCACCATCCGGACTCATTCCGTTTGCGGATATGGCATGTTCATTCAGCGTTTCACCCAGCCCATTTGCCTGATAGTCCATTGGCGTATTTTGGATTCCTTTCGGATAGGCGTTTTCGAATTCTGAGCCACTTGCAATAAAATTTAACATCTGTAGCTCTTCATGGGCAATCTCTATCTTGTCATCTTTTCTTGTGTACTGAAGCGTTTCTTTCCATACGGTCACATGTGGATCAGATACCTGTGCATAATACAGAATTGTGGCAGAGGTATCATCAGATTGGGTAATCTGGTACGCTGGCATCCCTGATTCTTCATCGAACCATGGCCAGGGGCTGGACCAGCCAAAATTACCGTTATCATCCAGAAGATTTTCCTCTTTCAATTCATTCTTTGCGTCATCCGTGGCCATATCCTGGATTGTTCTGACATCTCGGGCAGCGAAAGCCTGTGTCCATTTATCCACACTCTGTAAAGACTCCTGAACAGTAGAACTGTTGTCAGAACTCATAGGTGCTTCTGTAGTCTCGACCGCCGTTTGTTGCATCTGACTGTTCTCCGTATCGGATACCGTTTCAGAGGAGATTTTGTCTTTGCCATTTGTCAGGCAACTCACGCCAACAACCACGAGCAACACAAACACAAGGATTGCAACCCATGTATGTGGTTTTTTAAAATTCAACACATTTTTAATTCGTCTTCCGGCATCGCCCTCTCCGAAAGCGACCGGCGCGAACGAATACGGATGTCGTTCCATTGCAAATGATAGAAGAGAGTTGCTGTAGCCCTGTTTAATTTCATTGCCGAATTGTTCGATCACAGCCTCATCGCAGCTCATCTCCATGTCACGCACCATATAGAAAAAGGCGATCCATACCAGCGGATTCCACCAGTACACGGCGAGTAGCAGGAACGCAATCAGCTTCCACAGCGGATCAAGGCGCCGTATATGACATTCCTCATGAGCCAGAATGTAAGCCTGTTCCTGCTTCGGCATTCGAAATGGAATATAGATTCGGGACCGGATGATACCCAAAACAAAAGGCGATGGAATCCGGTCGCATTCCCATACGGAGACATTGTTTTTTTTCTTGTGAGAGTCAGGTGTAATATCACGGGCAATCACTGCTGTTCGCACTAGTAATCTGCATTTTACATAGGAATAGATACCATATGCCACGAAAAGTGCGACAACGATCAGCCATAGGAGACCGAGAATTCCAAGTACCGTCTGTGATGTGGTAAGTGTATGTGTCATAGCTTCGACAGCAGTACTCCTTGAAGCATGCGCCGCAGCAGCTCCGGTCGTATCGGTTTTATTTAACAGATTTGTTGATCCTTGCAAATTTGTTCTGTGACTGCCGGCAAGCATTGCTTCCACAGTAGATGTGTGTTTGGCAAAGCCTCGAAACAGATTGAATACGCTTATATTTGTCGCAAACGGCAGATCGAAGATCATACGGATTCCGACGATTGACCAAAGAATATAAGAATATTTCTTTGGCATCTTGCGCAGCAGAAAACGTGCCAGAAGAACTGCGATGATTACCACACTCACGGTCATGTTTTTGTACAAAAAGGTAAGGAAAATTTGACTTAAATCGTTTAACATAACTTTTCCTTTCTGATGAATCATCGTTTCAATTGTTACGATTGTTTGTGTTCATCGATCATCTTCTTGAGCTTTTTTGCGTCCTCATTGGAAATTTTCTTTCCACCCAGAAATGCTGCAATGAAGCCGGGCAATGAACCATCAAATGTACGTTCCACAAAATACTGGGATTCGTCTGCCTGCACCTGTTCCTTCGGAATCAAAACCGTAACCGTTGCATCCTCATTGGCAATATATCCCTTTTCACACATTTTGCGAACAACTGTGTAGGTCGTGGATTTTTTCCAGCCAAGCTTTTCCTGGCATAACTTCACCAGCTCGCCGGAATTGATGGGAGCATTATCCCATACCACGCACATAAAACGATAATCACTGTCACACAGTTTTGCGTAGTCCATGGTATACACCTCCTTTTCCTTTGGTTTATAGCTATCAACCTAATGCAAGGTTACAACAATAAACCGAGTGTGTCAATATGGAAAGGAAAATATTGTGGAAATAATAGAGCTATTAATAAGAAATGGATATATACAGAAATATAATTGTGAAATATCCAGTATTTAAAGAGTTTTTGGACATATAGAAAATTGTTTGGAACAAAAATCCAGATTATTTGGTAGAATTGGACTTTTTTAAGACGGAGTTACAAATATGTCCGTAAATATATAAAAGTGTGGATATTGATAAGCTGTTTTGATTGATATATCCAATTTTGAAATTTAAGCTGGACATAATAGTGATATTTTTCGCATAGGTCCAGTGGATGAACGAAATGACTACTAATCAGAGAATAAAAAACCGAGTATCCCGCTTCGAATAACACACAATAGACGTTACCTCTGCAGTTAACTCCCTCCAGGCACCCTTACGGCACATGAGAGCTTCCACTTAGGGCTGCTGTATTCCTACCCTGACCCGGTTCATGGATTCCCATTGCGTAAGACCCAGACGTCAACGCCACTTACAGAGGGCAGCTCCACCGCTGAAACCCTCTACGAGATATCACCCCAACTATAGCGGATTGTTGGTTCAAGGTACCGCTACCACCCCGGCTACTCGGAGATTTAAGTATAATGCATAAAAGCAGGGATTGTCAAGCAAAAAGGTGCTGTCGAAAAATGCGCTTAAAAATGTGGTTGTGAAATAATTTAAAAAAATGCTAAAGTATCTGCCGAAGCGTCCGATAAATAATGTATAGAGATGCAGAAAGGTTGCATTTCAGAAGCTTATTTCAAGGAAGAAAGGAGATGCTGAGCATGCGTATAGATGCATATAACCAGGTAGCCCAGTTATACGGTATACAAAAGAGCGTGAAGACACAGAAAGCGCAGAACGCAGCAGGCCCGAGAGATCAGGTTTCTATTTCACAGGCTGGTCGTGACTATCAGGTAGCAAAGAGTGCAGTATCAGAAGCTTCGGACATCAGGGAAGACAAAGTCGCACAGCTTAAATCAATGGTAGATGCGGGAACATATTCCGTAGAACCGGGTGATTTCGCCAGCAAATTACTGGAGAAATATAATAATAGTCTTATGTAGTAAGAGAGGTTATCAGAGTGGCTAGTTTAGTAGAAGAGCTTGTAAACATACTTGAGGCAGAACAGAAAGTCTATGAGACACTGACTGGATATGAAGAGAAGAAGAAGGATGTTCTTATCCGTGCGGATGTCCCTGCTCTTGAAGAGATTACAAACTTGGAACAGTTGGCAGGAGATGAACTGATTGCGTATAGCAATAAGCAGGTTCAGGCGCTGACGGATATCGCTACGGTACTTGGAAAGACAGAGGAAAAGATGACAGTTACTAGACTGATCGATCTTCTGGATACCCAGCCGGAGATACAGAAGAAACTGACCATTGCAAGAAATAACCTGATTGAAACTGCAAATAAGATGCAGAGCCTGAATGAACAGAACATGGTTCTGATTCAACAGGCAATCGAGATAAACGAATTCGACCTGACCTTGTTCAAAAGCTTGCGGCAGGCCCCTGAGACCGCCAATTATGACAAAAGCGCTTATAATACAGGCTCCTTGTTAGGCGGAGGTGGCTTTGATGCTACAAGTTAAACAAAATGATATGTAGTTGGCAGCCTTTTTTTAAGATAAAAGGATAGCTGATATTCAATCAGGGAGGAACAAGAGATGGCAAATGGATTCGGCTCATTATATGTAGGAGCATCTGGACTCCAGAATGCACAGAATGCAATAAATACAACGGCAAACAACCTTGCGAACGTAGACACCAAAGGATATGTCCGCCAGCAGGTTCGATATGCCGATAAAAATTATACAATTCTTAAAGACAGCAGAGCTAATGTGAACATGCAACAGTCAGGACTGGGTGTGTCAATTGGAGATGTTGTTCATGCAAGAGATATATTCTTAGACAAGACGTATCGGCAGGAAACCGGACGAATGTCTTTTTATTCTGCCCGTTATGAGACAGCCACTTATGTGGAAGATCTCATGCAGGAGCTGAATGGACAACAGTTCAAACAGAGTGTCAGCGATTTGTGGCAGGCGTTTCAGGAAGTATCCACGAAACCGGCAGATTCTACGAACCAGAATCTGGTGCTGCAGAAAGCAGATCTTCTGGTGAGCCGTACGCAGAAATTATATTCGGATCTTCAGAATTATCAATCCAATATTAATGATCAAATTAAAGATGATGTAGACCGTGTCAATACAATTGGAAACCGGATTTACGAACTGAATTTACAGATTCAGAGGGTTGAGGCCGGTGGAACTGAGACTGCCATGACACTTCGTGACGAGCGAGACAGTCTGTTAGATGAACTGGGAAATTATGGACGCATTGAAGTGACTGAGGATGCGACAGGGTTTACGTATGTAGATATGGAAGGTGTCCGTTTTGTAGATGAAAATCGTTGCTATAATATGGGATTGAAAGCTGCAGATGGAACTGGCTTTTACACCCCATACTGGCCACAACAGTCGGATGTGGAAAAAGGGCAGTATGTGCCGGTGTTCCGTTTGAGTGGCGAAATCTCATCGGAGATGAATACCGATATTGGTTCTATCAAATCCAAACTTCTGGTGCGTGGTGATGCTTACGGACGCAGAGAAGATATGGCATCGGAAAAATCGTATGGCAACATTGAAGGCTGCACACTTATGGAAGTTCAGGCGGAACTGGATGTGCTGTTCTCCAACATTGTTAGGTCAATGAACGATATCTACTGTCCGAACACAGAGACAACAAGCGCTTTTACTTCGACAGATGGTGTGACTTATCCGGCAGGAACAAAAATTCTTGACGAAGAGAATTGTGCCAGAGGCGTGGATGGAGAAATTCCGCCGAGAGAGCTTTTTACCCGTATCGGAATCGACCGTTATACAAAAGTGACCGGAAAAGACGGCAAAACATATTATGTATATAACGAAGAAGATCCGGATGTTTCTTCTACCAGATATGCAATTGGTACAATTACTGTCAACAGTGATCTCAAGAGACAGATTACGTTGATGCCGGCTTACAAAAAGGACGGATCGGTAGATTATGAAATGGGGGCAAAGCTTGCAGCGGCATGGGAAGTCAAAGATATGAAGCTGAACCCATATGATCAGAAACCTTGTACATTTGAAGAATATTATGACAAGATGGTAGATCAGCTTGGAATCGAGGGCAATACTTACAAATCGGTAACAGAAACACTTTCCGGAGCAGTTTCTTCCGTTGACAGCAAGCGCCAGCAGGTTTCCGGTGTTTCTTCGGATGAAGAATTATCAAATATGATCAAGTTCCAGTCGGCGTATAATGCAGCAAGCCGTTTTATGAATGTTATTAGCGAAATGACAGAGACCATAGTTACGGGATTAAAGTAATTTGGCTGTTTTAGAATAACAAAAGGGATGGGAGGAATCGCATATGCCATCACAATTTTTCGGATTAAATATTGGAGCCAGCGCATTATCTGCATTTCAGGCTTCTGTAAATACAACTGTAAATAATATTTCCAATGTACAGACAAAGGGATATACAAGGCAGACAACAACACTTGAGTCGAGTACACCAATCCGTGTGAATGCAAAATACGGAAGTGTCGGAACCGGTGTATCTGCCACTGCAATCACACAGGAGAGAAATCTCTATTATGATACGAAATACTGGCAGAACAGTTCAAGCAAAGGCTATTTTGAACAGAAAAAGTATTATCTGGAACAGGTAGAGACATTGTTGGAAGATGACGGAGTACAGGAAGGTTTTACCACCATTTTTGCAAAGATGTTCAATGGACTGGACACTTTAAAGACAAAAGGTGAGGAAGAAAGCGTCCGGAACCAGTTCATTCATCAGGCACAGAGCCTTTGCACGTACTTTAATTCATTGTCGAAAAGTCTGTCGCAGATGCAGGAAGACTGCAATGAAGAGATTAAGAGCAGTGTGAATACAATCAATGGAATTTCTCAGAAGATTGCAACACTTAATAAAGAAATCAATATGATCGAAGTCAGGGGTGGACATGCTAATGAACTCCGTGACCAGAGAGCAAATCTGGTAGATCAGCTTTCCGAGATGGTAAATACAGAGACACAGGAATATGAGGTACACAATTCCTATGGACAGGATCTTGGTGGTACTAATTATCGTGTCATTATCAATGGTCAGGTATTGGTCGACGGAAACGATTACCGTACGTTGGACTGCAAGACTCAGGATTATCGCAACAATCAGTCGGATGCGGAAGGCATGTACGAGATTTGCTGGTCAGACAATGGAATGGATTTTGCGGCAACATCCGGTAGCGCAAGCGGAAGTCTTAAGGCGCTTTTTTCCGTGCGGGATGGTAATAATGCGGAGAGCATGACCGGTGTGGTACAAAGTGCAGACACGAAAAATATTACTATGAAGTGGCCGTCCGTTACGGATGTGAACAAACTGGCACTTCCGGAAAAAGGACTTATCACGATCAATAATAAAAAATACAAATATGACGGATGGGATGCGCAGGTGGGAGAAGATGGCATTACCAGCATTCAATTTCATCTGACACAGGATATTGATGCGGAGGAGGCCGGTGCACTTGCAGATTCGCAGATGGTATGCGGCGATAATGTGGACGCACTTGGCATTCCCTATTATCAGTCACAGATCAACGAGTTTGTCCGTAGCTTTGTACAGGAATTCAATGATATCGAAAAAACCGGTGTGGATTTGAAAAAGAATCCGATGGGAGCATTTTTCGTTGGAAATACCGCAATGGGTACTTCTTTTGGCGGAGATGACTGGGATGCAAAAGTCGCAGCAGCCAAGAAGGAGAAGGAAAATGGCGGTACTTATGGATTTACAATAAGTTCCAAAGAGGACAGCTATTACAATATTACTGCGGACAATGTGGCGGTAAATTCCAAATCCCTGCAGGATCCAAGCTATTTTTCAACAGCGACTGAGATGAATAATGGAGAGGCAAAGTACGATATCGCAGAGAAACTTTTGACATTGCAAAAAGATGTCAAGATGTTCCGTGGCGATTCTGCAGAGTCTTTTCTGGAAACACTTTTATCGGACATTACAGTTGATGTGGACAAGACAAATACTAACTATAAGAACTATTTCAATCTGCAGACTGCTGTGAATAATCAGCGTACATCGGTTTCCGGTGTGGACGAGGACGAGGAAGCATTGAACCTTATTAAATTTCAGAATGCATATAATCTGGCTTCCAAAGTGATTTCCGTTATGGCAGAAATGTATGATAAATTAATTAATGAAACTGGCGTATAACGTCATTTGTAAGGAGGAATTCCTATGCGTGTAACGAACAACATGATTACAGCCAACACCAAAACAAATATTAATGCCAATAAGGTGCTGGTGGACAAGTACAATACGCAGATGACAACACAAAAGAAAATCTCCCGTCCTTCGGGGGACCCGGTTGTTGCAATCCGTTCACTGCGTATGCAGACAACACTGAGTCATCTGACCCAGTATAAGGACAACAATATTGCCGATGCCAATGCATGGCTGGATGTGACAGAGACTGCATTGACCAATATGAAGAAGATTCTTACGGATATTCGTACCCAGTGCGTAAACGGTTCTACCGATACACTGACCGCAGATGACCGCCAGACAATTTTAAAACAGTTGCAGTCTATGAGTGAACAGGTATACAGTGAGGGAAATGCAGATTATGCGGGAAGAACCGTGTTTACCGGATATCGAACCTCTTCACAGCTGACATTCAAAAATGATGAGACAGACACAACATATTCCATTAAGCAGAACTTTACGTATGAAGATCTGCAGGAACATCGTTATTATTATGGAGAGACACAGGTGCCGTCCGATGCAAACACCGAGTGTACAACAGAGGTAGGAACCAATACTTACCAGCGGCTTCGCCTTGCGTATGATGATACCGGATCTTTGGATTCTTTCAGTTATACGGCGAAAGGACAGACGGTCAAGATGGAAACCGTATCTGCAGCGGATGCTGCCGCAGGTGCAGATACTGCAGGAAAAGTAGTTGTATATGATACCGAAGATGACTGGTATCAGGCAACCGCTAAAGGAACAGATGGGAAAACAGTGGGTGATGATGACGTCATCTTTATTAAGAACACAGGAGAGTTTGTATTCGGAAAAGAGATTGCACATGCGATTTCCAGAGATAAAGCGGAACTGAATGTTTCTTACACAAAGACCGGATTTGACGCAGGAGAGGCAAGACCGGAGTATTATTACGATTGTACAATGAAGACACCGGATATGGCTGAGGCTGTTGTGTACACAAAAGAAAATCAGCAGATTGACTTTACTATTTCCAGTGGAATTACTTTCCCGGCAAACACACAGGCCAGCGAAGTGTTTGATACGAGTATCGGCCGTGATGTTAATGAACTGATTGACATTGTTACCACGGCCATCAAAGCAAACGACAAAGTCAGCAAAATCAAGTCGATGATGACGCAGGAACAGTACGCTGACAAAGATAGTCAGGCGACTTTACAGGGATATCTGGATTCTGCACAGAAAGAGGCAGATTACGCTGACGACAACTTAAAGAAAACATACAAGCAGTATATTACAAACTTTGACAATTATCTGGATGATGTGAACAATGCCATTACCAACATCGGTAGTTTGCAGAACCGCCTGGATTTGGCAAAGACCCGTGTGGAGAATCAGCAGATGACGGTTGAACAGTTGAAGACGAACAATGATGACCGTGAGATTTCAGATGTTATCATCGATTACTATGCATCATACAATGCCTATACTTCAAGTCTCACTGCAGCAGCAAAGGTGGGAAAACAGACATTGCTTGATTATTTATAAAAGATAGGTTTTGAATAGTTACGAAGATAGCAGATACAATTGCGGAGCATTTGTAAAGGAGGAGAAGCCATGAAGGCAAACACAAGAATTTTTGGGGAAATTGAAATCGCAGATGAAAAAATTATCACATTAGAAAAGGGAATGATTGGATTTCCAAATCTGAATCGTTTTGCATTGATCTATGACGAAGAAAAAAAACAGAAGGACACTTCCATTATGTGGCTGCAGTCCATGGATGATGCGGATATTGCATTTCCGGTCATGATTCCAAATACAGTAAAAGAAGACTATGCACCAAATGTAAGTGAAGAAATTGTGGCTCCTCTTGGAGAACTGAACGAGCAGAATACTTATATTCTTGTCACAGTTACTGTGCCGAAAAATATACAGGATTTTTCCGTGAATTTAAAGGCACCAATCGTCATCAATATGGACAATCACAAGGGCGTACAGCTTATAGTGGAGGATGATTATCCGGTCAAATACAAAGTATACGATGTTCTGAAAGCAAAAAAAGAAAAGGCGGGTGAATAGATATGCTGGCATTAACCAGAAAAAAGGGAGAGGCCCTTGTTATTAATAATAATATCGAGATCACCGTGCTTGAAATTCGTGGCGATCAGGTAAAAATCGGTATCTCTGCACCGAAAGATGTGCCGGTATACCGTAAGGAAGTATTTTTACAGATTCAGAAAGAAAATCAGGAAGCAATCAGTGCAGACGGATTGGATGCATTGAAAGATATCATTGGTTAAATTTATCGGAGGGTGTTAACTTTTGGAAGACATCCTCCGATATTTATAATGTAGGAAAAAGGTAGCAGTTTATTGCTATTGAAAAGGACACAGTTGGGATGTGCTTTAATAAATGAAATTCCATCAAAGGATGCGGACAGGAGGTAGTCATCATGGGAATTGAAGTAATCAAAGGTGCAGGTATGGCATATCAGGGAAGTTCGTCAACTGCAGAGATGAAAGAAGAAAATGTACCAAAGATAGAGAACGCGGAGAATTTGACGGTCTCAGAAAATTTGGCAAAAGATACCAGTGATCTGAATACAAAGCAGACATCTGGAGAAGCAAATAATACGCAGCAGCAGTCGCAGCAACAGAAGAATGCCCAGTTGAAGAAGGCGGTGGAAGATATCAATAAGAAAGCCGTCAACTCAGAAGCTATTTTCGGAATTCATGAGGCAACAAATCGTGTGACTATCAAAATTATAGATAAAGATACAAAAAAAGTAATCAAAGAGTTGCCACCGGAGAAAACACTTGACATGATTGCAAAAGTGTGGGAACTGGCAGGTCTGATGGTTGATGAGAAGAGATAGAAGATAAAACAGGAGGACAAACCTTATGGCAATGAGAGTGTCTGGTATTAATTCAGGCTTGGATACGGATTCCATCGTACAGGAACTGGTATCTGCATATAATACCAAAACAGAAAAGTATCAGAAAGAACAGACAAAGCTTTCCTGGAAACAGGAAATTTGGAAGGGACTGAATACGAAGGTATACAGTCTATATAATAATGTCGGAAAATTACGTTTTTCGAGTGCATACAGTACAAAAAAGACAACATCATCCGATACAACTAAAGCAACTGTATCTGCAAGCAGCAATGCGGTTAATGGAACACAGAAACTGCATGTGCTGGCCACTGCGCAGTCTGGTTACCTTACCGGTGGCAAGCTTTCTTTACGTGAAGAAGTGACAGATGCAGACGGAACAACAAAATTGCAGGATGTAAAAGGCGCTGTGAAAGCTGAAACAAAACTTAGCGAGCTCGGATTTACAGGAGATGAGGCAAGCCTTAATATCAATACAACAGATGAAGATGGAAATGCTGTCACCAAAACAGTCAGCCTGACAAAAGGCAGTACGATCCAGGACGTAGTCAATGCGTTGAAAGATAATGGATTGAATGCTAGTTTTGATGCCAACAATGGACGTATTTTTGTCAGCTCAAAGAATACCGGTAAAGCTGCAGATTTTTCTTTGTCATCTGCAACAACAAAGCTTGTGGAGAAAAAGGATGCAGACGGAAATGTTATAAAGGACAGCAATGGAAAACCAGAGATGGAATCGGTCACTTTGAGTGGCGAAGAACAGGTTGCTTCCAAAAAATTGATCGGACTGCTTGGCCTGGATACAGATTCTTCAAATACATATGGCAATAAGGCGGCAAAAATTGACGGACGTGATGCTGTGATTGCTTTGAATGGTGTGAAATATACGAACACGACCAATGACTTTGCAATCAACGGATTGAATATTTCCGTCAATGGTGTGACGGATGACGTTGCAGATCCAGATAGTACTGATTTGTCAAGCTTAAATGACAGCACCGCAATTAGCATCAATACCACAACGGACAGCCAGGGAATTTATGACACGGTCAAGGATTTCCTTACCGAATATAACAATATTATTAATGAAATCACCAAACTGTACAATGCAGATTCCGCAGGAAGTTATGAGCCACTGACCGATGATGAGAAGGATAAGATGTCGGACACTGAGATTGAAAAGTGGGAGACGAAGATTAAAGACTCACTTCTTCGCAGAGACAGTTCACTTAGTTCTGTTATGAATACAATGATGACTTCTATGAGTCAGCCGATTGAAATCAATGGAAAGAGTTATTCTCTTTCAAGTTTTGGTATTCAGACACTTGGATATCTGAATGCGGCAGAGAATGAGCAGAATGCATACCATATTGATGGTGATGAGGATGATGAGAATACTTCCGGAAATCAGGATAAGCTGATGGCGGCAATCACAAGCGATCCGGATACCGTCATTGAGTTCATGAAACAGTTGAGCACAAACCTTTACAAATCAATAGATGATCAGATGCAGTCGAATGATCTTCGTTCTCGTTATAAGATTTATAACGACAAGGAGATGGATAAGCAGTATACAAATCTCACCAAGACGATCAAAGAGTGGGAGAGTAAAGTGTCTGACAAGGAAGATTACTATTACAAACAGTTCTCAAACATGGAGACAGCTCTTGCAAAATTACAGAGTCAGACAAGTTCCATTTCATCTATGCTCGGAAATTAGTGAATACAAGTTCTGAATAGTTACGAATACAATAAATACATAACGGGAGGAGTAGCGATGGTTCAGAATCAGGCATACGCTGCATACAATAATAGCAAAATTCTCACGGCTTCACCGGCAGAATTGACACTCATGCTCTATGATGGTGCAATCAAATTCACAAACATTGCAATTATGGCGATCGAAAAGCATGATATTGAGAAGGCGCATAACAATATTGTAAAAACAGAACGCATTATTCTGGAGTTTCAGGCAACATTAGATGATAAATATCCGGTTGCAAAGGATTTCGATGCGGTATATACTTACCTTATTCAGCGTCTCCGTGAAGCAAATCTGAAAAAAGATTCGGAGATCCTTGAGGAAGTATTAAAACATTTACGCACAATGCGTGATACATGGAAAGAAGTTATGGCAAAAGCGTGACGGGAGGTCACATGGCAGAGACATATTTAGCAATCATGCTTCAGAGTTTGAAGAAAAAAGAAAAGGTATTGGATGAGATAATTCGTCTGAACGATTTACAGAAAGACCAGCTTACCGATCAGACGCGTTCGGTTGATGAGTTCGACAAGACAGTGGAAGACAAAGCAGCCTGCATTCAGCAGTTGGAACAGTTGGATAGTGGCTTTGAGAAATTGTATGCAGAAGTTGCAGCAGAATTGGAAGCTGATAAAGAAAAATATGCAGACCTAATCCGCCAGCTGCAGGATCGTATTCGTATTGTTACAGACAAAAGTGTGATGATCCAGGCACAGGAAGCCCGTAACAAGGATTTTATGATGCAGAAATTCACAACAGTGAAGCAACAGGCAAAAGGTGTACGCGCCAACAGCAAGGCAATCACGGGATATTATAAGACCATGAAACAGTCGATGTATGAGGATATGCACATGCTCGACGGCAAAAGATAATAAAAAACTGAAATGATGAAACTAAAAAAGCTACAGATCAATTATCTGTAGCTTTTTACATGTATTCATCCAGCATCATGCCGGAATAGATAGAACTGATATATGGTGTCGCAAAATTGTGTCCCGGGTTCTTGTAGGCAACAACAACTTTGTTGACATAGTTCATTGGATTGATGGCAACACTTTCTGCTTTATGCCCAATGGAATCCCGGAATTTTGAAAGCGTTTCAAATGTCTGCGGTGCGCGTTCCGGCGTCACAGCCTGTGCGAGAATATCCTTGTCAATATGAAGAGTTCCGTCTTCAGAAGACATAAGTCCGATATATTGAAGCGATCCCTGCTGACTGCGGGAAACAGATACCATATCGTTGAACAGATGATTTCCGGCACTGACGTTGGAATCGGAAAGCGAATGCGCTGTGGAAAGAATGCCGTTGTATGCATCAACTAACGTCTGGATATTATCTGCAATTGCATCAGTGTTTGGTTTAAAACCAATCGTCACAGGCTCGGTGCTTGGCTTCTTTAATGTGAGCTCGAATGCATTATTAATAGAAAATGTATTTGAGTAAGAAGAATGTTCGGCGCCATTTATGGTAAAGCTGCTGTTATGTGCAGGTTCCGTAATCTGGTTGATACCAAGAACATCCATTGCTTCAATCGAAGCCGCACTTGCGTTTGGAGCAATGGTAAAAAGAGAAGTCTCATTTTCACTGAGCCCTGTCTGCAAAGAGGTCAGGGCCAGGGCACTCGAACCATTACCATCGCTTCTTAACTCGGCAGTGATACCTAAATTGGAAGAATTGACGAGACCGGCCAATTTGGTCAGAATGTCCCGATTGTTTTCCTTCAGACTTACATTGTATTGAAATTCATACGAACCGGATCCGGTATTCAAATCGAAAGAATAGGAACCGGCAGACAGACTATGGTAAGTATCTTTGAGATAATTTCCGATATTTGTCTGAGGGGTGGCAAGTTCTTTGACAGAAATGGAAAAATTTTCTGCATTATTATTTTCACTTCCGTCACCTATGTAAGCAACCCCGACTTCTGCATCATCTGAGGAGACAGCTACTTTTTTCTGGAAAGAATCCTCAAAAGCGCCATACCTGTCGGACAGGGATGCAACAACATTCTGAATCGACTTTGCACTTTCCTTGATGTCGATTGCATACCGTTTGGCGGCCTCCATATTCGGAATCTTGTACAGAGGAGAATCTTTATTTGATTTGACAATCTGATTATAAACTTTGCGCAGATCGCTCTTCTTATGAGAGTCATAGCGCGACACTTTTTTCTGTGCATACGTTGAAATATAATAATCGTATGCGCTGTCGATACGTGCCATAAAAATCCCCTCCTTTCATCCGTGATTCTGCAAAAAACAGTGGGGATCGTAAAATCCATTTATACATATATATTATATCGCGCATTTTGGGGCTTTTCAACAGCTATATAAACAAGAAAATTTGATTTCCTATACAAAATATTGTAAAAATGACTTTTTTTCAAGAAAAGTAGTTGACGCATACTTGAAATCGTGCTATTCTATGAAAGCTTGGAAGTAGGTCTTTTTTTTATGCCTTTTTTTAGGCAAGACAACACAAAGAATAAAAACGGAGGTGGAAGTTGTGCGCACAAAGATTACATTAGCCTGCACAGAGTGTCAGCGTCGTAATTACAACATGACAAAGGACAAGAAGACTCATCCGGACAGAATGGAAACCAAAAAGTATTGTAGATTCTGCAAGACTCATACAATGCACAAGGAAACAAAGTAGTCTAGGATAGAGTAAAGGAGTTACGAAATGGGACAGACAGAAAACGTTGAAAAGGCTCCAAAGACAAACTGGTTCAAAGGAATCAAGGCAGAGTTCAGCAAGATTATCTGGCCTGAGCAGAAATCAGTTGTCAGACAGACTATTGCGGTAGTTGCTGTTTCTGTAGTTACCGGTCTTATTATTGCACTGCTGGATTGGGCAATTCAGCACGGTGTGAATTTCCTTGTTGGTTTAAATTTTTAACGGAGGCAAAGTGATTTATGGCAGAAGCGAACTGGTATGTAGTTCATACCTATTCAGGTTATGAGAACAAAGTCAAAGCGAATATTGACAAGACAATTGAGAACAGACATCTGGAGGACCAGATTCTTGAAGTTCGGGTTCCTCTCGAAGAAGTGACAGAGGTAAAGAACGGAGTAAAGAAGCAGGTTTCGAAGAAAATGTTCCCTGGCTATGTGCTGATTCATATGATTATGAATGATGATACATGGTATGTTGTCCGCAATACCAGAGGCGTGACTGGCTTCGTTGGACCGGGAAGCAAACCGGTACCACTCACGGACGCCGAGATGAGACCGCTTGGAATTAAGGCAGAGAATGTTGTGGTTGATTTCGCAGAAGGCGATATGATCGTAGTCATCGGCGGTGTATGGAAAGATACCTGCGGTGTGATTACAGCAATGAACCATAACAAACAGACAGTTACTATCAATGTGGATCTGTTCGGTCGCGAGACACCGGTAGAAGTAAGTTTCGCAGATGTAAAGAAAATGAATTAAGGAGGCAATTCCAATGGCAAAGAAAGTTGAAGGATACATTAAATTGCAGATTCCTGCTGGAAAGGCTACACCAGCTCCTCCAGTTGGACCAGCTCTTGGACAGCACGGTGTTAACATCGTAGAGTTCACAAAGCAGTTTAATGCGAAGACAGCCGATCAGGGCGACTTAATCATCCCTGTAGTTATTACTGTATATGCAGACAGAAGTTTTAGTTTTGTAACTAAGACACCACCTGCTCCAGTATTAATCAAGAAAGCTTGCAACATCAAGTCTGGTTCTGGTGAACCAAACAAGACTAAGGTTGCCAAGATCACAAAGGCACAGCTTCAGGAAATCGCTGAGCTGAAGATGCCAGACTTAAACGCTGCTAACATTGAGGCTGCAATCAGCATGATCGCTGGTACAGCAAGATCAATGGGTGTTGAGGTTGTTGACTAGGCAGTGTGCTGCACAGCAGAATACTGCACCGTGCGCGCAAGGCATTAGCTTTTTGAATGCGCACGTCCCGATGATGTAGAAAACATCGAAAATATTTTGAAACTAGTGGGAGGGCATTTCCTACCCGATAAAAGAATGACCCATTTTCCCGCTGGGAAAAGGGCTGGGTCGTAAGCAAAGTCGCAAAGACGACCCATTTTCCTACGGAAAAGGGCTGGATCATAAGCAATCAGTCAGCGGAGCTGACAGCTTATGATATTTACCACAAGGAGGTTTATATTTCATGAAAAGAGGAAAGAAATATCAGGACGCTGTAAAAGCATACGATAGAGCTGCTCAGTACGATGTTGCTGATGCAATTGATATCGTAAAGAAGAATGCTACAGCAAAATTTGATGAGACAATCGAACTTCATCTTAGAACAGGCTGTGATGGACGTCACGCAGAGCAGCAGATCCGTGGTGCGGTTGTATTACCACACGGAACTGGTAAGACTGTAAGAGTTTTAGTTTTCGCTAAGGGAACTAAAGTAGACGAGGCACAGACAGCCGGAGCAGACTTCGTTGGAGGAGAGGAATTAATTCCTAAGATCCAGAACGAGGGATGGTTAGACTTCGATGTTGTAGTTGCTACACCAGACATGATGGGCGTTGTTGGTCGTTTAGGACGTGTCCTTGGACCGAAGGGCTTAATGCCAAACCCAAAAGCTGGTACAGTTACAATGGACGTTACAAAGGCAATCAACGACATCAAAGCTGGTAAGATTGAGTATCGTTTGGACAAGACAAATATTATCCACGTGCCAGTTGGAAAAGCATCCTTTACAAGTGAGCAGTTGAGCGACAACTTCCAGGCTCTTATGGGTGCAATCAACAAGGCTAAGCCGGCAAGTTTAAAGGGTCAGTACATTAAGAGTGCAACAATCACATCTACAATGGGACCTGGCGTAAAGCTTAACGTTGTTAAGATTGCTCAGTAAAATATAAAAACGCGTTTGCTCGTCAGTTTTATACTGACGATGCGAAAAACGCAATGTTACATGACTTACACAAGCAAAAAAATGCGGAAAGTCTTGACAACCGCAAAATATCATAATATAATAGCAAAGCATATTGCCGAAGACAGCAGGTTCCGCAAGGAGTAAACGAAGTGCCTGCCGAGGGAATTTTGATGAATAGATCGTCATTAAGATTATTACCCTCTGTCGCGTCTGGCAGAGGGATTTTTATTATACCTCACGCTATATGCAAGAATAAAATAAGGAGGTAAATGAATCGTGGCAAAGGTAGAATTAAAGCAGCCAATCGTTCAGGAGATTTCTGAAATGATCAACGGTGCACAGTCTGTTGTAGTCGTAGATTACCGTGGACTTACTGTTGCAGAGGATACACAGTTACGTAAGCAGTTAAGAGAAGCTGGAGTATCTTACAAGGTATACAAGAACACATTAGTAAACCGTGCAGTAGAAGGCACAGAGTTTGAGAGCTTAAGAGATTCTCTTGAAGGACCAAACGCATTCGCTGTTTCAACAGAGGATGCTACAGCTCCAGCAAGAGTATTAGCTGAGTTCGCAAAGAAGGCTCCTAACTTAGAGATTAAGGCCGGTGTTGTAGAAGGAACATTCTACGATGCTGAGGGAATGAAAGCAATCGCTAGCGTTCCTAGCAGAGAAGTTCTTCTTTCCAAGTTACTTGGAAGTATTCAGTCACCTATTACAAATCTTGCTCGCGTTCTTAATCAGATCGCAGAGAATGGTGGCGCAGCAGATGCAGCAGAAGCAGCACCAGCTGAGGAAGCAACTGCAGAAGCAGAGGCTTAATTATATAATATAAGAAATTATACTAACAAATTTTAAAAATGGAGGAAAATATAATGGCAAAGTTAACAACAGCAGAGTTTATCGATGCTATCAAAGAGTTAAGCGTATTAGAGTTAAATGACCTTGTAAAGGCATGTGAAGAAGAGTTCGGCGTATCTGCAGCAGCAGGCGTTGTAGTAGCAGCAGCAGGCGGAGACGCAGCAGCAGCTGAGGAGAAGACAGAGTTCGATATCGAGTTAACAGAAGTTGGACCAAACAAGGTTAAGGTTATCAAGGTTGTTCGTGAGTTAACAGGTCTTGGACTGAAGGAAGCTAAGGACGCAGTTGACGGAGCTCCTAAGGTAATCAAAGAGGCAGCTGACAAGGCTACAGCAGATGATGCTAAGGCTAAACTTGAGGCAGAAGGCGCTAAGGTTACATTAAAATAATACGGATTTGCATCGAGCGAAACCGTGTAATGGAAAGACCCGAGACAAACTCGTTTGTTGTCGGGTCTTTTTCTATCAGACATATCAAAGAAGTATCAAAATACAAATCAGTAAAATTTCTCAAAATAGTTCTTGCATTTTCCTGGCGTTTGTTGTATAGTATAGGTTGCATTATTATGGTGCACTAGGCATTTCCATGCTCTTTTTTAGGAAAATTCCTATGTGATGAAATTAGTTTATAAACTAGATGCAAATAAAAACGAGAGGTGAAACGTCAATGGAGAAAAACAGAATACGTCCAGTCAAGGCTGGAAAAGGCATGCGTATGAGTTACTCAAGACAAAAAGAGGTTTTGCAGATGCCAAACCTGATCGAAGTCCAGAAGGATTCCTATAAGTGGTTCCTGGATGAAGGTCTCAAAGAGGCTTTTGCAGATATCTCTCCGATCACAGATTACAGTGGTCACTTGAGTCTGGAGTTCGTAGATTTTACATTATGCGAAGATGATGTAAAATACACAATTCCAGAGTGTAAGGAAAGAGATGCAACATACGCTGCACCTTTGAAAGTCAAGGTTAGACTTCATAACAAAGAGACAGATGAGATTAATGAACATGAAATTTTCATGGGTGATCTGCCTCTTATGACAGAGACCGGTACATTTGTTATCAATGGAGCTGAGCGTGTAATCGTCAGCCAGTTGGTACGTTCCCCTGGTATCTATTATGGTATTGCTCACGATAAAGTGGGTAAGACTTTGTATTCCTGCACCGTTATTCCAAACCGTGGTGCATGGTTAGAGTATGAGACTGACTCCAATGACGTTTTCAGTGTTCGTGTAGATAGAACCCGTAAGGTGCCGATTACTGTATTACTTCGTGCACTTGGTGTAGGTACAAACCAGCAGATCATCGATATGTTCGGTGAGGAACCAAAGATTATGGCTTCCTTACAGAAGGACCCTGCAATTACTGAGCGTGAGCCACAGGGAAGTTTCGAAGCTGGTTTATTAGAGTTATATAAGAAAATCCGTCCGGGCGAGCCACTTTCCGTAGAGAGTGCAGAAAGCCTGATTACTGCAATGTTCTTTGACCCTAGAAGATATGATCTGGCTAAAGTTGGACGTTATAAGTTCAATAAGAAACTTGCGTTAAAGAATCGTATCAACGGACAGGTTCTTGCAGAAGATGTATTAGATCCGTCTACAGGTGAGGTTCTCGCAGAGGCAGGAACCACTGTGACAAGAGAACTTGCAGACCAGATTCAGAACGCTGCTGTTCCATTTGTATGGATTCAGACAGAAACTAGAAATACAAAAGTTCTTTCTTCTATGATGGTTGATATCAGAAGCTGGATTCCGGAAATTGAAGATCCGGAGAGCATTGGTATCCACGAGTTGGTTTACTATCCGGTACTTGCTCAGATTATGGAAGAGTATACAACTCTTGAGGACCGTATTGAGGCAATCAAGAGAGAAATCACAGACTTGATTCCAAAGCATATTACAAAAGAGGATATCTTCGCATCCATCAACTACAATATGCATCTGGAGTGGGGCGTTGGTACAAATGATGATATCGACCACTTAGGAAATCGTCGTATTCGTGCGGTTGGTGAGTTATTACAGAACCAGTACCGTATCGGACTTTCACGTTTGGAACGTGTTGTGCGTGAGCGTATGACAACGCAGGACCTGGAGGGAATCTCCCCACAGAGCCTTATCAATATCAAACCTGTTACAGCTGCTGTAAAAGAATTCTTTGGATCTTCCCAGCTGTCACAGTTCATGGATCAGAACAATCCGTTAGGAGAGCTGACTCATAAGAGACGTTTATCTGCATTGGGACCAGGTGGTTTGTCAAGAGACCGTGCCGGATTCGAGGTACGAGATGTACATTACAGTCATTATGGACGTATGTGCCCGATTGAGACACCTGAAGGACCGAACATCGGTCTGATCAACTCCCTTGCATGTTACGCAAGAATTAATGAGTATGGATTCATTGAGGCTCCATACCGCAAGATTGACAAATCTGACAAACAGAATCCACGTGTTACAGACGAAGTTGTTTATATGACAGCGGATGAAGAAGATAATTATCATGTAGCACAGGCAAATGAAAAACTGGATGAAGATGGACATTTCGTTCGTAATTCTGTATCAGGTCGTTATAGAGAAGAGACGCAGGAATATGACAAGACAGCATTTGATTACATGGACGTATCACCTAAGATGGTGTTCTCTGTTGCTACTGCCCTGATTCCATTCCTGCAGAACGATGATGCAAACCGTGCGTTGATGGGATCAAACATGCAGCGTCAGGCAGTACCGCTTTTGACAACGGAGGCTCCTGTTGTAGGAACTGGTATGGAGACAAAGTCAGCTGTCGATTCTGGAGTTTGTGTTGTCGCAAAAGAAGCTGGTGTGGTTGAAAGCTCCGAGTCTAACCGGATTGTTGTTCGTGAGGAAGACGGAAACCGCAGAGAATATATTCTTACAAAATTCTCCCGAAGCAACCAGTCGAACTGCTATAACCAGAGACCAATCGTATTTAAGGGACAGAAGGTAGAAAAGGGCGAGGTAATCGCTGACGGACCTTCTACATCCAATGGTGAACTTGCTCTTGGAAAGAACCCGCTGATCGGATTCATGACTTGGGAAGGTTACAACTACGAGGATGCGGTTCTCTTAAGTGAGAGATTAGTAGAGTATGATGTTTATACATCTGTTCATATTGAAGAGTACGAGGTAGAGTCCCGTGATACAAAGCTCGGACCGGAAGAAATCACAAGAGATGTTCCGGGTGTCGGCGATGATGCACTGAAAGATCTTGATGAGCGTGGAATTATCCGCGTTGGCGCAGAGGTTCGTGCGGGAGACATTCTTGTTGGTAAAGTTACTCCGAAGGGAGAGACAGAACTGACAGCAGAAGAGAGACTTCTTCGTGCAATCTTCGGTGAGAAGGCCCGCGAAGTTCGTGATACTTCTCTTAAAGTTCCACACGGTGCATACGGTATTGTTGTGGATGCAAAAGTATTTACCAGAGAAGCTGGCGATGAGTTATCTCCGGGAGTTAACGAGTCTGTACGTATTTACATCGCACAGAAACGTAAGATTTCCGTTGGTGATAAGATGGCCGGTCGACATGGTAATAAGGGTGTCGTTTCCCGCGTTTTACCAGTAGAAGATATGCCATATCTTCCGAACGGACGCCCGCTTGACATCGTATTGAATCCACTTGGTGTGCCTTCCCGAATGAATATCGGTCAGGTCCTTGAGATTCACCTTAGTCTTGCAGCGAAAGCGTTGGGATTTAATGTTGAGACACCAGTATTTGATGGCGCAAAGGAAATTGATATTCAGGATACACTGGAACTTGCAAACGATTATGTAAACATGCCATTTGATGCAGAAGAAGCTGCCGATGGAGAAGAGAATTTCTACGATAAGTATAAAGATACTCTTCGCGAGGATGTTATGACATATCTGTCTGACAACCGTGATCACAGAAGCGTTTGGAAGGGTGTTCCGATTGCACGTGATGGTAAAGTTCAGTTGCGTGATGGTAGAACAGGTGAGGATTTCGATGGAAGAGTTACCATCGGTCACATGCATTACCTGAAGCTGCATCATCTTGTTGATGATAAGATCCATGCACGTTCTACAGGTCCTTACTCCTTAGTAACTCAGCAGCCTCTCGGTGGTAAAGCACAGTTTGGTGGACAGCGTTTCGGAGAGATGGAGGTATGGGCACTTGAGGCATATGGTGCTGCATACACATTACAGGAGATCCTGACAGTTAAGTCTGATGATGTTGTTGGTCGTGTGAAGACATATGAGGCAATTATCAAGGGTGATAATATTCCTGAGCCGGGCGTACCGGAGTCCTTCAAGGTATTGTTGAAAGAGTTACAGTCTCTCGGACTGGATGTCAAAGTGCTTGATGAGGATAGAAACGAAGTACAGCTGATCGAGACAAGTGAGTACGGTAATACAGATATCAATGCGATTATCGGAAACGATAAGGATTATGCATTTGAAGATAGTGAGTCATTTGAGAAACATGGTTTCACAAAGCAGGAGTTCAATGCAGAGAACGAAGAACTTGTAAATGTTGAGGAACCTGACAACGCAGACGAAGAGTTTGATGATGCGGAAGAATTTTTTGATGACGCAGAAGAAGTTCTTGATGACGAAGAATAATTGGGAAGGAGTGTCATACAATGCCAGAAACAAATAAAGTGGAGACAAATCAGGCGATGCAGTTTGATGCAATCCAGATTGGATTAGCATCTCCTGAAAAGATTCGTGAGTGGTCTCATGGCGAGGTAAAAAAACCTGAGACAATTAACTACAGAACTTTGAAGCCTGAGAAAGATGGCTTGTTCTGTGAGAAGATTTTCGGACCGCAGAAAGACTGGGAATGTCACTGTGGTAAATATAAGAAAATCCGTTATAAAGGTGTTGTCTGCGATCGTTGTGGAGTTGAGATTACAAAGTCCAGCGTTCGTAGAGAACGTATGGGTCACATCGAGCTGGCAGCTCCTGTTTCCCATATCTGGTATTTCAAGGGTATTCCATCACGTATGGGACTGATCCTTGATTTATCACCTCGTGTATTGGAGAGAGTTCTTTATTTTGCATCTTATATCGTATTAGATGCAGGAGACACATCTCTTGCATACAAGCAGGTTTTATCTGAGGCAGAGTACCAGGATGCCAGAGAACAGTATGGTAGCGCATTCCGTGTAGGAATGGGTGCAGAAGCTATCAGAGAGTTACTTGCTGCAATCGATCTTGAGAAAGATTCTGCAGAACTCAAGGCAGAATTGGAAAATGCAACAGGCCAGAAACGTGCAAGAATTATTAAGAGACTTGAAGTGGTTGAAGCATTCCGCGAGTCTGGAAACAAGCCAGAATGGATGATCATGACAGTTATCCCGGTTATTCCACCGGATTTACGTCCAATGGTTCAGTTGGATGGTGGACGTTTTGCTACATCCGATCTGAATGATCTTTACAGACGTATTATCAACCGTAACAATCGTCTGCGAAGACTTCTTGATTTAGGAGCTCCTGATATCATCGTACGTAACGAGAAGCGTATGCTGCAGGAAGCTGTCGATGCTTTGATCGATAATGGTCGTCGTGGACGTCCGGTTACAGGACCAGGAAACAGAGCGTTGAAATCTCTTTCTGATATGTTAAAGGGTAAAGGCGGACGTTTCCGTCAGAACCTGTTGGGAAAGCGAGTTGACTACTCAGGACGTTCTGTTATCTGTGTAGAACCAAAACTTAAAATTTATCAGTGTGGTCTTCCGAAAGAGATGGCAATCGAGCTGTTCAAGCCTTTCGTTATGAAAGAACTTGCCGCAAATGGAACTGCGCACAATATCAAGAGTGCCAAGAAGATGGTTGAAAGACTTCAGCCGGAAGTTTGGGATGTATTGGAAGATGTAATTAAGGAGCATCCGGTTATGCTGAACCGTGCCCCTACACTTCATAGATTAGGTATTCAGGCTTTCGAACCAATCCTTGTAGAAGGTAAAGCAATTAAGTTGCATCCGCTTGTATGTACCGCATTTAACGCCGATTTCGACGGAGACCAGATGGCTGTCCATCTTCCACTTTCCGTAGAAGCACAGGCAGAGTGCCGTTTCATGCTTTTGTCACCAAACAATTTGCTGAAACCATCCGATGGTGGCCCTGTAGCCGTTCCTTCACAGGATATGGTACTTGGTGTATATTATCTGACTATGCACAAACTTGCAGACCATAAGGATGACAAGAATGTAAAGGCTGTTTCTGATAAGATTTACAATGATCTTGATGAGTTAAAGAAACTGACAACTCCGGATCCAACAACTGGAAAGAGTGAGTTGGGCTTATATGATATGATCTGGTTCGAAGATGTGACAGATAACAACCGTCGTGTGCTTTGTACACCAATGGATCTGTTTGGATATCATTTCGGAAGTATGAACCAGGCATTGCTTGCATACGAGAATGGAGAAATTTCTCTGCACCAGTCCATTTATGTATACCGTAAGGCTACATTACAGGATGGAACAGAAGTTGCAGGATTTATAAGAACAACACTTGGTCTTCTGATCTTCAATGAGATTATTCCACAGGATCTTGGATTTGTTGATCGTAGCAATCCGGACAATGCTTTGAAACTTGAAGTAGATTTCCGAGTAGGAAAGAAACAGATCAAGCAGATTCTTGAGAAAGTTATTAATATTCACGGAGCAACAAAGACAGCAGAAGTATTGGATGATGTTAAGGCAATGGGTTATGGATATTCTACCCGTGCTGCTATGACAGTATCCATTTCTGATATGACCGTGCCACCTCAGAAACCGCAGATGATCGAGGAAGCACAGAACACAGTAGACCGCATTACAAGACAGTATAAGCGTGGTCTTATTACTGAAGAAGAGCGTTATAAAGAAGTTGTAGAAACATGGAAAGAAACTGATGATGAGCTGACAACAGCACTTCTGACAGGTCTTGACAAGTACAATAACATCTTCATGATGGCTGATTCCGGAGCCCGTGGTTCTGATAAACAGATCAAGCAGCTTGCCGGAATGCGAGGACTGATGGCTGATACAACCGGTAGAACAATCGAGTTGCCTATTAAGTCAAACTTCCGAGATGGTCTTGATGTATTGGAGTACTTCATGTCCGCGCATGGAGCTCGAAAAGGTATGTCCGATACAGCGCTTCGTACAGCCGATTCCGGATACCTGACAAGACGTCTTGTTGATGTATCACAGCATATGATCGTTCGTGAATCAGACTGCTGTGCAGGAACAAAACGTGAGATTCCGGGCATGGTTGTTAAGGCATTCATGGAAGGTAAGGAAGAAATCGAGAGTCTTGAGGAAAGAATTACCGGACGTGTTACCTGTGAAACTATTTATGATAAAGACGGAAATGTAATCGTAAAGGCTAACCATATGATTACTCCTAAACGTGCAGCGGCTGTTGTAAGTAAAGGTGTTGATGCAAATGGCAATCCAATCGAGAGTGTAAAAATCCGTACCATTTTAACATGTCGTTCCCATATGGGTGTTTGCGCAAAATGTTATGGTGCAAACATGGCAACAGGTCAGGCAGTACAGGTTGGTGAAGCAATCGGTATCATCGCCGCACAGTCCATCGGTGAGCCTGGTACACAGCTTACCATGAGAACATTCCATACCGGTGGTGTTGCTGGTAACGATATTACACAGGGTCTTCCTCGTGTCGAGGAAATTTTTGAGGCACGTAAGCCAAAGGGACTTGCAATTATTACCGAGTTCGGCGGCGTGGCCAACATTAAAGATACAAAGAAAAAACGTGAAGTTATCGTAACAAACCCAGAGTCCGGTGAGACAAAGACTTACCTGATTCCATACGGATCACGTATTAAGATTACAGACGGAGCAGTTCTTGAAGCCGGTGATGAACTGACAGAAGGATCTGTAAACCCACATGATATCTTAAAGATCAAGGGTGTTCGAGCTGTTCAGGATTACATGCTTCGTGAAGTTCAGCGTGTATACCGTCTGCAGGGTGTAGAAATCAACGATAAGCATATCGAGGTTATCGTTCGTCAGATGTTACAGAAGATTCGTGTTGAGGAGAATGGAGATTCCGATCTTCTTCCAGGAAGCATGGTTGACTCTCTTGACTTCTTAGAGTTAAATGAGAAGCTGGAAGAAGAGGGCAAGGAGCAGGCAGTTGGATCTCAGGTATTGCTTGGAATCACAAAGGCTTCACTTGCTACAAATTCATTCCTTTCTGCTGCATCCTTCCAGGAGACAACAAAGGTTCTTACGGAAGCTGCAATCAAGGGCAAGATTGACCCATTGATTGGTATGAAAGAGAACGTAATTATCGGTAAACTGATTCCTGCCGGAACTGGTATGAAGAGATATCGTGACATCAAACTTGACAGTGATGTGAACGAAGATGAAGAGATGTCTTTCGATGATTTTGATGATTTCAATTTTGAACCGGATGCAGAGAATGCACAGGGAGAAGCTGCAACAGAAGAGGCTGTTACAGAAGAAGTTGTTACAACATCCACAGAGGAATAAGAGATAAAGCAAAAAAGTCGCATATTGCGACTTTTTTGTGTTTTCTAAATTTATCTTGACAAGTTGCAAAGAAGTTTATATAATATTTTAGCGTGCATAAGATTGCACACTTTTAAATTAATTACAGGAGGTGAAAATAATGCCAACATTCAACCAGTTAGTAAGAAAAGGACGTCAGACTACTGTAAAGAAGTCTACAGCACCTGCACTTCAGAGAAGTTATAACTCTCTGCAGAAGAAGCCTATCAATACTTCTTCTCCACAGAAGAGAGGTGTTTGTACAGCTGTTAAGACAGCAACTCCTAAGAAGCCTAACTCAGCTCTTCGTAAGATCGCCAGAGTTCGTCTTTCTAACGGAATCGAAGTAACATCTTACATTCCAGGAGAGGGACACAACTTACAGGAGCATAGCGTTGTTCTGATTCGTGGAGGTCGTGTTAAGGATTTACCTGGTACACGTTACCATGTTATCCGTGGTACATTAGATACCGCTGGTGTAGCGAACAGAAAGCAGGCCCGTTCTAAGTACGGTGCTAAGAAGCCTAAGGCAGCTAAGTAATATATTTAGCGGACGAAGTATCACAAACAGAACTAAATAGGTTTAGTGTTGGGATTATTGTCATGTACGCATAAGCGAATGTGACCTACGCACATGACGCCACAAGGTGGGCTTTATAAGTTGTGTGCTCCTCATTATAATATACCCGCACGAACACATTAGAGAGACACATGTGAGTACCGTTGAATTAATCTCTGTTTTAAGGAGGGACCCGCTTGCGGGAAGATTCCTTGAAACTACAACTAATTATGATTAAGGAGGGAAGTAACGTGCCACGTAAAGGACATACTCAGAAAAGAGACGTGTTAGCAGATCCGTTGTACAATAACAAAGTGGTTACCAAGCTTATCAACAACATTATGTTAGATGGTAAGAAGGGTGTCGCTCAGAAGATCGTATACGGAGCATTTGCTAAAGTAGAAGAAAAGACAGGAAAGCCAGCACTCGAGGTATTCGAGGAGGCTATGAACAACGTAATGCCAGCCCTTGAGGTAAAGGCAAGACGTATCGGTGGAGCTACCTACCAGGTACCTATCGAAGTTCGTCCAGATCGTCGTCAGGCATTAGCTCTTCGCTGGTTAACCAATTTCTCCCGTGCTAGAGGTGAGAAGACTCAGGAAGAGAGATTAGCAAACGAGATCATGGATGCTGCAAACAATACTGGAGCAGCAGTTAAGAGAAAAGAAGATATGCACAAGATGGCAGAGGCAAACAAGGCCTTCGCACATTACAGATTCTA
>UMHZ01026549.1_pt1 | contig 132261 bp, 104 predicted proteins | sample 1965671 | NCBI WGS metagenome assembly UMHZ01 (sample SAMEA4836111, study PRJEB28245) | human gut metagenome | biome: gut microbiome; material: fecal sample | place: Denmark | collected 2008 | reverse complement strand
CACTGAAATATATTTATTCTTATTTCGAACTCACGTTAACATAGCAAAAGCCAAAAGCCAACGAACAATCTCATATGATTTTGTAGTGTCGGTCTTCTGAAGAGATGACAATACAAGAGCGAAGAACAAAGTCAGCGATACTCCCATCAAGCTGGCCTGAATAATTAATAGAACATTTGACATTTCTTGCATCTTACTGATAATTAAAACACACCGCATAAAATCAATCGACTTTATGCGGTGCACGGTTTATCTTTTCACATCATATCTTATCCTTAACTGGAGTAAGATATGCCTGCGAGTCTGCATCATTTCTTTTCTTTCAGCAAATCGCGGATTTCAGTGAGCAACTGAACATCTGCGGGAGGTGCCGGAGGTGTAGCAGGAGCAACTGGGGCTTCTTTTTTGCGATTCAATGCGTTAATACCCTTAATCAACAAAAATACAGCGAAAGCTATAATCAGAAAGTCGAACACTACCTGGATAAAGTTTCCGTAGTTAAGGCTTACCTCTGGAGTAATCACCTTATCACCCTCAAGAACCGCATCTTTCATTACAATCTTTAAGTCGGTGAAGTTTACACCGCCTACCAGCAAACCTACTGCCGGCATAATCAAATCGCCGACTACCGATGATACGATTTTTCCGAACGCACCACCAATGATAATACCCACTGCCATATCTACCACGTTACCGCGCATGGCAAATGTCTTGAATTCTTGTAGCATTTTCTTCATGTGTTAATACTGTTTTAGTTTGTAAATTTGTTGTTATAGCTATTAACAAAAATCAATGCCAACTGCCATTAAATACAGTCTCATAGTCGCGCTTAGCTGCCGGCACGGTCCACTCTTCTGGAATGAACTTCCACTGGTTAAGCGGCTTCGGGTCGAGTTGCTTCTTCTCTTCTATGCGCTTCATCAGATAGTAGCGAAGATCTTTCTCTGTCGATGTGACGATGCGGCTCTTCAGCTCCTTTTTCGGTATGCCGGCCCCCTTAGTCAGCAAGTCGCCTCCACCATTGCCACGGTATGAGTTGATAGCTACTTTATATATCTTATCCATCTGGAACGGAGTGCCGTCGGCCATGCTCTTTATGTCTACGCGGCTGCCTTCGGGCTTGGTAACATCTACCGTATATATAATACCTGCCGCAGAATCAAAGTTGAACGTGGGGTTCTTGAAACGGCCAAAGCCCGACATTGAATCATCCAACAGCAGCAGATGGTCTGAAGCCGACTTCATCTGGTTAGTCCACAGTGCGTAAGACATCTCTAAGAAACCCTTTATCTCCTTACCGCTCAACTTCATGGTGTACAGCATGTTCTCGTACCTATACAAGTTGAACATATCGCTCACGTATATATCGCCCTCCTTAATTTCGGCTGTAGGCGAAAGCGGAGCACAGAACGAAATTTCGGCTCCTGTAAGATCCATTTGCAACTGATGCAGCAAGTCGATAAACGCCGACGGACCAAAGAACGCGTCCTTCGATGATATGGTGCTCGACATACGTCCTATCTTACGCGATACGAAATCGATGGTAGCCCTATACTGAGGGTCGAACGTCTTCATGAAAGCCTGATCTACTGGATAAGCGTCGAGTTCGGTTATTTGTCCCGAAACTTCTTTCTTCACCAACTTTCCGTTCTTCTTTACCACCTTTATCATTACATCCGATACGCAACGCGCCGCATTAGAAGGACCGGTAATCAATACCGAGTCACCAGCCGCGTTCACCACCTTACGGCAATGACGCTGATGATCGTGCCCCATAAACACCACGTCGAATCCCGGCACATTACGAGCCACTATCTCCGATCCGTTTTCTATAGCGTCGCCCAGCCGGTTGCCCTCCGGTCCGGCGTGAAACAAACCTATAATAATATCAGGGTTCTCTTTCTCCTTAATAATCTTCACCCAATGGCGAGCGGTGGTCTCCATATCGTCAAAACGGAGTCCGCTCCACAGCTGCTCGGGCAACCAAGACGGAATGGCGGGCGTAATCATTCCCAGCACAGCCACCTTTACCCCTTCACGCTCCAGCACCTTATAAGGAGGCAGATACGGTTTATTGGTTTTTGTATCTATGATATTTGCGCCCAGCACGGGGAACTTGCACTGACTCACCCAGCGGTCGTAAACGGCATGTCCCGGCTCCACGTCGTGATTACCCATGTTGCCCAAGTCGTAACGCAAGTAGTTCAGCATCGAAGCGCATACATGCTCAGTCTTGGTATCTATATAATTATAGTAATACGCTATGGGCTGGCCTTGCAGTATATCTCCGTTATCTACCAGCATAAACGCATCTTTATACTGTGAACGTCGCTCGTTGACTAAAGAACTGAGTCGCGCCAAGCTTCCATTCTGCGGCTTACGGGTTATGAAGTCATACGGGAAATAGCTTCCGTGCACATCGCTGGTCTCTATTATGTTAAGTATCACTTCTTTCTTATCAGCGCCATGCGCACCAAGCGCCCATACGCTTCCTACTAATGCCAACATTAATAATAATCTTTTCATCTTTACCGGTTATAAATCTTTTTATTCGTAAAAAGCCACACCACAGCGACATTTTGTCACTGCCGCATGACACAACAACACTCATTCATCTGTAATCGGTTTATATTACAAAGCCCAAAGATAAAAGTTTTTAATGGCTTTCAAACAGTACACACCTAATAATTTGTCACCTAATACCAAAAAACAACCCACATTTAAATAGTGATGGCATATCATTTGCACCCTACACAGAAAATTAAACAACTGACTATATGGCTTACATAGACTATTACAAAATTCTTGGAGTTGACAAAACGGCAACACAAGACGACATCAAAAAAGCATTTCGTAAGCTGGCACGACAATATCATCCCGACTTAAATCCTAATGACCCTAACGCCAAGGAGAGATTTCAGGCGATAAACGAAGCCAACGAAGTGCTTAGCGACCCCGAAAAGCGTAAGAAATACGATGAGTACGGTGAGAACTGGAAACATGCCGATGAGTTCGAAGCTCAACGCAAGGCCTACCAGAACCAACAAGGCGGCGGAGGCGGCGACGGCGAGTATTGGTATTCTACAGACGGCACGCACTTCAACGGATTCGGAGGCGAAGGTATGCACGGATTCGGCGGTAACGGAAGTGGATTCTCTGACTTCTTCGAGGAGTTGTTCGGACACCGTGGAGCCGGTGCGGGACGTGGAGCGCATGGCGCTTTTAAAGGACAAGACATTCAGGGCGAGTTGCAACTTACGCTGCGTGAGGCTGCCACTACACACAAGCAGACTTTCAGCGTAAACGGCGAGAATCTGCGTATCACGGTTCCTGCGGGTATAGCCAACGGACAAATCATCAAGCTGAAAGGACACGGTGGCAAGGGCGTAAACGGCGGACCGGACGGCGATTTGTACATCACGTTCAATATAGCCGATGACCCAGTATTCCGTCGTAAAGACAACGACTTGTATACCGATGTAAACATCGATCTGTATACTGCCGTATTAGGAGGAGAAGTAACCGTAAACACCTTAGACGGACAAGTAAAGCTAAAGGTTCGTCCGGGCACACAGAACGATGCCAAGGTACGCTTGAAGGGAAAAGGATTCCCTGTATATAAGCAAGACGGCACGTACGGCGATTTAATAGTAACTTATCACGTAACCATACCTACCACACTGACCGACAAGCAGAAAGACTTGTTCCGCCAGTTGCAGCAGGGATAAACTCCTAAAACAAGACAACTATGCAGAACGATTTGATTATTATCACCGACTATTGCAGCCAATGCAACATAGAACCCGATTTCGTCTTGATGTTAGGCGAAGACGGACTGATAAACATAGAATACATCGACAATACGCGTTGTTTCCCTGCCTCGCAGCTGAACGACTTGGAACGGTACGCTCATCTCTATTACGATCTCTCTATAAACATAGAGGGCATTGACGCTATCCGTCATCTGCTAAACCGTGTAGAGACGCTGCAAAAAAGAGTGCGTTTCCTTGAAAACGAACTTCGATTCTACAAATAATAAATACTCCACATTTTAGTTATCCCAGCCCAGACCTACATGATTGATATGTAGGTCTGGGCTTTTCTGTGTTAATATAATATAATTATATACCGCATATTAATACGCCATATTCATTAAATCCGTACATTGTTCGTAAAATATGTTAATGCTTCAAACTAAGAGAGAAACCAAATATGGCAACGAACGAAAAACAACTCACACTACTTGCCCTTACGCTCTTGTGTAGCCCCTTGGCTCATGCACAACGACTTTTGCCTCCAGAGCAAAAAGACTCTATAGCCATTAAGAGTAATGTCATTAAGGTGACAGACATACACCCCGCCAAAGGCATGGTAAACAATACGCTCGATATACTTAGCGGTCAGGCAGCCGGTGTAAACGTAATGTCGAACGGCTTAGACCGAATGGCGATGCTAAACAGCGTGCGTGTGCGTGGTACTACCTCTATCACCGGAGGAAACGACCCGCTGGTGCTTATAGATGGCGTAACTTCGGATGTAACTACCCTTTCTACCATCTACCCCGCCGATATAGAGAGCTTCAGGATATTGAAGAACGCTGCCGAAACCGCCATGTACGGCTCTCGCGGAGCCTCTGGTGTAATAGAGGTGAAGACCAAGAAAGGCACCGGGCGAGGATTCCAGATTTCGTACGAAGGGAACGTGGGTTTCGAGAAGATGTATAAACGCCTGCAGATGCTCGACGCCACCGAATACGTGGCTACAGCCAAAGCCATGGGAGTGCATTGCAACAATGCCGGATATAACTCGGACTTATACAAAGCCATCACCCATACGGGCATGGTTAACAATCATTACCTGGCATTCAGCGGCGGAAACCCGCAGTCCAACTACCGAGCTTCTTTCGGAGTGATGGATCATAACACCATCATCAGAGACAAAGACTACGGAGTATTCGTGGCAAAGATAGACGTTACGCAGAAAGCGTTTAACGACAAGCTTACGGGCGACTTCGGCGTATTCGGCTCTTCGTTCAAGAACCATGACATCTTCGATACCCAAATGCTGTTCTACTCGGCATCTTGTCAGAACCCTACATACTCTTCCGTAGCCGACAACAATGGCAATTGGCCGAAAAATGAAACAGCCTATAAGATTAATCCCCCTGTGCTGTTGCTCGATGAGAAGAGCGATTCTAAAGACCTCAATTTCGACGCGCATATCAAACTGAGCTACGATTTCAATCCCTATTGGCGCATCTCTACTTTCGGCTCTTACCTTTACGGTTCTACAGAAAACTCACAGTTCTGCCCCACGCTGGTATGGGCGCAAGGCAACGTGTATCGTGGCGAGTTCAAAAAAGAAGAATGGCTAAGCAATCTGTCGCTCGATTTCAACAAGAAGATAGGCGTACACAATATCTCGGCACTGCTGAGCGGCGAATACCGCACACTGCGTAAAACCGCCTTCTGGGTATACGCCAAAGGCATCACCTCTAACGTTTTCGGCTACGATAACTTGGGCGCAGCCTCTACCCGACCCTACGGAGGCACCGAGAGCACATACGAAGACCAGTCGCTGGCTTCTGTTATGGGTAGCGTAACCTACAGCCTTAAAGACCGATATTCGCTATCCGTAAACGCACGCGGAGACGGATCGTCTATGGTGGGCGACGACCATACTTGGGGCTTCTTCCCCTCAGTATCGCTTTCATGGGATTTGAAGAAAGAGAGTTTCCTTGCCCATGCCAAGCACCTGTCGCTCTTAAAACTGCACACCGGCATCGGTCAGGCAGGTAACTTGGGAGGCATCTCTGCCTACACCACCATGAACACCGTGAGCCAAACCGGAATAGTCCCAGTAAAAAGCTCGCCTACGGTAACATTAGGTACGGTGAGAAACAATAACCCCGACCTTAAATGGGAAACCAAGACCACGTTCAACATTGGTGCCGACCTTGGCTTCTTCGCCAACCGACTGATGCTTACCGCCGAATATTACTACTCTAAGACTTCGGATATGCTTTACGCCTACGAGGTACCCGTACCCCCATTCGCCTACAACAAGCTGTTGGCCAACATCGGCTCCATGTCAAACCGAGGATTCGAAATAGGCCTCTCTGTACAGCCCATCAGCAAGAAAGACATGGAACTTAACGTCAACATGAACCTGTCTTTCCAGAGCAACAAGCTAATATCGCTTAGCGGAAACTACAAAGGCATGGAGATGTCGGCAGCCAACGTAACCGCTATAGGCGGACTCGACGGAGCCGGACAAAACGGAGGCGACAACAACGTGGTATATCAGATAGTGGGCCAGCCACTCGGAGTATTCTACCTGCCGCACTGCAAAGGGCTGATAAAAAACGATAACGGCAGCTACTATTACGATATAGAAGACCTCGACCACAACGGAAAGATAGACCTTAGTGACGGAGGCGACAGATACGTGGCAGGACAAGCCACCCCGAAAGTAACCTTAGGCTCTAACATCAGCTTCAGATATAAGGACCTTTATGTAGCCTTGCAGATGAACGGTGCTTTCGGCCATAAGATATTCAACGGAACAGGACTGGCATACAACAACATGTCAAGCTTCCCCGACTATAACGTACTGAAAGGTGCTCCGCAGAAAAACATAGTAGACCAGCGTGTATCCGACTACTGGCTTGAAAAAGGAAACTACCTAAACCTTGAGCACCTCACCATAGGCTATGACGTGCCGCTAAAGAGCAATGTAATACGCTCACTGCGCGTATCGTGCAATATCAGTAACCTTGCCACCATTACAGGTTACAAAGGACTCACGCCTATGATTAACAGCTATGTAGTAAACAGCACTATGGGTATAGACGACAAGCGAAACTACCCCGTATACCGCACCTACTCGCTTGGTTTAAGTGTACAATTCTAAAAAAAACGTAACACCATGAAAAAGATAATAAGCTACATATTAGCCATGCCATTGATGATATGCGCATACGGTTGCCTTGACGAGAATCCCAAAGACCAGGTAGACCCGGAAGCCATCTACAACAACGCCGATAATATCTACAAGAACGCCGTGGCATCGCTCTACAATTATATAGGCAGCAATAAAGAGTCAGAAGGACTTCAGGGAACCTGCCGAGGCATATACGATTATAACACGCTCACCACAGACGAGGCAATGATACCAATAAGAGGCGGCGACTGGTACGACGGCGGCTTGTGGGAGAACCTATACAAGCACCAATGGACAGCCAGCGACAATTACCTGTACGATATATGGAAATACATATATAAAGTAATAGTACTCTCTAACCAATCGCTCTCTGTTATAGACAGCCATAAGAACCTGCTATCCACAAATCAGATAACAGAGTTCATAGCCGAGGTAAGAGCCGTACGCGCCCTGTTCTATTACTATGCCATGGATATGTTCGGCAATATTCCGCTGGTAACCTCGTACGATGTACCCTTGGAGCAAGTTGTAACAAACAAGCGTAGCGAAGTATTCAAGTTCATAGTAGACGAGCTGCAAGCCGTAGCCCCAGTGCTGGCGGATGCCCGCTCTAACACCCCCGGCGATTACTATGGACGGGTAACACGCCCTGTGGCACACTTCCTGCTAGCCAAGTTAGCTCTGAACGCAGAGGTTTACTCTGACGACAACTGGACCGACGGCAATCGGCCAGACGGCAAGAACATCTACTTCACCGTAAACAGAGAGAAGAAAAACGCTTGGCAAGCCTGCATATGGTACTGTCAGCAGCTAACCGACGAGGGATACGAGCTTGAGACCGATTACGCCTCAAACTTCATCGTACATAACGAGAACTCCAAAGAGAACATCTTCACCATCCCTCTCGACAAAAACCTATACCCCAACGAGTATCATTATCAGTTCCGCTCTCGCCACTACAAACATGGCGGTGCCTACGGATGCGCAGCCGAAAACGGCACTTGCGCCACCGTTTCTACGGTAAAGGCGTTCGGCTACGGCACAAGTCAGGTAGACCCACGATTCTACATTAACTTCTACGCCGACGAAGTATCTGTAGACGGAAACAAAATTTATCTTGACAACGGCAAGCCATTAGTTTACATGCCGCTTGAGCTGAAGCTTAACCTTACCGACAGTCCGTACAAGCAAACCGCCGGAGCGCGTGTAAAGAAATACGAAGTAGACCGCACGGCCTATGCCGACGGAAAGCAGGTAGACAACGACATAGTTCTATACAGATATGCCGATGCCCTACTGATGCAAGCCGAGGCTAAGATACGCAACGGCGAAGACGGACAGGCAGAGCTTAACGCCGTAAGAGAAAGAGCCGGAGTGCCGTCCGTAGAAGCCAATCTGGACAACATCCTTAAAGAGCGTCTGCTGGAGTTGGTATGGGAAGGCTGGCGACGCCAAGACCTCATACGATACGGCAAATACACCGAGGCTTACGATCAACACACCCCAACCGAGGGCGAGAGCACAGGCTTTACCACCGTATTCCCCATACCGCAAAAATGCCTTGACCTTAACAAAAAGCTCGTGCAGAATTACGGCTACAAATAACTGAGTGATGCCGCATATCATGAAATAGCGTGTATCAAAATACAGCCAATCCGTTCACGATTTTAGTATGAATGGATTGGCTGTTTACATACAGAGATATGCATCAATAAAACTATCCTCTGTTTATTCTTTTATCCAAATATCTACATCAGAATTATTTGCCTGCCGATAAGGAACAACCTCTATAACAGCTCGCGCATCCGTTTGTTCCTTATAACTCAGGAAAAAGAAATTCTTACCATAACCATTACCAAAAATAACATCACAAGGTTCGCCGCTATCTTTCCAAACACGAACTTTAGCAGAAAAATCAAAATCTAAAGTCTCCTTAGATTTATCATAAGAATAAGTAACTTCATAATATTTACGTCCCACATTTCTCTTGATTTCTGAACGCTTATCATCACTCCCAAATACACCTTCTGTAATTACAGGAGTAACATTCCTATAATAACCAGGACCAAATTTCTTTATTACCTGAGTACTTAAATTGATAAGATACTTATCTCTCTGTACTTTGTCCAGTTTTCCTAAATCTTGCGCCATTGCACCAAAACAAAAAAACATCGATATTAATACAAAAACTAAATATTTCATATGTATATTTTTATAGTAATGATATACTTGCATTAGTATCTTCACAGCCCATAGTAGCAGCATCTTTAATTATTTCACCCATATAATACTCTCCAGACGGTTGTTTCTTTTATATTATAAAACCAAATTCAGATCGAAATATTTCATTCACTATCTGAACTTTTCATTTTACTCCAAGTTAGTTCCATTTAAGTCTAATTATTCTTTGCTTTCTGAGACATCACCCTCAGAGGCTTCCAGCTTTATTTCAAGCAATGTCCGTTCATAGACTTCCTGCAGCTGATAACTTGCCACACCTAACGGAGTAGTGATACCACGCAAAGACCATTCCACAACGGACGAATCTTTGTCTTTACAAAGAAGAATGCCAATGCTTGGATTGTCTCCTTCACCTCTAAGCAACTCATCAGCAGCCGAAACATAGAAATTCAACTTGCCAATGAACTCTGGTATAAAGTCCACGATTTTCAGTTCAACCACGACATAGCATTTCAAGCGAGTATGATAGAAAACCATGTCGGGGAAGTAAGACTTGCCACTTGGCGTATCAAGTTCCATCTGCCGACCGACATACGCAAACCCTTTGCCCAGTTCCAAAAGAAAGCGAGTAATATTAGTTGCCAACTTATTCTCCAGGTCCATTTCGTTGAACTTGCTTGGCAATGAGAAGAAATCCAACTTGTATGGGTCTTTTATTATCTCTGTAGCTAGTGCGTTTTGCGGACGTGGCAATGTGATGTCAAAGTTGTTCAACGCCTTACCTGTATGTTCGTACAGTTGAGCCTTAACAACATGCTCCAATTCTGTACGGCTCATGTTGTCTTCAACCACCTTGTTAAGATAGAACATTGCAGCGTTTATCGTATCGCATTTTGAAACAATAACTGTTTGATGTCTCCAAGGAACAAATTGCAGTAAGTCTGGCATTGGGGTTGTTGCATTATCCACCTTTTGTAATTTTGTACCAGCTTGGTACAAAAATTCAATTTGTGAAGAATAGAACAAATACCATTTGCGTATTTTATAGAGATTAGACCATGAAAATCCCTCTGCCTGAGGAAATTCCGCACGCAAATCAAGGCTCAATCTTTTCATAAAGTTTGCGCCCCACTTATATTGTTTCTGCTTCTCACAAATGTCCTCGCCCAAACTCCAATAGAATTTGAGCATTTCCGTATTCACTTTGACAGCAGCTTTAAGCTGTGCCATACGGAAGCGTTTCTTCAAGTCAGACAACCACTTCACATAGTTCTTGTCTGCCATGAAGGAGTCGCTATTTACGAACTGCGGTATATTGTTCTTTTCTGCCATAACGCCTAATCACTAATCCTTTATACGTAACACTTACATCAATCCCAACTCCTTCAGATAGCCTTCAATCTCCTTATCAAGGTCGGCACGTTTGGCTTCCAGTTCCTTGATTTCTTTCATTACAGCATGAATGTCGATAGGCTCTTCTTCCTCGAAAGTATCTACGTAGCGAGGGATGTTGAGGTTATAGCCGTTCTCCGCCACTTCTTGCAGTGTGGCAAGATGGCTGTACTTCTTCTTAGCCAGCATCCTTAATGTCATTCCAAGTTCTTTTCATTCTTGCGGAGATTACATAAGGATGCCATGTAATTAGATTTACGAAGATAACACTTTTCCGTTAGATATCCCATTTTTACTCACTATATTTTTTGACTATTAAGCACTGATTCGAACTCATTATATCGCGCCCTATCCTATTGCCTAAACCTAATATCAAATTATGCGTCAAAACATAGGTAATTATTTGATATTTAACTCATTACAGCACTATACCTCTACCCATTAGAATTAGTCGGACACAAAATGAGACACAAAGTGAGCCACAAAACCAGACACAAAATATAGTGTATTTATAGAATATATAATTCTACGAATCAAACATTTGATATTTTCCCGTATTTAAAAAATCGGACACAAAATCAGACACAAAGTAGGACACAAAGTGAGCCCTATTAAATAAATTATATATAATATAAATTATAACAATAATAAAACAACTCGATTTTTTTTCAAAAAATTCAAGTTGGTGAGAGATTTTTTATTGTTATATATCTTCCTCTACGAAATCAACAGCACGGTTTATATAATCGATAAAAGGCTTGGTTGTCTTAAACAGTTCCGCTAACCGTTTAGCAAGATTGTCTTCTAATAAAAAGTTGTCGCTCGCTGTGGCAGTCAAACAATAACTCTTCATTCGCATCCAGTCTGCATACGGTGCATTGGAGTCATATCCTTTTGGCACACGTTTCAATGCTTCACTCATATCCGGAGTAAACATGCTGTCAGCTTTTCCCAATACGTCTGTACTGAACGACTCCCATTCATCAAAAATATCTTCACGCAATATCTTAACAGCCCTACTGTCGTAACAATAATTACCCGCAGCAAGCATGTGTGCATGAGGGTATTCTAAACCATCGCCAGTTCCTATATGGAAATAATATCCGGCATGCATCGACTTCTTACCTCCTTTTGCCAAGAACACTCCGAAATGAGTTTTGTATGGACTCTTGTCCTTACTGAATCTTGTGTCGCGATAAATGCGGTAAGTACAGTCTTTAATTGTAAGTGGGGCAATATCTTCATCAAAGCGTCCTATTTCAGCAATAAGGCTTTCGCAGAATGCGTACCATTTCTCTAATACCTGTTGGTATCGCTCTTTGTTAGCATTAAACCATTCGCGATTGTTGTTTTTCTCCAAATCGCGAAGGAAATCTAATATCTCTTTCATAATGTATTATAATTGCTTAGAATTCAGTCATAGCCGAAGACTCGCTCAATTTAGTGTTGCAATAATAAATCAAACAAATCTTCAACATACATGGCTAAGATACGGATAAAATCAACGAAACTCACTCCTTTTGGGAAGGAATATTTCAACCGTGAACAACTTTTGGCTTTCTTTCGTACAAATCAGCATCTTCTGAGTGGGATGAAAAACACATTGAGATGCGCAAAAAGAAAGAATGCGAATTGCAGCACTGCAATATGCGAATGGACGAGTGAAGCATTGCGATGGTTTAATTGAAGCATAGCAATGTTTTTTCAGGGTCTATAAGGCATAATTTCTGTTTAATAAAATAAGATTACCACCGTAAATCCTCATTAAGATTTTAGTGCATACTATCTAAGCAACAGAAAAAGACACCGCAAACATTTGATTTTCAGAATTATTCTTGTTACTTTTGTATAACAAAACACAAAACAACGAAGTCAAACAAATAAAGGAATGGCACTACCTATAGCATCTATACTTGTTTTAACCGGAAATGCGGCCCGTAAATTTGCGGCGCAAGTTCAAGCTAATTGTCAGAGACTACTGAAGCGTATAGAAGAAGAACACACTCGTTTCGCAATCATTACATTATGCTTGCTAGCTGTCGTTATGCATACATCATGCAGCGACGACCAAGTAAACAAAGCACCCAACGTATCACCCGACATCAATGCATCCATTGTTGGATATTGGCAGATAGCCGACGATGACATCAATGGCTACGGTGCCATTCAGGGCATCGTGGTGCACGACGACAAGACCGTGACCGAATGGATGTATACCAGCGTTGTTACAGACAATCCTTATAAATTGGGATTCAAGACAGGCACGTGGAGCGTGAATGGCAACCACTATGAGATGCAACTCCCTAAAGGCAACGGCAACTACTACAACGTGACCGTGGCAGGAAACGATGACCAAAAGATGTATCTCGCCTATAACGGCAAAATATCTGTGGTGCCTTTCTACAGACTCACATCGCTGCCTGACGATGGCGACAAGATGATAAGAGAACTTGAGGGCATGAAGATGTCGGGATTCAACATGACCGACTTCACTGGCTATTGGGAACAGGACAACGAGAATGGCTGCGGATTCTATATAGACGAAGAAGGCAATATCTCCGACATATCACAGATATTGGCACATCATTACGTACAGTATCATTCGGCAAAGGTGGAACTGAACGATAACAACTGCGTCATTCTCTCATCGGGAGTCAATTGGAGCGTGTACGCTGTGGGGAATAGCTCTTTGCTTGCCATTGCCGATGGCGACAACAATAATAGCGTGGAACACTTTGTGAAGAAAGACGTGCCCGAAGAGATGATGCGAGCCGACGAGATAATGAAGACGCCTGTGCCCGAATACATCTTGGGTAAGTGGGAAGCCATACACTACACAGACATTGCCGATGGATACATCATTACGGATATTGACATTCTGAATGGCGACAGCTGGAACATGCAGTTTTACCATACTCTCGCTTTCATGGAAAACCATAAAACGTACAGATGGAACAGATATGGAGGTATTGTCTCTAACAAATGGTTCACAATGGACGGTGACGACATAACTAGAATCGGAGACTTCGACGCCCTCATCACACCCGGATACGGTTATACAGAAACATGGACCGTCAGCGACAAGACTGAAGACAGCATGAAGCTCACCCGCAAGCAAGGTAATACAACTGAAATTTATACTTACAGAAGAAAATGAACGCAATTAAAAATATCATATTAGCCGTTACCATGTCGCTGCTGCCTATGTTGGCATCGGCTCAGAACGAAGGTCGCCGCGTGTCAATCATTCCACATGCTGGCGTAACCATATCCAAGATGGACGGCTCTGCACTAACGGCATCAAAGGAGTGGAAAGCAGGATATACGTTTGGAGCAAGTGTGGAGATTCCTTTGTCACGGTATTACTCGCTGACTACGGGAGCCGACTTCAGTCTTATTGGCACCGGATTCAAGGAACAGAAAGAGAAATACGCATCTGCCAATGCAAAGCTTGACGTGACTTACGTATCCGTGCCTCTGCAAGTAAAGGCTTACTTCTCGGGCGTGAAAGGATTGGCCGCCCATATCGGTGTGCAGGCTGGCATACTCGTCTCGGCAAAGGACAAGACTACCATACACAGCATACGCACCATGAACCTCGGCAACGGCACTTCATCAATGTATCTATGGGAATCGCACGAGGAAAAGAAGTCGGAAAATGTGAAAAGCAACTTCCGCAACATCATAGCCGGCATCCCATTTGGTCTGAGCTATGAGTGGCGACACATCACTCTCGATGCTTCTTATTGCTTCGAAGCAAGAAAGGCTGTAAACCTAAAGTCGTACGATTTTTGGGGCAACAATACCTACTCACCTACGGCACGCAACCATGCTGTGTATATTACGGTAGGATATAAGTTCACGCTATAGAGCTCGCTTTTAGAACAAGCTGCAAACCTCGGCTTGACTAACCTTAATCAAATCGGCTGGAGCGAGCTTTACCTGAAGGCCACGCACTCCGGCACTGACGTAGATATACGGAAAATCGTTGCACGTGTGGTGTATGTAGGTGGGAAAATGCTTCTTCATACCGATGGGCGAACATCCGCCACGAATATATCCGGTAAGGGGCAGCAACTCTTTCATCGGAATCAAATCGCATTTCTTGTTGCCCGATACCTTGGCAGCCATCTTTAAATCTATCTCGTGCTCGCCCGGTATTACGCAGACAAAGTATCCCGACTTGTCGCCGTGAAGTACAAGGGTCTTGAATACCTGTTCTATATCTTCGCCTAATGTGGCGGCTACATGCACACAGCTCAAATCGTTTTCGTCTACCTCGTAAGGCACCAGCTCGTATTTAATCTTGTCCTTATCGAGCAAACGTGCCGCATTGGTCTTGGCTATTTTTTCTTTCGACATAACATTATTCTCTTTAAATTGACGGGGCAAAATTAGTACCTTTCCCGCAAAAAAACTACCTTTGAGCGTACAAAAGAAATCTAATAATATCGATATGAGAAAGAACTTTATCTGGGGCAAAAAGCTGCTGATGGCGGCGGTTTGCTTCACGCTGTCGGCTGGCTTCATATATGCCGAATCGAACCCGAAGCCGTTTGTCATCCCCGAACTGAAAAGTTGGCAGGGAGCGGAAGGCTCTACCCCACTATCGGGCTATATAATAGTAAAGAACAAATCGCTGCAGAAGATAGCGCAGGCGCTACAGAGCGATTATCAGGAGATGTTCGGCAAGGCACTGACAGTAACAAGCCGGAAGCCTCAGCCGGGCGACATAGTGATAGGCTCTATCAAGGATAATTCGCTGGGAAATGAGGGATATAAGATTAGCATCGGACGCACGGTGAACATTGAGGCTCCTACGGCTCAGGGTGTTTTCTGGGCTACACGTACACTGCTGCAGATGTCGGAGCAGAGTGCCGACCGTGCTTTGCCGCAAGGAACGATAGTCGATGTGCCCGAGTATCAGCTTAGAGGGTTCATGATGGACTGCGGACGTAAGTTTATCCCCATGGATTATCTGCGCAGCCTTACCAAGATGATGGCTTATTACAAGATGAACACGCTGCAGATTCATCTTAACGACAACGGTTTCGTGAAGTACTTCGACAATGACTGGAACAAGACGCAAGCGGCGTTCCGCCTAGAGTGCGACACGTATCCGGGTCTTACGGCAAAGGATGGATCGTACTCTAAGAAGGAGTTCATCGACCTGCAGGAGTTGGCAGAAAAGAATTACGTGGAAATCATTCCTGAGATAGACGCTCCGGCGCACTCGCTGGCTTTCACTCAGTACAAGCCGGAACTGGGAAGCAAGAAATATGGCATGGACCATCTGGACTTGTTCAACCCGGAAACTTACACCTTTATGGACGGATTGTTTAAGGAGTATTTGGATGGAAAGAATCCGGTGTTCCGCGGAAAGAGGGTTCATATAGGTACGGATGAGTATTCTAACGCCGAGAAAGAAGTGGTAGAGAAGTTCCGCGCGTTTACAGATCACTACATACGCTACGTAGAAAGTTTCGGAAAGCAGGCTGTGGTGTGGGGTGCGCTAACTCACGCTCAGGGCGAAACTCCGGTGAAATCAGAAAACGTAGTGATGGACTGCTGGTACAACGGTTACGCTCAGCCTAAGGAGATGAAGAAGCAGGGGTATCAGCTGATAAGCATCCCCGACGGACTGGTGTACATAGTTCCGGGCGCAGGATATTATTATGACTATCTGAACTGCGAAATGCTGTACAACAAGTATACTCCGGCATTGATAGGCGATTTACAATTTGAAGAGAACGACCCGTCTATTCTCGGTGGCATGTTTGCCGTATGGAACGACCATCCGGGCAACGGTATCACGGTGAAGGATATTCATCATCGCCTGTTCCCTGCCATGCAGACTTTATCTACCAAGTGCTGGAGCGGAAAGAACACAAGTGTTCCGTACAAGGAGTTCGACCGCCTTCGTCTTCAGCTTAGCGAAGCTCCTGGCGTAAACGAACTGGCTCGCCACGGAAAGCCTGGCACCACGGTGATAGAGAAAGCTGTTCTTGCTCCGGAAGAAGAGTTGGGCATAAAGGAAATTGGCTATAATTACTCCATCACTTTCACGGTAGAGGGCAAGGAAGAGCAAAAAGGAACGGAGCTGTTACGCTCTGACAACGCTGTTTTCTATCTGTCGGACCCGCAAGACGGCAAGTTGGGATTTGAGCACGAAGGTTATCTCAACAAATTCAACTATCGTATAGAGAAAGGCAAGAAGGCGGTTATCACTATAGAGGGCAACAACATGTGCACCCGTTTGCTAGTAAACGGCAAGCTGCGCGAAGAGTTAGGAAAGATTACGCTGTACGGCATAAACGAGAAGAACCGTGCGCACTATCAGGTAGACAACTACAAGTACGAGCCTACGGTATATGCGTCGCCGGCAGTGATGTACTACCACCGCACATTGGTATTCCCGCTGCAAAAGGCAGGACGATTCGAAAGCCGCATCACCGATTTCAGTGTTAAGGTTACGGAATAGACACGAACTAAAGACTAAATATAAAGGCTGCCCCGATTCACAATCGAGACAGCCTTTAATTATTTTTCGATATTCAAATATATTATTCTTCAGAAGCGAACATCGGGTCCCAAGCTGGCAAGTGGATAGGCTGCTGCTTCAGGATATCGAGCACCTTAGCGGGCACGTACTTCTTCTCTACTACCAAACGGAACATGTATTCGTTGAACCATTCGTCGGTCATGATGAGGTGACCCTTGTAGCCGGCATCTGCGCCCCAACTGTTTTCTACCATCCATTTCTTAGGCTTACCGTCCTTGTCGAGGTCTACAGCCATCAATGTCATGGCGTGGCTTGAACCGCTGGCAAATGTCTGCACACGCTGTTTCTTATCCATGCCGAAGGTAGTTCCCATCAACGAAGCGTAATCGAAGTTACGAATATCAAGAGTACCAGCCTTACGGTCGAGGAACTTGGCAACGTCGCAAGAGAAGTACATCATAGTGCTGTCTTTGATAGACTTGATAGCCATTTCCTTGATGTCTTCTACCGGAAGGTTCACGTAAGTCCAGTTACGTCCGTCGTAAGCGTGGCGGTCGAAATCGATGTCATAGCATTTATAATACTCGCGTGTAGGGTCGTTCATCAACATTACGTAGTTACCTGTAAGGTCGTTGCCCAAGTATTCCTGGAAGAACGACTGCGGAGTATATTCTTTTGTCTCCCCCTTGATGGTGTAAGTGAACTTCTGCACCGGTTCTCCGTAAGCCAAAGCCAACATGCGGTAGATGGTCTTCATCATTTCAGCCTTACGAGCTACGAGCTGCTGATCTGTAACCTTCTTCTGCTGACCTTCTTCGCGAAGCTGCAATCCGAATTCGCGCAGTTTCAAAGTAATCAAACTAGAGATCTGAGCGGTGTTTTCGCTGCTGTATGTTTCGGGCATAACCGATGAAGGAACTACACCGTATTTACCGATAATATCTGAGATACCGGTAAACTGTCCACCGTCGTTAAGCGGATTACGGAACAACCATTCTACCATCTTGTCGTCCATCGGCTTGCGGCGAGTGTCGATAACACCCTGCAAGAAGAGGTTAGATTTTTCAAGCTGGTCATAGAAGAAGCAGTAAACCTGCGAGAACTCCATGTGATTGAGTCCGTGCTTAGCCATCATCTGAGCACGCAAAACGTTCAGTCCGGTAAAGAGCCAGCAACGTCCTGAGCTTTTCTGGTTGGTGATGCCGTGAGAAACAACCATGTCAGAGAAGTTACCGTCGAAGTTAGCCTTGCTTTCCTGGCTACGTGCCAATACAGCGATGCTGGTTCCAGCCATAGCGTTGAAGATAGCCTTATCGGCAGGTGTATGTTTGAAATCAGCACGCATTGCTGCGAGCATATCCGGAGTAATGCCTCCATTCTGTGCCTGTGCGCCGAGAACGGCAGCCATCATTAAAGCGAAAGATATTGATTTTTTCATATTATATTGATTAGTGTTTATCTTGGGGCAAAGATAATGCAATTCGGAAATAAAACAAAAAGTCGTAAAAGACAATTGATTCACGACGAGAAACAAGCTAACGAAAATTTTTGCTACAACGAAAACAATCTGTATTTTTGCAGAATATAAATAAGAAGGCTAAAGCTACAGATATAGAAACAGCAAGCTTTCTTATCAAGAGAAAGAGTGTATAACAAAACCCAATGAGTAAACTAACCCGATTGAAATATATAGTCCGTACATCCATCATAGTGATTATGGTATGTTACTTCGGACTGATGGCAATACTCAGCCTTCCGCTTATACAGAACAAGATTTCAAGAATAGCGGCAAGACAGCTGAGCGAGTTGTTTCATACAGAGGTTAGCATAGGGAATGTCGATTTAGGGTTGCTCAACCGTATCATACTTCAGAATGTACTTATTAAAGACCAAAGCAACAATGAGATGCTAAAGGCATCGCGTTTATCTGCCAAGTTCGAGCTGTTGCCTTTGCTCCACGGGCATATTCGCATAAGCAGCGTGCAGCTGTTCGGACTTAACGCAAGGATAAACAAGGCCAACGAAAACGCCATCGCGAACTGTCAGTTCCTGATAGACGCCCTCGCCTCGAAAGATACCGTAAAGAAAGAAAATAACCTCGACCTGCGTATAAACGCTGTATTGATACGTAGAGGGCAGGTACATTACGACTTGCTCTCGGTTCCCGAAACTGATGGGGTATTCAACGCGTCGCATATCGGGGTGGAGAATATATCGGCTACCCTATCGCTGAAGGCTCTGAACAGAGATACCATCAATATGCAGGTAAAACGCATGAGCCTCACTGAAAAGAGCGGCTTTGTACTGGAGAAACTTTCGATGAAGTTTGTTGCCAACCACCGTGGTGTACGGGGAGAGAAGATAGAAATGCGTCTGCCTAACTCTAAGCTGAGCATAGATACGCTCTTCGCCCGTTTCGACAGTGTGGCGTGTATAGCCACAGCCGACAATAGCCTGAAGTACGCTGCTAACCTACGAGCGAATGTCACTCCATCGGACCTGAATATGTTTGTTCCGGCACTGTCGGATTTCAACGATAAGGCCTTGCTGCATGTAAAGGTGCACGGTGAGGGAAGCCATGCGCAATGCGATGAGTTTGACTTATCGAACCCAGACAAGAACCTACGACTGAAAATAGAAGGTGTGGTAAACCACTGGAATACCCCGAAAGATATATTCGTATTCGGTAAAGTATCTGATTTAACCGCCGAAAAAGAGGGACTGAAATGGCTGTTCCGCAATCTGAATCCGCATAAAGAGACTCCCGCCATAGTAGAGAGACTGGGCGACACGTACTTTAGTGGAGACGTAAGTGGCAAGCTGAGCCAGCTAACCACACACGGCACGCTGCTGTGCGAAGCGGGCGAAGTGGATGCCAACATCACCATGCACAGCGATACTATAAGCGGACTGCGCTCGTTCTCGGGACACGTATCGAGTCAAGAGCTGAACGTAGGCAAACTTGCTGGGCAGGAAAAAACACTGGGCAACGCCGCTTTCGACATTTCGCTTAAAGGATTCAGCTATCACAACGGAGCCATCGAATCGCATATAAAAGGTGTAATCTCGTCTCTTACATACAAGGATTATGAATACAAGAACATCAGTATGGACGGGAAATACACGCCCGGAGGCTTCAACGGCAAACTCTCGCTTAACGACGAAAACGGAAACATAGAAATAGACGGACGCTTCGATACAAGAAAACGAATTCCGGAGTATAACTTGAGAGCGGTGGTGAAGAACTTCCGCCCAAATGCCTTGCATCTTACAGACAAGTATAAGGATACCGACTTGGCTGTGAATCTGACAGCCGATTTCAGCGGTAGGTCTATAGACGATATGCAGGGCAGCATCAACATTGACAGTCTGAGCGTTTCGGATCCCGATCCAGAAGAGTCTTATTTCCTTGATAACTTCAGCATAAAAGCCGAGAACGGCACGGATAATGAAAACAAGCAGATAACGGTTAGCTCGCCTTTCATGAACGGTATAGTGAAAGGGCATTACTCGTATCGCACACTGCCTGCCAGCATAATGAAGGCGGTACAGAAGCACATACCGTCATTGATAGGAATAGGAAAGAATAACACCCCTACTACGAACGACTTCCAATTTAATTTCACCGTAGACGACTCGAAGATGCTGCGCGCACTGAATGTGCCTCTGGAGATAAGAATACCAGCGACGCTGAAAGGATATGTAGACGATAAGCATAACCGGATGTGCATAACCGGATATGCGCCCGAATTCATTTACGACGGAACGTACTATGAGGGAGGTAATCTGCAATGCAGCAACACCGACAAGAACATTAATTGCCAGATACGTGCCAACAAGCGGAAGAAGAACGGCGAGATGCTTAACGTGGCAGTAAGCGCAAAGGCGCAGGATGATGTTTTGACTACCATCTTAAACTGGGGCAACAATACTACGTCTACTTTCTGCGGAAACCTGAAAGCTGAGACTCGATTCAAGCAGCCTCAGGGAAAAGGAAAGTTGCTGACACAGATAAATCTGAAGCCCAGCACCGTTATTTTGAACGATACGGTATGGAACGTGCATCCGTCTGAAATCACTATCGACAACGGTACGGTGAGCATCGATCATTTCCTCTTCGAGCATAAGAAGCAGTTCCTGTCTGCCAACGGAAAGATTGGTAAGGCGGAAACAGACTCGTGCATAGTAGAACTGAACGACATCAACCTGAATTATGTGATGAACCTTATCAACTTTGATGCGGTTAAGTTCAGCGGAATGATTACCGGAAAAGTGCACTTGCACCACTTGCTGTCAGACCCCGTAATGTATACCCGACTCGATGCAAAGGGCTTCTCTCTGAACGATGCCTTGCTGGGACGAGGTGACATACGTGGCGTGTGGGACGCAGACCTTGGCGGAGTGCGACTGGATGCCGACATAACAGAATACGAAGGACGGTCTACACACGTAGTGGGCTACGTTTCGCCAAAAAAGAAAGGACTCGACCTGAATATTCAGGCCAACGGTACTACCTTGGCTTTCCTCGCGCCATTCATAGACGGTATATTCGAGAAGCCTACAGGACGTGCATACGGCCATGTAAGACTGTACGGACCGTTCTCACAGCTCGACTTGGATGGGGCGGTGAAAGCAAACGCCACCATGAAGATAATAGTGCTGAATACTACTTATCATGCCGAAACAACCGACTCGGTGCGTATTACATCAGGAAGATTCGATTTCCGTAACGTGCAGCTCTCGGATATGCAGGGACATAAAGGAACAGCCAACGGGGCATTACAGCACACCAAGCTGAAGAACCTGAAATATGACTTCCGCTTCAATACTCAGGGCATGAATGTGTTCTACAGTGAGAAAGAAACTCCCGACTTCCCGTTCTACGGAAAGATATACGCTACCGGCGATGTGCTGCTACGTGGCGGAAACAATACGCTGAACGTTGACGGAACGCTTAGAAGCAACAGCAACACCGTATTTACTTATGTGGCAAGCACCGCAGCCGAGGCAACGGATAATCAGTTTATCACATTCGTAGACAAGACGCCGCGACGCAAGCAGGAGGTTATAAATACTGAGCTGTATCATCATCTAAACGTAAAAGACGGAAAAGACAACGGAGAGATGGATACTCCTACCGATATGCATATCGACCTGCAAATAGACGCTTCGCCCGAAGCTACCATGCGTATAGTGCTCGATGCGGCATCGGGCGATTATATATCCGCCAACGGAAGCGGTAATCTGCACCTTAATTTTTATAATAAGGGCGATTTCCAATTGTTCGGTACGTATAATATAGAAGAAGGTGTATATAAGATGAGTATGCAGAACGTAATCCGAAAGGATTTCACACTGCAGCGTGGAGGTATAGTTTCGTTCAACGGTAACCCGAAGGAGGCCAACCTGAACGTAAAGGCTATCTACACCGTTACATCGGCTTCACTGAACGACCTTGTGGCGGATGCTTCCTCTAACAAAGGTACGGTAAGAGTAAACTGTATAGTGAACCTGACGGGAAGCCTCACCTCGCCTACCCTGAAGTTCGACTTGGAACTGCCTACCGTTAACGATGAGGACCGCGCCTTGGTAAGAAGTCTCACCAACACAGAAGAGTCTATGAATACCCAGATTATATATCTGCTGGGTATAGGTAAGTTCTATACGCAAGACTATAACAGCAACAACACGCAGAGCGATGCCACCAGCTCGTTGGCTTTCAGTACGCTGTCGGGGCAACTCAACAATATCCTTTCGCAGATGATTACCAGCCAGCAATGGAATGTGGGCACCAACCTGAGTACCGGACAAAGAGGATGGAGCGACGTGGAAGCCGAAGCTATCTTGTCGGGACGACTGCTGAATAACCGCCTCATCATAAACGGTAACTTCGGATATAGAGACAACCCGATGCGTAACACCAACTTTGTAGGCGACTTTGAAGCACAATGGTTACTAACCAAGAGCGGAGAATTCAGACTGAAAGGTTATAACCAGACTAACGACAGATACTTCACGAAAACTACCCTAACAACACAGGGCGTGGGACTGATGTATCAAAAGGAATTCAGCAACTGGCGACAACTGTTCGACTGGATTCTTCTTAGAAAGCGGAAGAACAAAGCAACAGTAGTACAGCCCGCCGCAAGAGAGAAAAGAGAAAACAAGAAATAATAGACACTATAAGAATATGGAAAAAGAATTTTATTTGCCAGCCGAATGGCAGAAACAGAGCTTTATACAGCTGACATGGCCTCATGAGGAAACCGACTGGGCGTATATGTTAGACGAAGTGGAAAAATGCTTTCTCCAACTGGCACGCGAAATAGCAAGCCGACAACAACTTGTGGTTGTAGCTCCGCAGTTTCCGGATGCCTTGAAAGATTTTGAATATAAAGAGAATCTTATATATGTAAGTTGCCCCACTAACGACACGTGGGCTCGCGACCATGCGTTCATCACCCTACAGCAGAAAGATGCGGCTCCGATGCTACTCGACTTCTGCTTTAACGGATGGGGAATGAAGTTCGCCGCCAACAAAGATAATCTTATAAACGGTCGCCTTTATAAAACGGGACTGCTTAACGGACATTACGTAAACTGTCGTAACTTCGTGCTCGAAGGCGGATCTATAGAAAGCGACGGAAAAGGTACAATGCTTACCACATCACCTTGCCTACTCGCCCCCAACAGAAACGATACCATGAGCAGAAGCGATATAGAACAATATCTGAAAGAGCGATTCAACCTTCAGCAGGTGCTGTGGCTTGACTACGGATACTTGGCAGGCGATGATACCGACAGCCATGTAGACACGCTGGCTCGCCTTTGCCCTAACGACACCATCACCTACGTGAAATGCACCGACAAGGACGATGAGCATTACGGAGCGTTGACATCAATGGAAGAGCAGCTAAAGACATTCCGCACACTCGACGGAAAGCCTTACCGATTGTTGCCTCTGCCCATGACGCAAGCCATCTACGACGAAGACGGACTACGCCTACCAGCCACTTACGCCAACTTCCTTATCATGAACGATGCGGTGCTGTATCCTACATACGCACAGCCAGAAAACGATAAGTTGGCAGCGGAGGCACTGAAAGAAGCGTTCCCCGACAAAGAAATAGTAGGCATAGACTGCCGCGCCCTGATTAAGCAGCACGGATCATTGCACTGCGTAACCATGCAATATCCAGAAACAGTATTGTCTAACAATAAGTAAATACATATACATCAAAGCCATATGAACAGAATTATACGCGTGGGACTAGTACAGCAATCGTGCGGTCCCGACCTTCACAATAACTTAGATAAACTTCACGCCAACATAGCAGCAGTGGCACGTGCCGGAGCGCAACTCGTAGTTCTGCAAGAATTGCATAACACTCCTTATTTCTGTCAGACAGAAGACACTTCACTCTTCGATTTAGCAGAGCCTATACCCGGTCCGTCAACAGGATTTTACAGTGAAATAGCCGCAGCGTATAAAATCGTCCTCGTAACTTCATTGTTCGAGCGCCGTGCAGCCGGATTATATCACAACACAGCCGTAGTGTTCGATGCCGACGGTAGCATAGCAGGCAAGTATCGCAAGATGCATATTCCTGATGACCCTGCATACTACGAGAAGTTCTACTTTACTCCGGGCGATATAGGATTCGAACCGATACAGACATCTATCGGTAAGTTGGGAGTGCAGGTTTGTTGGGACCAGTGGTATCCGGAAGGGGCACGCCTCATGGCACTGAAGGGAGCTGAACTGCTTATCTACCCTACCGCTATAGGATGGGAAAGCACTGATACCGCCGAAGAAAAAGCTCGCCAGCTTGGTGCGTGGGTTACAGTACAACGTGGACATGCCGTAGCTAATGGATTGCCTGTAATAGCCGTAAACCGTGTAGGACTTGAACCCGACCCGTCAGGCCAGACAAACGGTATCCAGTTCTGGGGAAACAGTTTCGTAGCCGGTCCGCAGGGTGAAATATTGGTACAAGGCAGTAATAGCAAAGAAGAAAACATCATTGTTGATATTGACATGAATCGCAGCGAGAACGTACGTCGTTGGTGGCCGTTCTTACGCGACCGCCGCATAGAGAAGTTCGATGAGTTGACCAAGCGATTTATCGATTAAACTACCTTTATTTAACAAGATTAATTCGCTCTGTAGCGAGTAAAGGCATTATACGATGCTTTTGCTCCTGCAGAGCGTTTTTTATTTAATACATTCCAACTAACAACGCAAGTAAAACAATAACCAACTAACGGAAAATCTATAAACTTAGGTTAAGTCTTTATATACTTAAGCTGAGTTTATATATACTTAGGCTAGGTTTTTATATACTTAAGCTAAGTATAGAGATTTGCATAAAACAGCCCATATTTCTCTATAAGGCAGACTTACTTACAAATTGTCAGCATCAAGACTATTACCCTACTACATCTTTTCATTGTATTTGTTGCATGAAAATCACACTTCAGCACTACTTTAGTCAAAAAACAGTGCGCAAATTTAACTTTTAGCTAATTATTTTACCTGTTTCTCGTATAAATTGTTACTTTTGCCCTACATTCTTAATCATAGCATAAGGAAATGAACGTAGCAATTATCAAATACAATGCGGGAAACATCTTCTCTGTCGACTATGCCCTGAAAAGATTAGGCGTTGAACCCATCATTACTGCAGATGCCGAACTTCTGCAAAAGGCCGACAAAATAATCTTTCCCGGTGTAGGCGAAGCCAAGAACACCATGCAGTATTTGGAGGAACACCATCTGGACAGACTCATCAAGGACCTGAAACAACCGGTTTTAGGAATTTGTTTGGGAATGCAACTCATGTGCCGCCACTCTGAAGAAGGCGACGTGGACTGCTTGGGTATATTCGATGCCGATGTACTTAAATTCTCTCCCACACGCCACGAAGACAAAGTGCCGCACGTGGGATGGAACACGATAACCGACACACGCAGTGCGTTATTCGATGGATTCACCAAAGAAGAGTTCGTCTACTTTGTACACAGCTATTACGTTCCGCTGAATGAGCATACGGCAGCACAGACCGAATATATACTGCCCTATAGTTCGGCGCTACATAAAGACAATTTCTACGCCACACAGTTCCACCCCGAAAAGAGCGGAAAGGCGGGCGAACGGATTCTCTCTAATTTCCTTAACTTATAAAAAACAAACAGAAACATGATAGAACTGATTCCTGCCATCGACATTATAGATGGAAAATGTGTCCGGCTTTCGCAAGGCGACTATGACTCGAAAAAGGTCTACAACGAAAATCCGGTTGAGGTAGCCAAGGAATTTGAATCGTATGGCATTACCCGTCTGCACGTGGTAGACTTAGACGGAGCCGCTTCGCAGCATGTGGTAAACTACCGCACACTCGAAAATATAGCCGCAAAGACCTCGCTCATAATCGACTTTGGCGGAGGCATAAAATCGGAAGGCGACCTTAACATCGCTTTCGAGAACGGTGCCAGCATGGTGACACTGGGAAGCATAGCGGTAAAAGAGCCACAACTTACAGAGCAGTGGATAAACAAATACGGCTCGCATAACATTATATTAGGAGCCGACGTGAGAGATAAGAAAATAGCCGTAAACGGATGGAAAGAAGACAGCGCCATAGAGCTGATGCCTTTTCTTGAAAGCTATATCGGCAAGGGCATTCATAATGTCCTGTGCACTGACATCAGTTGCGACGGAATGCTGCAAGGTCCTTCTACCGAGCTGTATAAAGAAATCATGAAGGCTTATCCCGAGCTGCACCTCATAGCCAGCGGCGGAGTGAGCGGCATAGGCGACATACTTCGTCTTGACGAGGCAGGCATACCGGCAGTAGTATTCGGCAAAGCCTTATACGAAGGACGCATCTCTCTGAAAGAATTGAGCAGATATCTTTAACCCACAAACACGCTCTAACTATGTTAGCAAAACGTATCATACCTTGTTTGGACATAAAAGACGGACAAACCGTAAAAGGTACTAACTTTGTGAACTTAAGGCAGGCAGGCGACCCGGTGGAACTGGGCAAAGCCTACAGCGAACAAGGTGCAGACGAGTTGGTATACCTTGACATTACCGCCAGCTACGAAGGACGAAAGACATTTACCGACCTGGTACGTCGCATCGCTTCGCAGATAAGCATACCGTTCACCGTGGGCGGAGGCATTCATGAACTGAAAGACGTAGACCGTCTGCTAAGCGCAGGAGCCGATAAGGTTTCAATCAACTCGGCAGCCATCCGCAATCCGCAGCTCATTGATGACATAGCGTCGCACTTCGGGTCGCAGGTGTGTGTGGTAGCCATCGATGCCCGCAACACCCCCGACGGATGGAAGTGTTTCCTGAACGGAGGACGCGTGGAGACAGAACGCAACCTGTTCGACTGGGCTCGCGAGGCTAACGACAGAGGTGCCGGAGAGATTCTATTCACCAGCATGGACCACGACGGCGTGAAAACAGGATACGCCAACGAAGCACTCGCTACTCTTGCCAACGAGCTGAGCATACCGGTCATAGCGTCGGGAGGAGCCGGAAAGAAAGAACACTTCCGCGACGCGTTTACCCAAGGAAAAGCCGACGCTGCACTGGCAGCCAGCGTTTTCCACTTCGGAGAAATACCAATACCCGAACTGAAGCAATACCTCTTGAATGAAGGTATAAACGTAAGAATTTGAAAACAATACTAAATTACTAAATATATCTATTTGATTATGGAACTCGATTTCAATAAAATGAACGGTCTTGTACCAGCTATCATCCAGGACAACAATACACAGAAAGTATTGATGTTAGGATTCATGAACCAAGAAGCCTACGAGAAGACACTCGCTACAGGCAAAGTAACTTTCTTCAGTCGCACCAAAAACCGTTTGTGGACTAAGGGCGAAGAGAGTGGCAACTTCTTGCACGTAGTATCAATAAAAGCCGACTGCGACAACGATACTCTATTGATTGAAGTACATCCAGAAGGCCCCGTTTGCCACACCGGAACTGATACATGCTGGGGAGAGAAGAATGAACAAGACGTGATGTTCCTTAAAGAACTGCAAGATTTCATCTGCAAGCGCCATGAAGAAATGCCGGAGAAATCGTACACCACAAGCCTTTTCCAATCGGGAGTAAATAAGATGGCGCAGAAGGTAGGCGAAGAAGCAGTAGAAACAGTAATCGAGGCCTGCAACGGAACCGACGAGCGACTGATTTACGAAGGAGCCGACTTGCTGTATCACCTTATAGTGTTACTAACATCGAAAGGCTATAGAATAGAAGACTTGGCGCGAGAACTGAAAGAACGCCACAGCGCAACTTGGAAGAAACATTAATATCATCATTATAATATCATGGAACAACAAGCAGACATTGACAACCGACCTCTGATTTCTTATAAAAAAGTAAGTATAAACCAGCAGGCCCTATGCGTCTTGACCGACATTGACTTCGAACTGAACAAAGGAGACTTCGTGTATCTGATAGGAAAAGTGGGAAGCGGAAAATCTACTTTCCTGAAAACCATCTATGCCGAACTCGACATCAACAGCGGCGAAGCTAACGTGTTAGGGTATAATCTGCTTACCATGAAACGGAAGCACGTAGCCGATTTAAGACGAAAACTTGGCATCGTGTTCCAAGACTTCCAGCTACTAACCGACCGCACCGTGTATGAGAATCTGAACTTCGTGCTACGTGCTACCGGATGGAAGAACAAGACGGAGATAGAGAACCGAATAAAAGAAGTGCTTACACTGGTAGGCATGGAAAACAAAGGTTACAAAATGCCCAACGAACTGTCTGGGGGTGAGCAACAACGCATAGTGATAGCCCGAGCCATACTAAACAAGCCCGAAGTCATCTTGGCCGACGAGCCTACAGGCAACCTCGACATAGAGACCGGACGCAAAATAGTAGAACTGCTACGCGAAATATGCAGACAAGGCTCAGCTATCATAATGACCACTCACAACCTGAATTTGCTAAGCGAATATCCGGGTAAAGTGTATTGCTGCAAAGACCATCATCTTACTGAAGAAGCTACAGATACACCGTCTATTTAAGAACATAAAATAAACATGACGGGCTTTTCAGGAAGCACAAAAATACAAAATATTGATTTTTGGGTGTAAAATGCCATAAATCAGCAAAATTATATATACCTTTGTCGGCAAAGAGCATTTCTTTGATTGAAATATAGTATTTTATAGAACAACTAAATTCGAAACTAAAAAAGATGAAAGTTTTAAAGTTTGGAGGAACTTCTGTAGGCTCGGCACAGAGAATGAAAGATGTTGCCAAATTAATCACTGATGGCGAACAGAAAATCGTAGTTCTGTCTGCTATGTCGGGAACAACCAACACATTGGTGGAAATTTCGGATTATCTATACAAGAAAAATCCGGAAGGTGCGAATGAAATAATCAATAAGCTGGAAGCCAAATATAAACAGCATATTGATGAGCTATATTCAACCGAGGAATATAAACAGAAGACGATGGAGTTCGTAAAATCTGTATTCGACTATATTCGCTCATACACAAAAGACATCTTCACACTGTTCGAAGAGAAAGTTATCTTGGCTCAAGGAGAAATTATCTCTACAAACATGGTAACAAACTACTTGTGCGAACAAGGCGTAGACGCTGTACTTATCCCTGCTTTGGAATTTATGCGTACGGATAAGAACAGTGAGCCCGATTTGAATTATATCCGTGAGAAGTTGCAGCTACAGCTGGAAGCTAATCCGGGTAAACAAATCTATATCACTCAGGGATTTATCTGCCGCAACGCTTATGGCGAAGTAGACAATCTGCTTAGAGGTGGTAGCGACTATACTGCATCATTGATTGGTGCTGCTGTAAACGCTTCTGAAATTCAGATTTGGACAGACATAGACGGTATGCACGATAACGACCCACGCATTGTAGACAAGACTTCTCCGGTTCGTCATCTTCACTTTGAAGAAGCAGCAGAACTGGCTTATTTCGGTGCGAAGATTCTTCACCCTACTTGTATACAGCCGGCTAAGTACGCTAACATCCCTGTTCGCTTGCTTAACACCATGCAGCCCGACGCTCCGGGCACTTTGATCTCTAACGAAACAGAAAAAGGTAAGATTAAAGCCGTAGCAGCTAAAGACAACATAACAGCCATCAAGATCAAATCGAGCCGTATGCTGTTGGCTCACGGGTTCTTACGCAAGGTATTCGAAATTTTCGAAAGCTATCAAACTCCTATCGATATGGTTTGTACTTCTGAAGTAGGCGTATCGATGTCGATAGACAATACCAAGCACCTGAATGAAATAGTAGACGACTTGAAGAAATATGGTACCGTAACAGTAGATTACGACATGTGTATCATATGCGTTGTTGGCGATTTGGAATGGGAAAACGTAGGTTTCGAAGCTAAGGCTCTCGACGCTATGCGCGATATTCCTGTCCGCATGATTTCATTTGGCGGTAGCAACTATAACATCTCGTTCCTTGTTCGCGAATCAGACAAGAAGCGTGCGTTGCAGTCGCTGAGCGATGTCTTGTTCAACAATAAATAAGAATTAACCCCTATAGCCACAAGTCATAAGGCAGCCTATGCCCTATCCTTGTGGCTTTTTTAATGTGCAATACAATTATGAAAGGAACATTCCCTATAGATAAATTCCGCCAGATGGAGACGCCGTTCTATTATTACGACGTTAATCTGCTGCGCGAAACATTGAGAACGATTCGCACCGAAGCCGACAAATACAACAAATTCTGCGTGCATTATGCAGTAAAAGCTAACGCTAACCCAAAGGTTCTTTCTATCATTCGCGAAAGCGGACTTGGAGCTGACTGTGTAAGTGGCGGAGAAATAAGCGCTGCAATAAAGGCGGGATTCCCTACTAATAAAATAGTTTACGCAGGCGTAGGAAAAACAGACCGCGAAATCAACCTCGGGTTAGATAATGATATATTCTGCTTCAACGTGGAATCTGTGCCCGAACTTGAAATTATAAACGAGTTGGCGGAGGCTAAAGGAAAGATTGCCCGTGTAGCATTCCGTATAAATCCGGATGTGGGCGCACATACTCACGCTAATATCACTACCGGACTGGCAGAGAATAAGTTCGGCATCAGCATGCGCGATATGGATCACGTTATCGACCTCGCACTGAACATGAAAAACGTTAAGTTTGTGGGACTTCATTTTCACATCGGTTCGCAGATTCTCGACATGGGCGACTTCATAGCATTGTGCAACCGCATCAACGAGTTGCAGGAAAAGTTGTACGCTCGCCAAATCATAGTAGAGCACATCAACGTAGGCGGAGGCTTGGGCATCGACTATACTCACCCCAACCGTTGCCCTATCCCAGGCTTTGCAGAATACTTCGCCACTTATCATAAGCACCTCAGACTGAGACCTCAGCAGACTCTTCACTTTGAATTGGGACGTGCCGTGGTAGGTCAATGCGGAAGCCTCATCACCAAGGTAATCTACGTAAAGCAGGGAACCAACAAGCAGTTCGCCATAGTAGATGCCGGAATGACCGATCTTATTCGTCCGGCTCTGTATCAGGCATATCACAAGATAGAGAATATCACTTCGGAAGAAGAAAGAGAGACATATGATGTAGTAGGTCCTATCTGCGAATCTTCGGATGTATTCGGAAAAGCCATAGACTTGAACCGCGTGAAGCGAGGCGACCTATTCGCACTGCGCTCAGCAGGAGCTTACGGCGAAATTATGGCATCGTCATACAACTGCCGTCCGTTGCCCAAAGGATACACATCCGACGAGTTGCTCTGATAAGCAAAACGACACGCCTATTAGTCAATTTATATAAGAACAGCCGCAAACCATACAGCGTCTCGCTTCATTTCTACACGAAAGCGAGACATCCGGTATGACTTGCGGCTGTTTTATTTCATTTTCCATACAAATGGGAGGCATTATATGAACTTCTTTTATTAATTTTGCCACCTAAATCAATAAAGAAGAAACAGATAACGTTATAAACTAACAATAAAATGGAATTAGCAAGTAAGTACAATCCCGCAGACGTGGAGGGAAAATGGTACCAATACTGGTTGGACAACAAATTATTCAGTTCTAAACCCGATGGACGCGAACCGTATACCATCGTTATCCCGCCGCCTAACGTAACCGGAGTGCTCCACATGGGACATATGCTTAACAATACCATTCAAGATATCTTGGTGCGCCGTGCCAGAATGACTGGTAAGAACGCGTGCTGGGTTCCCGGAACCGACCACGCTTCTATCGCAACAGAAGCTAAGGTGGTAAATAAGTTGGCACAGCAGGGTATTAAGAAAACAGACCTTACCCGCGATGAGTTCTTGAAACATGCATGGGAATGGACCGACGAACACGGAGGTATCATCTTGAAACAATTGCGCAAACTGGGAGCGTCTTGCGACTGGGACCGCACTGCTTTCACCATGGACGAAACTCGCAGTAAAAGCGTAATCAAAGTTTTCTGCGACCTTTATAGAAAGGGACTTATCTACCGTGGCGTACGTATGGTAAACTGGGACCCGAAAGCCCTTACCGCACTGAGCGACGAAGAAGTTATATATAAGGAAGAGCACAGCAAACTGTATTACCTGAAGTATTTTGTATCCGAAGATGACGGTACAGGAGAAACAGGAGCAGAAGGCGAAGTGGTAAACCGCGACGCTCAGGGCAGACGCTATGCTATAGTAGCAACAACTCGTCCTGAAACTATCATGGGCGATACTGCCATGTGTATCAATCCTAACGACGTGAAGAACCAGTGGCTTAAAGGTAAGAAAGTTATCGTTCCGTTGGTAAACCGCGTAATTCCTGTAATAGAAGACGATTATGTAGACATCGAGTTCGGTACAGGATGTTTGAAAGTAACTCCTGCACACGATGTTAACGACTATATGCTTGGCGAGAAATACAACTTGCCTTCTATCGACATCTTCAACGATAACGGTACTATCAGCGAAGCTGCCGGAATGTATGTAGGCATGGACCGTTTCGACGTTCGTGCTCAGATTGAGAAGGACCTCGAAGCTGCCGGATTGCTTGAAAAGGTAGAAGCATACGTTAATAAGGTAGGTTTCTCTGAACGTACCAACGTTGCCATCGAGCCGAAGCTTTCTATGCAGTGGTTCCTTAAGATGCAGCACTTTGCAGATATGGCTTTGCCGCCGGTAATGAACGACGAGCTGAAGTTCTATCCCGCTAAATATAAGAATACATACCGTAACTGGTTAGAGAACATCAAAGACTGGTGTATCAGCCGTCAGTTGTGGTGGGGTCACCGCATCCCGGCATACTTCCTTCCGAAGGGTGGTTTCGTAGTAGCCGAGACTGCAGAAGAAGCTTTGAAGTTGGCTATCGAAAAGACTGGCGATGACAACTTGAAGATTGAAGACCTCCGTCAGGACGATGACTGCCTTGACACATGGTTCTCTTCATGGTTGTGGCCTATCTCATTATTCGACGGTATCAACAACCCTGGCAACGAAGAGATTAAGTACTACTATCCTACTTCAGACTTGGTAACCGGACCGGATATCATCTTCTTCTGGGTAGCTCGTATGATTATGGCTGGCTATGAATACATGGGCGACATGCCTTTCCGCAATGTATACTTCACAGGTATCGTTCGCGATAAATTAGGCCGTAAGATGTCTAAGTCGCTCGGTAACTCGCCCGACCCATTGGATTTGATTGACAAATACGGAGCCGACGGTGTACGTATGGGTATGATGTTGTCGGCACCTGCCGGAAACGACATCCTATTCGACGATACACTCTGCGAACAAGGACGTAACTTCAACAATAAGATATGGAACGCTTTCCGTTTGGTTAAGGGATGGGAAGTAGCTGATATCGAACAGCCCGAATACGCAGCTATCGCAACCAAGTGGTTCGGCGAAATGTTGGCTAAGACCACTGCCGAAGTAAACGATTTATTCGGCAAGTACCGTCTGAGCGAAGCCCTGATGGCAGTATACAAACTGTTCTGGGATGAATTCTCAAGCTGGTATCTTGAAATGGTGAAACCGGCATACGGTCAGCCTATCGACAAGAAGACATTCGAGCAGACACTGAAATACTTCGAAGCACTGCTTAAATTGCTCCATCCGTTCATGCCTTTCATCACAGAAGAGTTGTGGCAGCACATATACGACCGCAAAGACGGAGAAAGCATCATGGTACAGCAGCTCGATAATAACACTCAGTTCGATGAAAGCCTCATCGCTCAGTTCGAAGCAGTTAAAGAAGTTATCGGTGGAATCCGTACTATCCGTCTGCAGAAGAACATCGCGCAGAAAGAAGCACTCGAATTGCAGGTAGTAGGCGAAAGCCCAGTTGCCGCATTCAACCCGATTATCGCCAAGCTTTGTAACCTTTCGGCTATCAACGCTGTAGAGAACAAGGCAGAAGGCGCAGCTTCGTTCATGGTAGGAACTACAGAATACGCTGTTCCATTGGGCAACCTTATCAACGTGGAAGAAGAGTTGAAGAAGCTTGAAGCCGACTTGAAATACCAGGAAGGATTCTTGATGAGTGTACAGAAGAAGCTTAGCAACGAAAAATTCGTAAGCAAGGCTCCGGCTAACGTTATCGAGATGGAACGTAAGAAACAAGCCGACGCTGAAACTAAGATTGCAGCACTGAAAGAAAGCATTGCCGCATTGAAAAAGTAACGACTGAGTAATTTATGCTTTTAGATAAATAGCACGAATTATAAAACTCATAATTAGCCGACCATACCTCACAATTGGGGTAAGGTCGGCTTTTTTATTGTTGCATGATGACTGTTTAATGTAAATGATATCACACATTATGCTATATTTGCATCATATATTATTGTGTAGACAAATCATGGGAAACGGAGTTCTAGATATATTTGCAGCAGCAGTAGCGCTAACACTTGCTATTGTGCTAACATGTGTAAAGATGCCGAGTGGCGAGTTATGGCAAGCTATGCGTCGCATGAACAGACTGCTCATTGCGTGCTACGTAGCCATGGGTATATCTAATATTGTTACCGGGCTGCTTGGAGTAAGCAGTTCTGCCGACCCTGTAATGTGCGTGTCAATGTTAGTTGTGTCAATGTATCAGGCATTGCTTTTTACAGCCACATGTGTAACGTTCGTATCTCCACGTACAATAAGTGCGGGATGGCTTACCAAAAACGGAATAGCAATAACGCTTGTAGGCATTGCCACAGTCTACGCTCTCTGTCTCGGTGGCAGCGTTATGGAGTTTGGGCTTTGGGCAGGCATAGTAGCGTACATAGCCGAGATAATATATTATTGTCACCTCTTCAAGACTTGCTATAGCGAAAGCCTATATAAACTTGAGTCAAGCTACGACGAGGACATGAAAGACAGCTTACGCTTGGTAAAGAACTGCTTTGTGGGTGCTCTTACCGTAGGATTAAGCGCATTGCTATACGTGGTATTTCGTTTAGGCGATGTTTGGTACAACGCTTTCACCTGCATATACACCTTATATTATATATACCTTGTTATCTGTATAATCAACTACCGCATTTGCGCGGGATACATTGTAAAAGTAGTGGCAGCCAAAGAAAATGAAGCGGAAGTAAAATATGAAGTGGAAACATCTGACACGATAATAGATTCTGATGAAGAGCTTCGGCTGGCGGATGCCATCAACAAGTGGGTAGACGAAAAGCTATTTGTACGCAACGACCAAACCGTTGAAGAAATCGCTGCGGAACTTGGTACCACACACACCATGCTAAAGTGGTATTTCACCAACCGCATGCACACCACCTTCCGTACTTGGCGACTCGACCTGCGTGTAGAAGAAGCTAAACGCCTACTCAGAGACGAAGATGCTTCAACATCATCCGTACACACTTTGGTGGGTGTGGCCGACAAAAGCAACTTCCATAAGCTATTCCGCAAGCAAGTGGGAATGACACCAAAAGAGTATAAGGAACAAATATCCGCCCAGGCATAAAACATATTTTAGGAGTAGTATTAAGGCAAGTGCCGTGGTATTTCGTAGTGTTTATCGAAATACCACGGCACTTTTTGTTACAATTTGATGCTATAAACTTATTTTCGCTTAGAGATTTCTGATAGAGACATACATATTTTATCGACCTTACATATTCTTAGATTCATGATTTGCTTACTATGTAAAAAACGATAAAACCTTAAAGACACTATAAAACCAATTATAATATGCCAATGTTTAAACGAATTTTACTTGCAGCCTTGCTTGCATTTACGGTAATACCGCTATCTGCGCAAGAAAAGGCGGACACTACTTTCGTATTCCGCTTCCCTGTTGAGAGCGACACGCTTTTCGCCGCCTACCATAACAACATTGCGGAACTAAAACGAATGTACGATCTTGTAGAACGGCACAAGCCGCAGATACTCAATGGTGACATACCACTACTTGTAGACGGATACTGTAACTCTAAAAGCAGTACCCCGGAAAATCAAGCTATAGCCAAGATTCGGTCTAACCGTGTAAAATCAGAACTTATAGTTCATACTGGGCTTACCGAAGCGTGCTTCATCACCCAAAACCATGTAGAGAAGGGCGACTTTGTGACGGTGCGAATCACCATCGCTAAAGATGATATTCCATCTACCCTACCCGAAAAAGACACTGCCACTCCGGTAGAAAACAAGAAAGAAGAAGCAGTAACCCCTCAAGAAGAACATATTACTCATTCTGAAGAAGCACTACCCAACACTACATCTAAAGCCGATTACAACAATTCGCTCTCGCTGCGTGCCAACCTATTGCGTTGGGCTACACTCACCACTGATATTGGCATTGAATGGCGTATCAACTCAAACTGGGGTATCCTTGTAAACGGCACATGGACATCTTGGAGCTGGGACAATGCCGGACGACGCTACGCACTGTGGGAGGTAACACCACAAATACGCCATTATATAGGTAAAGAAAAGCGCGGCTACCTAGGAGCAATGTTTAAAACCGGAAAGTTCAACTACAAGCTTTCTGATACCGGAAAACAAGGCGACCTTACAGGTGGCGGCATTGCCGGAGGTTACGTTGTAAAGCTGAACAAAGCACTCGCGCTCGACCTCGGTCTTGGCGTAGGTTACCTGCACACAGATTACGATAAATACGTTACTATAGATGGTGTACGGGTACGACAAGGCTCGGAAACAAAGAATTGGTGGGGACCAATCAATGCAGATATTACCCTAGTATGGACGTTATTCTAAAATGAAAAAAGAAGATATGGAACAGACGAAATACATACATTCATTAAAGACAACCGCCACTCGCGGAATGGTTTTGGCGGTATGGGCGGCATCCGTTCTCTTCACTACGACAGCACTGACCTCGTGTGTAAAGGACGATCTATACAACACCCCACACCCCGATCACGGTAAGATAACAGTCACCGCCAACTGGAAAGACCGCGGTGATGGAGTAGAAATACCTGCCTCGTGGAATATCAATATGGGCAATTACTCTGGCACGGAGACTCAAGCCACACACGCTCCAAGCCAACTATTCAATCCGGGTAATTACCGCCTTACGGCATTTAGCGACGCTGATAACATCACGGTAAGCGGAACAACCGCCACAGTAGCTAACGCTAACGGCATAAACGGAGTTAAAGCACCATTTGTAAACAGTAACCCAGGCTTCTTCTTTACGAGCGTACAAGAAGTAACGATAGAAAAAGACCGAGACCACGCCTTCACAGCGGAAATGCAGCAACAAGTGCGCGAGGTTACATTATTGATAGAACCCACAGGCGATGCAAAAGAACGTATAGAAAGCATCGAAGGGTATCTGTCGGGAGTAGCCGGAACGTTAGACTTCGCTAACAACGCTTACGGGTCAGCATCGAATGTGGCGCTTAGATTTACTAAAATAACCCAAGGCAACAATATCGGCAAATGGAGCGCTACTATCCGACTCTTAGGTATTACCGGTAGCGCACAAAAACTCACCGCAACTATCAGCTATGCCAATGGCAACCCACTCAGTTCTGAATTAGAGAGCGATCTGTCAAAAGCCATTAACGGTTTCAACGACAACAAGAAGGCACAGTTCATACTGGGCGGTACAATAGCGGAAACGCCTTCGGAAGCTGTAGTAGGTGGTGCCACCATCGAGAATTGGACACAAATAGATGCCGGCAGTGGCGACGCTTATTAAGAGAGCTAATTAATGTATTAATAACACCATAAATAAAGAGATTATGAAAAGAATAAATTACCTGCTTTTAACAGCTACCATGTTATCTTTCGCTGCTTGTAGCAACAATGAAGGGACAAATAACGAAAATAATCTGGTAGAAGCCAGAATCACCGCGTCTGCCAGTCGTGCCATCGATGACAAATGGGAAGCCGACGCTATAGCCGTAACGGTAGCCTCATCGCCCGTTAGCAACATAAAAGACATGTACAAGAACGTAAAGTACACTACTACCAGCACAGGCACAACAGCAGAATTCGTAGCGGAGCAAAATAAGAGTATCTACTTTCAAGACGCTGATGAAACGGTGACCTTCACTGCCTATGGCCCATACAATGACCCAAATTCGGAAGGTGACATATTGTTCAGCACAGAAAACCAGAATACTGCCGAGACCCGAAAAGCAGTAGACTTTATCTACGCCTCTGGTGTGCGAGCCAGCAAGAGTAGTCCCACAGTAAATTTCATGTTCAAGCACATTATGAGCCGACTCGTTCTAAAGGTTACAGCAGGAAACGGCATCAGCGCATCAGATATTACCAGCGGACAATACTTCTTGAACGGCATAGAACTTAATGGAAAATTCAATGCCAATACAGGAGCGGCACAAGCTATCACTTCGTCGGCTAACCAAAACCAACAACAGTATTCACTTAACGACAAAGTTCAGATTACTCCAAACGAAGCGGACAAGCGTACGTTCACCGTTATCTGTTTCCCGTTCGATTACAGCAACAAGCCGCTTGAATTCGTAGCGACCGTAAATGGTCAGAACTACACATTGAATCTTTCACTAAATCTTGAAGGCGGTAAAAACTACACCTATAACATCAAGGTAAACAAGACCGACGTCGAAATTTCAGGCAGCACCATTGCTCCATGGACAGACGGCGGAACCACTGCGGGAGATGCCACATTGTAACATTACACACTAGCCACCGCTCCCTCGCAAGGAGCGGTAGCACGAAAATAAAAACGTTTAAAAATATATCATTATGAAGAAGAGACGGTTTTACAACCATATTCTTCTAAGTGCAGTGGCTATGGTACTATTTGCCGCCTGCACTCAAGAAGATAGCATTGCCGAAAGCTATTTTCCAGAAAATAAATACCCGTTAGAGCTGACGGCATCAGGAATTCAGGCCATAACGAATGAAACACAGGCATCAACACGCGCCACTGTTGACGACAATTGGAACAACGTAACCAACATAGCGGTACAGGTAGGAACAGTTGTAAAGCAATATTCAGTATCATCGACAGACGGAGGAGTTACCGCCAAGCTTCATTCAGAAGATCCGTTCCTTTGGAAAAACGCGGAAGAGAAGAAAAACATCATAGCATGGCATCCGTTCACCCAAATCTACCCTACCGACTGGACTGTGAAAGCCGATCAAAGCACTGCCGCAAACTATCAGGCAAGCGACTTGATTAGAGCCGACCTTAAAGACTTGGCGTTCAATGACAGAAACGACCCAGAGAAGAGCAAGATGATTTTCCATCATAAAACGGCGAAGGTAGTGGTGAATCTCAGTGCCGATGATGGTGTGGCATTAGATGCCAATACTTCTGTAAAACTAAATAATCTTTTCGGTTTAGATGAAGGTAGCACTATCACTCCATACAAGGCTACTGTCAATAAACACACTTACCTTGCCTTGCTAAAAGAACAGACTCTCATTGCGAAGTCTTCGTTCATACAAGTAACAACAGGGGATGGCACGTTCTTATATAAATTGCCGAATGCAAAGACTTTTAAGGCAGGCAATGCATATACATACAACATTACCGTGAAAGCAAACGGCATAGAAGTGACCGAAGCCATAATCGGCGAGTGGACGGACGGCGGCAGCGAGGCTGTGACAAGCAAGACTGTCTTGGTGAATTATACAGCCGACAATGTAAAAAAGGGCGATTACATCTATAAAGACGGAACCATATCAGATGGTGGACTACGGCAAATCTATTCCGATGGGACGATGGTGTGTGAAGCGACAAAGCCGCAACCCAGAACGATTAAGAACAATCCTGTAGTAGGCATCGTTTTCTGGACACCTTCGGAGACCACGACTGAAAGCAGACAGACTCCTGCCAGCCTGACGGACGACAAGATAATGGCTGCCGATCATCCGGAATGCACCCATGGCCTTGCTGTGGCCTTGGAAGACATCTCCTATGAAGAGATTAGTGGTGTATCTAATTATGAATTCATAAAGGATTTCCAAAAAAGTAATAACTTCACCCATGAACGGAAGTCAGACTTTGTATCTATTGCATCAGGCAAAGGTGCTACGGATAATATCAATAAAATCTATGGCTATCAAAACACCATAGTACTTCGTGCATACAATGAATATTGCACTAAAAACAATAGGAAAAACTTTATTGCCCAGAACGCTGTCGGCCTTGAAGAGTTTGCGGCTAACCATCCAGCCCCATCACACAGTACCGGATGGTTCATTCCTTCGTTGAAAGAACTGCATCTTCTTTGCTACATGGATGTGGATGATATTTATGATAGCAAGTTGCATAAACCAGCCCGTGTAGCTACCCGTGATGTAGTCAATAGCTCACTCTTGGCCGCCAATGGTACTCCTTTTATAGAAGGATATTATAGATCATCTTCGGAGTACGCTGAAGATTGTCTCTACGTCTACATCGTATATTTCAGTTATGGCAGCGCTTTTCAAAATTTAAAGTGGTACTCGCAAGCATTAAAAGCGGTGTGCGCTTTCTAAAATCATATTGCAATGAAACGAAACATAATACATACCTTTTGGATGGCAGCGGCACTGCCGCTACTCCTTTCATCCTGCACGCAGGAGGAACTGCCCGATATGAACGGCACAAGTGACTTGGCTCCGCTATCCATCACCGTGACCGATGGCGGCTATGCCTCTACTGATAAAACCATGACCCGTGCCGCGGAGAACGGCTACCGCACCGACTTCACCGCCGGTGACGAGTGTGGTCTGTACATAGTACGCAACGGCGTTGTAGCCTACGATAATATCAAGCTTACGGCTACAGCCAACGAAGACGGGTCTATTACATGGCAACCCGATGCAGAAACAAAACTCATGGGTGGACTTTCTAACGAGAACTATTTTCTTTACTATCCATACCAAACCGATATGAACGGCAAAGTCGATGCTTCTGCCAACGAGCCCGATGATTTCTTCGCTACGCTTATAAGTGGATGGCAGCCTGCAGCCGACCAAAGCACTTACGCCAGTTATGCCGCTTCCGATTTGATGATTGCCGATGGTACCACTACAAAAGGAACTAACGGCACGCTTTCGCTCTCATTTACAATGAGCCACGCCATGGCCCTGGCTGTAATTAAGATGCCTACCATAGTATATCAGTTTACCAACGCAAACGTAAAAATACCCGACTATGTAAATAAAGCCACAGTAGCAGACTTCACAAACAGCGACTTGCAGCCATACGGCATTGCTCCAGGCACATATAGATACATAGTGAATCCAGTAAACGGCACAGCCAAAAACATCACCGGCAAGTATGCCGCAGGCAGCAAAGAATTCGCATTCACCCCTAACATTACCAATGCAAGCAGCTATAAGACCTACAAGGTAGATGGTGCCGCAACAATCAAAAAAGCGCACACACTGCAAGCGGGCGATTACCTTCTCTCTGACGGCTCATTGATAGGCAAGGACAAGACTCTGACCGACGAACAAAAAGCCGCCTGCGTAGCCATAGTGTTCTACGCCGGACATCATACAAGTGATGGTTCCGATTATTCTAAAACAGGTATCGGCCTAAGTAAGTGCCACGGCTATGCAGTAGCTGTGGATGATGCCATACCCCATCCTTCAAGAGGAGCGATGTGGGGCGTTAATGGTGGATCGGTAGGCACCAAAAGCAATGGTTACTCTGAGCCTGAAACAGACTGGAATGGCTATAAATGGACACAGAAAATCATAGACGCAGCCGGAGGAGTGGGTAAATTAAATGCCAACACACAAGAAGGTTATCCCGCCACCTATTATGCGGTTGTGGCGCATGAAGCCAATTGCAAAGCTCCTGCAGGTAGCAGCGGCTGGTTTTTGCCATCCATCGGTCAGATGTATTATCTTTATGAAAATCGTACTTCTTGGCTTTATGGTCAAGTAAAAATTACCATTTATGGCAACTACTGGACCTCAACAGAATATTTCACGAACGACGCTGTTACTATGCTTTTTGGCGACTACGGTCAAAGCCACTACGAGAAGGCATGGAGATTTGGAGTGCATTCTGTTTTGGCTTTCTAAAACCACTTACAGCGCCTTCTGGATGGGGTGAAAAAACAATGCGATTTGCAAAGGAAAAGAATGCGAATTGCAGCACTGCAATATGCGAATGGACAAATGAAGCATTGCGATGGTTTGATTTAAGCATCGCAATGCTTTTTTCGCCTTTGTTAATGCTGTTTTTATGTGCGCTATTCTATAAAACAAAGCGAGGCCGGACTCTATCTCACGAAGAATCCGGCCCCTTCATCAAACAACCAATAAGAAAAAAATTAGAGGTAATCTAATGATTTTATCTAATGAATAACAGCTCTCTGTATTTAGGCAATGTCCACATCTTATCGTCTACTATCAGTTCGAGCTTGTCAATATGATAACGTATCTGCTCTAACATAGGAGCTATCGTATCGTGGTAGGCAATAGCCTTTTCGCGCTCGTCGGTAATCTTGTTGGCTACCTTGCGGGCTTCTACCATCGCATCGACATGCTCTTTAATATATGTGGTGTGCTCTGCTATCTTCTTGATGATGGCAACGTTCTCAGCGCTCAACTTGTCGGCTTCTTCTGCCGGGAACAAGTTCTTCATCTTGTATACATTGTCTATCAGCTTGCTCTGATACTCTATGGCTACAGGCACTACGTGGTTCATTACCAAATCGCCCAACACACGTGCTTCAATCTGAATCTTCTTGGTGTAGATTTCCCATTTAACCTCGTTACGGGCTTCAAGTTCTACCTTGGTCATTACACCCTGACTCTCGAACATCTTAACGCTCTCTGGTGTAAGATAGCGGTCGAAGATAAGCGGGCAACTTGTTTCGCAGTCCAATCCACGCTTAGCAGCCTCGGCTTTCCACTCTTCGCTGTAGCCGTTGCCGTCGAAACGAATAGGCTTGCAGGCCTTGATATATTCGCGTATTACCTGAATAACAGCCGAAATCTTAGGTTCGCCTTTTTCAATCAAAGCGTCTACCTTAGTCTTGAACTCAACCAGCTGTTCTGCCATAGCTGTATTAAGGGCAATCATGGCACTAGCACAGTTGGCCTCAGAACCTACGGCACGGAACTCAAAGCGGTTTCCGGTGAAGGCGAACGGAGAAGTACGGTTACGGTCGGTATTATCTATCAGCAACTCAGGAATCTGCGGGATATCTAACTTCATGCCATGCTTTCCACCCAAAGAAATCAGTTCGTCGGTAGCACTCTCTTCCATATGATCGAGCACACGGCTAAGCTGTGAACCAAGGAACGATGAAATGATGGCGGGAGGTGCTTCGTTGGCTCCCAGACGATGAGCGTTGGTAGCACTCATGATAGATGCCTTAAGCAATCCGTTATGACGATATACTGCCATCAGCGTATTAACGATAAACGTGATAAAACGCAAGTTTTCTTCAGGAGTCTTGCCCGGAGCCATCAACAGCACGCCGGTATCTGTACCCAGTGACCAGTTGTTGTGCTTACCCGAACCGTTAACGCCTTTGAACGGTTTTTCATGAAGCAATACACGGAAGCCGTGAGTACGGGCTACCTTACGCATCAATGACATGATAAGCATATTATGATCGACAGCCAAGTTGCACTCCTCGAAAATAGGAGCCAACTCAAACTGGTTAGGAGCAACTTCGTTGTGGCGGGTCTTAACGGGGATACCCAATTCGAGAGCCTGAATTTCAAGATCTTTCATAAAGGCAGCCACACGTGTAGGAATGGCACCGAAATAATGGTCTTCAAGCTGCTGGTTCTTAGAAGCCTCATGACCCATCAGCGTACGTCCGGTAAGCAACAAGTCGGGGCGTGCGGCATACAAACCTTCGTCTACCAAGAAATATTCCTGTTCCCATCCCAAGTAAGCCACTACCTTTTTCACGCTCGGATCGAAATAATGGCAAACATCTACCGCAGCCTTATTAACGGCACGCAATGCCTTAAGCAGCGGAGCCTTATAGTCGAGCGACTCACCTGTATAAGCTATAAATACTGTAGGGATGCAAAGTGTATCGTCTACTACGAAAACTGGTGATGAAGGATCCCACGCACTGTAACCACGAGCTTCGAAAGTATTACGGATACCGCCGTTAGGGAATGAAGACGCATCCGGCTCTTGCTGAACAAGCAACTTTCCGGAGAACTCTTCCATCATACCTCCCTTACCGTCGTGCTCTACAAAAGCGTCGTGCTTTTCGGCAGTACCTTCTGTCAACGGCTGGAACCAGTGTGTATAATGTGTAGCTCCCAATTCGCTGGCCCAACGTTTCATTCCATCGGCCACCTGATCGGCTATACTACGATCTAGTACGGCACCGTTATCCATAGCGTCTACCAACTTTGCATATACATTGCTAGGCAGGTATTTAAACATCTTTTCCCTATTGAAAACATATTTTCCAAAATACTCGCTTGGTCGTTCGGTGGGGACAGGCACTTCTACCGGCTTAGCTTGAAATGCCTTTTCTACAACTCTAAATCTTAATGTTGACATAATACCTCAATAATTAGTTAAATTTCTTTTTTTAGTTTGTATTTCATATTGGCTGATGAAAACAAAAGGTAAATTCTATTTTAGCAGCCATGCTCTACTTAACAAATCTGTATTCATCTGTATTGCACTTACGCTCGGGATAATGCAGATTATGCTTTAATATCGCACATTCTCATTTCCTTTTATATTGTCTTTTGTATCCTAACCTAATACCATTTAGTTGATTTTTGAAAGTAAAACCACTAAAACAGCAACCTTTTGTTTTAATCACACTGCAAATGTAGTTCATTCTGATTTATCATATATAGTATTGGATTACTTTTTTCAATAAATCCGAGTATATGTTTTAATATGAAACATAAAATAAAATTTCAGATTACAATCACACAAATATAAGGGGTGTAAAATTTCAGATTACAACACAGACAGCGTTGGTCTCCCCAAAAAACGCATGGCAATAAGGTTCGTTTTAAAAATATACGGCATTAAGAATACACCTTTACGGAAAATAACCTATCTTTGCCACAAGTAAAAACAAAGGGGTGCCCCTGCGGGCTGAGATCATACCCTATGAACCTGATGCGGTTAGTACCGACGAAGGGATTGTAATTATAGCTAACGGTGTGACTTCTTTGGATTTTACGACACTTTTTAATTCTACGCAATATGAAAGTAAAAGTAAACAGCAAAGAAACAGAAGTTGCAGAAGGCAGCAAACTAGCCGACTTAGCTATTCAACTAAAACTCCCTACACAAGGAATCGCAATCGGACTGAACAATAAACTCATCCCCCGTACAGACTGGAACACACAGGAATTGCACGAGAACGACAGCCTCGTAATCATAAAAGCTGCATGCGGAGGATAAGGAATGAAGAATTTATCACCACACATCAGTCTGCAATTCATCACTCACTATACAGACCAGTACACCTATTATGACTCTGCACGCATGGCGCTGCAAGGCGGATGCCGATGGATTCAGCTGCGCATGAAAGATGCGCCGATAGATGCCATTCGCACAGAAGCTCTGCGCATACAGAAGCTCTGCAGAGAATACCACTCCTTATTTATTATAGACGACCATGTAGAACTCGTAAAAGAGCTGAAAGCCGACGGAGTGCATCTTGGCAAGAACGACATGCCAATAGCGGAAGCTCGCCAACTACTGGGCGAAGGCTTCATAATAGGCGGCACAGCCAATACATTCGACGATGTAAAAGCGCACTACGAGCATGGAGCCGACTATATAGGATGCGGCCCCTTCCGCTTTACTACAACCAAGAAAAACCTCAGTCCCATATTAGGACTGGAAGGCTACCGCGACATAGTACAGCGCATGAAGGCAGAAGGAATTAACCTGCCGATAGTGGCTATAGGCGGAATAACCAACGACGATATACCAGCCATAATGCAAACCGGCGTATCTGGCATAGCACTTAGCGGAAGCATATTAAAAGCCGACAGCCCAGCCGACGAAACCCGCAAGGTGCTGGAAACAATAAATAAGAACATAGAAAACAAATAATCATATAAATCATGGAAAAACTAATCATAGCCGGAAAAGAATTCGGCTCACGTCTGTTCTTAGGAACCGGCAAGTTCAACTCGAACGAGATTATGGAAAAAGCGATATTGGCATCAGGCTCAGAAATGGTGACCGTAGCCATGAAGCGCATCGAGCTGGACGACAAGGAAGACAATATGCTTAAGCACATCACTCACCCACATATCCAATTGTTGCCTAACACTTCGGGCGTACGTAATGCCGAAGAAGCTGTTTTCGCTGCACAGATGGCTCGCGAAGCATTCGGCACCAACTGGCTGAAGCTGGAAATTCATCCAGACCCACGCTACTTGCTTCCCGACTCAACAGAAACTCTTAAGGCTACAGAACAGTTGGTAAAACTCGGATTCGTGGTATTGCCTTATTGCCAGGCCGATCCTACCCTCTGCAAGCATCTTGAAGAAGCCGGAGCCGCTACCGTTATGCCGCTCGGCGCTCCTATCGGAACAAACAAGGGATTGCAGACTCGCGATTTCCTCCGCATCATCATAGAGCAGAGTAACGTGCCTGTAATTGTAGATGCCGGAATAGGTGCTCCAAGTCACGCAGCCGAAGCTATGGAAATGGGTGCATCGGCATGTTTGGTAAATACTGCCATCGCAGTAGCTGGCGACCCTGAAGCTATGGCCATCGCATTTAAAGAAGCGATTATCGCCGGACGCAGAGCATACGAAGCAGGACTGGGCACTCAGAACAGCAGCTTTGTAGCATCGGCATCTTCACCCCTAACCGCATTCCTTAACGAATAACAAATCACCTCATGGAAAATAAGAAAAACGACAAGATAGCTTACGCTCACGCAGAAAAGGCCTACATGCAAGGAACCATGTTTCCGTTTGTAAAAGTAGGTATGCAGAAAGTAAACCTCACTCCTACCGTAGAAGTTGTTGACGGAGAAAAGAAGGTTACTCCTAATGCGCCGGTATATGTTTACGACACCAGCGGACCTTTCAGCGACCCTAATATCACTATCGACCTGAAGAAGGGATTGCCCAGAATGCGCGAAAGCTGGATTACCGAACGCGGCGACGTGGAACAGCTGAAAGAAATCACATCTGAATACGGACGTATGCGCCGCGACGACCATTCGTTAGATCATCTGCGCTTTGAACACATTGAATTGCCCTACCGTGCCAAGGAAGGCAAATGCTGTACTCAGATGTATTACGCCAAGCAGGGCATCGTAACCCCCGAAATGGAGTATGTGGCTATCCGCGAAAACATGAACTGCCGTGAGTTGGGCATCGACACTTATATCACTCCTGAATTTGTTCGCGACGAAATAGCTGCCGGACGTGCCGTATTGCCAGCCAACATCAATCACCCTGAAAGCGAACCGATGATTATCGGTCGTAACTTCTTGGTTAAGATTAACACCAACATCGGTAACTCTGCCACTACATCGGGCATAGAAGAAGAAGTAGACAAGGCTGTATGGAGCTGCAAATGGGGAGGCGACACTTTGATGGACCTTTCTACAGGCAACAATATTCACGAAACCAGAGAATGGATTGTACGTAACTGCCCAGTTCCGGTAGGTACTGTGCCTATTTATCAAGCTCTGGAAAAAGTAAACGGAAAAGTAGAAGACCTTACATGGGAAATCTATAAAGATACCTTGATAGAGCAGTGCGAACAAGGAGTTGACTACTTTACCATCCATGCAGGTATCCGCCGTCATAACGTACACTTGGCCGACAAGCGTCTGTGCGGTATAGTAAGTCGTGGTGGTAGTATCATGAGCAAATGGTGCTTGGTTCACAACCGTGAATCGTTCTTGTACGAACACTTTGATGAAATCTGCGACATCTTGGCACAGTACGACGTAGCCGTTTCATTGGGCGACGGATTACGCCCCGGATGTATAGCCGACGCTAACGACGAAGCTCAGTTTGCCGAACTCGACACAATGGGCGAATTGGTACTCCGCGCATGGGATAAGAACGTACAGGCATTCATCGAAGGTCCGGGACATGTGCCCTTGCATAAGATTAAGGAGAACATGGAACGACAGATTTCGCACTGCCACAACGCACCGTTCTACACCCTCGGCCCGCTGGTTACCGACATCGCTCCCGGATACGACCATATCACTTCAGCTATCGGAGCAGCGCAAATAGGTTGGCTGGGAACAGCTATGCTTTGCTATGTTACACCTAAAGAACACCTGGGATTGCCTAATAAAGAAGATGTACGTACCGGAGTCATCACATACAAGATTGCAGCTCACGCCGCCGACCTTGCCAAAGGACACCCTGGAGCACAAATTCGCGACAACGCCCTGAGCAAGGCACGCTATGAATTCCGCTGGCGAGACCAGTTCCACTTGAGCCTCGACCCAGACCGTGCCTTAGAGTATTTCAACGAAGGACGTCATACAGACGGAGAGTATTGCACTATGTGCGGTCCTAACTTCTGCGCTATGAAGCTGAGCCGCGATTTGAAACAAGTAGAAAATAAAGACTGATAACATGTTTTCTGACGAATTAGAAAAAATATCGTGGGAGGAGACGACCAAAGCCATCTACTCCAAAACTGATGCCGACGTGCTTCGCGCACTAAGCAAAGAACATTGTGACATAGACGACTTTATGGCGCTTATCTCGCCTGCCGCCGAAAAATATCTGGAGCCTATGGCTGCACTGAGCAAGAAATATACAGAAGAACGATTCGGACGTACCATATCTATGTTCATTCCGCTGTATATCACAAACTCATGCACCAACTCGTGCGTGTACTGTGGTTTTCACGTATCAAACCACATGAAGCGTACCATCCTTACTCCGGAGCAGATAGAAGACGAATGTATAGCCATCAAGAAATTGGCTCCGTTTGAAAACCTGCTTCTGGTAACCGGCGAAAACCCGGCAAAGGCTGGTGTTCCTTATCTGGCCAAGGCACTTGATGTATGCAAGAAGTACTTCAGCAACATGAAAATAGAGGTTATGCCTCTTAAAGCCGAAGAGTATGCCGAACTGACAGAACACGGGCTGAACGGAGTAATCTGTTTCCAGGAAACATACAACAAAGCCAGATATAATGTATATCACCCCAGAGGCATGAAATCTAATTTTGAATGGCGTGTAAACGGATTCGACCGTATGGGTCAAGCCGGAGTTCACTCCATCGGAATGGGAGTATTGATAGGTCTGGAAGAATGGCGTACCGATGTTACCATGATGGCATATCATCTGCGTTATCTGCAAAAACATTACTGGAAAACCAAATACAGCGTCAACTTCCCGCGTATGCGTCCGGCAGAGAACGAAGGCTTCCAGCCTAACGTAATCATGAGCGATAAGGAGTTGGCTCTTGCCACATTCGCCATGCGTATCTTCGACCACGACGTAGATATATCTTACTCTACACGCGAGCCGGCTAACATCAGAGACAACATGGCTACACTGGGAGTAACTACCATGAGCGCGGAAAGCAAGACCGAGCCGGGAGGATATCACACATATCCGCAGGCGTTGGAGCAGTTCCACGTGAGCGACGAACGTACAGCCAAGGAAATAAACGCTGCTCTGAAGAAGATAGGACGCGAACCTGTTTGGAAAGACTGGGACGCATCGTTCGATCATTGCAAACTATCTACAAATAGATAAATAATCTATCTACAAAGATGGAAGACAGATACAACAGACAGAAAATGTTGCCCGAAATAGGAGAAGAAGGGCAAGCATTGCTGAGCCAAGCCCGAGTACTCATTGTGGGTACCGGTGGGCTTGGATCGCCTGTGTCGTTATACCTTGCAGGAGCCGGAGTGGGCACTATCGGACTCATTGATGATGACACGGTAAGCGTAACAAACCTGCAAAGACAAGTGCTATATTCGGAAGAAGAAGTTGGCATGTCGAAAGTGCTTCTGGCAAAGAAACGGCTGGAAGCGTTAAACCACGACATAACAGTAAACGCCTATAACGAACGACTTACGCCCGAAAACGCACAGCGCATCATAGCCGACTATGACATAGTGGTAGACGCTTGCGACAACTTCAAGACTCGCTACCTGATAGACGACACGTGCGCACTGTTGGGCAAGATTTACGTTTACGGAGCTATACGCGCATTCGACGGACAAGTAGCGGTATTCCACTACAACGGCGGGAAAGGCTACCGCGACTTATATCCCGATGAAGAAACAATGCTCTCCATGCCACACCCACCCAAGGGAGTACTTGGTGTAACACCCGGAATAGTAGGCTGCGCCGAAGCTAACGAAGTCATAAAAATAACATGCGGATACGGCGAAGTGTTGGCCGACCGCCTATGGCAAATAGACCTCAAAACGATGGTAACGTACACGATTTCGCTCTGAGAATTGTGATAAATCCAAACATATTACTATCTTTGCAATAACTATGTAATATAGTAGCACTGTTTTCCGCCCTAAACAAGTAGGGGAAAGTGCTACTAATTACTTGTTTGTCTCACTTTATTGTGTATCAATGAAACTGATAGTAACAACAACACCCACATATTTTGTGGAAGAGGATAAAATCATAACCGCTCTTTTCGATGAGGGGTTAGAGATTCTTCATCTACGCAAGCCCGACACCGCTCCAGTATACGCAGAACGCTTACTTACTCTTATACCGGAGAAATATCACAAGCGCATAGTGGTACATGGTCACTTCTATCTGAAAGAAGAATATAAGCTGAAAGGCATACACCTTAACCAGCGCAATCCACTTATCCCCGAAAATTACTCAGGACACATAAGCACATCTTGCCATTCGCTAGACGAAGTGAAAGAAAAGAAGTCAAAATGTGACTATGTTTTCCTAAGCCCTATATTCGACAGTATATCGAAAGAAGACTACCCATCGCAGTTTACTGACGAACAGTTACGTGCGGCATCTAAAAGCGGAATCATAGACAAGCACGTAATAGCTTTGGGCGGTATCAATGAAAACAATATACGAAAAATAAAAGACTACGGATTTGGCGGAGCTGCCGTATTAGGCGATTTATGGAACAAGTTCAGTCCCGAATACGACTATAATTACCGCGAACTGATAGAACATTTCATAAAACTGAAACGCCTGGCCGACTGATAAAAACACGCTCGGCACAGCCTTCGGCGCGTTACTTGACAAAATACAATAAGTCAAGCCACGCGCCGAAGGCTTTTTATATATTACAGCCAAAGTATAACGGCATGAAACCATGCCCTTTTAAACTTTATATGTATTTCATTTGTGCGACTTAAAGAAATGATTTAACTTTGCATTGTCTTTTAAAAACAAGGCATATTTTTAAGACAACATATCAAAATATTACAATGAGCGCAACAACACCTTTCAAAGTATTCTCGGGTACAAATTCGAGATACCTTGCAGAGAAAATCTGCACCAGCTTGGGCTGCCCGCTGGGAAACATGAACATCACACACTTCGCCGACGGTGAATTCGCCGTTTCTTACGAAGAGTCTATCCGTGGACAACACGTATTCTTGGTTCAGTCCACCTTCCCTAATTCAGACAACTTGATGGAGCTTTTACTGATGATTGACGCAGCAAAACGCGCATCTGCAAAGAGCATCATCGCCGTAATCCCTTACTTCGGATGGGCACGCCAAGACAGAAAAGATAAACCACGTGTTTCTATCGGTGCTAAATTGGTAGCTAACTTGTTAAGCGTAGCCGGCATCGACCGTCTTATCACCATGGACTTGCACGCAGACCAGATCCAGGGTTTCTTCGATATTCCGGTTGACCACTTGTATGCTTCTACAATTTTTGCTCCTTATATACAGTCATTAAACTTGGAGAACTTGGTAATCGCTACTCCTGACGTTGGTGGTTCTAAACGTGCCAGCACATACGCTAAATACCTCGATGTACCCTTGGTATTGTGCCACAAGACACGCGAAAAAGCTAACGTAGTAGCTTCTATGCAGATTATCGGTGATGTAAAAGGCAAAGACGTATTGCTAGTTGACGATATGGTAGATACAGCCGGCACTATCACTAAGGCTGCTGATATCATGAAAGCTGCCGGAGCTAACTCTGTTCGCGCTATCGCATCACACTGCGTTATGTCGGGCCCTGCTTCAGACCGCGTACAGAACTCACAGCTTGAAGAAATAGTATTTACTGACAGTATTCCTTACTCAAACCGCTGTGCTAAAGTTAAACAGCTGTCTATTGCTGACATGTTCGCTGAAACTATCCGTCGTGTCATGACTAACGAATCTATCAGCTCTCAGTACTTGCTGTAATAAAACCGAATAACATCTTTCCGTAAAAGAAAGACTGATTATACTCACATTAAGGCGCGGACTACTAAGGCTTCCGAAAACAGAATCGGAACTATGCCCAGTATTCCGCGCCTTGTTTTATCTGAATATTTCTTTTCGTCTCATCTAAATATTTCACTCCTCTTTATTATATCATGAATATACTTTGGCTCGACTTGAACAGTTCTTACGCCCACTCATCATTGGCTCTACCCGCTATACAGGCGCAGATGATGGACGATACTACTATAGAATGGAATATAGTATCGGCCACCATAAATGAAAGCCCCAACATTATAGCCGGAAAGATAGCCACCGCAGAGCCTGATGTGATTGCCGCTACATGCTGGCTGTTCAATCACGATGTGCTGATGCATGTATTGGCACGTGCCAAGGCTATGGCTCCTAATAGCATAGTAATATTAGGAGGACCAGAATTCTTAGGCGACAACGAGGACTTTTTACGTCGCCATCCGTTTGTGGATATTATATTAAGAGGTGAAGGCGAAGAAACATTCCCCTTGTGGACCAAGCATATAAACGATATCGACAAGTGGAAAGATATAACCGGACTGTGCTACATCAATAATGACATTTATCAAGATGGAGGGATAGCGCGTGTTATGGACTTTGACCGCCTAACACCGCCCGAAGAAAGTCCGCTGTTTAACTGGAGCAAACCTTTTGTGCAACTTGAAACCACACGAGGCTGCTTCAACACCTGCGCATTTTGTGTAAGCGGAGGCGAGAAACCTGTACGTTCTCTCTCAATAGACACTATACGTAAACGAATAGACAACATACACCGCCACGGCATACGCAATATCCGTGTGCTGGACCGTACGTTCAATTATAACAGCCGACACGCCAAAGCGTTGCTCGATTTGTTCAGGGAGTATTCTGATATTCATTTTCATCTGGAGATACACCCTGCCCTGCTCACCGAAGAGCTGAAAGAAGAATTACGCCACATGCCTGCCGGACTGCTACACTTGGAAGCCGGAATACAGAGCCTGAAGGAAGAAGTGCTAACCACAAGCCGCCGAAAAGGGAAGCTCAGCGCCGCCCTCGAAGGCTTACGCTTTCTATGCGCACTGCCCAACCTGATAACTCATGCCGACCTTATAGCCGGACTGCCGCTTTATCAGTTGGAAGAGATATTCAACGATGTACGTGTGTTGGCATCGTATAACGCCGGAGAGATTCAGTTGGAATCACTCAAACTTCTTCCGGGCACTGAGATGAGACGTCGTGCTGCCGAACTGGGCATCTGCTACTCTCCGCTCCCACCCTATGAAGTATTGAAAACAAATGACATAACTCCCGATGAATTGCATACCGCCTTTCTGTTATCGAGACTGCTCGATGGGTTCTATAACACCCCTGCATGGCAAGACCTCACCCGCAAGCTGATAGTAGAGCAACACGACTTTCTGCACCGGATGCTCGATTATCTTATTTCGCTCGGTGTGGCAGACCAACCAATGGGTATAGAGCGAAGAGGAAACATACTGTACGATTTCTGCCGAATACATTATCCGGAGTACGAGACTCAGGCTACTCTAACGTGGATTGAAGCCGGAATGTCGCTCAAGAAACAGCCGGCTGCACGAATCCGCACCAAGCACGTTTCGCCTCCCGAGGCATGGAGCGTATGCTATGGCGAGTACAAAGAAAGCCTCCGACTGTGTATGCTGCCGGGCAACGATACAGACCCTAACACCTATTGGTACGGCTTTGAATCGGAAACGCAGCAAACCAAACCGGTATTTAAGGCTATCAGTAAATAAAACTAACTTAAACAACAATAAACATATACTATGACCGCAGCGCACCCACAACTTTTGGTATATAAGGCTTCTGCAGGAAGTGGAAAGACATTCACCTTGGCAGTACGATATATCTGCCAACTGATAGAAGACCCGCGTGCATACCGCCGCATCCTTGCTGTAACTTTCACCAACAAGGCTACAGCCGAAATGAAATCGCGCATATTGGAACAGTTATACGGACTGGCTCATAATCTGAAGAGTTCTGAAGGCTATCTTAATGAACTGCATAAGCTAACGGGAAAAAGCCGCGACGAGATACAGAAATCGGCTGGCGAAGCGTTACGTAATATCATTCACGATTACAGCAGATTCCGCATTGAGACTATCGACTCCTTCTTTCAGTCGGTCATGAAGAACTTAGCCCGCGAGCTGGAGCTTGGAGCCAACCTCAACATAGAGTTGAACAACAAAGACGTATTATCTGATGCCGTAGACTCTATGATAGAGAACCTCAACAGAAAGTCGCCCGTTCTGGGTTGGCTGCTTGAATATATAGAAGAGCAGATAGAAAACGATAAACGCTGGGATGTATCTAAAGATATCAAAAAGTTCGGAGAAAATATTTTCAATGAAGAATACATTGAGAAAGGCGACGGACTGCGCAAAAAGCTATCCGACCCAACATTCATTCCAGATTTCAGAAAGAGACTGAAGCAGAAGCTAGAAGATGCTTTAGAAATAATGAAGGGGTTCAAAGAACAGTTCTATGGCATATTAGAAACCAATGGTCTGAGCGTAGAAAACTTATCGTACGGAAATAGTGGTATTGCAAACTATTTCAACAAACTAAGTATTGGTGAACTAAGAGATGAAAAGATTTTAGGATCAAGATTTGGAAAATATTTGGCAGACAGCGAAAGTTGGGTAAAAAAGGCTGCTAAAGGCAGAGATTTTATAATAAATGTGGTAGAGTCAGAATTACGTCCTCTACTTATCGACGCAGAGAAAATGCGCCCTATACAAAAAACAACTATCAACTCCTGCAAACTTACTCTAAAGTACATCAACAACCTGCGCCTGCTGGCAAACATCGACTTAGAGGTGCGCGAACTTAATCAGCGCAACAACCGCTTCCTTCTTTCGGACACCAACGCTTTACTGCACGGACTTATCAGCAAAGGCGACGCTACATTTGTGTACGAAAAGATAGGAACCAACATCGACACGGTGATGATTGATGAGTTTCAAGACACATCGCGTATGCAGTGGGAGAACTTCCATTTGCTGCTTGAAGAATGCTTGTCGCAAAAAGAAGGCAGTCTGATAGTGGGCGACATAAAGCAAAGCATATACCGCTGGAGAAACGGCGACTGGAAGATATTGGCAAACATAAAGCACGACCCTACGCTGAGAGTGAACGAGTGCACCCTCGATACCAACTGGCGAAGCGAATCAATGATTATAAGATTCAACAATGAGTTCTTTACCGCAGCCTGTCTGGAGCTGAACAACCGTTACGAGGAAGAAATGAAAGAGCCATGCGCACCGCTGGTAAACGCTTATATAGATGTATGCCAGAAAACAGCAAAAAAGACAGACAACGGTTACGTAAAGGTATCTATGCTGACCGACTCTAAAGACAATCCTTTCCGCGAGCAGGTTCTCAATGAACTGGTAGACGAAGTCAAGTCACTGATAGAACAAGGAGTGCAGACTAACGATATCGCCATCTTGGTACGTAAGAACAAAGACATACCACAGATAGCCGAGTTCTTCGACAAGAACGCCGGTGTTCGCATCGTGTCCGACGAAGCTTTCCAGCTTAACGCATCGCTTGCCATCTGCATGATGATAGACGGATTACGCTATCTCACCACGCCCGAAGACACCGTGGCAAAGGCTCGTCTGGCATTGAGTTACCAAAAAGAGATACTCCGCCAAGACATCGACATGAATACCATATTACTGAATGGCACAGACCAATATCTGCCTGCCGACTTCCTTTTACGCCAAAAAGAACTTCGCTTCATGCCACTATATGAGTTGCTCGAAAAGCTGTTCGTCATATTCAGCATGAATCAGATTAAGCAGCAAGATGCTTACCTATGCGCTTTCTATGACGCCATTACAGAATATATGCAGAAAAACTCTTCAGAGCTGACGGCTTTCATAGCTTTCTGGGATGAACATCTGTCTACCAAGACCATTCCGTCGGGAGAGATAGACGGTATTCGCATATTGTCAATACATAAATCTAAAGGATTGGAGTTTCACACTGTGCTTATCCCCTACTGCGACTGGAAAATGGAGAACGAAACCAATTCTAATCTGATATGGAGCACGCCTAACCAGATAACGGACAATGCCGAAAATGCCAGTCTGTTTAACGCATTAGATATTGTCCCCATCAATTACTCTAAGACGATGGCAGAATCGGTTTACAGCAACAGCTACTACGACGAAAGGCTTCAGCTATGGATAGACAACATCAACCTGCTGTATGTGGCGTTTACCAGAGCTTGCAAGAACCTGATTGTTTGGGGATGCTCTAACAAAAAAGGTACGGTGTCTGAATTGTTAGAGCAAAGCATCTCTCAGGTAGACATTGAGCAAACTAAGATTGAAGAAGAAGACTACGAAACCGAAGAAACGAATGATGAAGCCACACGCTATGAGTTCGGCAAACTTTACATATCCGAAGGGAAAAAGCAGAAACAATCTGACAACCGACTGAACGCTACCGCCGAAGGCATTCCGGTGCGCATGGAGTCTATAGAAACCGAATTCGAGTTCAAGCAATCTAACCGCTCGGCAGATTTCATAAACGGTAAGGATGATGACGACAAGACTTCGGAATACATTCAGCAAGGCGAGTTGCTGCACAGAGTGTTCGCTTCTATCAATACGGCAGATGATGTAGACGCAGCCATAGACCGTCTGTGTTTTGAAGGTGTAATAGAATCGGAGAAACAAGAGAAGCAGATACGCAACCTGGCGCAGAAAGCGCTTTCGCGCAGCGAAGTGGCTGGATGGTACGATGGCACATGGACTCTGCACAACGAATGCAGCATCATCTATACCGACGAGGAGGGAAACATGCAGATACGACGCCCCGACCGAGTAATGGAAAAAGACGGCGAAGTGATAGTGGTGGACTTTAAGTTCGGAAAGAAAAAAGACAGCTACACCGCACAGGTACAAGAGTATATGCAGCTACTTCACCAAATGGGATACAGCCGCATAAAGGGTTACCTATGGTATGTATACTCTAACGACCTGACTGAAGTAAACCTCCAATTTAAATTCTAAAAAGAACATCTACATGGAAACATTTCTTAAACAAGTGGCACAAGACCTTTTCAGTAAACTGAATGGAGATTTCAGCAATGTGGCTGTGGTTTTCCCTAACAAACGTGCCAGCCTGTTCTTCAACGAATATCTATCTGCCCAAGCGGAGCATCCCATTTGGTCGCCCACATATATCAGCATCAGCGAGCTTTTCAGAAAATGCTCTGACCTTAACGTGGGAGACCCCGTAAAACTGGTATGCGATTTATATAAGGTGTTCAAGGAAGAATCAGGAAGCAATGAAGCGTTAGACGATTTCTACTTCTGGGGCGAGATGCTTATCTCCGACTTCGACGATGCCGACAAGAACATGGCAGATACCGAAACGCTTTTCTCTAACCTGAAAGACCTGAACGACCTGACAGACCGTTATGAGTTTCTTGAAGAGGAGCAGAAAGAAGCGTTGGCGCAGTTCTTCGCCAACTTCAATATTGAAGAGTCTACCCAACTGAAGCAACGTTTCATCACTACATGGGACGTACTGGGAAAGGTATATTCAAAATACAAGTCGCTGCTGAAGAGCCAAAGCATAGCTTACGAGGGTATGATGTATCGCGAAGTGACCGAGAATTTCGACATCGACCAACTGCCGTACAGCAAATACGTGTTTGTAGGATTAAATGTGCTGAATAAGGTAGAACATACACTTTTCGAGAAACTGAACGAAGCCGGAAAAGCACTTTTCTATTGGGATTACGACAATTATTACTTAAATCGCTGTCCGCACGAAGCAGGCGAGTTCATCAGACGCAATTTAAAGGATTTCCCGTCGGAACTGCCGTCCGATTTATTCAGCAATCTGGATAACGACAAAGACATAACAGTCATCAAATCGCCCACCGAAAACGGACAAGCCAGATATTTGCCGCAATGGATTCGCGATAACCTTACTCCGTCTGAAAAGGAAACGGCTGTAGTGCTTTGCAACGAAAGCCTACTGCAACCGGTACTGCACTGCTTGCCAGAAAACGTAAAGCATATCAACATAACAATGGGATTTCCGCTTTCGCAGACTCCAGCATACAGTTTTCTGAATGCGCTGATAGAACTGCATATTTCAGGTTATAATCCTAAGACAGGCAGGTATCAATATGAGCATGTGGCAAGTGTGCTTAAGCACCCGTACACCATTCAGCTTAGCGATAAGGCCGAAGAGCTAATGCAAACACTCACAACTAACAACCGCTTCTACCCGCTGCCTTCGGAGTTGATGCAAGACGAGGCGTTGGATTTGCTTTTCCGCCCATGCGACAACAACAAAACGCTGTGCAAGACATTGGCAGAAGCGTTGAAGCGAATAGCCATCATCTACCAAAATCAAGCGGAATCATCAGAACAGGCATACGACCAGCTATACAGAGAATCGCTATTCAAGGCATATACCACGATAAACCGTTTTTACACACTGATAGAAGACGAAACGCTGAACGTACAGCCAGGTACATTCCAGCGTCTGCTTACACGAGTAATGGCTACGGCTAATATCCCGTTCCACGGTGAACCTGCCATCGGATTACAGATTATGGGAGTACTGGAAACCCGAAACCTTGACTTCCGTCATTTGATTCTATTATCGGTAAACGAAGGACAATTGCCTAAAGCGGGCAACGACTCATCGTTCATTCCGTACAACCTGAGAAAGGCGTTCGGCATGACTACCATCGACCATAAGATAGCGGTATACGCATATTATTTTTACCGAATGATACAGCGTGCCGAAAAGGTGGACTTCATTTATAACACCACTACAGACGGACTTAACAAAGGAGAGATTTCGCGCTTCATACTGCAGTTGCTTGCCGAATGGAATCACCCCATAAAGCAAAAGTCGCTCGAAGCGGAGCAATCGCCACTGCAAACAGAAAGCATCGTGGTAAATAAGGACTTATCAATAATGCGCCGTATGCAGAGCCACTTCGATGTACACGTAAACCCTAAAGCCAGCATCTCGCCATCGGCAATGAACTGCTATATGGACTGTCAGCTTAAGTTCTATTATAAATACGTAGCCAAGCTGAATGTGCCCGACGAAGTAAGTTCGGAAATAGACTCCGCCAAATTCGGAAGTATATTCCACTGGGTAGCGGAGCATATCTATAAAAAACTTACCGAGTGCGGCAAGCTGATAAACAAGGAGACATTAGAGGCGTTGCTGAAAGATGAGACGCGACTTCACGACTTTGTAGACAACGGATTCAAGGAGTTGTTCTTCAACATCCCAGCCAACGAACGCCCCGAATACAACGGTGTGCAGCTTGTCAACTCTGAGGTAATATATCGCTATGTTCGTCAGTTGCTTAAAAACGACTTAGCCTATGCTCCGTTCAACTTCATAGCGTCTGAAACAGCGGTGTACGAAAACATCGACATCAACACGCCGAAGGGGGCTATAAAATCGCGCATCGGAGGTATCATAGACCGTATGGACGAGAAAGACGGCACGCTAAGAATAGTGGACTACAAGACCGGAGGAAAACCGGAGACCTTCCCCGACGTGGAATCTTTATTCACTCCCGGCGACAAGCGTTCCAACTATATCTTCCAGACTTTCTTATACGCGTCTATCGTAGAAAAGAAACTACATGATAAAGGCGATAGCAGAAAGGTAGCTCCTGCCCTACTGTACATTCACAAAGCTTCTGCCGAAGATTATTCTCCGGTGATAGTTCAGAAGGAGTCAAGAAAAGACCCTAAACCCATAGACGACTTTTCTTCCTACGAGCCGGAGTACAGAGAGCGGTTACAGGCATTGCTTGAAGAGATTTTCAACCCCGACATTCCTTTCTGCCAAACAGAAGAAGAGGATAAATGTACCTACTGCGATTACTGCAAATTATGCAGAAAGTAGTTTGAAGCTGTGGTATAATTTACCATATAGTTTTAGATTATGTTAAAATGAAGTTCCCTCAAAAAGTTATGCAAAAACTTTTTGAGGGAACTTCAACTATTTCTGATTATCATGTAATAATTATAATCTATTTAATTCTTCAATATTTTTGTCTACTTTCTCAAATTTTTGTTTTCCAAAGCTATAGCTAAATCGCAACATGACTTTACGACTTTCTCCGTATCCCCAAGATGAGAGATTCAAAGCATCTTTTATGCCATAACTATCCCAACGTTCGGTATGGAAGACATCTGTCATTAGCAATGACAGACGCATACGTCCGTCGTGCCAACTCTTGCTAAGGTCTATATCCATACTTCCAGTCGGTCTGCTGACCTCATAGCTACCACCCTGACGTTTTGAATAGTATCGTCCAGATATCTCAAGATTTATGCCAAGTGGAAGTAGAACACTATTAGACGCCGATAAGAAACAAGACGGACGCTTGTATTCATGTTTGTATGTTTCATAATCTAGTTTATTCATGAAGTAGTAGAATCCAGCGGTTGCAGACAACTCCCACCACGGAATAAGACGTTTTGAAAAAACGGCATCAAATCCTACCTGTTGTTGTGTTCCTATATTTTTCGTTGTCATGATGGTCTTATTGTTTCCATATACATCTGTAAGTGATGTAAAATAGTCATCGAGTTTGTTATAATAGAGATTCAAAGACAGATTACTCCATGTATATGACAGCATAATCTTATTGCTTACCTGAGGTTTAAGAAACGGATTACCTTTCCAATAAGACAATTCATCAAGTAAATACTCAAATGGATTTAGATCCTCATACCGTGGTTTATCTTGCCTTCTACTGTATAGCAATGCTATCTTGTTCTTATCGTTAATGGTATATGATGCACTCAGGTTAGGGAATAATCGGAAATGGTTCTGGCTGTTTGTCTCCGCATCTTGACTAGTCTGCGAATTGAGTTTGTTATAGGTGTACATATACTCCATACGCAATCCTGCACTCAATACCAATTTATCCCACGTATAAGTGTATTGCGCATAGGCTTCAAGGTTTTTCTCTTTGTAGCAGAAACTATTTGAACGCTGTGTGTCTATATCCCCGTTCTTCTTAAAAATAAATGTGTTATCACTCTTTATGAGTGTTGCCTTGATACCTGCAAGGATTTCATTCTGGGCATTCGGGGTGAATTTAAAGTCTGACAAAAGCGCATAGATATCAATGTCTTTGTCTGGTTCTGAATAGAAGAAATCAGAACGTAATGGCGTATTGTCTACCGAGTAATACTCATTAGGCTGCTCACACCTGGCTTTGCCATCAAAGTGCGTCCAGTCGGCCGAAAATGAAAATTGCGCCTTTGATGATGGCTGATACAAATAATTCACGCTGTTGTTGTATTGAAGATTCTTCTGCTCTACATAATTATTGCGTGCCTTAAGGATATTGTCCAGCTGGTTTGTTCCTTGATATATCTGAGTTATTGTCTGAGTCTCTCCGGGTCCTGCAAGCAAGTTTACGGTACTGTTGATGAAAAGTTTATTCTTTTGATTGAGCAACCAAGAAAAGTCCATTCCTACCGAATAAGTATTGCGTTTGTCGGTATCTGACGTTTCTGATATGTTTTTATCTCCATTCTGAACTTTTTCGTAACCATAATTCATAGAATGGTATCCCAAGCTATGATTATAGTTCAGGCCTAATTGCCATTTATTTGTATTATAAGACAAAGCGATATCAGAATTTTGTTTCACATTTTTCCAATAGCCAATACCATGTGATGTAGTTACAAAAAAGCCAGACTTTTCAGATGCTTTCAGGATAATGTTTATGATACCGCCTGCACCCTCAGAACCAAAACTTGCATTAGGATTATGAGATATTTCTATTCGTGATATTTTCTCGGAAGACATAGAACGGAGGTAAGTTGACAGCTCATCTCCCTGCAACATGAGTTTTCTACCGTTAACATATATAGCTGTTCCTCCAAGTGAAGCCAAAGAAATGCCACCTTTATTGTTTACAGAAATACCAGGAGAATGCTTAAGTACATCTAAAGCGTTTCCTATATCGGTAAGATATGATTGGGCAATATCAATCTGAATCTTTCCGTTTGACGAAGTTGTCATAGGACGAGATTTTCGTGCTGTTACCACTATATCTTGCAACGAAATCTCATCTGGCTCCAACCTAATATCTGGAAGTGTCAGTGGACCTTCAATAGAAATATTCTTCTTAATCTCCTTATATCCCAATGTCCGTACGCACAGAAGAAACTCGCCTTTGTGTACGGGGAAACAGAATTTTCCATCACTATCTGTTATCGTAGTTTCTATCAAGACATTGTCTGGCAAAGACGCCAGCATTACTACAGCTGCATCAAGCCCCTGTTCTTGCTCATCCAATATTCTCCCTACTATGCTGTCTTGAGCATTCACAAACATGGCATAGCTTATTCCTATAAAAGATAAAAGTATCTTCACAAAATAATTTCTCATAGCAGTCAACATTTAATAGTGATGTATCAATTCCAATAATCACCAAAGACAAAGATATTGAAAGATTTGAATTCCAGATTTACAATGTAAGTTTTTTTTGATGTATTAACAACTAAGAACAAGCCAAATCAATAGATAAGAGCAAATATCATCGACACTCTCTACGAGCCGGAGTACAGAGAGCGGCTACAGGCATTGCTTGAAGATATTTTCAACCCCGACATTCCTTTCTGCCAAACAGAAGAAGAGGACAAATGTGCCTACTGCGATTACTGCAAATTATGCAGAAAGTAGTTTGAAGCCGGGGTATAAGTTACCGTATGATTTTAGATTACGGTAAAATAGGTATACATAAAAAACAAACTATAAAAGCAGCGAAAAGAATGCGATGGTATGACCTGCAATTCGCATATTGCAGGTCATCTTATCGCATTCTTTTCGTTTTTTCTCGTATTCTTTTTTTCGCAACTCGCATATCGTTTCTCACCCCCTCCAGAACACCTTCTGAAGGCTATTTTGATAATAGCAATACGCGTTTAATTAGCTGATGGGCAAAAACGGTATACTGAATTGAGTAAAAGTATATAACATTAAACAGAGAATACGAAGACATTTTTTACAATTAAAAAGCTGTCTATTGGACTACAAGTGTCGAAAAGTGTATGTTTTCGATAGTATCATGTGTCAGAAAGTGTAAGTTTTCGCCATTAACATGTGTCGAAAAGTGTAGAGCAACACAAAACACAAAAAAAGCGCCGCATAATTTCAACTAACGCATCATAGCGATACAATTGAAATTATGCGGCGTCTTTTTATACGAATGTTCGGCAGAGAATCTAAATCTGTGCCGAACACTTCGTTTATAAGCCTATATTACTTTTCTTTCTTAGTGGTTGTCTTCTTTGCAGCGGGCTTCTTTGCAGCAGGTTTCTTGCCTTCTGCTTTCTTCAACTCGCCTTGCAATTTTTCAACTTCTTCTGTAAGCTGAGTCAATTCTTCGCCCTGGTTCTTGATGGTAGTAAGCAGAGAACCGAGTTCTTCGTTATCCATATCTACTGGATACATTGCATTTACTCTTCCCAAGAAGTCGCCCAAGATGTTCATATAGTTAGTGAAAGCATCGTACGGAGAATCATAGATACCTCTGTTAAAGCCAACTCCTGTTTCCTTAGTAGTCATGAAACGGAAGTTGTTACTTGCCTGCAGATAGTACCAGTCTTGCTTGATACGACGGTCTGTGCAAATATGAACACGTTCTGCTACGCTGTACAACTTATTGAATGCTTCGCGCTGCAATACGTTTCCTAACCACGGACTGATATCGCGTTCTTCGTCTACCCATGACATAGGATAAGGAACGTCTACCATATCTACAGATTTAAGCTTGGTAACAAGTTCTGAAGGAGTAGAGAATGTAACGCCTCTCTGTTTTGCACATGCCGGCAATGCCTTGATGAATTCAAGGATGTTAGACGACAACGGCTGAGACATACCGATAGAAGACAACTCCATAAAGATATTGATAACCTGCTCGTTTTCTGGCATTGATGCAATCCAGTCGATATACTTATCGGCAAACAACGGATATTCGCTCCATTCTGAGTTAGAGAAACGCAAGCTGATATCATCCGACAACTTAAAATCGCGCATCAACAATTTCAAGTCAGGGTTTTCAGCGCAGTGGTACAAGTAGTGCGGGCTCTTCCATCCCAACACGTGCTTAGCACCTTCTACCAACATACCCTTGAATCCCATGCTTGCTACCATGCCACCAATTTCATTATCGTAAATCAAACTTGAGTTACGGAAAATCTTTGGATCCTGTCCGAAGTAATCTTTAACCTTCTTGCGCATGTTTTCCACGTCTTCGCGGAAGCAATCTTCGTTAGCCAATGAAGACAAGCCGTGAGAATATGGTTCGCAAATAAATTCGCAGCAACCGGTAGCGTTCAACTCGTGCAACAATTCGATAACAGCCGGAGCGTGGATTTCGAGTTGCTCTAATGCAACACCCGAAATAGACAAAGCTACCTTAAACGCACCTCCGTTATTCTTGGCCATGTCAATCAATGTATTGAGCACGGGGATGTAAGAGCGTTCAGCTACCTCGTTAATACCCTGTTCGTTGGCATAATCATCATAATAATAATGATCGGAGCCTATTTCGAAGAAACGATAACGTTTCAAATGAGTAATCTGATGTATTTCAAAGTAAAGACAGATTGTTTTCATATATATCAGTTATTTTATTATTTACCATAATTGTTTAATACCTGCTCATAAAGGTTACGTATCTTCACGCCTACCTTTTCCCATACTATACCATCGACCTCTTTCTTGCCTTCATCACGCAAGTATTCATAGAGTGCCGGATATGTACAGATAGCATGAATGGCATCGGCCATAGCGTGAATATCCCAATAGTCTGTTTTGATACACTTATCAAGAATTTCAGCACAACCCGACTGCTTAGATATAATCGTAGGAACGCTGCACTGCATTGCTTCCAACGGAGAAATACCGAACGGCTCTGATACTGACGGCATGATATACACGTCACTGGCCTTCAATACTTCGTATACCTGCTTACCTTTCATGAATCCCGGGAAATGGAAGCGGTCGGCTATTCCTCGTTCGGCAGCCAAACGAATCATGGCATTCATCATATCTCCGCTACCAGCCATTACGAAACGTATATTACGTGTACGCTTAAGCACCATTGCCGCAGCTTCTACAAAGTATTCAGGTCCCTTCTGCATGGTGATACGTCCTAAGAAAGTAACGATCTTTTCTTTCGGGTTTTTACGCGGAACGATGTCTTGTATCTCTTGTGGCAATGGAGATACGGCATTGTGCATGGTAAATACCTTGCGCGGGTCTTGATAATACTTATTGATAACTGTTTGACGTGTAAGTTCGCTCACGCACATAATGCAATCGGCGTGGTCCATACCGTTCTTCTCGATAGAGTAAACTGTAGGATTTACATTACCGCGGCTACGGTCGAAGTCGGTAGCGTGTACGTGGATAACCAGGGGTTTGCCAGATACCTGCTTAGCGTGAATACCTGCCGGATAAGTCAACCAGTCGTGAGAGTGAATGATATCAAACTGCTGCTGACGTGCTACTACACCTGCTACAATAGAATAATTGTTGATTTCTTCATGAAGGTTATCAGGGTAACGGCCCGAGAATTCCATACAACCCAAATCATTGGTGTGCATGTAATTGAAATCGGCATAGATATGATCGCGCAAATCGAAATAGAGCTGAGGATCCATCAATTTACCGATGCGGCTGTTTACATAGTCCCACTGAACGTCGCGCCATACGATAGGCACATTGTTCATACCGATAATCTTCATAAAACTCTGATCTTCGTCGCCCCAAGGTTTCGGAAGACAGAATGTTATCTCCATATCTGGCTGCTGAGCCAAACCTTTAGTAAGTCCGTAACTAGCAGTACCTAATCCTCCTAGGATATGAGGAGGAAATTCCCATCCAAACATTAAAACTTTCATAGTACTTCCTCCTGTTTATTGATTATCATATTTATCCAAAAGGTGGATTGTTCTTAAAATCTGTGCAACATTCATTGCGAATGATATGGCACCTCTGCCCGTAAACGGAGGGTTACCGTCGAACAGTTCAGGAATAGTACCCAAGCAATGCAAGGTCATTTCGTCTTCGTAGCTAATCATCTGTCTTTCTACGAACGAGAATGCGCTGCGCTTGTATATACGAAGATATGCTTCAAGGTAGAATCCTTCGAGCCAAGGCCATGCTGTACCCTGATGGTAAGCGTAGTCGCGCTGCAACTGAGGTCCTACGTAGTTAGGATTATATCCACCGCTCTTAGGACTCAATGAACGCAAGCCTTTAGGAGTAAGCAATTCTTTAGTCACGATATCGACAACTCCCTTCTTCTGTTTAGCATCAAGCGGAGAGTAATCGAACGCTGCGGCGAAAATCATGTTAGGACGTACGCTCCAGTCCATCATATTGCCGTCGGCTACATAGTCGAGCAAATATCCGTATTCATTGAGGAATGTTTCAACGAATGCCTTGCCTGCCTTGTCGGCAACTTCAGACAAACGAGCACTGAATTCAGCGTCGCCGTTTTCGCCAAGCAATTCGCCTACAAAGCGAAGAGCGTTATACCATAAAGTATTAAATTCTACGATATATCCTGTACGCGGAGTAACCGGGCGACCGTTTACTGTAGCGTTCATCCATGTAATGGCTTTATTACGGCCTTCAGAGTAAACCAATCCGTTTTCGCGAACCTGCAAGTTAGGATGTTTTCCGCTTACCAAATAATCCATTATATCTTTAAGAAGCTGACCGTATTTTTCGAAAGCGTCTTTTCTTGAAACTTCTTTAGCGAACTGCTGGATAGTCCAAACTGCCCATAAGAGCACATCGGGATGTTCTATTTCGTAAATTTTCAAGTCTGAAGATTCGCCCTTCATGAAAGCATAGATAGCTTTAACGGCTGTAGACATCACTAAGTCGAACTTATCAGTCTCACCTGTAGCAAGCATCAAGCCCGGCAGAGAGATGAACATATCGCGAGCGCGACATTTAAACCAAGGATAACCGGCCAAAATGTAATATTCACCATCTTGTTTGTTAAGGAACTGATGAGCCGCATTTACCAAGCAGTTTTTAAAATTGTTACGAGGAACACGTCTTGCAGCTTCTTCTTCGAACAACTGATTAAGATTATCAGTTAAGATTTCAGATACACCGGCAGAGAATACGATAGGTTTTTCTTTTGTAATTTCTAATTCAAAATATCCCGGTACGTAGAGGTCTTCATTAAAGTCATATCCTCTTTCTTGTTCTTTAGGATATTCAATGCCTCTATACCAATCTGGAACAAAATGGAAATCATTTTTTTCGCTGAGCTGCATAAACAATTCGGGATATCCCGGATACATGCAAGTCTTGATACCGTTTCTTACAACATCATAGTGGCGGCTAGCTTGAGAATTTTCGTGAGTATACTGGCGTACACTACGGAATGCCAAATACGGACGGAAACGAAGAGTTGTTGTAGAATGAGCTTGCAACAATGTGTATCGAATCAAGATTCTATTTTCATGATGTACGAACAACGTTTCTTTTTTCAGCACAACACCACCTACACGGTAGATAGTAGTAGGCAATTTATCGCACTCATACTCGCGGATATATTTATGTCCTCTCGGGCTGAAGTTGTCACCATGATACTTATGGACACCCATATTAAATTCGGCTCCATGCTGTATCACAGTTTCATCAAGTGAAGACAACAATACATGGTTGTCGTCATCCATCTCTGGGATTGGAATAACCAACAAACCATGGTATTTGCGAGTATTACAATCCACAATTGTGGAACAATGGTACGCTCCCGATCGATTTGTACGAAGAATTTCTCTCGGAAGAGCCTCTTCCAAATTCGTCATCAGCGTTTTGTCAAATCGTAAATAACTCATAGCTGTTATATTAAGGTTTTTATTAATAATATTCAATAAATGTTATTTTGTTTTCACCTCAAAATTAATAATTAAATAAACAAAGAAAAATTTATTGCCTCTTTTTTTCATTTTTTACCCACAAAAAGCCCTAAAGCATAATTTATATGTTCAAAAACATGTCATAGAGCATTATTTTTTACTATGTGAATGAATTAATGCGATAAGTTTTCGGTACCGCTGCAAAAGTTTTTCGGCACGGTTACAAAAGTACTCTGATATTTATGCGGAAATGTTAACGCAAAACGCAAAAAAAGCATCCGGAAATGGTAACAAATCCGGATGCTTTTCTATAAAGATTTCAATTATTTATTCTTGAATCAGTCTATCATGTCGAATCCACAGTAAGGAACCAATGCCTTAGGAATGCGGATTCCGTTTTCTGTCTGGTTATTTTCGAGCAACGCTGCTACTATACGCGGCAAAGCCAAAGCAGAACCATTCAATGTATGACAAAGTTCAGTCTTCTTGTCAGCGTTACGATAACGGCATTTCAGACGGTTAGCCTGATAAGTGTCGAAGTTAGAAACTGAGCTGACTTCCAACCAACGCTTCTGAGCTTCTGAATAAACTTCGAAGTCGAAGCAAAGGGCAGCTGTAAAGCTCATATCGCCACCGCACAAACGAAGGATACGGTACGGCAATTCAAGTTTCTGAAGCAAGCCTTCTACATGATCAAGCATTTCCTTATGTGACTGCTTAGAATGTTCGGGTTTATCAATGCGAACCAATTCTACCTTAGAGAATTCGTGCAAACGGTTCAAACCACGTACGTCTTTTCCGTAAGAACCTGCTTCGCGACGGAAACACTGAGTGTATGCGCAGTTCTTAATAGGCAACTGCTTTTCGTCCAAGATAACATCGCGGTAGATATTAGTAACAGGAACTTCGGCAGTAGGAATCAAGTACAAGTCATCGAGGTTGCAATGATACATCTGTCCTTCTTTATCAGGAAGCTGACCTGTACCATAACCTGAAGCTGCGTTCACTACTGTAGGAGGCATAACTTCTTCATAACCTGAAGCACGAGCCTCATCGAGGAAGAAATTAATCAACGCTCTCTGCAAGCGTGCACCTTTACCTTTATATACAGGGAAACCTGCGCCTGTAATCTTAACACCCAAGTCGAAATCAATCAAATCATATTTCTTGGCCAATTCCCAGTGAGGCAAAGCGTTCTTAGGAAGTTCTGTCTCCATTCCTCCCATCTTCACTACCTCGTTATCTTCTGCGCCAAAGCCTTCGGGTACTTCATCGTAAGGTACGTTAGGCACAGTGTAAAGGATAGCCTGAGTTTCTTCGGCAGCCTTATCCATTTCAGCCTGCAGACTCTTGCTAGCTTCCTTGATTTCTGCTACACGAGCCTTAGCTGCTTCGGCTTCTTCTTTCTTGCCTTCTTTCATCAGCAGACCGATAGTCTTTGAAGTAGCGTTTACTTCTGCCAGGTTCTTATCAAGCTGACCCTGAGCGTTACGTCTCTTACTATCAAGCTGCAAAACTTGTTCTATTGTTTCTTTTGCATTTGCAAAATGCTTCTTTTCCAATCCACGAATCACCTTCTCGGTATCATCTGTAATTTGTTTAATTGTAAGCATATCTTAGTTTTTTAACGTCTTTATTCTTTCAAAATTGCTGCAAAGATATTCTTTTATTAAAACAAATAAAAGAATAACATAATTAATCTTACAGGATGCTCTGACGAATGCGCACCAATTTCACCAAAAGATCCTCAAGTAAATCGAGCTTCAGCATATTGGCGCCATCGCTCTTGGCCACCGACGGGTCTTCGTGAGTTTCCATGAACAATCCGTCAACACCTACCGCTACTCCGGCTTTTGCCACTGTTTCAATAAGCTGAGGCATACCGCCTGTAACACCCGACGACTGGTTGGGCTGCTGAAGCGAATGCGTTACATCCAGAATTACCGGATAACCGAAAGTCTGCATTTCGGGAATGCCTCGATAGTCAACTATCAAGTCGTGATAGCCGAATGTAACGCCTCTTTCAGTAAGCATTACTTCCTTGTTTCCCGCTTCCGCCACTTTATCGGCTGCAAAGCGCATAGCACCCGGTGACAGAAACTGACCTTTTTTTATATTCACAATTTTTCCGGTCTTGGCAGCCGCTACAAGGATATCGGTCTGACGACACAAGAATGCCGGAATCTGCAACACGTCTACATATTCTGCCGCCATCGCAGCTTCGTCGGCAGCATGTATATCAGTAACAACAGGCACACCGAAAGTATCGCGAACTTTAGCAAGTATCTTCAAAGCCTTTTCATCTCCTATTCCGGTAAATGAATCCAGACGCGATCGGTTCGCCTTACGGTAGGAACCTTTAAATATATAAGGGATATTAAGTTTATCCGTCATTTTAACCACACGCTCGGCTATGCGCAATGCCATATCCTCGCCTTCTATCACACACGGTCCAGCCAACAAAAAGAAGTTTTCACTCTTTTTCAAGTCTGCTATAGATTGTATCATATAATATATAAGGTATAAATTTATTCGTTCAATCAGGGATTATCAAAGTAAGTGCTTCTTGAGCCACTGTTATGTCTATGGGAAAATGCTTATCGAACAACACTCGTCCGTCAAGACTTATTTCGGCATTCTGCGCACGTAGTATCTTCACTTTTCTAGTGCGATACGGCTTCACGTTCTTATGGTTTAGCAGGCGTCCTTGCTGTAACATCCACAAGCCAGGCACAAGCTGACGCAACTCCGGACGATATATCAGAGAGACATCGAGCCATCCGTTGTAAGGCACCGCACTTGGAGTCAAACCGTAGCCTTTGGCACTACCTACAGCTACCGCCATCAAGCGCCCGCGTATATGTTCGCCGTTTACTTTAAGATGCATGCGATGCATCTTGCGCTCGAAAGCCACAAGGAATAGCGATGCCAAATAAGACAATAAAGGTATCCCCCAGAAACGACGGGTTTCATTGGTGATACGCACTATGCGTGCTCCCAAGCCGATATAAACGGCATTAAGGAAATAGCGCGACACATGTTTTTCACCGTCAAAATAAGAAAAGATTCCTACATCAACCTTACGCAGTCTTCGGTTTATGATTACGTCGACCGCCATTTTATAGTCATCCGAACTAAGTCCCCAATATTTGGCGAAATCATTTCCGATACCATTCGGTATAATACCCACGGCTATACTGCTCTTATCCTCAGCATCCGAAAACATGATACCATTCAGCGCATCATTCATCGCTCCGTCACCGCCTACCACCACTATCGTACGATAGCCGTTATTAGCCATAGTACGCGATAGTCGTTCTACCGACCCGTAGCCTTCAGACTGCACATAGTCGTACTGTACGCCTTTTTCATCCATATAATCGCGAATGCTTTTCCAGCGTTTCTGAGCGTTTTTGGTTCCGGCCTTCGGATTATAAATCACCGCCCAACGGTTTGGTTCTACTGCCATGTCATTCTATCCTTTAATTAATCCGACAATCTCTTCCACTTTCTGTTCCATCGGCAAAGAGGCATCTATCCAGTGTATGTTAAAGCCACGGCGCTCCATGCCACGGAACCATGTCATCTGCCTTTTGGCAAACTGATGGATAGCTATCTCTAACTGGTGAAACATTTCATCATACGTAAGTTGACCTACCGCATACAGGGTAAGATACTTATATTCCAGTCCATAGTATATCAAGTCTTCGGCAGGTATTCCGGCATCGAGCAAAGCTCTCACCTCGTCTACCATACCTTCGTCTAATCGTTGTTTCAATCGGCGGGTTATCTTTGTGCGGCGAAGGTCGCGATCTATATCCACTCCTATCACCAAGCTATTGATAGCCGGGAACTCTCGTGCCGATACCGGTTGCTGTCTGTAGTACTCTTCTATCTCTATGGCACGGATGGCACGCTTCACGGTATCTACATCTGTAGAGTTATGAAGCTTTTTATATCCCGCCAATATAGTTGTAAGCTCATCGAGCGACTTATCTGCCAAAGAAACTCTCAACTCCGGATTTTCCGGCACTGGCAACAACTTATATCCTTTCAGAACCGATTCGATATACATTCCGGTTCCACCGCACAGTATCGGAAGAACTCCTCTCTGCCGTATATCATCGTACGCCTGAAGGAAATCTCGCTGAAACTCGAACACATTATATTTATATCCGGGCTCTACGATATCTATTAAATGATAAGGTATCCGTTTTCCGTCCACTACATAGTCGGCCAAATCCTTACCTGTACCCAAGTCCATACGCCGATACACCTGACGGCTGTCTCCACTGATAATCTCAGCGTTAAGTCGATATGCCAAAGCCACCGCCAACGGAGTCTTTCCCGAAGCTGTAGGTCCTAATATGGTTACCAAATCATAATTCATATTTCTTCTTTTTTACAAAAACAATGCGAATGGAACATTGCAATCATTAAGCTTGCTTAAATTATGCCCAAATGCCGCTTATCTTTTGCAAAGATAAATCAATTCGGATGCAATAAAAATGTATTCGTTCATTTTTATTGCCGAAAAGCCTACTATTTAAGCTAAATGACAATAAGTAGCAAAGCCCAACTAATATCACTGCCAAATCTTTTTGCTTTGTTCTTAGTTTTTTTACTACCTTTACCTCCCGATAAAAACAAACATATATATAAGAATATGGGATTAGGTAAATGGATAGGAGGAATAGTGGGCTTCATGAGCATGGGTCCGCTTGGAGCTTTGGCCGGATATGCATTAGGCTCTCTTTTTGACAACGCAACTTCTAAGCAAGACAATCAGCAAGATATAAATAATGACCAACAGACATACGACAATGCATATAGCGGCCAGCGAAACAGTTTCTTGTTTTCTCTGTTGGTTTTGGCATCATACATCATCCGTGCCGACGGAAAGATTATGCACAGCGAAATGGAGTATGTGCGTCGCTTTCTCAGAAATAACTTCGGAGAGCAGTCAGTAAGAGAAGGCGAACAGATACTACTCAACCTATTTGAGCAGCGCAAGCGGATGGACGCACAAAATCCGTACGCTTTCAAGAATACAATTTGTGAATGCTGTGAGCAAATACACACCAACCTGAACTACGGCGAATGTTTGCAGTTGCTGAATTTCCTAGTAGAGATAGCCTACAGCGACGGAACTCTTTCGCCCGAAGAAATTGATGCTCTGAAAGAGATTTGCCTGGCATTGCATATTCCGGAGAAAGAACTCAACTCTATGCTGCATCTCACTAACGACAGTCTGGACGATGCGTACGCTGTGCTGCAGATATCTCCTACGGCAACCGACGCAGAGGTTAAAGCAGCATACCGACAGTTGGCCCTCCAGCATCACCCCGACCGTGTAGCTACACTGGGCGAAGATATCCGAAAAGCAGCCGAAGAAAAACTGAAGCTGATAAACGATGCCAAAGACCGTATATATAAGGCAAGAGGAATAAAGTAACCATAACTAAAACAGACGTATCATGAAAGGAATCGTATTAGCCGGAGGCTCCGGCACACGACTGTACCCCATCACAAAGGGAGTATCTAAACAGCTTCTTCCTATTTTTGACAAACCGATGATTTATTACCCAATATCCGTACTGATGCTTTCGGGCATACGTGATATCCTTATTATATCTACGCCTCATGATTTGCCAAGCTTCCGCCGACTGCTGGGCGACGGTAGCGACTTCGGAGTAAACTTTGAATATGCTGAGCAGCCTTCGCCCGACGGATTGGCTCAAGCTTTCATCATTGGCGAAAAGTTCATAGGCGATGATTGTGTCTGCTTAGTATTGGGCGATAATATTTTCCATGGCAACGGATTTACCGCAATGCTGAAAGAGGCGGTACGCACTGCCGAAGAAGAGCATAAGGCTACGGTGTTCGGATATTGGGTGAGCGACCCAGAACGATATGGTGTAGCAGAGTTCGACAAACAGGGCAACTGCGTTTCGATAGAAGAAAAACCGCTTAAGCCCAAATCTAATTATGCCGTTACAGGATTGTACTTCTATCCTAACAAAGTGGTAGACATAGCCAAGAGCATCAAGCCATCGGCACGAGGTGAACTCGAAATAACAACGGTAAACCAGACTTTCTTAGACGACAATGAGCTGAAGGTGCAGACATTAGGACGCGGATTTGCATGGCTCGACACCGGGACTCACGATTCTTTGGCCGAAGCCAGCACATATATAGAGGTGATAGAGAAACGACAAGGCCTAAAGGTGGCTTGTCTTGAAGGCATAGCCTACCGTAAAGGATGGATTACCGCCGAAAAGATGAGAGAACTGGCTAAGCCGATGATTAAGAACCCGTACGGACAATATCTGCTTAAAGTCATAGACGAACTGGAACAAAATAATTGAAAATACGAAACGAATTAAATGGAAGTTATAAAAACTAACATAGAAGGCGTAGTAATAATTAAGCCTCACATTTTTACGGATGAGAGAGGTTATTTCTTCGAGTCGTTTTCTGAGCGCGACTTTAACGAGCAAGTACGACCGATAAAGTTTGTACAAGACAACGAAAGCAAGTCGAGCTATGGAGTGCTACGTGGTCTCCATTTTCAGAAAGCGCCATACACACAGAGTAAACTAGTGAGAGTAATAAAAGGAGCGGTACTCGATATCGCCGTAGATATCCGCAAGGGCTCTCCTACTTTCGGCCAGCATGTAGCGGTAGAACTGACAGAACAGAATCATCTGCAACTCTTCATTCCGCGTGGTTTCGCCCACGGATTCAGTGTTCTTTCGCCCGAAGCTATATTCCAATACAAATGCGATAACTTTTATGCTCCGCAGAGCGAAGGTGCCATCGCATGGGACGACCCTGAATTAGGAATAGACTGGCGTATTCCGGCAGAAAACATAATACTGTCGGAAAAAGACAAGCATCATGCGCTACTGAAAGACGCTCCTTATTTATTCAACTACAATGAAGAACTATACAAATAAGCAATTAAGATGAAACGACAAATTATCGCACTGACCGCAGGCTTGCTATTATTGGCAGGCTGTGGCTCCGTCCCCGTAACCGGACGAAAACAGGTGTTATTGGTTTCCGATCAGGAAGTGCTATCTTCCAGCCTTACTCAGTACAACAGCTATATAAAGACTGCTGCTAAATCTACCAACGCCCAACAAACCGCAATGGTGGTACGTGTAGGGAAAAAAATTGCGGCGGCTACCGAACAGTATCTACGTAGTAACGGACTGTCGTCTATGCTGAATGAATTCTCTTGGGAGTTCAACTTGGTAAAGAACAATGAAATAAACGCATTCTGTATGCCCGGTGGCAAGATTGTGGTATACGAAGGATTGATGAAGTTGGTTTCTTCTGACGATGAACTTGCGGTAGTTATAGGTCACGAAGTAGCTCATGCCGTAGCTCGACACAGCAACGAGCGTATCAGTCAGGAAATGCTGGCGCAATACGGAGCGCAGATTCTAAGTCAGAGTCTTTCGCAGAAAAGCGCGGCCATACAGAACATGGCCAATAAAGTATATGGCATAGGAGCGCAATATGGAGTAGTTCTCCCATTTTCGCGTAAACATGAATCGGAAGCCGACTACATGGGACTTATATTTATGACTATGGCTGGATATAACCCGGACGTAGCTATCAACTTCTGGAAAAAGATGTCGGCCGGAGGAGGTGCACAGGTTCCAGAAATAATGAGTACCCACCCCAGTGACGCACGACGCATCAGCGACATTCAGAAAGCTCTGCCAGAGATAAAGGCCAAATACAAAAAATAAGTAGATACGTACTTATTCATCATAAAGCATCCAGACAGTCAGTAACTATCCGGATGCTTTTTTTTTGTTTTCATATGCAAAAAAACGCTATTTTGGTCGAAAAACATCACTTTTTGAATGATAATCGTCCATCATTTTGTATTCTATGGACTAATTTTGCCCAAAACAAAACCTAAAATCTAAAATAGATGCAGAAGATGAATTTATTAAAAAACGTATTCATTGCCATATTTTTATTCTCGGCAATAGCAACAGCAAGCGCCCGCAACAAATATCTGTTTGAGTACTTTTCGACTTCCACGCTCCGGCAATAGATACCGATATTGTGCAAGACAAAAAAGGAGAATATCATCTTTTCTTCAATACAAATAACACCGAAAGAATATAAAAAACTCACTAAACACTTTAACAATAAATAATTATGAGACCTATAACAAAGATCTTCGCAGGAATCGCATTCATGTCGTCAATGGCGACAGTGAGTTATTCTGCAGCGCCAAGCTACAAGGCAATACAAAACACTACAAATAATACATTCACAACAGGCGACAAAACTTTTTTGCTAAACGGGAAACCATTTGTTGTCAAGGCAGCGGAAATTCATTACCCACGTATTCCACGCCCATATTGGGAACATCGCATCAAAATGTGCAAAGCTCTGGGCATGAACACCATCTGTATCTACATCTTTTGGAACATACACGAGCAGCACGAAGGCGTGTTCGACTTTACGGGACAGAACGATGTGGCAGAATTCTGCCGCCTCGCCAAGAAGAACGGCATGTATGTAATAGTACGCCCCGGTCCGTACGTTTGTGCTGAATGGGAAATGGGCGGTCTGCCCTGGTGGTTGCTAAAGAAAAAAGACATACGTCTGCGTGAGCAGGACCCGTACTTCATGGAGTGTGTAGACCGCTTTGAAAAGAAAGTAGCCGAACAGCTCGCCCCTCTCACCATACAGCATGGAGGCCCCATCATCATGGTTCAGGTAGAAAATGAATATGGCAGCTACGGTGAAGACAAGGCTTACATAGCGCAGATACGCGATACGCTACGCAAGTATTGGGATGCCGACAATAACGACAAGGCATCTAAAACAACACTCTTTCAATGCGACTGGAACTCTAATTTCGAGAAGAATGGCCTCGATGACCTTATATGGACCATGAACTTCGGTACCGGAGCTAAGATAGACGATCAATTCAGACGCTTGCGCGAGCTTCGACCCAACGCGCCACTTATGTGCTCTGAATTCTGGAGCGGATGGTTCGACAAATGGGGAGCACGCCATGAAACACGTCCCGCCAAGGATATGGTGGCTGGTATAGATGAGATGTTGTCAAAGGGTATTTCGTTCTCGCTGTATATGACTCACGGCGGAACTTCGTTCGGCCATTGGGCAGGCGCCAACTCTCCGGGCCTCGCCCCCGACGTAACTTCGTACGATTACGATGCGCCTATCAACGAGTATGGCGAACCGACTGAGAAATATTGGTTGCTGCGCAATACCTTAGCCAAATATTCCGACAGTAAGCTACCCGCTGTTCCTAAAAAGATAGCCGAAATTATCAGCATCCCAAAACTGAAGCTGCATAACGTGGCTCCTATATATATAGGAACAGACAGCACCGCTAACAGCCGCGAACCAAAGACATTCGAGGAAATGAATATGGGCTATGGATCTATGATTTATAATACAGCCATACCCCAAGTAGCCGACGGAGCGATGCTTCACATAAACGGACACGATTTTGTGCAGGTATTCATAAACGGTGAGTATATAGGAAAGATAGACCGAGTAAAGAACGAACGTTCTCTTCCGCTGCCTGCCACACAGAAAGGTGATGTACTGACATTGCTGGTAGAGGGCATGGGACGTATCAATTTCGGTCGTGCCATAAAAGACTTTAAGGGATTAGTTGGCGACGTAACGCTTACAACAGAAGTAGACGGTGACGAGCTAACATGGAACCTTAAGGATTGGAGTATGCGTCGCATTGCCGATGATTATCAGACAGCTCACCGCGCCATGACCACTCCGCATACTGACATGGCTCTTGCTGAAAACACTCCTTCGGCTATCGGCTACTATCGCGCTACATTTAATCTGAAGAAAACAGGAGATACATTCCTAAACATGGAGACATGGGGCAAGGGACAAGTGTATGTAAACGGTCATGCGTTAGGCCGATTCTGGAGCATCGGTCCGCAGCAGACTCTCTATTGTCCTGGTTGCTGGCTGAAGAAGGGCGAAAACGAAATCGTAGTGCTCGATGTTGTTGGTCCTAAGGAACCTGTAGTATGGGGACAAACTAAGCCCGAACTCGACAAGTTGCAACTGGAGAAATCGGCCAAACACAATAATATCGGAGATAAGCCCGACCTTAACTCAACAACTCCTATAGCAAAAGGCGAAACAAAGCCGGGCAACGGATGGCAGACAATAAACTTCGCCAAACCGGCTACAGGTCGTTATATTGCCATCGAATGCCAGACAATGCACGACGGAAAGTCGGTAGCTATAGCCGAACTCTATCTGCTCGACAAGGATGGCAAGCGTTTATCGCGCAACCAATGGAATGTGAAATACGCTAATTCAGAGAACCTTCAGGGAAATCATACTGGCGACAAGGCGTTCGACCTTCAGGAATCTACCTACTGGCAGACAGAAAAAGACGCAACAGCACCGCATCTACTCGTCATCGACCTTGGTGCAGAGCAAACAGTCACAGCTCTTGAGTATTTGCCACGCATGGAGCAAGGCGCACCAGACAGCATGAAGGGTTACAAGATTTATATGTATTAAATCCGTGTCTTTATTATATTAAATTTAAGTTAGTTCGTACTGAAAAGGGCCGTCTTTGTAGATAGCCCTTTTCTTTTTTTATGCCTCATCATCGGAGAGGAACCACCAGTCTGCCGTCGGGCGACATTACCTTATTATTATCGGCAAAAGCTCCGGCAGACGCGGCAACCAGAAGCAATGCAGTAATAGAATTTCTGAATGAGCTGTTCATGCTGTGTTATATTGATATTAGTTCTAAGCGGTTGATTTAACCACTGCAAAACTAATCTACAAGCGTCTGTTACAGCAAAATCAGTGTTATCATGTATTTAATTAGGACTCGCTCGTCTTATAATAGAAGATATCCGCATAAACAAAAAAATCTCTCGAATCATCTAAATGAAAAAAGTGATTCGAGAGATTTTTACTTTTTACCGAATGATATTCACATCATCAATAAGCATGGTCTGATTCCTTCATTTCATCGGCGGTAATGGGCTTACGGTCTATAGCACGCCATGCATAGATTATATAAGCCAAAACAAAAGGAATGAATACAGATACATACGCCATAGTTTTCAGCGTAAACAGACTACTGCAACTGTTGCTCAAGGTTAGAGAGCTCTGCAAGTCGGCTGCCGATGGGTAATACGCCGTATTGTTATAGCCTACGGTAAGCAGCAAAGCCAAAACAGCCAGCACCGTACCTACTCCGGCAAACCAGATACCTTTATTATATGTAGCGCACAGTATGCTACGTCCTAATCCGAAGAGTACTGCCACTACACCTAGTAAGAATAAGCCAAGCACCCAAGGCATAGCCATCAGGTTATGAAAATATTTATAAGACTCCATTACGATACTGCCCGACGCGGCATCTACCGCAAAACCGTCTTTAAGAAGTACATAGATAACGAACGGCACGAAAAACACCACGAAACAAACAGACTCAATCATCAATCTACGGCGGAAGCGCGGAAGCAGTTCGGCATCGCTAACATTATTGATGAAGTATAAGATGCCAAGACAGCGCGACAAGAACAATACCGCCAAACCAAGAACTACATTCCATAAATCGAGAAGCGCATCGAGTCCGTGCCAACCGTTAGCCCACTGACTGATTACTGGCATAGCCTCTTGGGTTATGTTGCCCTTGCTCACCACGAAATTCGACCCGTTGAAGAATGTAGCCACGGCTGCGCCAAGCAGCACCGGACCAATAATTCCGTTGGCTACCAAGAAGTATTGATAAGTACGCTTGCCCAACAGATTACCCAGCTTAGACTGGAACTCGTAAGATACGGCTTGAAGCACGAAGCTGAAAAGGATAATCATCCACAGCCAATAGGCTCCGCCGAAGCTGGTGCTATAGAATAAGGGGAAGGATGCGAAGAAAGCACCGCCAAAGGTTACTAACGTAGTAAAGGTAAACTCCCATTTCCGTCCGGTAGAATTCACCAACATGGTGCGTTCCGTGTCACTCTTACCTAAGACGAAGAGCAACGAATTGCCACCCTGCACAAATAACAGAAATACCAACAAGGCTCCTAATAACGACACCAAGAACCACCAATAATGCTGTAAAAATATATATGTAGAATCCATAATAGCTCTATTTAATTATTATTCTGACTCAAAAACAATCAAGCCTCGTCTACACCTTTGCGAATAGCCTTCAGCATGATGCCTATTTCCGCTATCAGCAGTACGGTAAAGAGGAACAAGAAGATAAAGAATGTAGTCTGCACGGCACCGGTCTGAAGGTCGGATACAGCCGCATTGACGGGAAGCAAGTCTTGTATAGCCCAAGGTTGACGGCCAACTTCGGCTACTATCCATCCTGCCTGACTAGCCACGTATGCCAAAGGAATACTGAGCAATGCTACCCAATGCACCCAACGCATATCAGAAAGCTTATGCCGCCATGACAAGAAAAGAATCAGCACGAAAAAGGCGATGAAATACATTCCTAATCCCACCATAACGCGGAACGACCAGAACGACAAGCCTACGTGAGGAACCAGATAATTGGGGTCTTTTATATAACCGTATCCGAAATAAGGCATGTTTTCATAGAGTGTATTACGAGATTCAGTCATGACCTTTTCGTCGCCTTCTTCTTTCGCCTTACGATAATCTGCCAATGCAGTGATGGCCTTGCGTCCACGCTCCATCTTTTCTACAGCCCCCAAAGCGGTTGTTCCATCGGGCAGAGGATAGCCTCCTGTAAGCAAATTGTTGATGCCCGGCACATAACCGTCGGTGCTGCGGGTAGCAAGGTACGACAACATAACAGGCACCTTTATATCTCCTATCACCGTAAGCGGCTGACGGGTACCTCCATCGTACAACCCCTCCATAGCCGCCAACTTCATAGGCTGATATTTAGCTACCTGATAAGCTGAATGGTCGCCCGTAAAGGCGGTAATCAACGATGCCACAAGTCCCACACCGGCCCCTATCTTCATGCTGGCAATAGCAAACTCATGCTCGCGCTTGCGAATCAAGAACCAGGCACTCACTCCTACTACAAATACCGCTCCCAGCATCCATGCGCTCAGTACCGTATGGAAGAACTTAACTACTGCCACCGGAGAGAAAGCTACCGAAAGGAAATCTACCATCTCATTACGTACCGTATCAGGATTAAACTCCATGCCTACCGGATGCTGCATCCATCCGTTGGCTACCAATATCCACCATGCGGAGATCGTAGCTCCAAGTCCGGTTAGCCATGTAGACGCCAAGTGGAATTTCTTGCTTACCTTATTCCATCCGAAGAACATCACAGCTACAAATGTAGCCTCCATAAAGAAAGCCACTATGCCCTCTATGGCCAATGGTGCACCAAATATATCGCCCACGAACCATGAATAGTTGCTCCAGTTAGTTCCAAACTGAAACTCCAGAATAAGTCCGGTAGCCACACCTACGGCAAAGTTGACTCCAAAGAGTTTCATCCAGAACTTCACCGTCCGCTTCCAGAATTCATTTCCTGAAACTACATACAGAGTTTCCATCACTCCCATTACAACTGCCAGTCCTAACGTCAACGGGACGAACAGCCAATGGTAAATAGCCGTAAGCGCAAACTGTGCTCTCGACCAATCAATCATTGAAATGTCTACACTTGCTAACATACACTTGTGTTTAATTAATAGTATTATTTTACATCTTTCATTATTATCTCATGCAGTTACGCCTTATTTGTCTTTGCCTTAAAATGGGCTAAAAAAAGAATGCGATAAGCCAAACAAAACATTGCTATGCTTCAATCTGTTCATTGCGATGCTTCAAAAAAAGAATTCGATGTGTTAGCTGAATCATCGCAATATTTTCCAAACGCTACTATCGTATTGATTCACAATGCTATAAATCAATACGATTTACCAATTCCGTCCCTACAAACTCCTGTTTCTGTTCTTCCGACTTCTCACCCAAGAAAGATGGGAAGAAGAATAGCTTCAGTATAAAAAACATTACAAACAGCTTAATGACAATAAGAAGCCATAGAGTTCTGCCCCAAGTCATATTCCGGAATCCATCGTAATAAAACCGAAACATAGTAGCAACAATATTTCTTTTAGCCATATTTTATTTTTATAATGATTACAAAGAAAAGTAATCCATCGGAAAAAAACAAGGGTTTATCTTGATTTTTTCGGGGTTCATCCATTTCAATTGTACCAAATAATAAAGGAGCCTAATTTTGCAAACAGAAAATTAAAAGAACGAGAGAATATGAAACAACGAACTTTATGCTTTATTACCATCTTGGCTGCAGCGTCTGGCCTGTACGCACAAGAAGCGAGCAAGCAGTGGAGTCTTCAAGACTGCATAGACTATGCGCTTGAAAAAAACATCAAGCTACAGCAAGACAAAATTGCTCTCGAAGAAAGTGATGTAGATGTAAAGACGGCTAAAGCGAGCCTCTTCCCATCGCTTTCGTTCAATACTGGACATAATGTGATAAACCGTCCGTATCAGCAAAACAGCTCTACGGTAAGCGGTACTGAAATTATCAGTAGTGACAACAAGACTACTTATAACGGAAACTACAGCCTCAACGCACAGTGGACTCTGTGGAATGGAGGCAGACGACTGAACAATATCAAGCAGCAGAAAACTACAAGAGATATAGCTTCACTCAGCGTTTCTGAAACTGAGAACATGCTGCAAGAGGAAATCACGAAGTTGTTCGTGCAGATATTGTATGCCGATGAATCGGTTAAGATTAACAAGAGTACGCTGGAGACAAGCGAAGCCAACTTTAAGCGCGGCGAGGAGCTTTTTAAAGAAGGAAGCATCTCGAAAGCTGACTTGGCGCAGCTGGAATCGCAAGTAGGCAACGACCAGTACCAACTGGTTACTTCTGAAAGCACACTGAGAAACTACAAGCTTCAGCTTAAGCAGCTTCTGGAACTGGACGGCACAGACGAGATGACTTTGGCCTTGCCTACCCTTAGCGACGAACAAGTAATGAAGGTGTTACCAAGTCAGGCTGATGTTTATCAGACAGCCCTCACCACTCGCCCCGAAATACAAAGCGGACAACTAAGCATCGACAACGCTAAATTGGGCATCAAGACGGCAAAGGCAGGATATATGCCTACCATCAGTCTATCGGCTTCTAGCTCAAGTACTACAAACAGCGCAAGCACAAACAACTGGGCGCAGCAGATGAAATACGGTTGGAATAATATGATAGGTATAAGCTTGAGCATCCCTATCTTCGACAATCGCCAGAACAAGAGCAACGTGCAGAAGGCTAAATTGCAATACAGCAACAGTCAGCTTAACTTGGCTACCAAACAGAAAGAGCTGTACAGCACGGTAGAGTCTCTATGGCTCGACGCACTGAACGCACAGCAGCAATATGCGGCAGCCGACACCAAACTGAAAAGCAGCCAAACCAGCTACGACATGGTGAGCGAGCAGTTTACATTAGGTATGAAGAATACCGTAGAACTTTTGACAGAAAAGAATAATCTGCAAAGCGCACAGCAGCAACGCCTGCAGGCCAAATACATGGCAGTGCTAGACCGTGCCTTGCTCGATTTCTACGCAGGAAACAAAATTGAATTATAAAAAACTCACGATAAGATAAGAAGTATGAATAAGAAAAAAGTTATCATCATCGCAGCGGCAGTAATAATAGTAGTAGCTGCCGGATTCTCGATTTTCGGCGGAAAGAAAGCCGCACGCAAAATCGATTTCGTGACCGAAAAGGTACAAAAGGGCAATGTAAGCAATTCAATTACGGCAACGGGTACCATAGAGCCGGTAACCGAAGTTGAAGTAGGTACGCAGGTTTCGGGTATTATCGATAAAATTTATATCGACTATAACTCGGTAGTAAAGAAGGGACAAGTGATAGCCGAAATGGATAGAGTGACTCTGATGAGTGAAATGCAATCGTCTAGAGCTACATATAATGGAGCAAAAGCTGCATACGACTATCAGAAGAAGCAGTACGAACGTAATGAGAAGTTGCACCAGAAACAGCTAATCAGCGATACCGACTATGAACAGTCGCTCTTCAACTATCAGAATGCGAAAGCCAGCTATGAACAAAGCAAAGCGGCTTTGGCCAAGGCAGAACGCAACTTATCGTACGCTACAATTACTTCGCCTATCGACGGTGTGGTAACTAGTAAAGATGTAGAAGAAGGCCAAACCGTAGCTTCCGGTTTTGAGACTCCGACATTGTTTAACATTGCAGCCGACTTGACAAAGATGCAGGTGGTAGCCGATGTAGACGAAGCCGACATAGCCGATGTAAAAGAAGGATGCCGAGTAACATTTACCGTTGACGCTTATCCGGATGATGTATTCGAGGGCGTGGTAAAGCAAGTCCGTTTAGGAAGTACCAACAGTTCAAGCAGCTCAAGTACTACTTCTTCTAGCACTACTGTAGTAACTTACGAAGTGGTAATAAGCGCTGATAACCCCGACCTGAAGTTGAAACCGCGTCTTACCGCCAACGCTACTATCTACACTCTAACCCACGACAATGTTCTTACAGTACCTACCAAGGCTCTACGCTTCACTCCCAACAAAGAGTTGGCAGGTAGCCGCAAGATTCAAGACTGCAATGCTGAACATAAAGTATGGACATTAGAGAACGATGCCTTCATAGCTCACCCTGTAAAAACAGGTATAAGCAGCGGTACATGCACCGAAATTACTGAAGGCATAGCAGAAGGAACGGCAGTGGTAACAGAAACTACAGTGAAAGGAGGCAACACACCGATAGCCGATGAACAAACTACAAGCGGCGAACGTAGCCCGTTCATGCCAGGCCCTCCGGGAAGAAACAAGAAGAAATAAACAATAAATTCAAAGAGAGGAAGTAACATGAGCAAAACTGTCATTGAATTACAGAATATAAAGCGAAACTTTTTGGTGGGCGATGAAATAGTACATGCCTTGCGCGGTGTTTCATTCTCCATATCCGAAGGAGAGTTTGTTACCATCATGGGTACTTCGGGTTCGGGAAAATCTACATTGCTGAACACGTTGGGATGTCTTGACACCCCAACCAGCGGAGAATATCTGCTTGATGGAGTTTCGGTAAGAACCATGAGCAAACCGCAAAGAGCCGTATTGCGTAATCGTAAAATCGGTTTCGTCTTTCAGAATTATAACTTGCTGCCTAAGACTACCGCGGTAGAAAACGTGGAGCTGCCGCTGATGTACAACTCATCAGTCAGCGCAGCCGAACGCCGCCGCCGTGCTATAGATGCATTGATGGCTGTAGGGTTGGGCGACCGTTTGGAGCATAAATCAAACCAAATGTCGGGTGGTCAGATGCAGCGTGTAGCCATCGCTCGTGCATTAGTCAACAACCCTGCGGTTATCCTTGCAGACGAAGCTACAGGTAACCTGGACACACGTACTTCTTTCGAAATATTGGTTTTATTTCAGAAGTTACATAAAGAAGGAAGAACTATTATATTTGTCACTCATAATCCGGAGTTGTCGCAATACAGCAGCCGAAACATCCGACTGAGAGACGGACATGTAATAGAAGATACGGTTAACACCAACATTTTATCGGCAGCGGAAGCTTTGGCCGCACTGCCTAAAAATGATGAAGACTAACCAAGGCTGGCGTATTAAAAACAACAAGAATTATGAACGGAACTAATCTTTTTAAAATAGCTCTAAGGGCTTTGGCTAACAACAAGCTACGTGCCTTCCTCACCATGCTGGGCATCATCATAGGTGTGGCGTCGGTCATAGCGATGCTTGCCATTGGCCAGGGTTCTAAACGGAGCATCCAACAACAGATTTCGGAGATGGGATCTAACATGATCATGATTCATCCGGGAGCTGAGATGCGTGGCGGCGTTCGTCAAGACCCATCGGCCATGCAAACGTTGAAGTTGGAAAACTATGAGAAGTTGCGCGATGAATGCAACTTCCTATCTGCCATCAGCCCTAACGTTTCATCGTCGGGACAACTGATAGCAGGAGCTAATAACTATCCTTCATCGGTTACTGGAGTTAGCATAGATTATCTTACTATCCGACAGCTTACGGTAGAGCAAGGTGAAATGTTCAGCGAAAACGATATCCGCACTGCCGCTAAGGTGTGCGTAATAGGTAAAACCATTGTAGACAACTTATTCCCCGACGGCTCTGACCCGATAGGAAAGGTGATACGATGCAACAAGATTCCCATGAGGGTAATAGGTGTACTGAAGTCGAAAGGATATAACTCTATGGGCATGGACCAGGATGATGTGGTGCTTGCTCCGTATACCACGGTAATGAAGCGTTTGTTAGCGCAGACTTACCTGAGCGGATTGTTCGCCTCGGCTCTTACGGAAGATATGACCGATGAGGCAGTAGACGAAATTACTACCATTTTGCGCCGCGAACACAAGTTGAAGGAAAGCGACAGCGACGACTTTACCATACGTACGCAGCAGGAGCTGAGTTCTATGCTAAACAGTACTACCGACTTGATGACTACCCTGCTGGCATGTATCGCAGGTATATCACTGGTGGTAGGCGGTATCGGAATAATGAATATCATGTACGTATCTGTAACAGAACGTACACGTGAGATTGGCTTGCGTATGTCTGTAGGAGCTCGCGGAGTAGATATCCTATCGCAGTTCCTTATAGAATCAATCCTTATCAGTATCACCGGAGGATTGATAGGCGTGGTACTTGGCTGTGGAGCGAGCTTCATAATAAAGACCGTAGCCCACTGGCCGGTATTTATCCAACCTTGGAGCGTATTGCTGTCGTTTGCCGTATGTACCCTAACCGGAGTCTTCTTCGGATGGTATCCGGCTAAAAAGGCAGCCGACCTCGACCCGATAGAAGCTTTGAGATACGAATAATATTGGTTGACTAAAAAGTCTTAATGATATTGGCAGGCTAACTTGTGAAAGCCAACCTGTCTATTTTGTTCTTCATAACTTTGGTTTCCTGTCCGGCTGCTGAAAATAAGTTCTTTATTGGATGCAGCCGGACTTTTTTAAAAACAAAATAAATTCTAACTTTGCCTTATAACGAAGATATGAATCTAATGAACTCTTTTGCAAATAAAAAACACCGCGGGCTCGAAATCGCCATACACCTTATATGCTGGGGATTGTTTTTCGCCTTCCCGCTGTTTATGTTGCAGCAGCCCAACGGAAGCATCAACTGGAAAGCTTTCATGCACCACTGTGTAATGCCAAGCACAGTGTGCATCATATTTTATCTGAACTACTTTCTTTTCATCCCTCGCCTGCTGTTCAAAGAACGAAACAAGGAATTCTTTATCGCTAATCTGATAACTATTCTTCTGCTCATCCTCGGCATGAACTATTATAGCACTATTTGCTTTCCACCCCGTATGGATAACAAATACCTTCCGCCACGCATAATCTTTATTCTGCGAGATGTGTTAAGCCTCGTTTTTTCGGCAGGTCTTAGTGTATCCATACGCATGAGCATACGCCTCAGCCAGGCGGAAGCGGAAAAACAAGAGGCGGTAAAAAGCCGCACAGAGGCAGAGCTGAAAAATTTAAGAAATCAGCTCAACCCTCACTTCTTGCTTAATACGCTGAATAATATCTATGCGCTGGTAGCTTTCGATACCGACAAGGCACAACAGGCCATTCAAGAACTTAGCAAGCTGCTGCGATATGTGCTATACGATAACCAGCAGATGTATGTACCTCTTACCAAGGAAATAGATTTCATAAAGAACTACATAGAGCTAATGCGCATACGCGTTTCGCCTCACGTAAAAATAAATACGCAGTTCGATATAAAGCCGCAAAGCCAGACCCCTATCGCTCCGCTAATCTTCATATCGCTGATAGAAAATGCGTTTAAGCACGGCATCTCGCCAGTAGAAGACAGCTTTATAGACATCAATGTGGCAGAAGATGACAAGCAGGTAACTTGCAACATTCGCAACAGTAATTATCCTAAGAATGAGGGTGATAAAAGCGGATCGGGCATCGGACTGGAGCAGGTAAGCAAACGATTGGAGCTGATTTATCCTAATCAGTTTGAATGGAAACGAGGTCTTACTGAGGATAAGAAGACATATCAGTCTACGCTGATAATCTATTTAAATAACAAGCATCAATAATCACAAAATACATATAGACTATGAAACTGAAATGTGCTATTGTAGACGATGAACCTCTTGCACTGGGACTGCTGGAGAGCTACGCCAAAAAGACTCCGCTGCTGGAGCTGTGCGGTTGTTATTCTAGTGCTATAGAGGCAATGAAGCATCTGCAAGAAACACCGGTAGACTTGCTGTTTCTAGATATTCAGATGCCCGACCTTAACGGACTGGAATACTCCAGAATGGTAGACGAACAAACAAGAATAGTGTTTACTACCGCTTTCGACCAATATGCAATAGACGGCTATCGGGTAAATGCGCTCGACTATCTGCTAAAGCCTATCAGCTATGCCGACTTTATGCAGGCGGTAAATAAGGCGGTACAATGGTTCGAGCTAAAACAGAAGGCCGACGAAGCTCCTCAAAAGACGGCCGACAACGTGACGAACTTGGCCGGTGAATACATCTACGTAAAAAGCGATTATAAGCTGGTGCAAATAGAACTCGATAAGATATTGTATATAGAGGGACTGAAAGACTATATAAAAATACATACAGAAGACGAGCCGCGCCCCATCCTCTCACTCATAAGCATGAGGGCCATGGAAGAGAAATTGCCGGCCGATCGTTTCATCAGAGTACATCGATCATTCATCGTGCAAAAACAAAAGATTAAAGTCATAGACAAGGGGCGCATTGTTTTCGGAAAAGAGTATATTCCTATATCCGATAGCTACAAGCAAGAGCTTCAGAATTATGTTAATAAACATACTATTTGACAATTATCATAGTTTTAAAACATATTTCCATATAAAATGAGAAAATTATTATCTTGATTTTTGTCAACTATAAATATAAGTCATATATTTGTGATGTACATATAAAAACAGAAGTTGTGAAACTTCTTATTTGAATAGTTTAGTTAAGTCTAGTTTAGTTTTTGTGTTGTGATGCTTCTCCTTATAGTGTTAAGGAGGAGCATCTTTTTTATGCATAATGCAATTACTTAAATCTAAACAAAATTACTTATTAAACAGCTCGAACGTGAACTTACATCCTAATGATGTGAACTTACCCCTTCCGTGTCCTACAAACACGCCGAAATCGAACAAGTGTGTGCCTATGCCATAGCCGAATTCCAGATAAGGATTAAGATGAGGCATAAACAGTACACCGCCATATACCCTCTCCTTCTGAATGAACGATAGCAACTTACTAACCGGATAAAGAAGAAGGAACGGAGTCTCGTATGTCATATTGCCACGGATATAATGACGAGACGAGTTGTACCAACGTCCATCAAGCATCTGGAATGTTCCGCCTATATCGTCATTCCATCCTTGCGGAAGATTACGGTTGGCAAAATCTACGAAGTCTACGAAATACATTTCTTTCTGCTTGGTAAAGAAGCCGCCTCCTACATGATAGGCCAAAGAATGTATTTTACGGATGTTTATTACCTGCTCGGCCGACATTTCCAAACGTTGATATGAACCCGAATTGTTCAGCACGTTAAGGCCGTGCTCATAATCGACCACGAACGTAGGACAGCGAGAACCTATATTCACCTTTCGGTTGCCGTTCATATAATAATGCATCTTTGGAGTCCACGACACACGGATGCGTGGTGCGAATCCGTTATAGCGAGTACGTACCCTGCCTTCGACTTCCGAATTACGGTAAGCCGTATAACGCCAGTGCATAGCCAAACCAGTCATGAGCGAAAAGCCGTTGAACAACTCGTAATTATGTCCCAGCATAACATACACGTCCTTAAAATACTCAAGGTTTACATCATCGAAGTTAAATGTACTGTCGGGCATCTGCTTCAGTTGGTCGAGCACCACACTACTATATATACGGTTACCGTTTCCTACATTCACCGTAAACGACCCGTGGTGTTTTGGAGCGTATACGTACTCAGCGTCAAGCTTGGCATATAGTTCTTTCTGCGTAAAGTTATAACCAACCTGCGGAACTATGTGCAGCAACTTGTCGTTATGAAAAAGCTTATTATATTTAAACTCCTGCTTATAAGAAATACCGTTGCGATGACTATAGCTAACCAATAGCGGATTAATAAGAGGCGAGCAGGTAACATTTCCTATCTTCGACATATCGATATCGTAACTGCTTATCAGCGCATCGCCAAACTGCCCCATCATAACCAAGTTCTTTTTACGCCGAGACATATCTACCAGCGTGTCTGCACGGTGCATCTTCCGAGCGTCGAACTCACGATAAAGCCACTCCTCCTCGTCGGACAAGGGCAACGGACGGATACGCGCGAATGCGGCACGGTCTTCTATCAAACGAGTAGTGTCGGCGGTAAGGGTATAAGAACTAGACATGTTATAGTTTTCTTTTTTCTGCTTTACACACAGTGTATCGCCTTCCTCATGAAACACCACATCCTTATAGTTTAACCAGCCCGTATAGTTCATCTCGAAATGATTCCTCATAAACTTGAAAACGACGGCAAGATTGAGCAACTGCGGCAAGTACTTGCTCTTATCGTCAACGCCCATTTGCATAACTATATGAAAGGTTATCAAATCATACTTTCCCTCAAGGTCGAGATAACGTATCGTCCAGTCGTCGGACGACACCCATAGATATCCTTCCATAAGCTGAGTGCTGCGGAACCTTGGGATAACATGTATCTTATATACCTCTCCCTTCTGACTGTAATCTATAGAATCTAGCAGGTAATGATAGTGAATGCTGTTCTCTCTAGACATGGGCGAGAGAATCTTGTCTCCCATAACAGATGGAGAGTAAATATTGAACTTAAGGAAATTAAGGACATCAAAGAAACGGCTGTTTCCTCCGGGGATAGTAGTCTGCACGGCACGCACCTTTCTGTCGTATATGCGGGGACTGGTGTAGTGCAATTCGCTTATCGACTCGTGTATATAGTCGTTCACCCCCTTCTCCAAGCGAAACATAGACGGTATATACTTTACTATACGATTGCTTTTATGAACCCTGAACCTACCCTTCAAGTAAAGATCGGCTTGGTATTCGGCAACCTCATTCTCCCACACAGACGCCGCCTCAAAAATATGTTCCAACAATGAATCGTTTACATAAGGCTTTAGCGATGGAGGCGAAACAAAATCTCTTGCCCCCACTATAGAGCCATGCACCAAAAACAGCGCAAACAATATTATATAGCGCAACCAAGCGCACTTTCTCTCAGTAATCTGTTTCATAAATTTGGGACAAATATAACAAAATACGACAGAGGTGAAACGATTTTTTTATTCTTTAAAACATGTTTTTAATAATTTCTCCTTATCTTTGTGCTATATAACATGGTTTTGTAGCAGTAATGGTAAAAAAAGAACTAACACAAGTAGAAATAGCCGAAAGTATCCCCGACTTATGGCAGCCTCTTACAGAGACACAGCGAGAGTATCTCGCTAAGAACTTCACTATACAGAAGTACAAAAAAAACGAGACAATTTACTGCGAAGGCGAAACACCCATGCACTTGATGTGTCTGCTAAGCGGCAAAGTAAAGATTTATAAAGACGGGGTTGGCGGAAGAAGCCAGATTATCCGCGTGATAAAAGACAAAGAATACTTTGCTTATCGCGCTTATTTCGCACAAGAGAACTTTGTCACGGCGGCTGCAGCTTTCGATCCATGTACCATATGCCTTGTTCCGATGCCGGTAATAAGCGAGCTGATTAAAGAGAATACTGACTTGGCCATGTTCTTCATAAAGCAGCTTTCCATAGACTTGGGTATATCAGACGAACGTACAGTAAACTTGACTCAAAAGCACATTCGCGGACGTCTGGCTGAGTCTTTGCTGTTCCTGAAAGATACTTATGGAGTAGAAGAAGACCAGTGTACGCTGAGCATATACCTCTCGCGCGAAGACTTGGCGAACTTGTCGAACATGACAACATCGAACGCTATTCGTACTTTATCGAATTTCGCGACCGAGAAACTTATCATTATCGACGGACGAAAAATCAAAATCATAGACGAAGAAAGACTGAAAAAAATCAGTAAGATAGGATAGTTTAATACGAGCATAAGAAAGAGAACTGAAGAGTAAAGCCTTTCAATCCTTACACGGTTGGATACGTGATAAAGATTGAAAGGCTTTTATTTTGTCCCGTCAGAATGAAGGGTTATTAATCGTAACGCATTGATTTAGCCGGATGAATGCGGCTTACCAGATATGAAGGGCCTACCAGCATAAGCACGGCCACTATGAGTGTGCATACATTGAGCAACAGCCATATCCAAACGCTTATCTCTACCGGAACGGAATCAAGATAATAGGTAGCCGGATCGAGCTTTATAATATGGAAGTACCTCTGTAGAACATAAAAAGTCAAGGCTATAGCATTTCCGGCTAACATGCCTCGGCCGATAAGAAAGACTGAAAACGACAAGAACACCTTACGTATAGATGTATTGTCTGCCCCCAGAGCTTTCAGTACTCCAATCATGTTGGTACGCTCCAATATAATAATAAGTAGTCCGGATATCATAGTGAAGCCCGCCACTCCTGTCATCAGAATAAGTATTACCCATACGTTGACATCGAGCAAATCGAGCCATGCGAATATCTGCGGATAGACTTCTTCTACAGTTCGTGGGTAATACTCTACCCCATAGCTATCGGTCTTATTGTTGAACAATGTATATAGGTCTTCTTCTACCTGTTCTGCCTGCTTAGGGTCGGAAATACTTATCTCTATTCCGCTTATTCTATCACCTTCTGCCCAATTATTCAGTTTTGACACTGTATAGAGGTCGGTCACAAGAAAAAGTCCGTCGAAAGCCGAGAAGTTGGTTTGATAAATACCGCACACAGTCATTCTGCGGGCACGGATATTATTTTCAAGATAATACGTATCGAGCTTATCGCCTACCTTAAGTGACAGTTTGTCGGCAATATCTTTAGAGATAAGAACCTTATTACTTGCTACAGAATCGGTAAACTCCGGAATACTTCCTTCTACGATATGATTATTCAGATACGTAACGTCGTACTCCTGACCAATACCTTTCAGCACCATGCCCTGAAAATCTTGCTTCGTCATAATCATGCCGGGCTTGGTAGAATAACGCTGTATGTGCGATATATTATGAATATCGTGCAACTTGGATATAAGACTATCGCCGCACTCTATCGGAGTAGCTTGATACGACTGCGCAGCCTCCATGCTTGTAACGAGAACATCCGCCCCCAGACCAGCCACCTTATCGCGCACCTGATGTTTGAACCCGATGACCACAGCCACCGAAACAATCATTACGGCCAAGCCAATAGCAATGCCCACCATGGCAATACGCACAGCGGGCTTCGAAACTTCTTTGCCGCCCTCATTGCTTTTATAGATGCGGCGCGCTATAAAAAGTTTCCAGTTCATATTATTCGTCTACACGTCCGGGATAAGCTTCGAGTGCTTTACGAAGCACAAACAGCGCACGCGACAGGTCTTCTTTCTTCAATACGTAGGCTACACGTACTTCATTATGACCCAGTCCCGGAGTAGTATAGAAGCCGGAAGCAGGAGCCAACATGACGGTTTCGCCCTCGTAGTTAAATTCTTCAAGACACCATGCGCAGAATTTCTCGCAGTCGTCAACAGGCAACTTAGCTACCGTATAGAAAGCTCCCATCGGTATAGGAGAATAAACGCCCGGAATACGGTTCAATCCGTCTATCAAGCATTTTCTTCGTTCTACATATTCGTCGTACATCTCGCGAGAATATGATTCGGGTTCATCTAGCGATGCCTCGGCAGCTATCTGTCCTATCAAAGGAGGACTAAGACGGGCCTGACAGAATTTCATAACCGCCTTACGTACCTCTTCGTTCTTAGTGATAAGGGCACCGATACGGATACCGCACTCTGAATATCTTTTTGATACAGAATCAATAAGCACTACATTGTTTTCGATGCCTTCAAGATGGCAAGCCGAAATATAGGGCGAACCTGTATAGATAAACTCACGATAAACTTCGTCGGAGAAGAGGAACAAATCGTACTTCTTCACCAAATCGCGTATCTGATTCATCTCGCGACGAGTATACAGATATCCGGTAGGATTATTAGGGTTGCAAATCAAGATACCCTTAGTACGTTCGTTTATCAGCTCTTCAAACTTTTCTACTTTCGGCAGAGAGAAGCCCTCGTCGATAGTAGTAGTGATGGTACGGATAACAGCACCTGCCGAAATAGCGAACGCCATGTAGTTGGCATAAGCAGGTTCGGGCACAATGATTTCATCGCCCGGATTAAGACAACTCATGAATGCAAACAATACAGCTTCCGACCCTCCGGTTGTAATGATTATATCGTCTGCGTTAAGATTGATATCGTATGACTTGTAGTAACCCACCAGCTTTTCGCGATAGCTGCGGTAGCCCTGACTGGGGCTGTACTCTAAAACTGTACGGTCTATATTACGAATCGCATCGAGGGCCGCTCGTGGAGTAGGCAGGTCTGGCTGACCAATATTCAAGTGATAAACATGAACCCCTCTCTTCTTTGCTGCTTCTGCCAAAGGTGCCAATTTGCGGATAGGCGACTCAGGCATCTCGTTTCCTCTTATCGATATTTGTGGCATAATATAGTTGTAATAATATTAATTAAGACTGCAAATATAGTTTTAAACTATAAAACGGACAACTATTACTTCAAATAAAAATGAATTTAAACCACCGCTAACTTACAACCTGAAAGATACTTTGCATGCAAAGTATCGCTAAACAATAAGTTGTAAGTCATGAAACTCTTTAATGAAGTCGTCTTACTTCGACCGAAGTAAGCATTCACTTCGAGTCGGTCAACGTGCTTACTACGGTCGAAGTAAGCGTTCACATCGGTCGAAGTAAGACGACTTTATCAAAACTCAGCGCAACTACCCCTATACCGCTTACACCTTATTATATATAACACAGACTACACACCGCCAACTCACAAAAGCCAATGCAACAGAAATAGGCGCAAGGCAAGATAAAAGCTAAGCGCATGAACCAAATTTAACCCCAAGCCATGCTACGCCATCTTATTTTTTAGTTTAAATTTGCAAAGACTTTCGGGCTTTACGCCTCATCATGCAAAGAAGGCAGGCCGGAAACATCAAACTATTCATTTACACATTAACAACTAAAAAAAGAAAAACGATTATGATGCATAATTGGTTCGAATGCAAAATCCGCTACGAGAAAGTGATGGAAAACGGCATGAACAAAAAAGTAACTGAACCTTATTTGGTAGACGCACTGAGCTTTACAGAAGCCGAGTCTCGTATCATCGAGGAAATCACACCGTACATAAGTGGAGAATTTACCGTATCCGACATTAAGCGTGCTAACTATAGCGAACTGTTCAGCTGCGAAGAAGACGCTGCCGACCGCTGGTTCAAATGCAAACTCTACTTCATTACAGTAGACGAAAAGAGCGGAGCCGAAAAGAAAACCGCTACCAACGTATTGGTACAAGCAGCCGACCTGCGCGACTCTATCAAGAAACTGGACGAAGGTATGAAGGGCACCATGTCCGACTACGTAATAGCATCGGTAGCCGAAACCGCCATCATGGACGTATACCCATACTCGGCAGAACCGAACGTAAAACCGGAATTTCCTGACGCTGACAAAAGATAACAAAATATAAAAGACTATGGACATCCAAGCTAACTTAAAGGAAGTGCTCGACCAATTGCCTGAAGGTGTAAGGCTGGTAGCCGTATCAAAATTTCATCCCAACGAGGCAATAGAAGAAGCTTATAAGGTCGGGCAGCGGATTTTCGGAGAAAGCCGCGAACAAGAGCTGTCAACTAAGTACGAAACTCTGCCTAAAGATATAGAATGGCATTTTATAGGACATCTGCAGACTAATAAAGTGAAATACATCGCTCCATATATAGCCATGATTCACGCTGTAGATTCTTATAAACTGCTGGCAGAGATAGACAAGCAAGCCGCAAAATATAACCGCGTGATACCTTGTCTGCTGGAAATACATATAGCGCAAGAAGAAAGTAAATACGGATTTACATTCGACACCTGCCGACAGATGCTTGAAGAAGGCGGATGGAAACAACTTAAGCATGTGTGCATAGCCGGAGTTATGGGCATGGGTACCAATACCGACGACGAAAAGGAAGTGGAAAAAGAATTCCGCTCGCTGGCAGATTTCTTCCAAAGCCTGAAGCAGGATTACTTTTCACAGACCGATTCTTTTAAAGAAATATCAATGGGCATGTCGCACGATTATCAGATAGCGATAAAGTGCGGAACCACACTGGTGCGTGTAGGAAGCAAGATATTCGGTGAAAGAATATACTAATTTCATCACCCTATATTTCAGAATTTAACATAATCAGTTGGCTGTATAAGAAATATGCCGTATATTTGCACATTACCTCATTATTTGTGCATTTAAAATAATTGATATGGATAAAAGTTTTATTGCTTTTATAGAAGAAAGCATCAAAAAACATTGGGACCTCGACGCACTGACCGACTATAAGGGCGCAACTTTACAATATAAAGACTTAGCCCGAAAGATAGAAAAAATGCATATTCTGCTTGAAGAAAGCGGAGTTAAGCCAGGCGACAAAGTAGCCATTTGCGGACGTAACTGTTCGCATTGGGGAGTGGCTTTTTTAGCCATACTTACTTATGGAGCCGTAGCTGTACCTATCTTGCACGAGTTTAAAGCTGACAACGTACATCACATCGTAAATCACTCTGACGCACGCTTGCTCTTCGTAGGCGACGTGGCATGGGAAGCACTGAACGAGGCAGAAATGCCTAACTTGGAAGGTGTTATCCTTCTTACAGACTTTACTCTGTTGGTGTGCCGCAGCGAAAAGTTGGAATACGCTCGCGAACACTTGAACGAAATGTTCGGAAAGAAATATCCGCGCAACTTCCGTCGCGAACATGTTTCTTATCGCCGCGATAATCCTGAAGAACTGGCTGTTATCAACTATACATCTGGTACTACCAGCTTCTCTAAAGGTGTTATGTTGGCATACCGTACCTTGTGGTCTAACACTCAGTTCGCATTCGAAGTATTGACGCTGAAACCGGGCGATAAGGTAGTATCAATGTTGCCTATGGCACACATGTACGGCTTGGCATTCGAGTTCATTTACGAAATGTGCTGCGGTTGCCACATCTACTTCCTTACACGTATACCTAGTCCGAAGATTATCTTCCAGGCATTCGCCGATGTGAGACCAAAAATCGTCATCGCCGTACCTCTTATCATAGAAAAGATTATCAAGAAAAACGTACTTCCTAAACTGGAAACACTGAAGATGAGATTCTTGATGAGACTTCCGGTTATCAACGACAAGATAAAAGCTACCGTACGCGACCATATGATTCAGGGCTTTGGAGGCAACTTCTACGAAGTAATTGTAGGTGGTGCAGCTTTCAACCAGGAAGTAGAGAAACTTTTGAAGAGCATCGACTTCCCATATACTGTAGGATACGGTATGACAGAATGCGGTCCGATTATCTGTTACGAAGATTATCATAAGTTCGTTCCAGGATCTTGCGGCAAGGCAGCTCCACGTATGGAAGTTAGAATAGACAGCGAAGACCCACAACGCATTGTAGGCGAAATCATCACCCGTGGTGACAACGTTATGCTGGGTTATTATAAGAACGAAGAAGCTACAGCACAAGCTATCGATAAAGAGGGGTGGCTGCACACAGGCGACCTCGGTATCATGGATGCGGAAGGAAACGTATTTATCAAGGGACGTAGTAAGAATATGCTTCTCGGCCCGTCGGGACAGAACATCTATCCTGAGGAAATAGAAGATCAGCTTAACAACCTCCCATTAGTATGCGAGTCTATCGTTATCCAGCAAAAAGATAACCGCTTGGCAGCTTTGGTATATCCTGATTTCGACGATGCTTACGCTCACGGACTGAATGACGCAGACATCGAAAGAATAATGGAAGAAAACAGAGTGAACCTGAATGCTGCACTTCCTGCTTATTCGCAGATTGCACGCATCAAGATTTATCCTGAAGAATTTGAAAAAACTCCTAAGAAGAGTATCAAGCGCTTCTTGTATCAGGATGTAAACTAATTAAAGCCTTTGGGCTTAATAATATAAATTCACATGAAAAGAGTTTATAGTACACTAAAATTGTTCCTGCTCAGCACTAGCCTGCTGGCAGGAACAATTTTGGCTTTTGGGCAACAGCCTAAGAAAAAGAGCATAAAGAAGAGAGCTAATATTGGTATCAATATAACGAACAAGCATAAGCAGCCAGAAACTACTTACGCCAACTTTGGTTTGCTGAGTAATTACGCCAACATGGAGGGCGTGGGGCTTAATCTTGTTTCTAGTGTGGTACATCACAATTCGTATGGTGTGCAGGTAGCCGGTGTCATCAACATGACCGGAGAGAACGCCGCAGGTCTGCAATTATCCAGCGTTTCTAATGTATTCGGAAAGAAAGCTTCGGGCGTTATAATTACCGGATTGCTGAATGTTAGCGGTACAAGCACAAACGGATTCACCGCTGCCGGACTTGGTAATATATCAGGCACCAACACTAACGGATTAGCCGTGGGCGGATTAATAAACATCTGCGGACGAAACGCTTCGGGCATGCAGATTTCAGGATTGGCCAATATCACGCAATACCAAAGAGGTATGGCCATAAGCGGATTATCGAACGTAACCGCACAAAACATGCAAGGTATGCAGTTATCGGCTTTGCTGAACATTGCGGGACGCTCGAATAAAGGTGTGCAGATAGCCGGAGTAGGAAATGTAACCGTAACCAACAGAGGCTTACAGCTGGGACTTCTAAATTTTGAAGACAGAGGAAACGGAGTACAAGCCGGAGCGGTAAACGTGGCACTGAAAGGCGAAGGAGTACAACTTGGTATAGTGAACTTCTGCGATAGCATACACCACCCGCTGCAGATAGGTATTGTAAATCTGAATCCTGAAACACGCATACAGATGGTAATGTCAGGCGGAAACCTAAACAAAGCCAATGCTGGTATTCGTTTTAAAAACCAAAGAACATACACTGAAATAGGTGCCGGAGGATGGTTCTCGGGACTAGACAAATTCTCCGTAAGCGGATATTATAGAGCTGGTGTATTCATCCCGCTGTCTTCCAGATGGGAAATAAGCGGTGACGCGGCGTTCTATCATATAGAAACGCTAAAGAATAAAGACAACGGATGCGAAAAACGCATGTATGCAGTACAGCCTCGACTGAATCTTTCATACCAAATCTCGGATAAAGTAGGCATTTACGCTGCAGGAGGATACAGCTGGACTAAATACTACAACCATAGCGGTGTGCAGAATCATAAGCCGACATTCGAAATTGGCTTGACTCTTTTCTAAGAATACACGCATACATATAGACATAAAGAGAGAGCCTCGCATTAGGATTTCCAATGCGAGGCTCTCTTTATATTGTATACAATTCCGGATTACTGATTTCCGGAACGTACTCTACTCAAAGTCTCAGGAGTCATCTGTAATAATGAAGCGATATAAAGCAACGGGGCACGTTTCAATATCTCCGGATGCGAACGCAACAAACGCATGTAGCGCTCGTGCGCCGGCTCAAACCGGATTATGTCGGCCTTTATCTGCGAATCGATAAGCGACATTTCAAAGAAACGACGATACAGAACACCGATATCCGCATGTTCCAATGAAAGACGTTCCAACTCCTTCTTAGGGAATTCCCACAAAATCGTAGGCTCTAATGCCTCTATCAGCAAAGTTGTAGGTTTCTCTTCAATATAGCTCTGCAAACAAACTACCGTTCCCCACTCGTAAGCTATATGCTCCGTCAGTTCCTTGTCATATTTGAAATAATACTGACGCAACATCCCCTTTTCTATCACCCGCAGGCAATCGCACACTTCGCCCTCGTTGAGCACGCATTCGCCCTTCTTGTACTTCTTAGGTACCAAGACATCGGCCAAAGCATGAATGCTATCTCTCGATAAACTCACCTGAGCGTTTGACATCACCATTTTTACAATCTCAACACTCGTCATCATATTATTTTATGTATTATCGTCAATCCTCTCTTAGAAAACTTACGTTCAGAGAATCATTTTATTTCACCTTAATACGGTCGAATCCTTCACCAAACACACCAATTACGGCACTTTGTGAAACGAACGCATTAGGATCGATTTCCTTTATCAAACTGAAGATAGTATTCGACTCACGACGTTTAGCCAAGACGAACATCATCTTTACATTATTATGAGTGTAACAACCTACTCCATCAATAAAAGTCACACCGCGATGCAGGTCTTTATTGATACGCTTACCTATTTCTTCGTACTGACTAGAGATAATGAAGAACTGTACAGACTGACGAGAGCTGTTAACCACCCAGTCTACCATGAAGCTCGACACGAACAATACTACATATCCGTAAACCACCTTTTCCCAGTCATGAAGCACCAAGTAACTAGAGCTAATGATGATAAGGTCTGTTATCAGCAGCACTCTACCTAATGATATATCACGGTATTTATGAACGATAGCGGCAATGATATCCGTACCTCCGGTACTACCGTTGGCCGAGAAAGCCAACCCGATACCGCCACCACAGAACGAAGCACCGATTACACATGCCATAAACGGCTCATGCACCAAGTTGCCTTTCACCAAAGACTGAATAACCCCCAAAAATACAGTAAGCGCAATAACCGAACAGATGGTCTTAACACAGAACCTCAGTCCTAAAATCTTTAATGCCAACAATAGCAATGCAGCATTTACAATTAAGTAGGTATATTGTATAGGAAATCCTGTTCCCCAATACACGATAGACGCGATACCCGGAACCGCACCCAAAGGCAATTGATTAGGAACCAAGAAAACTGTCCACCCTATACCATACATAAGCATTCCTATAATAATAATAAGGTAATCTTTTACCTCCAACCAAGCCCTCATTTTCGGGCTTAATGCTTTCGTAGTATTTTCCATTTTTTCTTTTTTAAATATTCTCTCAGTTTAAATTTTCACGCTGCAAAATTATAGAAAAATTCTCAGCCAATATCTGAGGGGAATGAAATATTTTTTCATAACCATACAAACGGCCATTATTGTCTTCCAATTACCCTTACACACAATCAGATGGCATTTTATACACAACTCCACATCCGGCAGAGAATACACATGAATTCATGCAGAACGATACACCGTTTTAATATAAGGCCGCACAACTAATACGCAGCCGATGCTACAGCATAAAACTTCAATAAAAAAAGATAAATCCTTTTGTATATCTCGGGTTTACACTATCTTTGAACCATAATCGGTAACGTTTACCGGGAATTAAAATTCAGCAATACATAAAAATGAGTAAAGTTTTAATTATTGGGGCAGGCGGCGTAGGTACCGTCGTTGCACACAAAGTGGCTCAGCATCCTGAAGTTTTCACTGACATCATGATTGCTAGCCGTACACAGTCTAAATGTGACGCGATTGTAAAAGCAATCGGTAACCCTAACATCAAAACCGCTAAAGTTGACGCAGACAATGTGGACGAACTTGTAGCTTTATTCAATAGTTTTAAGCCCGAAATCGTTATTAACGTAGCTCTCCCCTATCAAGACCTTACTATAATGGAGGCTTGCTTAAAAGCAGGAGTCAACTATCTGGATACTGCTAACTACGAGCCGAAAGACGAGGCTCATTTCGAATACAGCTGGCAGTGGGCATATAAGAAACGCTTCGAAGAAGCCGGACTTACCGCTATCTTGGGTTGCGGATTCGACCCGGGAGTAAGTGGCGTGTACACAGCTTATGCAGCTAAGCATTATTTCGACGAAATGCATTACCTTGATATCGTAGACTGCAACGCCGGAAATCATCACAAGGCTTTCGCTACTAACTTCAACCCGGAAATCAATATCCGCGAAATCACTCAGAACGGACGCTATTACGAAGATGGCAAATGGGTAACTACTGGTCCGCTTGAAATTCATAAAGACTTGACTTATCCTAACATCGGCCCGCGCGACTCATACTTGTTGTATCATGAAGAGTTGGAGTCTTTGGTTAAGAACTATCCTACCATCAAGCGTGCACGCTTCTGGATGACATTCGGTCAGGCTTATCTTACCCACTTGCAGGTTATTCAGGATATAGGTATGGCAAGCATCGAGCCTATCAACTACAACGGCATGGAGATTGTTCCGCTACAGTTCTTGAAAGCCGTGCTTCCTAACCCGCAGGATTTGGGCGAAAACTACGAAGGCGAAACTTCTATCGGTTGCCGTATCCGTGGTATCAAAGACGGTAAGGAGCATACATATTATGTATATAACAACTGCTCTCACCAAGCTGCCTACAAAGAAACAGGTATGCAGGGCGTAAGTTACACTACAGGTGTACCGGCTATGATTGGTGCCATGATGTTCCTGAAAGGTTTGTGGAAACGTCCGGGAGTATGGAACGTAGAAGAGTTCGACCCAGATCCATTCATGGAAGAATTGAACAAGTGCGGACTTCCGTGGCATGAGGTATTCGACGGAGACCTGGAACTTTAATTATAAAAACACAATCAAGAATGGCAAAGAAAGACGAATTAGAATTTGAAGGCGGCGTAGAAGGAACAGCTAAAGTCAACAATGGCGAAAAGCTGAAAGCCTTGCAGGCCGCTATGGACAAGATAGAAAAGACTTTCGGTAAAGGATCTATCATGAAGATGGGCGACGACCATATTCAGGAAGTAGAGGTAATCCCTACCGGATCTATCGCACTTAACGCCGCTCTTGGCGTAGGAGGTTATCCTAAAGGCCGTATCATAGAAATCTACGGTCCGGAATCTTCTGGTAAAACCACATTGGCTATCCACGCTATCGCCGAAGCACAGAAGGCAGGTGGTATAGCTGCTTTTATCGATGCGGAACATGCTTTCGACCGCTTCTATGCTGCCAAGCTGGGAGTTGACATTGATAACTTGTGGATTTCACAGCCCGACAACGGAGAACAGGCTCTTGAAATAGCCGAGCAGTTAATCCGTTCATCGGCTATCGACATTATCGTTATCGACTCTGTAGCAGCTCTTACTCCGAAGGCTGAAATAGAAGGCGATATGGGTGATAACAAAGTAGGATTGCAAGCACGTTTGATGTCGCAAGCATTGCGTAAGATGACATCGGCTATCAGCAAAACCAACACTACTTGTATCTTTATCAACCAGTTGCGTGAGAAGATTGGCGTAATGTTCGGCAACCCTGAAACAACTACCGGTGGTAATGCGCTGAAGTTCTACGCTTCTGTTCGCCTCGATATCCGCAAGGGTCAGCCTATAAAGGACGGCGAAGAAGTAATTGGTAACCAGACTCGCGTAAAGGTAGTGAAGAACAAGGTAGCTCCTCCTTTCCGCAGAGCCGAATTCGATATCATGTTTGGCGAAGGTATTTCGCGTAGCGGTGAAATCGTAGATTTAGGTGCAGAATTGGGCATCATAAAGAAAAGCGGTTCATGGTATAGCTACAACGACACTAAGTTGGGCCAAGGACGCGACGCTGCTAAACAGTGCATCCAGGATAATCCCGAATTGGCAGAAGAGCTGGAAGGCTTGGTATTCGATGCGCTGAAAGACAAAGAATAATCTTAAAGCTCATAATCGTGTAGGAGGCAAACACTTGTGATTAGTGTTTGTCTCCTATTTTTTTGTTTACCTTTCTCAACAGGGAAGACGCATTAAGAAGCGATTTCTTCCGGTTCATTATTATCAAGTAACGTTATAAAATATCTGTATTCCACAGTACATTCCCCTGTTACCTTTATGGTTATTTCGGACTTAACACCAACTACAAACTACAGACTTCAATCCCGCTAATTTTTCTTTGAATGCCATGATATAGTTTGAGTTACGCTCAATGACGGCTTCAGTTATATCCTGCTGACACCCTATAACGTCTATCGTAACGATGCAGTCATCAATGTCTAATGCGTCTTCCCTGTATTCCAGTACACAAATCCTTAAAATCCATACAATTCGCGTTTAAAAAGTAAATAACTGCATTCCTAACTGAAAGAAAGCACGGTTTGCCTGCGGATTCCACATAATATAAGCATGCACAGGCATTTCATGTTCTAACAAAACAAAATTATATGTCGCTTTCAATGAAACATGAACTATGCCATCGGTAGTTCCATAAAAGTTTTCCTTGCTCCCTTTTTTATTCAATGCAAAAGCCCCACCAATACCAGCATCAACTTTCCATCTATCCTTTACCCAAACTGGATATTCCGCATAGCAGAAGGTAGAATACTTATTGGCAGTGTTATCAGCATTACGGTCGCGCCCAAAAATGACTGTAGACCAACTTAAAGATAAAGGTAACCTATTTCCGAAACAATATCCTACGCTTGCATCAAGAAAACGCCCGGTACTATGTGCTCTATAGTTAAAGAACTCCTTATTATTATATGATGCTCCTATTGAAAAATTATATGTATCCCAAAAAGCCAAAGAAAAATCCTTGTATTGAAATGACAGATGATTATTGAATTCCTTATACGAGCCTTGAGTATTGGTGCCTCCCCAGAATCCTAAATTGACCAATCCGCCTAACAACGTGTAATTAACATCGCCGATAAAAACCATACCATCGGTCACTTCAATGCCACGCCAAAGATGATTTGTAGCCAACTTAACATCCATATGAACTTGAGCAGCAGAATTAATGCTCACCAACAAGAACAACAAGCCTAAAATACGCTTCATACTCAATTCCTTTTCAATGATGTGCCTGCTATGTACAGACACATCATTTTATTACTTAATACTAATTAAAACTTCACTACAGATTTCACGATGTTCGCCTTGTCTTGAACACTCTTATCCATGGCATTCTGAATATCATCGAAATCAAACACATTGGTAACGATGCCTTTAAGATTAACCTTACCCGAAGCAACAGCTTCGATGGCCATAGGATAAATATGACGGTAGCGGAACACAGTTTTAAATGTAAGCTCCTTATCGAGAGCCAGACTTAGCGGCAATGTCATTTCGCCACTCTTAGAATATCCCACCAGCACAATGGTAGCGCCTTTTTTAGTGACATGGATAGCCTGGCGAGTCGTGATTTCCATACCTGCGGTTTCAATAACCAAATCAACTCCCTTGCCGTCGGTAATCTTACTGATTTCCTCTAGCACATCCTTTTCTTTCGAGTTGATAACACCTGTAGCACCTAACTCCAAAGCCTTATCCAGACGTTTCTGCATAATATCTACAACATACACCTTAGATACGCCTTCTGCCTTTAGCGCCATCATGCTTACCAAGCCAATGCAACCAGCGCCAAATACTACCGCTGTCTGTCCGGCATGTGCGCCTCCTTGATTAGCAGCATGAAAACCTACAGCCAAAGGTTCTATCAAAGCACCTTCCATAGTGTCTACATTATCGGGCAACTTAAAACACAAATCGGCTTCGTGTGCTACGTATTCCTGGAAAACGCCATCTACAGGAGGAGTGGCAAAAAATACCACATCAGGACAAAGGTTATATTTCCCTTCGCGACAATATTCGCAGTGTCCGCATGTTTTGCCCGGCTCTAGCGCTACACGGTCGCCTACTTTAAGATGTGTAACGGCTTTACCCACTTCTACTACCGTACCACCAGGCTCATGTCCTAAAACAAAAGGAGGTTTCACTACATAATCGCCTATACGACCAGTTTCGTAATAATGCATATCCGAGCCACAGATTCCTACATACTCTAATTTAACTAACACTTCATTGTCTTTAGGCTGAGGAATTTCGCGTTCTGTATAACCCATTTCACCAATGCCGTTCATAACGGCTACTTTCATTGTACCTTTCATACTACATTAATATTTTAAAATTTTAGACAAATCATTATTTTTCCAGACCGATATTTACATATGCAACTGCTTAATATAATCTACTAATTTCTCATACGTAGGCATCGCTCTGATTGCCCCTCTACGTGTGGTTTCTAATGATGCGGCTGCGTTTGAAAAGATAAGCATCTGTTTCAACTGAACCTCTGTAAGGTCTATTCCGTTATCCAGAATATACGCTAAACAACATCCCATAAAAGTATCTCCCGCACCTGTTGTATCTACAGTCTTGTCTGTAAGGAAAGCCTTCTGTTCAACCTTCTTGTCATCTAAGAAAGCTATACTTCCCTCCTCGCCCAATGTCACTAAAATTAGGCGAATGGCGAATTTCTCTTTCAAGCCACTAACTCCAAGTTCTACAGTTGGCTGCTGAGTAATAAATAGTAATTCAGACTTCTCTACCTTCAATATATCGCACACCGAACAGCCATAGAGCATCCACTTACGAGCTTCTTCTTCATTCTCCCACAGAGCAGGTCTATAATTGGGGTCGAACGAAATTAAACGATGGTTAGACTTAGCAGCACGAATGGCTTTTCGAGTAGCTTTTCTGCACTTCTTATGCGTAAACGAAAGTGAACCAAAATGAAAGACACGAGTACGCGACAAGATATCAGAATCAAAATCATATTCCTCTAAATTCATATCGGCCGTTTGGTTACGATAGAACAGATACTGATGAGGATCTGTGTCCGCATCGTTAAGAAATGCCAGAGTAGTATTACGCTTATTATCTTTAGAAAGACCTTCGGTAGATATTCCCAACTTAAGCACACGCTGCATCAATACATCGCCAAGAAAATCATTTCCTATTCTACCTATAAAGGCTGTACGCTTATGCAGATTACTCAACATGGCCAATACATTACATGGGGCACCTCCGGGATTTGATTCGTACACTACGCTGTCAAAGTCGTTAGAACGCTGAGCATTAAAGTCAACAAGCAGTTCTCCTAAAGCTACCACATCATACTGACGCTGATGTTTTTTATGCTTCAGAATACGATACTTTATAATTCCTAAGATTCTATTATATACACGCTTATCTAATTTATAAAAGAACAGAGCAAGAGATGTAACAACCCACAAAGCACCCGGAATAGTACTGAACGAATGACGCATAATGGCAATTACCTCCGCATTCTGATCGGCATTAGCCACGTAACCGGCTACTCCTAATGTAAGTGCTAACAGCGAAGTACCCAGCGCCATACCTATCTTATTGCCCAACGATATAAATGCATATTGAAAACCATCGTTACGAATTCCGGTACGCCACTCTCCGTATTCTACACAGTCGGGGATAATGGCATAGATAGCAGTATTAAAGCCCGAAAAGAAGAACTGAGAAAGTGCAGCGAAAATGTAAAATGGAACGGGTGACGATACAGGACTATAAAAATAAAGAGCCATCATGGTAACTCCTGTTCCAAAAGCAAAGACAGAAGCAGACCAACCTTTATTCGATGTCCACTGAAAGACCTTAGGAAAACAAGCCGCCCCTATAATAGAAGGTATGATAATAGCCATAGAATAATAAGAGAACAATACCATATCCTTTTCTACATAGGTAAAATAGTAGAGCAAATCGGCATTTCTACCATATAAAATGAAACCGAAAAGTATCTGACCCAACAAAGCCAACAAGTATGGTTTGTTCTTTACCACAGCCTTCAGCTGTACTTTCAACGGAATTCTCTGCGTTACCGGCACTTCTACCACCTCTTTAGTCTTGGCAAAACAGAACAAATGACAAGCGGCAAAAATAGCGCCATATAAAATAGCAATCAGCAAATAACCTTGCTTAGGGCTACCGTTGCCCAGCCATTCTATTAAAGGAATAGTAATGATATTGATAATGCCAATAGCTATCATGGCACTAACAGAACGAGAAGTGTTAATCTGAGCACGCTCGGTCATATTTTGTGTCATTGCTCCGCACAGTGTTCCGTAAGGTATATTTACGCAAGTATAACCCAACACCAATATACAGTAGGTTATCGTCATGTAGATAATCTTATTGGTCTGACTCCAATCTGGATGTGCCCAGAATGTAAGCACTAAAACCAATGCAGTAAGCGGTGCTGCCACCAAGAGCCAAGGACGATAGCGCCCCCATCGGGTATGAGTTTTGTCACTGAGTCCACCTATTACCGGGTCATTTATTGCATCCCAAAAACGAGAGAGCAGCATTAAAGTAGCTACAGCACTCATGCCGATTCCAAAAACATCGGTGTAAAAAATCATCAGGAAATTACCTACAAACATCCAACTGAAATTACAGCCTACATCTCCCATACCATAAGCCAACTTACTTATGAAAGGAACTTTTGATTGATTTGATTCGCTTTTCATGTGTATTAAGACAATTGTTTTTTATGTTTTCTGTGACAAATGTATCGGCTGAATATCAAGAAAAAAACAAGATTTTAAGATTAGTTTTTCGCAACCGTTCCCGCAACCGTTCCCAAAATCCGCAACCGTTCCCAATATTTCAGAGAAATATGTATATTTGCACTAATCAAAGAATGCATACTATGAAATACGTAACAATCATAGACATAGCAGAAGCCTTGAACATTTCTAAATCTACAGTTTCAAGAGCTTTACGCGGAGATAATCAGAATGTAGGCAAAGAAACCAGAGACAAGATTATTGCCATGGCCGAGAAGTTGGGCTACAGCCGAAATGAACTGGCGGTAAATCTTCGCAAACAGAGTACTCGTACCATAGGCATTGTGGTTCCCGAAATGTTGACTCCGTTTTATATGAATTTCATCACCTATGCACAGCAGGATCTAAACAAGAAAGGATATAGGGTAACGCTGGCTCAATCGCATGAAAACCCTAAAGCGGAACTTGCCAATCTACAGATGTTCGAAGATTACAGAGTAGAAGGAATACTAATCAGCGTATGCCACACCGAAGAAAACATAGATACATATAAAAGACTTATCCAGAAAGGAATTCCAATGGTTTTCTTTGACAGAACGATTTCTGCATTACCTGTTTCAAGAGTAAAGATTGACGATTATATAAAAGCTTTCTTTTTAGTGGAGAATCTTATCAGGAATGGAAGAAAAAAAATCATTCACCTTGCAGGACCTTCGTATATACAGAATGCTTTAGAAAGAAAAAAAGGGTATATAGATGCATTAGATAAATTCCACATACCATATCAGGCAGAATATGTAATTGATGCCGGTGTAGATTTTGATGGAGGAGAAAAAGCAATAGATGTTTTACTAAAAAAAGGAATAGAGTTTGATGCCGTATTCAGTTTTACAGAAATGTCTGCTTTAGGTGCGAAGAGTAACTTACAAAAGCACAATATTAAAATACCAGAGCAAGTAGCTATGGCATGCATAGCAGGCACCGATTTATGTACACTGGTACACCCTTCTATTACTGCAGTGGAGCAACCTGTTAAACTTATGGCAGAAGAAGCCAGCAATCTGATTGTACAGAAAATTGAGCATCCTGAGATAGTAGATAAGACTATCGTTTTAGAAGCAAAAACGGTTTATAGAGAATCAACAGAAATAGAAATCGAGTAAGAGATACATGCGGTTCAGCATACGGCAATTTAGTACTTTCCCATCTCACGATGAACACCTTTATACAGCATCTTTCTATTTCTGAGCAACGGACCTTATCAACATGAATAAGTCTAGGATGGAGTGAAAAAACATTGTGATGTGCAGATGAAAAGAATGCGATGTGCAGATGAAAAGAATGCGATGTGCAGCACTGCAATATGCGAATGGACAAGTGAAAGAATGCGATGTGCTGATTGACGCATCGTATTCTTTTTTCAGATGTTATACAGTGAAATTCTATTTAATAATTGATTGGAGACTTCTTTTGTTAGAAAACACATTCTTACAAATAAAAAAGCTTACATTTGCACATATATACAATTATAAGGGAAATATTATGAAGAAGACATTATTCAGAAACGCTTGGGTTGTTGTATTGGCGGCATTGGGATTTGCCTCTTGCAGCGAATCCAATGAAGCGACGGGCGAAAAAGAGGTATTCGTACCTACCGTTCATATTGTTAAAGGTAAAGTGGAAAAAGGTCCGCTAGTACGTGGCTCTCAAATAGATATGCAAACCCTTGACCAGTACATGGTGCCCACCGGAAACTCTTATACCGCAACGATAGAAAACAATACAGGTGACTTTAATTTTGGTTCACTTAAGGTGAATACTCCTTATGCTAAACTTACAGCCGACGGATATTTCTTCAATGAAGTGGACGGAAAGCTATCTACCGGTACTATAAAATTGGATGCTATTGTTGACCTGTCGGACAATTCTACAGTTAATGTAAATGTTTTGACACATCTTAAAAGTAAGCGTATCAATCATCTTATAGCTAATGAGGGCAAGACTTTTAAAGAAGCTAACGAGCAGGCACAGCGCGAACTGCTTGCTCAATTCGGTTTGCAAGGATATGCCACAAAAGACGCGAGCAAGTTCTCTATAACTTCGGGCGACGATGCTGCCGGGGCATTGATAGCCGTATCGTCATTGATTCTTTCAGATCGTTCGGAAGCGGAGATAGTGGAATATCTTTCTTTGCTGAGCAATGAATTCAGCACTACAGGTACTTTCTCGGATACCACAAAGGGAAAGCTGAAGTCTACACGCAATTATTTGAACGGAAAGCTTGACGTAATAGCGACAAATATAAAAGAACGCTACAAAGAGTTAGGATACGAAGTTGACGTAAAGGATTTGGCAAGCTTCTTTGACTGGGATAATGACGGAATAGCCGGAAATGAATTAGATGAATCATCGACAGTGCAACTCAGCCAAAATCAGATAAGCGTACCAGCGGAAGGTGGTGACTTTACGGTAAAGATTGAATCAGAAAAACCTTATTTTTTGGATCCCCCTTCGGAAATAAAAGGGTCAGATACAGGATTAGATCAATACCCTTCAACTTCTGTTTCACCAGACCATATTTTTAAAACAGACTTCTATGAAGAAGGTGCTAATACAAACGTTCCAGAAAGCGAGAAGGTAACAAGTATAGAAAATAATGTGATAAAGATTCATGTAGGTGCCACATTATCTCGCAAGCCTGAATCTTGGTCGATTAAAATCTATAATGCCAGAGGTGTAATTGCAGCGGAAATTGCCATAACGCAAAGTGGCAACCAAAACATAAAGATAAATACGCCAAAACTGGGTTCTGATGGTATTAATATAGTGAGTGCCGTCTTTTTGTACATGAGAGATGCGGTAAAAACTGAACGCTATTTAGAAGGAAAGTATGCGCAAAACCCTCACAACCCATTTTCTTCGAATGATAATAGTATAGCAAGCTGTTGGAGCTATTATTATAAATCAATTTCTCAACTTGTAGAGATTAAAAAATACGATAAAAATGAATTAGATTGCTATCAGCCATTTTTGAATACTTACATTGCTCTTAATTATTATATGCTTTCATCGCACTGGGGTAAATTGCCTTTCTTTACAGAGCAATTAGCAAGCGTTGTTGACCGGCCAGTTCCTATGAGTGAAAGTGATATTCTTGCTATCTTATCTAACCTTTTGGAGGAAGCGATGCCATCCCTTGAAGAGAAAAAGAATGACGCGTTTACTGATGCAAACAGTGCGTTCTTCGTTTCGAAAGATGTAGCAAGAGTTTTGTTGGCGTATGTTCGCTGTAACCAGAAGAAATTCGATTCGGCATTGCCTCTTTTAGAGAAAGTAATCGGTAATGGTTACTACAGTCTTATTCAATCGGCACCTGTAAATTATAAGAAAGATTCCGAATGTATTCTTGGATTTGAAATGGGTACTAGAGCTGGTAGCAATGAGAATGAGCAATGTTATCCGTGCCTTGATTATAAGGATGTAATTTTGACCGCTGCAGAATGCTTGTATCATACAGGAAATACAACGAAGGCTAAAGAGTACATCCAGATGGTATGTAAAGCCAAGAGTCTCTCTGTAGATGATTCTGATATTCTAAAAGCGATAGCTACATTGCGATATAAGCTTCAAACTCCGAACTATCTGACTTTCATCAGAAGAAATGGTTTGGGACAATCGTATATGGGACTTAATGCCAATGAAACTTATCAGTTGCTTTGGCCGATTCCACAAAGTGAGATAGCCTTTAATCCTACTATGGCGCAGAATCCCGGATATCGGTAATCAAGATAATAACTAGAATACTATTGTTTAACGACTTTCAGTGTCCTGTCATTTATAATTCATAAATCAAAAAATATAGCCAATCCATTCATACTTAAACCGTGAATGGATTGGCTTTATTTTTAAAAACGCAGCAAACATTTGATTTTCAGAATTATTCTTGTTATTTTTGTACGATAATGTATAAAACAACGAAGTAAAATAAATAAAGAAATGGCACTACCTATAGCATCTATACCTGTTTTAACCGGAAATGCAGCTCGTCAATTTGAGGCGCAAGCTCAAGCTAATTATCAGAGCCTTCTGAATCGTACAGAAGAGGAAAAGAAAGCAGATGCGGAAGCTTTAGAAAAAGGTTTCGCAAAACTTCGTCGTATGTTGGCTAAAGCGCATCTGGAAGACAAATGAGTTTCTTGGAAGACAAATGCTCTCTGTATCGTTTAACAGAACCTACAGAAATGAACGGATTCTCTTGCGGAGATTCCGACCTTGATGAATTCTTTACTAAAGACAGCTTTGACTATACAAGAGAACTATTAGGAAAGACTTACTGTTTCAGAATGGATGATGATCCACAAAAAGTGGTTTGCGCATTCACTCTTGCCAACGCTGGAGTCAGAGTTAGTGATTTACCAAATGCAAGGAAAAAGAAGATAGAATCAAACATTCCTCATATCAAGGCTCTTAAGGATTATCCTGCAGTCTTGGTTGCGCGACTAGGCGTTTCTAAAGACTTCCGCTCACTGTGCATCGGCAGTGATGTACTTAGTTATATAAAACTTTGGTTCTTAGACCCATTTAACAAGACAGGATGTCGCTTTGTGATTGTTGATGCTTATAATACTCCATCCACAATGGCTTTCTATGAGAAAAACGGTTTCCGAACTGTATTTAGTTCAGAACTACAAAAAAGAGACTATCGTCATCTAGAATCAGAGGCATCATTAAGTACACGTCTAATGTACTATGATTTAATGATGACAGTTAGAGAATATCGGTAAGAAATCTGAATAATAAAAAAAAGCCAATCTATTCACGATTTAAGTATGAATGGATTGGCTTTTTCTTTATATCAGGCTTGTTCTTCCAGCTTACTCTTTATTCTGTTCAGAAGGTGGATGCATCCTTGCATCTTAGGGTTCTTAAAGCATAGTCGGGCCTGACCCGTAAGACTGATTATTGTTTCTTTCAAATCGGGCGTATAGGTAGCATCGTCTATTTGCATGGTCTTAGGCAGCTTTTGCTCGGTGAACCATTTCAGAAAGATTTCCAACTCTTCTTCTGTATATAATCCTTTCTTTTCCATAATCTTATCTTTTTTTGTATTGTGTTAGAACGGATAGCCCACCGCAAAGTGGAAGGCGAAATCGCGCTTAAAATTAGGTGATGTTATAGGGAATTTATCGCGTCCTTTGTACATCGGGTTGACGGCTTTCATACCTGCATCGAAACGAAGTATCAGGAAGTCGAGGTCAAAACGTATTCCTAATCCGTATGATACGGCTAATTCTTTGTAGAAATTGCCGAAGTTGAAGTTGCCTTCTGACGAGAGTCCTTTTCCCGGAAGGTTCCAGATGTTTCCGGCATCAATAAACGCCGCTCCGTTCAGTTTCCAAAACAAGAAGGTACGATACTCCAGATTCAAGTCGAGCTTGATGTTTCCGGTATTCATGATATAATCGGCAGAGTTTCCTACACCACCGAAGCTTCCAGGTCCCAAGGAACGTACTTTCCATCCGCGCACGCTATTGGCACCTCCCGAGAAGTATTGTTTCTCGAAAGGCAGGTTCTTGGAGTTGCCGTATGGCACAGCTATGCCAAGACCTGTATGGAAAACAAACGAGTTGCGATCGTCTATCACGAAGTTTTTGGCGAAATCTACGTCCATCTTTACGTACTGGGCAAAGTCGATGTTTGCCAGCTTGAACGCATCGCCGTCTTTGGGATGCTTGTTGAACACCTTAGAGATGCCATAAAGCAGATTGCCCGACTCCTCGATATTGAAGCGGAACGAGTACGAATTTCGCAAGCTGTTTCCGGTAGACTTTCCGCGGCTATTGTATGTATAAGTATATCCCATACGCACTATGAAGACGTCTTTATAAGCGTAGACTACAAGCGGATTAATGGCAGCCATTCTTTGCAGATAATCGGAGAATGTGGCCGACACCTTAGGCATATAGATATAGCTGATATCGAGCAAATCGAAACGATGAGCCGCTCCGGGCTTTCCCTGCCAACGGTAGCTCCATGCAGACGAAGCGGATGTGCGCTCAAACTCGGGACGGATCTGCCAGTTGTACTTGGCGCTTACCTCGGATGTGGCGTTGATGCGTCGCTTAAACGCTGACGACAAGAACGGAAACTTGAATTCGGGGAAGTTAAGGCTCGACTCTATGCCGTACTCCAGATAGTTGCTGTTTACGTAATCGTCTATACCTGTAACGGCCTCGTAAGCTCCTCTCAGTTTTACGGAGAAGGTTTCCGACCCTCTGAAGATATTACGATGCGTGTATTCTACAGAAGCCGCAGCACCTAAGTCGCCGGCAGAGTTGGTTCCTTCTACCTCGAAAGAGAACGACTGGTTCTTGTTTCTTGCCAAGGCTACGTAAGCGTCAAGGTAAATGGAGTCGTTATGCTCTACTTCTTCAAATCTGATATTCGAGAATTTAAGGATAGGCAACCTGCCCAACGCTGAATATGTTTTGCGAACTCCTCTGTTGGTGTAATACTCGCCCGGATGAATGAAATTGGCATTCCACAGTACCTTAGGTCTGAGGAAAGGTTTGTCTGAATAGAACACATTCAGTCCGCCGTACTGCAGACTGTCTTTAGGACGCGTATCGGTAGACATAGACACCAAGTCGGCATCGAGCACATAGTTTACGCTGCGCACCTTGAACTGCTTATGAGGCGTGGGGGTGTCTTCTTTCTTCTTTTTATAAGGCAGCAGGTTCATGGCGAGCTGTACCTTATAGGTGTTCAACGCGGTATCGGCGCGATAGGTGATAAAGTCTTTGTGAAAACGATAATACCCATTATCGTGAAGCAGGTTTGTGATGCGCTGACGCTCGTCATTGAGCACGTTTACATTGAATCGCATGCCCTCATGAAGCAGGGTACGTGTAGTATCGGCAAACAGATAGTCGTGAATGCGATAATCGTCAATGTTATACGACAAGCGGTCTACTATGTAAGGCTTTCCGGCATCGATAACGTATTTCACCCTTACCTTGTTATTGCTTATGCGGTCTTCTTTCAGGCGAACAGTAGCCCCCATATAGCCCATATTCTGTATAGCCTTCTGCATCTCGGCCTTGGTTTCTACGGCTTTTGCTCTGTCGTATATCACAGGGACGTCGCCCAGTCTACGCAAGAAGCGGTTCATCCACTTAGTAGAATCGGAACCCGAAGCGCAGTATATGTGCATGGGCAATTTAAAGAGGCTGAACCATTTGGCGTTTGGAGTCTGACGAACGTACACCGACATTTGCGACGGCTTGATTTCCTTGTTGTTCGATTCTACTTTTAAGTTATCAAGCAAGCATTCCCCCTGCGGAATGAACTTACCCGGCGAACATCCAACCACAAGCAAGGACATCAGTAATACAAAATATATAGAAAAAAGATTATGTCTTTTCATTCCGTTAAAGCGAGGTTATGCAAAATTACATGCAAATATAGATATTTATTAAAAATATCTTCTTAGCTTTGTTCGGAAAAGTTCATCGTATTCAAATCAAAACAAGAGAAGAATCTTCATGCTGAGCAAAAACAAGATAAAGTATATCCACTCGTTGGAGTTAAAGAAGAACAGAAAAGAGGAACAGGTATTTCTGGCCGAAGGGCATAAACTGGTAGGCGACCTTATGGGAGCGTTTCCGTGCCGCCTGCTATGCGCTACGCAGAATTGGCTGAAACTGAACCCTAAGGCGGAAGCGAAAGAGGTGATAGAAGTGAGCGAAGAAGAGCTGGCCAAGGCGAGCTTGATGAAGGCTCCGCAAGATGTGCTGGCTGTATTTGAGCAACCGCATTATGAGTTCTCGGCAGAAACGGCGGCGCATTCGCTATGTCTGGCGCTTGACGATGTGCAAGACCCCGGCAACTTAGGTACGATAGTCCGCATAGCCGATTGGTTTGGAATAAAGGATATATTCTGCTCAAAGGGTACCGCTGATATTTATAATCCTAAAACGATACAGGCTACTATGGGAGCCGTGGCGCGTGTACGACTGCACTACATCGACTTACAGGAGATGATTGATAAGTTGGCAGAAATGAATGTGCCCATCTACGGAACTTTCCTTGACGGGGGCAACATGTACTCTCAAGAGTTGAGCGAGAACGGACTGATTGTTATGGGCAACGAGGGTAACGGCATCAGCAAATCGATAGCACAAAAGATTAACCGTAAGCTGTTCATACCAAACTATCCACAAGGAAGCGAGACCAGCGAGTCGCTGAATGTAGCGGTGGCTACGGCTATAGTATGCGCTGAGTTCAGAAGAAAGGCTTCAACCCTTTAATGGCATAATGCGAGTAGATGGACAGAACTCCATCTGCGCTACATTAAAAGGGCTTACCCAATAGAGTTTACTATCGGATTCATTTCCGATAGTTTTTTTTTGCATACGCAGAATGAATTCGGCAAAGTGTTCGCCCGCCACCATAGCGGGAGCTTCGGGCGACTGTATAAGCAACCCCGGAAGCCATTCTATATTCCGGCTTTCTCCGCATAACGGATAGGTGCGAACCACGCTCCCGTCGGGGGTTATCTCTACCACATGCATGGCTAGTATCGCACCTGTTTTTAAATCAAGTATTCTGTGACTTGCTACTTTTCTCATCGTCTTTGCTTATCGGATCTGAAGTGTATCGAGCGACTCGAAACGTGGTTCTATCTTGTGATAGCGCATCAAGCGGATATCATTAAGCAATACGCTGCCCGACGGCTTCTTACCAGAGGTATAATAGATGAATCCGTTAATGCTACGAATAGCAAAGGCAGAATCGGGCTTGAAATACAGTCGGCACGGGCCAGAAGAGCGGAAGGTTTGTGTCATACCCTGCACGCTGTCGTTCTCAAAGCAATAGTTTATACCCATCACCACTTTGGGCGAAGAGCCTATTTCCTTATCGAACGGAATGAAGCGCAAGTCGGCAGTCAACTCCATAGCATCCGAAGCGCGGAACGTGGTATCGGCCTTAAAATCGAACTGCACCTTATTAGTCAGCTCAGAAGCGGTGAGCCAAAGCATATTTCGGTCTTGCCATACATCTACCGTATCGCCCGACATTGACACATCGACCTGATTATCGCGCTGCGCCATTTTTATTTTCATTTGGCTGACTTCATTATCAAGGCGTTTCTGCAGATTCTCGTAAATTCCGGCCAGTACATCACTGTTACGTGAATACCACACCATAGACGAGTCGAACTCGGCTTCGGTAACGTGGTGCTTCTCGAACACATAACGGTAATATGCCTCTTTCTTATAGTTTTCTGTATAAGGCAACGAATTAACCATTGAAGAAGTACGTTGATAATCGTACAGCAGATTCTCCAGATCGGCAGGCTGGATAATATCTTCAGGTATTTTCCGTCCACAGCCTACCAGAGTCGCCATGAAAGCGGAAAGCATCAATATGGTGACTTTCTTTTTCATTTTTCCGATTTCTTGTTTTCTACTACCTTATCTTCTCCGTTCACACTCTTGCCTATATAGCTGCTATAGAACAACAGCAAGGCGATTATACCGCAACTGATGGCGGCATCGGCAAAGTTAAATATCGGGCTAAAGAAGATGAAACGCTGTCCGCCCCATATAGGCAACCAGTCGGGCCAGAATGTATCGATAATGGGAAAATAGAACATATCCACCACTCTGCCATGAAGCCAATCGGCATACCCCTGCCCTACCGGCACGAACTGCGCTATGCTCGACGCTGTGCTCTGCGAAAAAATCTCTCCGTAAAATACGCAGTCTATTATATTACCGATAGCTCCTGCCAAGATAAAGGCAAGGCAAACCACATAACCGGTCTTGAACTTCTCTGAATGAGTGGTAACCTTATGCAGATACCATGTGATGAGTCCCACAGCTACTATGCGGAACAGGGTAAGAAATATCTTGGGCAGAAATTCCATGCCGAAAGCCATACCGTTGTTCTCCGTGAAATAGATATAGAACCAATCGGTTATATGTATGTTTTGGTGTAAAGCCATGTTAGTCTTCACACTAATCTTGATAAGCTGATCTATCACTAATACCGCTACAACTATCAGAGTAGCCAAACGTCCTTGCGTCAGAAATTTTTTCATATAGTTTATAGTTCAATACTGCTACACATTGCCTTTACAGAAAAGCACCACAGATTACCCGAGTATTATGAATCCGCGCAATCTGTGGTGTGTTTTTGCCCTCCGGCATTGAATAGCTTTAAATGATATTATTTCTTTCCCTGCTTAGCTTCAATGCTCAATGTAGCATGAGGAACAGCACGCAATCTTTCCTTCGGAATAAGTTTTCCGGTCTCACGGCAAATACCGTAAGTCTTGTTTTCTATACGCACCAATGCCGCACGTAGGTTCTGAATGAACTTCAGCTGTCGTGCCGCCAAGCGGGTTGTTTCTTCCTTAGACAATGTATTTGCACCTTCTTCGAGCACCTTGTATGTAGGTGATGTATCGTCAGTATCATTGCCGTCGGTGTTCATTATACTGCTTTTCAATTTCTCATAGTCGCGTTCAGCGAGCTGAAGCTTTTCCATGATAATGGCACGGAACTCCTCGAGTTCTGCATCCGAGTATCTTGTCTTTTCAGCCATAAGATTAAATTTTAAATGGTTTGTAAAGGTAGGAGAATAAGCAAACGCTTATTCTCCCTTTAGTTCATATCACAGTTTCTCTACTTTTACAAAAAGTGAGAAGTCATCAAAGTTCAATTCTGTACCGTCGGCCACTTCGTCAACCAAGGTCAATGAATTACCGAGTACTTGGTTGCAAATATAGCTATTATATTCATTTACCGCATCATCAGTGTTAGGATTCTTAGACAATGTGATGTTTATCTTGTCTGTTATTTCAAATCCGCTACTCTTACGGATGTTCTGAATACGGTTAACCAATTCGCGTGCGATACCTTCACGGCGAAGCTCGTCGGTTACGGTTACTTCGAGGGCAACAGTAAGCTTGCCTTCGTTGGCAACCAGCCATCCAGGGATATCTTCGCTGAAGATTTCTACATCGGCTACTTCTACCACAGCGTCTCCACCGTCGAGCGAGAATGTAAAGCTACCGTTCTTTTCGAACTGTGCTATATCTTCTTGCGACATGCCTGCTACGGCTGCGGCAACTGCCTTCATCTGCTTACCGAACTTAGGACCGAGTTTCTTGAAGTCGCATTTTACCTTCTTAACGAGTACTCCGGATGCGCCTTCTACAAACTGAATTTCCTTAACGTTCACTTCGCTCATGATAAGGTCTTTTACTGCTTCGATGTGGCGTTTCTGATCTTCATCGACAACCGGAATCATGATGCACTGCAGCGGCTGACGTACTTTGATATTTACTTTACGACGCAAAGCCAATACCATAGAAGTAACATCCTGAGCCATCTGCATACGAGCTTCGAGTTCTTTGTTAATCAAAGATTCGTCAGCTACAGGGAACTTAGCCAAGTGAACAGATACTACGTTATCGCGACCTGTTACTCCAATCAAGTCCATATACAGACGGTCGGCGTAGAACGGAGCTACAGGAGCCATCAGCTTAGCTACGGTTTCCAAGCAAGTGTACAGAGTCTGGTAAGCCGAAAGCTTGTCGGTGCTCATAGCGCTACCCCAGAAACGTTTACGGTTCAAACGTACGTACCAGTTACTCAAGTTATCGTTTACGAAGTCTGTAATCAAACGACCAGCCTTGGTAGGTTCGTAATCGGCGAAGCATGCGTCTACATCCTTAATCAATGTGTTAAGGAGAGACAATATCCAACGGTCGATTTCAGGACGCTCGTTCATAGGCACGTCGGCTTCTGAATAAGTGAATCCGTCTACGTTGGCATACAATGCGAAGAACGAATATGTATTATATAATGTTCCGAAGAATTTACGGCGTACTTCGTCTACTCCATCAGTATCGAACTTCAGGTTATCCCATGGCGATGAATTGGTAATCATGTACCAGCGTAATGGGTCTGAACCGAATTTCTCGATAGCTCCGAATGGGTCTACAGCGTTACCAAGACGCTTAGACATCTTATTACCATTCTTATCAAGAACCAATCCGTTAGAGATTACGTTCTTATAAGCTACGCTTCCGAATACCATGGTAGCGATAGCGTGAAGAGTAAAGAACCATCCACGAGTTTGGTCTACACCTTCGGCAATGAAATCGGCAGGATAATAAGAGCCGCTGTCAATAAGTTCCTTGTTCTCGAACGGATAGTGCAACTGAGCGTAAGGCATAGAACCAGAATCGAACCAAACGTCGATAAGGTCTGACTCACGCTTCATAGGCTTACCACTGGCAGAAACCAAGACAATATCGTCTACGTAAGGACGGTGCAAGTCAATCTTGTCATAATTGTCCTTATTATACTGACCCGGAACGAAGCCAAGCTTCTTATACGGATTCTCGGTCATGAAGCCTGCAGCAACCGATTTTTCAATCTCGTTATAGAGTTCTTCTACAGAGCCGATGCAGATTTCTTCGCCTTCTTCGCTACGCCAGATAGGAAGCGGAGTTCCCCAATAGCGTGAGCGGCTCAAGTTCCAGTCGTTCAGGTTTTCCAACCATTTGCCGAAACGTCCTGAACCTGTAGATTCCGGTTTCCAGTTAATAGTCTTGTTCAGTTCAATCATACGTTCCTTGCAAGCGGTAGAACGGATAAACCAGCTATCCAGCGGATAGTAAAGCACCGGTTTGTCTGTACGCCAGCAGTGAGGGTAATTATGAACATGTTTTTCCATCTTGAAAGCCAAGTTGTTCTGCTTCATCATCATGCAGATGTATACATCAAGGCTTTCGGCTGCCTGAGCAGCTTTTTCATCGTATTTGCCATCGATAGTAAACTGAGGGTCGTAAGCGTTCTTAACCCAACGGCCTTGATACTCTTTATACTTTTCGACATCTACGCATTCTTTCACGAACTTTTCGTCGAGTTCATCCAACAAGTAGAATTTACCTGTAAGGTCTACCATCGGGCGGGTTTCGCCTTTCTTGTTAATCATGAACAATGAAGGGATACCTGCAGCACGGGCTACATTAGCATCGTCGGCACCAAATGTAGGAGCGATATGTACGATACCTGTACCGTCTTCTGTTGTAACATAATCACCGGGGATTACACGGAAAGCCTTGTCTGAAGCGTCTTTCCAGTTGCCGTCTTCGTCTACTGTTACAGGCTTAACCCACGGCATAAGCTGTTCGTACTCCATGCCTACCAAATCCGGACCTTTGTACTCGCCTACTACCTTAAACGGTATCAGCTTATCGCCTGGTTTGTAGTCTTCCAAAGCCAAGTCTTCGGCTTTCTTGTTGAAGTGTGTATAGAGTAATGCCTTAGCCAATACTACAGTCATCTTCTCTCCGGTGTATCCGTTGTAAGTCTGCACGGCTACATAGTCAATCTTCGGGCCAACGCACAGAGCGGTGTTAGAAGGCAAAGTCCACGGAGTAGTAGTCCAAGCCAAGAAATACGGAGTTCCCCACTGAGTCATTTCCGGTTTAGGGTTCTTTATCTTGAACTGACCTACCACGGTGAGATCTTTCACGTCGCGGTAGCATCCGGGCTGGTTCAACTCGTGCGAGCTAAGCCCTGTTCCGGCAGCCGGAGAATACGGTTGGATGGTGTAACCCTTATAAAGCAAGCCTTTTTTATACAGCTGCTGCAAGAGCCACCACAAAGTTTCAATGTATCTGTTATCGTAAGTGATATACGGATTATCCAAGTCAACCCAATAACCCATCTTGTGAGTAAGGTCGGTCCACTCTTTAGTGAACTTCATAACGTCCGTACGGCAATGTTTGTTATATTCAGCTACAGAAATAGTTTTACCGATATCCTCTTTTGTAATACCCAAAGCCTTTTCTACACCAAGTTCTACAGGGAGTCCGTGTGTATCCCATCCGGCTTTACGCTTTACCTGAAAACCTTTCATTGTTTTATAACGGCAGAATGTATCCTTAATGGTACGAGCCATCACATGGTGGATACCCGGCATACCATTAGCCGAAGGAGGACCTTCATAGAAAACAAACGAAGGACAGCCCTCACGTTCTGTCATACTGTGTGAGAATACGTCATTCTCATCCCACTTCTTCAGCACTTCCTTATTTACGTCAGAAAGATTAAGCTGAGAATATTCAGTAAATTTATTGTCCATAATATGTATAAGTAGTTTATATTCTTACATTTTTGCACCGCCTTTGCGGTTCAGCGGTGCAAAAATACAAGAAAAAACAGATTTCGAAAAAAAAACCTATGATTATCTTGTCATTGTGAGTTCAACAATGTAATCAGCGTCTTGAGGTATCAGTCCTAAATCGAGCAATATTCCGTCTTTTGTCTGTTTAAACGATACAGACTTGCGGCTGTCGAACACCACTGCTTTCTTCACTTTCGAGGTGATAGGCAAGAACAATGAAGTATCTTCGAGCGACATGATATGTACATATTGTTTGTCTCCCTTACGTGTAGTAGCACCCCACGGACGGGTAGGTACATCGCCTGCTGTAGTGCCGTAAACAGTTTCTCCGTATTTTTCCAACCATTCGCCCATGCCTTTCAAACGGTCGAGAGCGATAGCCGGCAATTCTCCATCGGGCTGAGGGCCTATGTTAAGCAACAGGTTAGCGCCTTTTCCGGCAGCTCCCACCAAGTACTGAATCAAGGTCTTAACCGACTTATAATTCTGGTCTACAACCTTATATCCCCACATACCGTTCATGGTTTGGCAAGTTTCCAACGGTAATCTACTGATTGACTGTCCGCTCAGTCCGGCTGAGTTTTCTCCCGGCAGGTCGCGTTCGAATATCTGAATATCCTCGCCCGGATTAGGAGTCTGATGATGGTTGTTACCAATCAGCAATGACGGTTTCAGCTTATGCATCATAGCGTACTGCTCGCCAAGGTGCCAATCGAACGGAACGGCATCTTCATCATGATCCCACCATCCATCGAACCAAATGGCATCGGGGTCATAATTCTTAATCAACTCTGTAAGCTGATTATTCATGAAAGTGAAATATGAGTTCCAGTCCTCTTTCTTCGGATCTTTGCCTGTATTACGTCCGGTACGACCAGTAGGATAATCATCGCGAGTCCAGTCGATATGCGAATAATACAGATGGAACTTTATGCCCTGACGTTTACACTCATCCGCCAACTCGCGCACTATATCGCGCTTGAACGGAGAAGCGTCAACAATATCATAATCAGAATATTTGGTATCGAACATAGAGAATCCATCGTGATGGCGTGTAGTGAAGCAGATGTATTTAGCTCCCGCCTGCTTAAAGGCACTAACCCACTGCTTAGCGTCGAACTGAGCCGGATAAAAACCTTTTGCAGCCTTAGCGTACTCCTTGTTGTCAATATTAGCGTTCTGCAAATACCATTCTCCCTGAGCAAACATGCTGTATATACCCCAGTGAAGGAATATACCGAATTTGTGATCTGCAAAGTTCTGACGCGCCTGTACATTCTCAGGAGCAGGCTGATAACCCTCTTGAGCAAATGCCGGTGTGGCGAACAATGAGGCCGATAGACATAGCCCCGTACATAATTTTGATAACTTCATAATAATACGATTTAACGTTTAATACTTATTTTAATGTAGCAAATATATAGATTTAAAACATTTTCGGCAACTTTGTAAAAAAAAGAATGGTGCGATGCAGTGCTTTGCATAACTTTGCATTTAACAATTAAAAATTAAACACAACAACTAAAAACAACAGAAGTATGAAAAAATTAGTTTTAGGCATGGCGGCATTTGGTATGGCCGCATTCGCTGCATCATGTGCAGGTAGTCAAAAATCGGCCAACGTCCCTTCATTGGAAGGTAAATGGAATATCGTGAAAGTAGACGGAACTGCAATAGGTGAAGTTGAAACTGAACCGTACTTGGAATTCGATACTGTAAAGAAGCAGTTCCACGGCAACGCTGGATGTAACATCATAAACGGTGATTACAAGCAGAACAATAGCTCACTGAAATTCGGAGAAACAATGCGCACCATGATGATGTGTGCCGACATGGCAACTGAAGACAAGATAGTAGAAGCTATCAGCAAGGTACAGGAGTTCAAGGCTGGCGCCGACAGTTCTATCATCCTGACTGATAAAGCAGGAAAAGAGCTTTTGGAATTGAAGAAATAATGACTTATCACAAAAAACGATGATAATGAAAAGCTTAAAAAAACAGATATTTTTATATTCATCGCTGTTTGTGTTTGCTTCATGTGTTACGGACAGTTTTAAGGAAGGATTCCAGTCCCTCTCTGCCGATTATCGTCCTATGCCTTTCTGGCATATCAGAGGAGATGTGGAAAAGTCAGAGATAATGAAACAGATTGGAGAGGCAGATTCTGCACGATTCGGTGGAGTAACATTTCTTCCTATTTAACGTGAGTTCGAAATAACTCAAAACATAGAAAGTTGCCCGTCTTTGACAAAATATAGGTCAATGGCGGGTTTCTTTTCAAAGAAGCAGTAGGCTGCTATGGCGGAAAGCGAGTTGGCAATGAAATTATCAAAGGAGCGATGTCTGGAGTGCTCAATCTGTGCTATGTTCTTCAACTCATCATTAACCGTTTCTATCAAAGCACGCTTTCTCAGCAGAATTTTATCAGCTATACTCATCAGGGAGTTCTTCATGTTGTTCTTCACTTTGGTTATCAGTTGTATGCCGTCCGTGAAGAGATTCTCGAACAGGGCTTGTCCTATATACCCCTTATCCGCACAGAGTTTGCCCTTGATATTCTTTAGAAACTTTGCCTGTTTCAACGGCTCACGATCATCCACATTGCCGGGAGTGAGCATGAAGTTCAATATTTCTCCTTTATCGTTGATAATAAGATGTAATTTGAATCCGAAGAACCATCCCATGGAACATTTTCCCCGTTCGGCAAGTCCTTCAAATGTCTTATGAATCAAAATACGTTGATTACGGCAAACGCGTAGAGGAGTAGAATCCACAAAACTGATTCCGGTACATTTGCCCAAGAGAACCTGCTTGATAAAGATGGTCAGTGGAAGAAGCACTTCTTTCTCCAATTCCACAAAACGGTTATATGAAACCCTTTGGGGAAACAAATGAATCAGATGTTTACAGACATATTCTTGATAATAGTGCTTGAAACAGCGGAAACCTCCCGAATGAAACAGGATGAGAATGACCATAATTTCCGCATCGCTCATACGGTTGGGCTTGTTACGATGCGGACGGGACTTGTCTTCAATCATATATTTTTCTTGTTGAACTGCGAATTCTTTGCAAAAATCATCTGTCAAACAATAAATCTCCGTAACTTTAGACTCTGAGAACATAGTGGTAATCGTTTTAATGTTATGATTGAATACTATAAATTTAATACTTTTATCGCTATGTTCCTATTATTCAGTCAAATATATTGGAAACTCATATCGAACTCACATTAAAATTAATAATTTATTTGCAATGAAAAAAGTTTTATTTACTGCCATGATGATGATGGCATTATTTACAGCCGGAACTGTTAGTGCAACAACAGAAAACGCAGAAAAAATTGAGAAAACAAGAAGCAAGACATTCGTTAAAGAGAACGAGACTAAATGGGAAACTATTGGTGATGGTATAACCCGCCAGATACTCGGTTACGACGGACATATCATGATGGTCAAGATTAAGGCTGAAAAGTCTGGTCCTGTGGGAGTGGAGCATGCACACTATCATCCACAGGTAACTTACGTGTCAAGCGGCAAGTTTGAGTTTACTATTGGCAATGAGAAGAAGGTTGTAACAGCAGGCGACGGTATGTATATGGAACCGGATGTTCGTCATAGCTGTATATGCATAGAACCCGGAATTATTGTAGATTGTTTTTCGCCTATGCGTGAGGATTTTCTGAAAAAGTAATACATGCTATATTGTTGAAAAGAGGGTCAAAACTCATTTTTTGAAAATATGAACTTATAATTTGAAATTTGAGCATCCTAAAAGACTAAAGAAAGGGCCGTATCATTACTCAATACAGAGTTTGATACGACCCTTTTAAATATTATAGTTATAGTTTTGACACATTTACATTTGCAGTATTAATATTCTAATAGAATAAAAGTGTATATTAAAAAAGAAGAGTTGCAGTGAACTAGCTTTGACACTAGTCTTAAATGACTATAGGGTGAATTAGACTGCAACTCTCTTAATTGGAGAACCTAGCCAGTTAGAATTGTAGGTTCACGACCTAATAAATGTATTAGCTGTTTCTCCTTCATGTTTAATACTGTAAATACAAAGTTATGAATTATTCTCATTTTGTAGGTCTTGATGTAGGGAAAAACACTTTTGATGCGTCATTAATGTCCGCTGAGGAAAAAGAATTGTCTCACAAGTCTTTTGATAACACTCCGGAAGGAATACAGTCCATGTTGGCTTGGATTGACAATTATCAGCTTTCTTTATCTGAAGTCTTGTTTTGTGCCGAAAATATGGGTAGTTACGTCACGGAATTATCTGTTTCTAGTGTTACCATGGGATTCTCTTTAACTTTAGTTTGTCCGTTAACCATAAAGAAATCAATAGGTCTACAACGAGGTAAAAATGACCGTATAGATGCCAAAAGAATAGCGAATTATGCGGTACTGCACTATCGAAAACTGAAATTATACAAATTGCCAGACAAAGACCTGGTGAGATTAAGAGGGTGGATTATTATACGTGATAACTTGGTTAAGCAAAAAGTATCAGGTACAAAGTTATTGGAAACATTCTCCCAAATGGCTAAGTTAGCTGATGTAACAGAATCCATTTCTTTTTTAGAAGAGCAACTTGATTCAGTAAAAGAAAAAATCCTGAAGGTTGAAGAAGCTATGGAGCAATTAATAGCTGCTAATAATTCTCTTTACACAAACTATCTATTATTAAGAAGTATAAAAGGAATAGGTATAATCAATGCTATTGTATTACTGTGTGTAACTGATAATTTTCAAAGATTTGACAATCCTAGGAAATTAGCCTGCTATTGTGGAGTTGCCCCATTTGAACATACTTCAGGGATTTCCATTCGAGGAAAAACACAGACATCTCCATTGGCCAGCAAAGAAATAAAAGTATATCTTACCAGAGCTGCTATCACTGCCATCTCTTGGGATCCACAAATGAAAGCATTTTATCAAAGAAAAATAGCGGAAGGAAAACATAAAGCACCTGTCATCAATGCCGTACGAGCTAAAATCATAGCTAGAGCTTTTGCCGTGATACGAAGGCAGACCCCATTTGTAACATTGGTTGCATAATAAAAATTGGAATAACCTCGATAAATTCTTAGATTTAGGGAACCGTTAGGATTTCTAATGAATTGTCATGTACATATACAAACTTACCCAAGAATACGTTAAGGTACGTAAACTTGGGCAAGATTTTAAAGATTTTATTTGGAGAGGACTTAGAATTCACCCTCTAAATTAAAACCATTACACATATTCTTAATGGAATTGTCTAATTTGACTACTAAGATAAGGAAACTAACCAAGACAGAAGAAAAAAACAATAAGAAAAAGTAATAAAGTCAGAAATAACAATTCTTAGCCTTAAAAACGCTGCACTACTCCGCAACACTTTTTGTGCCCTTTCGCAATGAAAAGCCAGCGTTTTCTCATCAAATTCTCTATACTTAGGTTAAGTATATAAAAACTCAACCTAAGTTTATATATTCTTAGCCTAAGTATATATAAACCTAAGCTAAGAATATAGTTTTTCTTCAAACCTTTCAACTTTTAAATTGCAAGGAATCGAACTATTATTATTCAAGCCTCAGCTTCGTGTACCCTAGAAGCTGAGAGTACAAAAGCGTAATCGGTAAAAGCAATATGAAAGTATACTGATATAACATAATTTAAAAACAATCTAAATACTTTGCACAAAAAATCGCTTTCGTATATCTTTGTGCCAAAATCAGATTTAGACAAAATGAGACTATCCGAATTAAAAACCGGAGAAAAAGGTGTCATCATCAAAGTGATGGGACACGGTGGGTTCCGGCGCAGAATTATAGAGATGGGCTTCATCAAAGGAAAAACCGTAGAAGTCCTGCTCAATGCTCCGTTGAAAGACCCCGTGAAATACAAAATCATGGGATACGAGATTTCGCTTCGACGCAATGAGGCCGCCATGATAGAGGTGGTGAGCGAAGAGGAAGCACGCAATAACTCTCAGGGGGAGACTACGTATCTTGACCCTATAGCGGTAGACACTCCCGTAAGCGAGGAGAAAATGAAAGAGATAGCGCAAGGCAAACGACGCACCATCAACGTGGCGCTGGTGGGTAATCCTAACTGCGGAAAAACGTCTTTGTTTAATGTGGCTTCGGGCGGTCACGAGCATGTAGGTAACTATAGCGGTGTGACGGTGGATGCCAAAGTGGGTACATTCAGCTATCAGGGATATCAGTTCAACTTGGTGGATTTGCCGGGTACTTACTCGCTGTCGGCTTATAGCCCCGAGGAACTTTATGTAAGAAAGCATATCATCGACAAGACTCCAGACGTTATAATCAATGTGGTAGACGCCGGAAACTTGGAGCGCAACTTATATCTTACCACGCAGCTTATCGACATGAACGTGCGTATGGTGATTGCGCTAAACATGTTCGACGCGCTTGAGAAAAGCGGAAACACACTCGACTATCATAAATTGGGCAATCTGCTGGGTGTGCCTATCGTGCCTACCGTGAGCCGTAGCGGAGAGGGTATAGAGAATCTGTTCCATGTAATCATCGCCTTATATGAGGGTATCGACTTTATGGGTCAGAAGAAGAACATTCAGAACGAGGCTATCCGAGAGTATAAAGAGTGGCACGACAAATATGTACCCGACCATAAATTCGGCAGCCACGACGAAGAGGTCAACAAGTTCGACGGAAAAAACTACATCCGCCATATCCATATCAACCACGGTCCTGTAATAGAAAAGAGCATCGACGCAGTAAAATCGCTTATCTGCAAGAACGAAAACATCCGTTACAAGTATTCTACCCGTTTCTTGGCCATCAAATTACTGGAGAACGATAAGGATATAGAGAACATGGTGGCACAGCTGCCCAACGGTAAAGATATCATCAGCACCCGAAACAAAGAGGCAGAAAAGATAAAGCTTGATACCGGCGAGGACAGCGAGCAAAGCATTACCGACGCTAAATACGCTTTTATCAGCGGTGCGCTGAAGGAGACGTTCGTAGAGAAGAACGATGACCCTGAGGTGTTTACTCGTATAGTAGATAGCATAGTGACGCACAAAGTGTGGGGATATCCTATCTTCTTCTTGTTTCTGTACATCATGTTCGAGTGCACGTTTATACTCGGAGCTTATCCTCAAGACTGGATAGAGTGGACGGTGGCACAGATTGGAAATCTGGTACAGACATACATGCCTAACGGTGCGCTGAAAGACTTGGTGGTAGATGGTATAATAGGTGGTGTGGGAGGAGTCATTGTGTTCTTGCCCAACATATTGCTGCTGTATATCTTCATTTCACTGATGGAGGATTCGGGCTACATGGCCCGCGCGGCGTTCATAATGGATAAAATTATGCATAAGATGGGATTGCACGGCAAGTCGTTCATTCCGCTTATCATGGGATTTGGATGTAACGTGCCGGCTATCATGGCATCGCGTATCATAGAAAGCCGCAAGTCGCGCCTCGTAACCATGCTAATCAATCCGTTGATGTCGTGCAGCGCTCGCTTGCCTATCTACTTGGTGCTTATCGGAGCGTTCTTCCCAGGCAAGGAAAGCCTCATCCTGCTATCCATATATGCAGTGGGCATCTTATTAGCGATATTGATGGCGCGTATTCTGAGTAAGTTCATAGTGAAAGGTGACGACGCTCCTTTCGTAATGGAACTTCCGCCCTACCGTATGCCGACTCCTAAATCGGTATTACGACACACGTGGGAGAAAGGTGCGCAGTATCTGAAGAAGATGGGTGGAATTATCATGGTAGCGTCTATCATAATTTGGTTCTTGGGATATTATCCTAACCATGACGCATACAACACAGTTGCCGAGCAACAGGAGAACTCTTACATCGGTCAGTTGGGACAAGCCATCGAGCCGGCCATCGAGCCGTTAGGATTCGACTGGAAGATGGGTATCGGACTTCTGTCGGGTGTAGGTGCCAAGGAACTTGTGGTAAGTACTCTGGGCGTGCTCTACGCTAACGACGGAGACGCTGATTCCGTTAGTCTGGCAGGAAGAATTCCTATCACTCCTTTAGTGGCATACGCCTATATGCTGTTTATCTTGATTTATTTCCCGTGTCTGGCCACGCTTACCGCCATAAAGAACGAGTCGGGCAGCTGGAAGTGGGCAGCGTTTGCCGCTGTATATACCACTATGCTGGCGTGGGTAGTAGCGTTCTTAGTATTTAGGATAGGCAGTCTGTTTATTTAAGATTGAAAAATGAGCATACAAGATATCATAGTATATATAATAGTGTTTCTCTGCGTAGTCTACGTAGGGAAACACTTTCTCGACTTCTTCCGCTCTAAGAAGAAAGGCTGCGGCTGCAACTGCGGATGTTCCGATTGTCCGCTATCTGCCAAATGCAAAAGCGAGAAAAACAAGATTACGAAAAAATAATCTACATGATTTTACTATTGAAATCCGTCCATCCGGCGGATTTTGTTTTTATACGGTAGTGCCTTTTATGCATCGTATTGATTAAATCACACCATCGAAATGTTTCAAACGAGTTTCTGCTGCATTTTTTGTGTTTTTATTTTATAGGTTTATCCGGCTGATTATTAATCCAATACCCTTTACGCAGTGATTTAGCAGCGAAAATAATGATAAAAACTTAGCACAAAGATTTGCATAATTAAAAAATAACACCTACCTTTGCATCGCATTTGAGAGAAATGCCAACGACAAACAAACATGGTGCCTTGGATGAGTGGCTTAGTCTACGGTCTGCAAAACCGTCTACGGCAGTTCGAATCTGCCAGGCACCTCCAAACAAAGCGATGCACTCTTAGCTCAGTTGGTAGAGCAACTGACTCTTAA